>Ga0207108_1101_pt1 | contig 15938 bp, 13 predicted proteins | sample Alteio_BWMinHeat_76_FD_153562 | JGI IMG/M metagenome (GOLD analysis project Ga0207108, IMG submission 153562) | Enriched cells from forest soil in Barre Woods Harvard Forest LTER site, Petersham, Massachusetts, United States -... | ecosystem: Environmental > Terrestrial > Soil > Temperate forest >...
TTCGAGTGCCTTTCTGAGAATTTGTCTGAAGTTTTCGTCGAAGAAATTCGAACCTGTTTTCAAAAAGTCATTCTCCATCAGAACGTTGTCAGTTTGGCGAATCGTGATGGATTAACGCGTTTATATAATCATCGCTATTTCCAGGACCGGTTGAGACAGGAACTTTCGCAGGTAAGACGGCAGCAAGGTCAGCTGAGTGTTGCACTTCTCGATGTAGACCACTTCAAACACTTCAACGACACCAATGGGCATCCTGCCGGTGATCGATTGCTCGTGCAGCTTGCCGCTTTGCTGGATCAAGAAGGAAAGCGTCGAGATTCAGACGTGATTGCGAGGTACGGTGGAGAAGAATTCGTGATGGTGCTTCCTTTCACGCCGTTCGAAGGTGCGATGGTGAAAGCCGAGAGAGTACGGTCCGCCGTAGAAAGTTTTCCGTTTGAGTTTGGAGAAACTCAGCCCCTTGGACGAGTGAGCGTGAGTGTGGGAGTTGCCTCTTTTCCCGACCATGCGAACACAGCCCAAAGCATCATTGAGGCCGCGGATAAAGCTTTGTACGAGGCAAAAGCAAAAGGAAGAAATCGCATCGTGGCGTATGTTCTTCCAGCCGGTGCGGCAAAACCATCTGGCAAGCCGAAGCCAACGTTGGCTGCCGTGCTTGAGGAAAACGAAAAGGATTTAATTCAGTCGCCTGCGCCCGTTGTGGAAGATCTTCCGCCCATTGAAGTTTCAACGCAACCAGCAACTCTGGTCACCGAGGCAGAAGCAACTGCATTGATTGATGCCCCTGCGCCACCCTCGTCTCCGCCCGCGCCGTTGCCCACTCCAGTAGTGGTGCAGGTGACCCCAGAAGTTGAAGCAACCGTAGTTCCTGCAAAAGATGGTGTTCAAGTGAAACGTCTTGGCAAAGAAAAAGAGCTCGATGTGAACGAACTGATGGCCTCTATTGAATCTTCGTTCCAATCGGCGGTGAAAAGCAATGGCAGTGGAAGTTAGAGAAGACGATTATCAATTTCACGTTCTCGTCGTAGATGACGATGCGACGATTTTGGGCCTGCTTAAGGAAATCATGAGCATGGTCCCGGGTTGTATCGTAAAAACGGCGAATGCTCCCGCTGAGGCAATGCAAGAAATCGTCAAGGGAGCGGTCGATATCGTATTCACCGATATTCATATGCCAGGAGTCACGGGCCTAGAAATGCTTCGCGATATTGTTGCACTTGAGAAAACTCCTGAAGTTGTGGTGATGACGGCCTTTCCCTCGGATGAGATTGCAAAACAAGCCATGGAACTTGGTGCTACGAGCATGCTTCAAAAGCCTTTTGAGGACATTGCTCAAGTAGAAGTGGAGCTTGAAAAAGCTATCAAAAAGATTCTCCGACAGAGGTCCGCCCAAAAGGAAGTCGCTGCGAAGAAAGCACAGCTCTCTAAAAAACAGCAGACGGTAGATAATGATGCGGTCATGCAGGTCTCTTTGCCGTCATCGGGTAATCCGTCGGCGGCTTCCAGACCTTCGACGGCTCAAGTGGCTTCGCAGACGAGTGGAACTCCTTCGAAGCAAACTGGGCCCCAAGAGGCGCTTCCACCGAGAAAGCTTTACGATATTCAACTTCTCGAGGCACTAGTTCAAATCGAATCGGAGCGTTGCCGTCGATACAATCGACAATTCGCGATTGGTTATGTGGATCTTCCAGATAACTATCAGTTGGTCAGCCAAGAAGAGCAAATCAAATACCGGGCTGAGCAGTTTGCCAAAGTCGAAAAATGTGTTCGTCGATCCGATGTGATTTTGGATGCGGGGCGAGAAGGTGCCCTCGTACTCGCCTATGAATGTAACAAACTAGGAGCTGACGTCATCGAGCACAAACTCGTAGACTCAGGATTCCCCTTTACGGGTTTCGCCGTCTTTCCGTCAGAAGGCACCACCGCAGGAGGTCTCCAAGACGCTGCCAAGAAAAATCTCATCAGCAAACGCAAGTTTCAAATTTTAGTGTACGAACAAGAAGAGTTTTTTGGGCGCTTGATTCAAAACATGTTGATGGATCCAAAGTATGACGTCACTTGGGTGCGGGCGTCGAAAGAGGCTTATCAGATTGTCAATCGCAGGGCAGAGCAACTCAAGCTGCTCATCCTTTCGCTCACTCGAGATGCGAGCCAATGGGAATTACTTGCGAAGTTTATTAAAGAGAATCTGGTTCGCTGGCCTGTTCTCCTTTTTGTGGACATTACTTTAGAGAAAGCGCTTCGGGATAAATTGAGAGTTTTCGGCGTAAGAGCCGTGGTGAATAAGGGGATCAGCCAGGAGGAATTCTTATATATCGTCCAGTCGTTTGTGATTCCAAAACCTCAGGCTGAGGAGCGCAAGAACTTTCGAGCTCTCGTGACGCTGCCCGTCGTTTATCGCTTCGAAGGGCGCGAAGTTTCGTCGAATACTTTTACGCTTTCTCGCGATGGTCTGTTTATTCGCGAGCTCAATCCTCCGCCTGCCGGCAGTATCATCGATCTGGAGATTTTCATTTCAGGGCTTCCAAGTGCGCTTAAAACGAAGGCGGAGGTGCTTTACGCCGTACCTTACTTCGTCGGGGTCAATAGATTCCACGTCCCAGGCGTAGCTGCCAAGTTTGTCGACCTGGCCCAAGAACTGCGCGACCAGATCGAAACCCTCGTTTTGACTTCCCGCACCAGCTATATCCTCTAATTACCGCCACCCATTGATGTTTTTGGTAAAAAACGGGACGAGCCGCCTTGACAAATTTGCACTCAAATTTAAGTTTTGGACGTGCCCATTTATGAGTATAAGTGTCGGAAAAATAGCCATGTCTTTGAGGTTTTTCAAAGTATCTCGGATAAACCTCTGGAACGTTGTAGGGTGTGCGAAGGCCCTGTAGATAAGCTGGTTTCGGCGGGGGCTTTCCACCTCAAAGGAACGGGTTGGTACGCAACCGACTACAAAAAAAAGACGAATGGCTCTAATGCCACGTCAGAGAAAAAAACGGAACCAGAGGAGAAAAAGGTCGGAGAAAAAAAAGAAGAGAAACAGGGATCAGAAGAAAAAAAAGGATCATCAGAGGAGAAGAAAGAAAATACCAAAGTGAAGAAAGCTAGTTCCACGACCAAGTCTGATTGAGTCGGGGCAAGGCTTTAGAAGAGAGAGTTATGAAAAAAGAAGTAGTTAACAAAAAAAATTCATCATCAAAGGAGGCCTATACCATGAAAATTCGTCCTTTACAGGATCGTGTCCTAGTAAAACGAGTTGCCGAAGAAGAACGAACCAAAGGGGGAATTTTCATTCCCGATACTGCTAAAGAAAAGCCGATGGAAGGTAAAGTTATCGCGATCGGGAATGGGAAGGTTTTGGAAAATGGAACCAAGATCACTCCTGAAGTGAGAGCTGGCGATCGAATTTTGTTTGGTAAATATTCAGGTACGGAAGTCAAAATCGACGGAGAAGAACATCTTATTCTGCGCGAAGATGATATTTTAGGAATTTTGGAAGGCTGACCGGTCGGTCGCTTGTGCGAGAACATATACATATAATGAAGGAGAAAAAGTTTTATGGCTGCTAAGGAAATTCATTTTAGTGATCGTGGCCGACAGTCCCTCCTCGAGGGAGTCGATGCTCTGGCCAATGCTGTTAGGGTTACTCTTGGTCCCAAGGGTCGAAATGTGATTATTGAAAAATCATTTGGATCGCCCACCATTACGAAAGACGGTGTGACAGTCGCGAAGGAAATTGAGCTCGAAGACAAATTTCAAAATATGGGAGCTCAAATGGTGAAAGAAGTCGCGAGCAAGACTTCGGACATCGCTGGCGATGGAACCACCACGGCCACCGTACTTGCCCAGGCAATTTTTCGCGAAGGGGCGAAGCTTGTTGCAGCAGGCCACAATCCGATGGACCTCAAAAGGGGTATTGATGCTGCAGTCAGTGTGGTGATCGATGAGCTCAAGAAACTTTCACAGCCCTGCAAGAGCAAAACAGAAATCGCTCAAGTCGGTACGATCTCCGCCAATGCGGATAAAACGATCGGGGATATTATTTCTGAAGCCATGGACAAAGTCGGCAAAGAGGGTGTGATCACCGTCGAAGAGGCGAAATCCATGGACACCACATTGGATATCGTTGAAGGGATGCAGTTTGATCGTGGCTACCTCTCGCCGTACTTCATTACGGATTCAGAAAGAATGGAAGCCAGTCTTGAAGAGGCGTTCGTTTTGGTTCACGAAAAGAAGATTTCAAATCTCAAGGATATGATTCCTGTTTTGGAAAAAGTGGCCCAGTCTGGTCGCCCACTTCTGATCATCGCAGAAGATGTAGAGGGAGAGGCGCTCGCAACTCTGGTCGTCAATAACCTGCGAAAAACTTTGAAGTGTTGTGCGGTCAAAGCTCCGGGATTTGGGGATCGACGAAAAGCTATGCTCGAAGATATCGCCACTCTTTGTGGAACGGAACTCATTGCGGAAGAAACAGGTACTCGATTAGAGAATATCACACTTGAAAGGCTGGGAACCGCTAAACGTATTGTGGTCGACAAGGATAACACCACGATCGTCGAAGGCGGTGGCAAGAAAAATGCCGTCGAGGGCCGCATTAAGAGAATTCGAAATGAAATCGAGAATACAACTTCCGATTATGATCGCGAAAAGCTCCAAGAACGTCTTGCTAAGTTGGCGGGCGGGGTCGCGGTTATCAATGTAGGTGCCGCAACCGAAGTTGAAATGAAGGAAAAGAAAGCTCGCGTGGAAGATGCTTTAAATGCGACCCGTGCGGCTGTTGAAGAAGGAATTGTCCCGGGTGGTGGTGTGGCTTATCTTCGTTCGCTACCTGCTCTCGACAAACTCAAGGTCCCTGATGATCATCAATTTGGTGTCAAAATCATCCGACGTGCGTTGGAAGAACCGGTTCGACAAATTGCTCAGAACTCAGGAGTCGATGGTTCGATCGTTGTAGACAGAATCCGCAACGAAAAGGGTGCTTTTGGATTCAACGCAGCTACCGAAGAATATGAAGACCTCATCAAAGCAGGCGTGATCGATCCTACAAAAGTATCTCGTACTGCGCTTCAAAATGCAGCCTCTGTCGCTTCATTGCTCCTCACATCGGAAGCCATGATCGTGGAAAGGCCGGAGAAGAAACCTGCGATGCCTGCAGGTGGACACCCAGGAATGGGCGGAGAAGGAATGTATTAAGAGACTTTCTTTTCTCGAGACCAAATATATTTATCTGAAAAGGGCTGGCTTTGTGCCGGCCCTTTTTTGTGCGTTCGACAGTGCGACGGGCGCGGTAAAACTGTTCAAGCACGAAGAAATGACGCAATTACCTGAAAATAAATAATTTTTGCCCCTCTTGCCCCAGACGCTTTCTGGGAGTAATTTGCGGCCACCATGTGCGGAATCGTTGGAATATTTTCACGCGAAAAAGTGATTCCTCGAGGTCAGATCGTCCGCGCAATTTCTGAACTCGACCACCGAGGTCCTGATCTCCTATCGCATTGGGTTTCCCCGGATTCGAAAGTTGCCCTCGCACATAGCCGACTCAGCATTATCGATCTTGAAACAGGACAGCAGCCTATCTCCAGCCGTGACGGAAAAGTCAGAATTGTGGTGAACGGCGAATTTTACAATTTCGAAGAAATTCGAGAAGAGTTGGAAGCGAAAGGTCACCAGTTTTCGACACGATCCGACAGCGAAATCGCACTCCATCTCTACCGGGAAATGGGAACACGCTGCTTTGAAAAACTTCGGGGGGAATTCGCCTTCATTCTTTGGGACGAATCCAACCAACTCTTGCTTGCTGGCCGCGACCGATTCGGAATCAAACCGCTCTTTTATTCCTTCCAAAATAATACGCTGTATCTCGCCTCAGAAGCGAAAGCCCTGTTTAACGCGGGGCTTGTGGCAGAATGGGACGAGGAATCGATGTACGGACTGCACAGTAACTTCGCTCTTGCGCCCGACAAAAGTCTTTTTAAAAATATTGGCCAAGTCGCGCCCGGTCACTATTTACTTTGTTCAAACGAAAGGCTCTCTTTTCACCAGTACTGGGACTTCGACTACCCTCAGCAAAAAGAAGTCGCAGCTCAAGATATCCACGAAGAGGAAATTGTCGAAATAGTTCGCGAAAAGCTTTTCGAAGCGGTCAAAGTCCGACTGCGCGCCGACGTTCCTGTGGGCTGTTATCTGAGTGGCGGTCTTGATTCTTGCGCCGTTCTTGGAATTGCGGCTCAGTTTGCTTCGACATCCCTGAAAGCTTTCACAATTTGTTTCGACAACAAGGAATACGATGAGAGCGAAATTGCCAAAGAAATGGCAGAGCATTCAGGTGCAAGTTTTTCTCCTGTTTATGTGAGCCCCGATGACTTGGCGAGTGAATTTGAAAACGCCATCTGGCATTCTGAAATGCCTTTCATCAATACGCATGGGATTGCAAAATATATTTTGAGCCGAGCGGTAAACAAGCAAGGTTATCGCTGCGTCCTGACGGGGGAGGGTGCGGATGAAATTTTGGCCGGATACCCACCCTTTCGTAGAGATTATATTTTATATCAGTCTGGAATGGGCACGGCTGCTCAAGATCTAGCTTTGGACAACTTGGGCAAAACCAACCAAGTTTCGAAAGGCCTATTGCTAAGTGAAGGAACATCTCGGGAACTTGCGATTAAAAGAATGTTGGGATTTGTTCCTTCCGCGCTTGAAACGAATGCTTTAAGTGGTGAAAAGATTGGCGAGATTTTGCATCCAAGTTTTGCAAAGAAATTCGCCGACTTTGATGCCATCTGGAATATTCTTTGTACGTTGGACATCTCTCGTCGCTTGATCGGTCGAGAACCTGTGCATCAGTCGATGTATATTTGGTCGAAGCTTACCCTGCCGAACTATATTCTGACGGTCCTTGGGGATCGGATGGAAATGGGACACTCCGTCGAAGCTCGATTGCCATTCTTGGATCATCACTTGGTGGATTACCTCGTGAAAGTTCCAGTCAGTTTGAAAATAAAAAATACGATCGAGAAATATGTACTTCGTGAAGCCGCCAAGCCGGTGTTGACGAAAACGGTTTATGAACGCCAGAAGCATCCATTCTTAGCGCCCCATTCAACTCTGGATGTTTCGAGTAAGTTTTTTGAGCTAGTTCAAGACTCTATTCGAAGCAGTAGCTTTGCTTCCATTCCTTTTTACGATCAAGATGCACTGATCGGCCTGCTCGATAAGGTTCCTGCTTTGGATCAAACCGCGCGATTGACCGTAGATCCGCTGCTTATGCTTGTCACGAGCATCTGGTGCATGCAAAAGCAATTCATGACGGGAGTCGTGGAAGACGTGAAAAGGCGAGAGGCTTACTCGATCGTCGTTTCGGTATAGTACCGAAACGATTCAGCAATAAATCCACTGTAGCGAGAACCGAAGACGCGGCGAAGCTCCACTAAGAACTCATCAATTCGATGATGAACTTCTTTGAGGACTTCAGGTGAGACTCGCTTTTGTGGTAAAGGAGTGACGTTTTTTCCAAAACGATCTTTAAATTCATGACGTCTTAAAATTTCAAATATTTCCGGAAAAGGGTACTCCAGCGTGAGATCCCGAAGAAACTCCTCCACCTCTTGCTGGATCCGCATTTCAAAGGGATCCAATCTTGCTGTTTTTAAGAACTCGGTAGCCGAATCCTTTTCCATAGAACTCATTCTATCAGAGTCTGAGCAATTCGTCCGAATGAGATTTTGTGCAGAGCCTCTAGGGCTCCATGGGTAAGAAACAGGATCTTAAATTGAGTGTGGATTAAGCATTGATTGCAATCGGTCTACTCGCTAGTTTAAATGCGATTGGGCGCCGTCAGACCTTTGTCAAAACCTTCGGGAAATGTCTCATCCGACATTAAGAAATTCTTCATTTTAGATACGAATGTTCTTTTACATGATCCCAACTCTGTTTTTGCATTTGGCGATAATTACGTTATCATCCCGATCCGGGTTATCGAAGAAATCGATAAATTCAAGAGAGATCTGAACGAGACTGGAAAGAACGCTCGAACGTTTTGTCGAATGCTCGATGCCATGCGAAGGTTTGGAAGCTTAGCGAACGGAGTTCCGCTTCAAATCGCCGCTGACGCTTATTTTCCGGTGGGAGCCAAGAAGGTGGAAGGCGAGCTAAGGGTTGTGGTTCGTCATTTTAGCGATCATCCTTCGGGGGGTACCCCGTTTCAGGCCTCGAACGATTCAGACCTGCAGATTTTAATGACAGCCATCGAGCTCGCCAAGCTTCATAAAAATGTCGTTTTAGTGACAAAAGATGTGAATTTTCGGGTGCGGGCAGATGTCTACGGCATCACTTCGGTGGACTACGAATCCGAAGTTCAAATCGAACTCGACGAACTCTATCGCGGTTGGCGCGAACTTAAATTGAGCGGTGAGGATGTTCAAACTTTTTATAAACGGCGCGAACTTCATCTTCAGCAGTTAGATAATCCGCATCCGAATGAATATTTTGTACTCAAAGATCGTGATAACGATAAAAACACTGCCCTTGGAAAGTGGGATCATGCGCAGAAACGAGTGATCCCGATTATTGAAATCGCCAAAGGTCTTTGGGGTGTTATGCCCAGAAATAAAGAGCAGCGCTTCGCGGTCGATGCTCTTCTGAATGATCAAATCTCGTTAGTCACTATGGTGGGTAAAGCGGGAACTGGAAAGACAATGCTGGCTCTCGCGGCTGGTCTCACCAAAGTGCTCGATGAGAATGTGTATACGAAAATGCTTGTGTCCCGTTCCATTTTTCCTTTGGGTCGCGACTTAGGCGCTTTGCCTGGAGAGCTGGAAGAAAAGCTGCGACCTTGGATGCAACCAATTTTTGACAACTTTGAATTTCTTCTTTCGTCGAAGTCCACCGGCCGAGATCGAAGAATTTCTTATAAAACGATTATGGAATTTGGCGAGGTCGAGATTGAGGCGTTAACCTACGTCCGCGGTCGTTCGATTCCCCACCAGTGGCTCGTGGTTGATGAAGCTCAGAATCTGACCCCTCACGAAGTGAAGACCATCATCACACGCGCCGGCGAGGGAACGAAAATTGTGCTGACGGGCGATCCCTATCAAATCGACAATCCTTATATCGATGCTTCCAATAACGCGCTTACGTTTGTGGCCGAAAAATTCAAGGAGCAGGAACTCGCCGCCCATATCTTTTTGGCAAAGGGAGAACGATCTCAGCTTGCCGAATTGGCTTCGAATATTCTTTAAGGCCGCAGCAAGTCAAGAAGCCGATAAGATTTTCTTCAAGGGCTCTTTTTTGTGATGCCGACTGATGTCTTTATCGTGTTCTTTTTCGAGCTGATGAATAATTTTGTCAAAAACTTGATCGATCTGAGTGTAGAGATCGGCCCCTTCGTCTTTCGCAAAAAAATCGCGGCATCGCTGCTTATCATGCCAAAAAATTTCGGCATATCGTATGTGTTTGTGCTTGTCTGCGCCCACAATCACTCGAATGAGTTCGCCTTCGGTGACAAACTTTTCCAGCTTCTCCGCTTTTTTTTCTATGTGATTCTTGATCCCATCGGTCGACGACATTTCTCGATAATGAATTTCAAGTTTCATATAATGCCTAGCCTACGCCTTTTTGCTTTCTAGTCCAGGGGTTCGCCACTCTCCGAAATCGGCGCTTTTTGCCCGCAAAATCCATTGTTTCCGCCCTCCCTTTTTCTTAAGGTTAAGAAGATGTCTTCACAATTTCGCACTGAAAAGGATTCGCTCGGGGAAGTTCAGGTTCCAGCTGAGGCGCTGTATGGAGTTCAAACTCAGCGCGGAATCGACAATTGGCAGATTTCTGGCCTGAAAGAGCCCGAGGTTTTCATTTTGTCTTTTGTTCGAATTAAACGTGCCGCTGCTACGGTTAATTTGGCGCTTAGCATGATCGAGAAAGAAAAAGCTGAGGCCATCGTGCGGGCCTGCGATTCCATTCTCCATGATTCGAAATATCGCGATCAATTCGTGATCGACGTATTCCAAGCGGGTGCGGGAACTTCTTTCAATATGAATGTGAATGAAGTGATCGCAAATCTAGCCGCGCAGTTGTCAGGAAAGCCTCTTGGAGACTATCGATTCATTCACCCCAATGATGATGTGAATCGCGCGCAGTCTACCAACGACACATTTCCGACTGCCATTCGGATCAGTGCACTTCTCGAGCACAAGCCCTTCATGGATGTTCTCAAACAGACCATTGAAATCTTTCGGAAGAAAGCCAAAGAACTCGATGCCGTTTTAACTTCAGCGCGAACGCATTTACAAGACGCCGTGCCTATTCGTCTGGGGCAGGAATTTGAGGCCTATGCGGATTCCCTTCAAAAAGAATTCGATCGACTCGAATATGCTGCAAAAGAGCTGGTTTTTCTGAACATTGGAGGGACCGCCGCGGGAACGGGAATGAATTCGCATCCGGATTATGCAAAAAAAATGGCCGAAGAACTCTCAAAGCTCACCGGCGTAGCCTTGAAGCCCGGTCGAAACTTGGTCGAACTTTCGCAAAATATGTCCGATATCGCATTTTACAGTGCTGCGCTTCGAAATTTGGCTCTCACGATGACCAAAATTACCAACGACTTAAGACTCTTGAGTTCAGGCCCGAGCACGGGACTCAATGAGGTCTTGCTTCCTGCCGTTCAACCGGGTTCCTCAATCATGCCTGGGAAGGTGAATCCTTCCGTTTTGGAAATGCTCAATATGGTTTGTTTTCAAGTGATCGGCAATGACACGACCATCAGTTATTCGACTCAGGCGGGTCAGCTGCAGCTGAATGTGATGATGCCCGTGATTTGTTTTGATTTGCTGATGAGTCTCAAGATTTTCACGAATGGGCTTCGCATTGCCAACGAACGCTGTTTTACGGGCATTCGTGCCAATGAGGAGCAGTGTCATAAATACTTTGCAGAGTCGATGGGCCTTGCCACAGCTCTCAATACCGTAATCGGTTACGAAAAAGCAGCTACCGTTGTGAAGCAAGCCATGAAAGAAAAGAAAAAGATTACGGATGTGATTCTGGAGCTGGGCTACCTTAACAGCGATGAGATAAAAAAATACTTTGGTGCGAACCTCACCAAGCCTGGCTTCATCGAAAAACCAAAGAACAAATCCTGAATGAGATATGGCGGGTGGGTGACGAACCAAGACATCCAAATTCCTGAAGAAGAATAGAACGAAGGAGAAGCCAGCGTGGATGACTTGAAATTTCGGGAAAAAATAAGGCTCTTGAGTGATCCATATTTCGATCGGGAATTTTTTACGAATCTGATTTACTGTGTCGACCGCCACAAGACAGTGAGGGATATTTTCGATGTGGCGTGTGGCGAACTTGCCAGCGTTCCTTATGATTCAAAGGAAGATGTGGATCGCGCATTGCTCCATCTTTTTTACAGCTACCAGGCTTCGAATTCCGTGAAAGAAAATTATCAGTGGCTTCCCATTTCGCAAGGACTCTATTCGCTCGCTCTTTATCGCACCGACGGTCAAAAACCCATCCACCCACCTGGTAAACCTTATCCATGGCCTTCGTCACAATCGCAAGGAGCGACTCTTCAAGATTTCACGGATTTGATTCGGCGAGATGTCCGCGAAGTGGAATCCTTCAAACAGGCTTGGGCGAGCTTACTTTTTCTTTTGGACAATCGCTCCACTCGATCTCAAGCCGCTGGCGTTCTTGTGAAACAAGCATTGACGTCATCCGATCCGCTGACTTTTGAGCTTATCACGAAAGCTCTCGATATGGCCCTTTCGAGCGGATGGAAATCGAATGCCTATCTTTTGAAGAGGCCGTTCGAACGTTTTTGGAAACAGAGACAAAAGACTCCTGAAATCGTGGATCGTGGATTCAGACTTGCCAACACCATCTCTTCCAATCCTCCGAGTTCTTCGATGTCGCCGTGGGATCCGACTTGGACGGAAGAACTTTGGTTGAGGGTTGCCAATCAATCCTCGGAATCCGTATGGGAATTCGTCGAAAAAATTTCACAGGAGGGTGCGTATCCTGACCAACTTTTTTCGATTTTTAATCTTTTCAGAGGGCGAGTTTTGTTCTCTATGAAAACCGAACAGTGGCCGCGCACTACCTCGAGTCTTCTCTACGCGGATGCTCTTCAAAGTGTGTCGCGCTTTCTACCGCAGGATAAATGGGCCGCGCTCGCCATCGACATCTTGGATTTGATTTCGCTTGTCCAGCTCGTGGGCCCTCATTCTCACATGCCCCGGCCAACCGGAGAGTCAATTCTCGAAGGGGTTTCCAGAAATATTTCAAAAGATCGATTGATCCTTCGCTTGGATGACGCCCTTGAAAAAGGAGAACGCAGCGAGGCCTTGGAGTTGATGGCAGTGATTTTGAAAGATCAAGGACTCTCGCATTCCGTGGCTGACAGGCTACTTTTGGTGGCATCGAAACAGGACGGCTGGACCTATGATTTCAAAACCATTTCGACCGCACTAACGCTGACAAAAGCTTTTGAGGCCTCGATGCGAATCGCTGCCTCAGGTGAAAGTTTATCGGATGGTCTGTTTGGACTTTTGAGGTTCTTGAGCGATCAAAGAGATGTGGCACTTAAAGTTGTTCCAAAGACTGGAACTTATGGAGACGGACTTTCGCTCTCGCAATTTGATGTCTCTCAAGGCGCGCGAATTGTGGATCGTTTCGTCTTTAATCAACTTCGAAATGCACAGAGGGTAAAAGTTTGGCCCTCAGATAACTAGTCTGTTCGCCAGCGTAAATCTTCTCCACGATCATGGACAATAAGGTTTGCGTCAGCTTGGGTCGATCCAAACTGAGAAGATAGCTTTTTCGGACCGTAAGTAGATGATCGATTCCTTCGACAATGATGTAGTCGGATCCAGGCAAAACTTGGCTTTCGAGTGGAACGATGCCGTCATTTTTAGGATACCCCCAATCGGACACAATATCGCGCGTCCATTTGAAGATCGTGTCGAACTTCCAAGAACTTTTCTTTTCTTTCCATCCCGCGAAAGAAATCATTGGCAAGTGTCGGTCTTGAATAAGGCCCGACACCTCTTTCTCATGAGCTTGCATAAAAGCAATCCTGGTTTCGACTTTCAGACTTTCAAGCGACTCTTCGCTGCCTCCCATCGCCGTTAGAACTTCTTTGGCAAGCCAATGAGTGGCCGAATGGTCCGCGACGAGGTCTGCGACGGGGCTTCCAAAAAAAGGTGCGTCCAACGAAATCCATCCGGCAATCTGAGTCCCTGTCAGAAGTGCCACCAGCGTATCCACCCCACCTTTCGAATGTGAAAGAACGATCGCAGGCCGAGGAGAATGTTTTACGGCGTCGTCGATAATTTTCGCATTGTATTCGGGCGATTGCTCCGCCTGAATGTGCACCCACGCATAATCAATCTGATTGTCTTTCAACCACTTTACGGTTTCTGCGAAATACTCCGTCAGATCGGGTGTTCCCTTTCCGCCAAAAGGATGCTCCAATACGCGAACATATCTTTTTGCATCCGAAAGGAATCCTGGAACGATCAGAACTCTAAATTTGCGAAGCTTGACTTTTAGATCGTCGCTAAGTTCAGCGGATGGGTTATCCCATGTCGACTGGTACGACTGAGTGACGTTGGTACCCTGAATATCTGGAATACGGAGCGATTCGCGGCGTGTTTCAGCCGTCAACCTTTCCTGCGCTGGTGTCTCCGGGATTACGGGAGCTGCGGTTGATGTGGCCGAGGCTTGAAAACATACGATGGCAAACAGAAAGGACGCGGAGTGTCTTTCTAGCATTTAATCTCGATCCCCCCATATTAAAGGCTGTCACGAAGGGCGGAAGTATTACAAGACTTTTGGCTTGGGGGCGCATATTTAGAGACCGGCTCTCCTGCTTTGAGCGATTTTACGGGGCTATTTGACAGTCGCTCTTACCTAACGTTAACGTTACTCGATGTCTGAATTAAGCTCTGCCTCGCCCGAGCAGTTGGTGGCGCCCAACGAAAATTCTTCTTCTGCATCTTCTTCTCCTTCTCCGCCAGATTCTAGGCCAGGTTCTAGGCCAGATTCTAGGCCAGAGGAGTTGATTTCAGCCATCAGGCCTTCGCGTTTTTATAAAATTGGTGAGCTTGCTGAGGAGGCGGGGACCACCACTCGAACGCTGCGCTATTATGAGGAGTTGGACTTGTTGGAGCCGGTGAGAAATACGGCGGGTCAGCGAGTTTATGATTCCACGACTTTGACTCGCCTTCACTTCATTCACGAATTGAAGGCTGGGGGATTTTCTCTGGCCGAAATAAAGCAATTTTTTGAAGGCTGGCAAAAAAGCGACTCGGGCGCGGCAGCGAGCGAAGCGACTACGCCGCTCATTCAACAAAAGCTCAGTGAAATTGCAGACCTTCAAAAGAAGCTGGCAAAGTTAAATCAGGAGTTGATGGCGATGGCCCATTTTTTGGTCTCCTGTCGGACATGCCCGAGCAAGCCGAGCGTTGAGACCTGCGGAGATTGTGATCGTCATCCTGATGAACCCGCGAATTCCATGATCATGAGGCTCGTCAAGACTGATCACAAGAATTGATGGTTAAAAAATCTATGCCTAGTTTAGAAATTCAAAAAATTCGGGAGGCTTTGGGAAGTGTAAAAGCGCCCGGTTCACGTCTGAGTATCGTAGAAGCACGTCAGCTCGCGCGCATTGAAGCGCAAGAGCGAAGTATTTTGGTTCAACTTGAGTTGGATCAACCGAACCCTCTCGTGGAAAAGTCTCTTCGCTATCAAATTGAAAAAGCGCTTGAGCCCCTCGGAATCGATTTACAGATCGCCGTAGAAATTAAACAACCGGCTCCCAAAAAGAACCGGATTGGAACTATGCTTGCGGTAGGATCTGGAAAGGGCGGAGTCGGTAAATCTGCGCTCTCCGTGAATCTTGCGATCGCCTTTCAAAAGTTAGGCTATTCCGTGGGAATTTTGGATTGCGATATTTACGGACCAAGTATCCCAACCATGTGTGGAGTGGCCGATAAAAAGCCGCTGATGTTCGCCGGAAAAATTCAACCTGTCGAAGCATTCGATCTGAAAATTATATCGGCTGGTTTTCTGGTAGAGCCCGGGCAAAGTATCGTTTGGCGCGGGCCCATGATACACAAATTGATTCAGCAGTTTTTTAATGATGTGAATTGGGACGGAACCGATGTGCTCATCGTCGACCTTCCGCCGGGTACGGGAGATGCACCACTTTCGTTAAGTCAAACGATGCCTCTTACAGGAGCGGTGATGGTGAGTATGCCCCAGCACATTTCGCTCATCGATGTGCATAAAGGAATTAGCATGTTCCACCAGGTCAAGGTGCCCATTCTAGGTGTCATCGAGAATATGAGTCAGTTCGTCTGTCCGTCGTGCGAACATATCGCAGAGATTTTCGATCGCGGTCGAGTGAAGGAATTTTGCGAGCAGTTGCAGGTTCCCTATTTGGGGGAAGTTCCTATAGAGCCTAAGATCCGTGCTCTGAGCGACGAGGGTCGTCCTTTTTTGCTGGATTTCCCAGACTCGGCAGCCGGCAAGGCTATTCAATCCATCGCGAGAAGGCTTCAACCGTTTATCCGTACCGCCGAAGACTCGCTCGCTTCCGGCCAAGAGATTGAGCTTGTACTTTAGCCAATTGATTGAGTTTTCTTGTAAAATCCTGAAAATATGCTAAGCGTAATTGCTCGTTTTTTAAGGGACTCTTTTTGAGGAAGAACTGAAGGATGGGTTTGCTACGTAATCTTGTGTTGATGTTGTTATGTGTGGTTTCCGAAGTGCTTTTATGGCAACCGGAAGTCTTTGCTTCTCCTCGATGTATTAAAATTCTTGATGCCACTTCGGCGCCCAAAAAAATTCTGCATCTTTCAACTGCGAAATGGATTGAGTTTGATTCAAATTCAACAAACTCCGTTTTCCAGATCATGCTTGTTCTCAAACAAAAGCATCCCAGA
>Ga0207108_1068_pt3 | contig 15875 bp, 7 predicted proteins | sample Alteio_BWMinHeat_76_FD_153562 | JGI IMG/M metagenome (GOLD analysis project Ga0207108, IMG submission 153562) | Enriched cells from forest soil in Barre Woods Harvard Forest LTER site, Petersham, Massachusetts, United States -... | ecosystem: Environmental > Terrestrial > Soil > Temperate forest >...
GTTCTGGATTGCCTCGCAGTCGAAGCCGGTCACGGCGACCGCGCTCATGATGCTGGTGGACGTGGGCAAAGTGGCTCTCGACGATCCCGTGAGCACGTTTTTGCCGGAATTCGCCGATCAATGGGTGATTGAGAAGCAGGACAAAGACCACATGGTGTTGAGGAGGCCGAAGCACCCCGTGACCGTGCGCCATATCCTGAGCCACACCAGCGGCTTGCCTTTCATGTCCGTGATGGAGCGGCCCACGCTCGACGGGCTGACGCTGCGCGACGCGGTGCGCAGCTACGCCATGACACCGCTTCAATCCGAGCCGGGGACAAAGTTTCAATACTCTAACGCGGGCATCAACACGGCCGGCCGCATCATCGAAGTGGTTGCCGGCATGCCGTATGAGGAATTCCTGGACAGGCGGCTGTTCAAGCCGCTGGGCATGAAGGATACGACCTTCTGGCCGAGCGGAGAGCAGCTCAAGCGCCTGGCGAGGTCGTACGGGCCGGGCAAGAACAAGACCGGGCTCGAAGCGCAGACAATCGGGCAGCTTCAGTATCCGCTCGACGACCGCAAGCGTCAGCCGATGCCCGCGGGCGGTCTTTTTTCGACGGCGAGCGACGTGGGCCGGTTTTGCCGAATGATCCTCAACGGCGGCAAGCTCGAGGGCAAGCGCTATCTCTCGGAAGGGGCGGTAAAGCAGATGACGACCAAGCAGACCGGCGCGGACATCAAGGCCGGGTACGGTCTCGGCTGGTCTACCGGCGGCACGACCTTCGGCCACGGCGGCGCCTATGCCACGAACATGAGCATTGATGCGAAGCGCGGCCTGATCACCGTCTTCATGGTCCAGCACGCGGGTTTTCCGGGGGACGGCGGCAAGAGCCACGGAGTGTTTCAGAGAGCGGCAGAGAAGCTTTTCGACTCGCGCAAGTAATCAAGGGCTTCGGGAGGGGCGAGGCTCCTGCCGAGCCGGTTTTCTTGGGGTGCGCGGCTCGGCAGGAGCCTCGCCCTCCCAATTCTGCAACAGGCTCTATGTGAGGGCTCAAGCGATCAGCAGGGCCTCCCGCGCCAAGATGGGAAGCTGCTCCTCGACGAGCTGGGCCAGCAGCTCCACGACACGCGCGCTTTCCGTGACCGGCACCTCGTCCGCGGAGATCTTGAAGTCCCCCTTTTCCATTTGCTCGACCAGTCCCCTCACGAGCGCGGCGCGGTCCCGGCTGCCGTCCATGAGCTGGAGCAGAAAGCGATCGACTTCGGGCACCACGACAGTCTCGTGGCGGAGATTGGTTAGCGTGGTGGACGTCCGCGCCTGCAGCCGGGCAAGCGGGCTGGCCAGCGGGCGCTCGCCGGGCTGAGCCGCCAGGGCGGGCGGACAGATGGACAGCTCGACGAGCGGCTTTCCCGTCGTGACAAAAGCCTTGAGGAGGGCACGTGCCAGCTCCAGCGCGTCCTCGGCCGAGGACGCGGGAGACCGCGGTCTCGCCCGCGCGCGCGCGGCGGCGAGCAAGTCCTCGAATGCCAGGGCCCGAGGCCAGGCGTCCGCGAGACAGCGCACCGCGGCCTTCACGAGTGCGCTGGCCGTGACCAGAGTCAAGCCGTTCTTACCCTCGAATTTCTCCTCCGCCTCGGGGCTTGCCGGGTCGCTGGCGACCTTGGCGGTCAAATGGGAAGTCACGTGGCAGCCGAAAACATGCTCGGCGGCGACGTCGTAACACGGCGCGACGTGGTCGTGGCACACAAGAGTTTGGCGAAAGGAGCGATTGCGGAGCAGGTCCATGTACTGCTCCAGCTCGATCTGGTTGGGCGCTACCCGGCTCAGCTCCTCCTGGACCTCGGCAGGAAAGGAATTGGCCGGCACCATGACGCCCATCTCCGCTTCGGCGAGGAAGCGCAGACCGGCGGCCGCAAGGCGGTCGCAGAAGTCAACGAAATAGATGGGCTCATTGCACTCTTCAAGGTGTTCGTGGAAGAGGTACGCATCGGAGCAGGCGGACAGCTGGCCGAGCTGTTCCTTGAGCAGGTGGTTGTACGGCCCGTCGCCGGCGGGGGCCGATTTGGCGAGGAAGCTCAGCAGGGCCCGCGCCTGGCCGACGCGGCTCAGGGGATCTCGATCGCGAAAGCGGCGGTCGTGGAGGCCCATCATGGCCCGGACCATGCCGCGCATATGCCAACCCGGAAACGTGTTGTAGCTGATGAAGCCGACTCCGCTGGGCGCGAGACATTGCTTATAGACGCGCAGAATCTTTTCCTGGACAGCAGCAGGCACCCAGGAATAGACGCCGTGGCAAATGATAAAGTCGAAGCCGCCAAAACGGTCGCCAATGTCCAGGATGCTCAGGTGGCGAAGGCTGATATTGGTGAGGCCCAGGGCGGCGATGGTGCGTTGCCCTTCCGCGAGCTGTTCCGCCGAGAGGTCGATGCCGACGAAAGTGCTCTCGGGAAAGGCGAGGGCCAGGGGAATCAGGTTGCCGCCGCCGGCGCACCCCAGCTCGAGGACCCAGCAGCGCTTGGCGCGCGCCGGCTTGAGGCCGAGAAGGGTCGCGATGGTGGCGAGGCGATCCGGATGGGTGAGAGGATAGGGAAAGCTGGGATACGGCAGCTCATCATAGCTGGTGCGGGGCGGCGCGGCGAACATCGACATGTCGGCTCTTCAGGAAATTGAGGTCAACAGGGAACACGCGGACGGTACAATAAGCTTACCGTCGGCCACGGAACCGAGGTATCCGTAAACGGGAAAAAGACCAGGACCATTCATGAGCGAGTCATTGACGCACCCGCCTCGAAGGCTTTGGCGAGGCTCCCTGGTGGGGCTGCTGGCGGCTGCCGCGACGCTTGCCGTGGCCTCGTGCAGCTCGAAGGAAGAGACACCGCCGCCCGTCGATCTCCCGAAGGCGACGGGCGACGTGAGCGTGCAAGTCCACGAGTTTTGCGGCAAGTGCCATCAATACCCGCCGCCCGAGACCTTTCCCCGCTCGGCCTGGCGCGAGCAGGTCGAGCAGGGTTATCGCTTTTTCAAGGAATCGAACCTGGCCATGGCCGCGCCCCGCCTCGAGGACGTGGTGACGTACTACGAAGACCGGGCGCCGTTCGAGCTGCCCCCGGCCCGACACGTCCGGGCGGCAACGCCGCTGCCCGTGCGGTTCTCCCAAATCCGTTATCCCGCTCCGGTCAAGACGGCGCCCCCAGCCATCTCCAATGTCAACCTGGTTCACCTCTTCGATGAGAAACGGCTCGACGTCCTCGCTTGCGACATGCGGCACGGGCTGGTCATGGTCCTGAGCCCGTATGCCAAGGTCCCAGAGTGGAAAGTCCTTGGCAAGGTGCCCCACCCCGCCCATGCCGAAGTCGTCGATCTCGAGAAGAACGGCAAAAAAGGGATCCTGGTGGCCAACCTCGGCAGCTTCGAGCCCACCGACGACCTTTCCGGCAGCGTCGTCTGGCTACGCCCTACGGGCGACGGCAAGCTCACCCCCATCACCCTGCTCAAGGACGTGGGCCGCGTTGCCGACGTGCAGGTCGCGGATTTCAACGGCGACGGCAAGCTCGACCTGGTCGTGGCCGTGTTCGGCTGGCGTACGACCGGCAGCATCCTTTATCTGGAGAACCAGACGACCGACTGGTCGAAGCCGAAGTTCGTGACTCACGTCGTGGACGAGCGTCATGGGGCCATTCACGTGCCGGTGGTTCCCAAGGGGCTTCTCAAGACCGGCAAGGCCGACTTCATCGGGCTCATCAGCCAGGAACACGAGACCGTGGTCGCCTACCTGAACGACGGCCGGGGCCATTTCACCAAGAAGACGATTTACACGGCGCCGCATCCGGCCTACGGCTCGAGCGGGATCCAGCTGGTGGATGTGGACGGCCGGCTGGATATCCTTTATTCAAACGGCGACATTCTGGACAAGCCGTATCTCCTGAAGCCGTATCACCGCGTCCAGTGGCTCAGGAACCGCGGCAGCTTTCCGTTCGAGCGCGAGATCGTGACCCCCATGTACGGCGTGCACCGGGCGGTTGCGGCCGGCTTTACCGGCAAGGGCAAGAAGGACATCGTGGCCGTCAGCTTCTTGCCGGTGGAGTATTTTCCTGACCGCGAGACGCTTGGCCTGGAGGCGATCGTGCTTCTCGAGCAGCAAGCCAATGGTGGCTTCGCGCGGCACGTGCTGGAAAAGGTCACCTGCGATCACGTTACCTGCGCGGCCGGCGACATCTTCAACAGCGGCCGCATCGACCTAGTGGTCGGCCAGTTCTGCTCCACTCCATCCGAGCACGCCATCACGGTCTGGAAGAACGAGGGGCCGTGAGCGACCCCGGTCGTTGGCCGATGCCCTCGTTCCCACGCTCCGCGTGGGAACGCACTGCCGCGACGCTCCGCGTCGAGTCGACCTTTCGGACAAAAAACCGGACCTTCTCCGAAAGGTCTTGCCGCCCCAAAACTTCGCGCGCTTATTAACTTGGATCAACCATCTGACCCTTTCGGACAAAAACCCAGTGTCTCAGGTGCCGTTGCACGCCCCTTCCACCGTCGTCTTTCTCCTTGTCTCCTTGTCTGCGTGTCTCGGTGTCACCCCCCCTGTGACACGCTGTCACAGGCCCCCAGGAACCACAATCGCTGCCACGATAAGCCCTTGCGTCCCAGTTTCCGACCCCTGTGACAGCCTGGCGGGTGGTACCCCCCCCTGTCGCACCCCCCTTCGTTCTTTACCTCCTTGGTGCCCGAAAGAGGCCGGCTCGAGTTTACCGTTTCGCGCTCGCCCGCACCCGTCCTGCGTCCACCTTCCCGTTCCGACTCCCCGTGTCTCCGTGTCCCCCATTCCCTGCCTCCAATAGGTCCCACGCAGGGGGGCCACACCTCGCGGGACCTTTCGCAATCGGTGGGACCTATTCTGTCGCGTGGGACCTATCTCGTAATCCGTTGCCCGGATTGACGTTAAAAGTCTCACCCGCGCCGGTTTTGCCGTGGGACCTATTTCGCCGACACGTTACGGCCTGCACCACGAGGCCCGCCCTGGGACCTATTTCACGGCCCGAGCGTGTCGCGAACGCGCGCCGCATGTCGGCCACGGAAACAACGAGCCGACGGCGCGCCCAAGGCTGAATATTAGATGGGGCTCCATTGTTTTCCCAAGCCGACTTGTGCACAACACGGGCCGGCATGGTACTCTTCAGGTTGCGCGATTCCGGCCGCGGCACAAAAAACCCCGTATGCCGTTTGGCCGAATTACGCAATGTAGCGCTTGACAGACTGCACTCGCCACGTGTAACCTGCATCCAGTAACTTGAAGTCGTCGGATGACTAAACGAACGACAGCCCGGCTTGGCCGGGAGGTTTGTCGGAGAGTAAGCCGGCGTGGGCGAGCATCTGAGGGTGCTCGCCCACGCCGGCTTTTTTTGTTTGCGGGTCCTTTCAAGTGCGCATTGTTGCGCACTTGAAAACCGGCGACAATGGAATGGTTTCGGCTCTCCGAGCCGGCGAGCAGCGGAAGGGAAGACGCCATGACGCGCGTGGAATCCAACCCCCGGGGCAAGGTTCGCAACGGGCGAACTGCGACCATTCGACTGGACGCGGAGTTTCAGGAGCTGGTGGCGCCGCTGTCGGCCGGGGAAGGGGAGCAGAAGCTGGCCGAATTCCGGCTGCACGGGTGCCAGGAGCGGCTGGTCGTCTGGCCTTTTGAGAAAAAGCAGGTGTTGCTGGTGGGCTACGAGGTTTTTCCGATCTTGAAGGAACATCGCATTCCCTTTCGGGTCGTCTTCAAGCGGCTGACCAACAGGGAAGAGGCGCGGATGTACTTTGTCAAGGAGATGCTGGGGCGGCTCGGCCCGACCAGCCTGCACGCGAGCTACCTGCGGGGGGTGTGGTACGAGGAAGAAAAGGAGCAGCACGGGGGCGATCGGAGCGGTGCCACGCCACGGCTGGGGGCGCTGCGGTCTGGAGCGGCGCTGGCCGAGCGGTATGCGGTATCGCTGGCGACGATCCGTCGGGACGGCGAGCTTCGAAGAGCGGTGGACGAGCTGGCGGCCGAAGTCGGCGCGGAGGCGAAGGCGATGATCCTGGGGCGCGGCTCGAAGCTGAAGCGGGCCGGCGTGCTCGCGCTGGCCAAGATGCCCGCCGAGCGCCAGAAGGAAGTGATCGACACCTGGCGATTTCAGGGCCAGCTGCCGCGCGGCTGGCGGTACGGCGGCCCGCCGCCGACGATGACTGTGCCGCGCGAGCCGAGCGCGCTGGTCGCAAAGCTGGCGGTCAGGCTGACGCCCGGCGAGCTGGCGACGGTTGCCGATCTTCTGGCTAAAGTGATTGCGGCGGGTGAGCTGGCAGGCAAGCAACAGGCTCTTGCGGAGGTGCAATCGTGGGAAGCATAAGATTCATGTTTATTCTGGCCGTGATTGGGTTCGTCGCGATTTCGAGAGTCGGGGGCGGCGCGGAGAAAGAGTAAGCCAAGAAGGCGCAAGCGATTGAGTACGACCCGGACGTACAGATTCTGAAGGAGGCCCAGGGGGTTGGGAAAGACGGACCAAGCCTGATCGTGTTCCTCGAGCAGCGAATTAGGAGTCGAGCTATGAAGACCTTCCTCTTGCTTTTCGCGTCTTTCTTTTGGATCCATTCGGCACAAGCCGAGAATGTCCTGACCAAGGAGCAACAGCAGGCGATCACCGAAATCGAAAAGCTACGTGGGAAAGTGGAAAGGGATGATAATCGCTCGGGAAAACCGGTGGTTGCAGTAGACCTCTCCAACATAAGAATTGCGGGTGATTTCCTAGCCGTGCTCAAACACTTACTAGACCTTGAGAGGTTAGACCTTAGCGGCACACAAATCACCGATCCGAGCCTCGTACACCTAAAAGTGCTAACCAAGCTACGCAGCCTTAACATTGGCTCCAACAGGATCACCGACACAGGCTTGGTGCAGCTACGGGCGCTGGTCAATGTGGAAGTGTTGAACGTCCATGCAACTGACATCACCGATTCAGGGCTCGTACACTTCAAAGGGTTGCGCAAGCTTCGAAGCCTGAGCTTGACTTTCACAAGAGTAAGCTGCGCCGGCCTGCCCCAACTAAGAGGGTTACCCGATCTGCGAATCCTCTACCTCGGCCCTAACGGGGTGACGGATACAGGGCTGCGGAAACTCGACGGTTTCAAACTTCGCACACTTGGTCTGGGCAAGGCCGCGATTAGCGATGCGGGCCTGGCGAGCCTCAAGGCCGCCCGATTGACCGAGCTGCGTGAGTTGTACGTACACATGTCCACGATCAGCGATGCGGGATTGACGCATCTGCAGGGATTCAGCAAGCTGAAAACCTTGGAGCTGGGCGGAACGGAAATCACGGACGCAGCGCTGGACACGCTGAGAGGTCTTAAGAGCCTCCGCACGCTCGGCCTTTCTGGTACCAAGATTACTGATAAGGGCCTGCGGAAGTTGAAGGGTTTGCCTGATCTCGAAGCATTGGACATAGGTGATACGCGAATCACGGATACCGGCCTCCAAGAGTTACCTTCCCTTAACAGGCTGCGCTGGCTGGGTCTCTACGGTAGCAACATTAGCGACAAAGGTTTGGCCAACCTGAGGGAATTACCGGCTCTCGAAGCGCTGGACCTGGGAAAGACCCAAGTAACCAGAGCCGGGGTTATTACTCTACGCAATTGCAAGAAGCTTCGCGAATTGACGCTTCTTTATGGCGCTCTGAGTCGGGCCGACATTCAACACATTCAAAGACAATTGCCCAACGTAAAGATCATTGGCTGACTCACGCGGCGCGGCTTGCCAGGGTTCGGTAGAGGAGACGCTGTTCGGGACAGCCGTATTCACCCGCGGTAACCCGCCCCGTTCTTGGACAAACGCGATAAACTCCTCAAGCAACCAAACACGCAAACGGCGTTGCTATGATACGCGTCCTTATCTCCAGGTTGTTTTCGAGACTACTTTTCCGGAGGACATACACATGTTCCGCACGCTTTCACGTTTCTTGAATAGTAAGGCCCGCAGAATCTGCACGAATACGCGCTACCAGCCCGTGCTCGAGCAACTGGAGGCTCGTCTGCTTCTCAAGACCTGGTTTTGGGATGGAAAAGGCGCCACCTCGAGTTGGGATGCCGCAAAGAATTGGACGAATGCTGACAACACAGCATTTGCTGTGCCTCAACCCGAAGACACTGCTATCTTTGACGGTCAACATGACACACACATAAACAAGAAATGTACGGTGGATAATGTGTCTACGGTTTCCCAGTTGACAATGGCAGAGTCTTGGGGTGGCACAATTACAATTACTTTGCCCGCAACTATGTATACAAAGCAATTCTCCCAGTTTGCTGGCACGATCGACGGCAGTGGAGATCTTGAGGTGAGCTTTATAGGAAACTGGGCTGGCGGAACCATGAGTGGAAAGGGATCAACGTCGTTTGCTTACGTCAAGATCGGCGGGGTGGGCCAGGGACCGATTATCAACCGGGAAGTTAAGCTTGGGACACACGGGGGGCTGCTGATTCAGGTCGGAAACATTACGATTCAGAAGAATGGGATTCTCAAGAACTATGGTGAGTTACTTGCAAACAGCGCCGCCAGCATCAACGGCGCGGAAGGTGACAACGATAAAATTGTAAACTATAAAGAATGGGATATTAGTGGATCCCCCTATACTATCAATGAATACTTCACCAACCTCGGGACAGTTAACGTGGCAGAGAAGGCAGTCGTAGGCTTAAGCGACGGTTTCAGCAAAGCGGCTACATTCAATGTCGAGGCATCGTCGCGGCTCACATTTTCTGGGGGAGCAAGGTTTCCGTATGAATGGGCGGCGGGCACAAGCTTCCCGGGCGCGGGTTTGGTTGTAGTTGCGGGCAACGTCAAGATTACCGGAGCAATCCAGCACACCAATCTGAGTTTTGTTTCCGGAAGTATTACCAACGCGGCTGTGCTTGAATTGAGCAAGAAGTTCACATGGACGGGCGGCTCGATCATTGGAGGAACGACAGTACTTGATAAAGGGGCAGTGGCCAACTTGGGGGGAAGTCTGACGTTGGATGCCGTCACTTTCTCGAATTCTGGCGGGACGACTAATCTGTGGGCTGGAACACTTCAGTTTAAGAATAAGACAGCATTCACAAATAGTTCCGGAGATTTCAACATTGAGCCGTTCCTCTTCGCAAGGATTGTTGGCGACGGGACGTTTCTCAATAACGCAAACTTCACAAAGCCTGTTTGGGCGACCGGGCTCACCCAGGTCGACGTGAGCTATACCGACGCGGGCCTGACGACGCAGAAATCTCTTGTCCCCCTGGTCTTTACGAACATGAAGCCGGTGACAGGGAAGGTCTCGCTTGACCCAGCAACCATTGAAGTTGATGCCTGGCCTCTCGACTTGGAGGGAGGAACCCTCTTTGGCGCAGGGGATGTTCAAGGGACAGTGGCTAATAATGGATATGTTACCCCAGGCGATGCGAATGGGACCGGCTACCTTGACGTTTCTGGGTCGTACAGTCAAGTCGCGGGCGAAGCTGACTTCAAGATCGGGGGGACCACGCCGAAAACACTCTTTGATCAGATTAACGTCACTGGTCCGGGATTGTTGAATGGCACGCTAAAGGCGACGCTTTTTGGCGGGTTTACTCCTACTAACGGAAACACGTTTCAGGTCATGACGTTTGGTGCGCTTGCCGGCACTTTCAGTACGGTCAACCTCCCGCCGGGATTCTCGATTCAATACAATTACACCGCGACCCCGCCGAATGTCACCCTTACATACGGGACGACCAGCAGCACCGTTCCCACGGTGACCGGGCTTTCACCAGCAACGGGGACCACGGCGGGTGGCACAAGCGTAACCATTACGGGAACCAACTTCACAAATGTCAACACCGTGCTCTTCGGGAGCTACCCGGCCCAGTCGATCGTGGTGAATTCTGCGACCTCGATTACGGCGGTCTCGCCAGCCGAGGCGAGCGGAACGGTGGACGTACGCGTAACCACGACCGGGGGGCAATCCGCTACCAGCGCTTCGGACCAGTTTGTCTACACGGCGGCAGCGGTTCCCACAGTGACGGGCGTCAGCGCCACGAGCGGGTACACCGTTGGCGGCGATTCGGTCACGATCACTGGGACGAATTTCACCGGGGCGACACAAGTCAAGTTCGGATCCATTCTCGCCACAAGCTTCAGCGTGACCTCCGCAACGTCCATCACCGCGACAGCACCCGCGGAAGTGGCCGCGACGGTGGACGTTACCGTCGTGACGTACGCCGGGACGTCGAGCACCGGCTCGTTGGACCACTATACGTACAACACACCGCCCGTTCCCGTCGTCTCGTCGCTGGGGACCTCGACGGGCTCGACGGGCGGCGGGACAAGCGTCGCCATCACGGGCACTGGGTTCACGACCGCGACCATAGTGTTCTTCGGCAGCGTGCCGGCGGCAAGCTTCACGATTAATTCGTCCACGTCGATCACGGCCGTGTCGCCGCCCAACGCGACGGGCACGTTCGACGTGACCGTGGACGATCCGAGTGGTGTCTCCGCGCTGTCGTCTTCCGACCAGTTCACCTACACGCTCGCCTCCTCACCGACCATCACGAGCCTCGGCACTTCCACCGGTACGACCGCGGGCGGGACCTCCGTGACGATCACCGGTACCAACCTGACAGGAGCGCTGGGAGTCATGTTCGGCAATACGCCAGCGGCGAGCTATACGATCACCTCGTCAACGTCGATCACGGCGATCTCGCCGCCGCTGGCGGCGGGCACTTACGACATCACGGTCGTGACCTTTAGCGGCAGCTCGGCGACCTCCGGCTCGGACCAATTCACGGTAACGAATGCCTCCGCGCCCACCGTGACGGCCATCTCGCAGACAGTGGAGCTGACCGGAGGCGGGGATACCATCACCCTGACGGGCACCAACTTCACCGGCGCGACGACCGTGACCTTCGGCACAGTGGCCACGACCAACTTCACCGTGGTCTCCGCGACCTCGATCAGCGTGGTTGTGCCGGCCCAGGCGGCCGCGACGGTCCATATCACGGTCACCACGTTCGCGGCGACGTCCAGCACCTCGAGTGCCGACCAGATTACCTATGTCAATGCGCCGGCGCCGACCGTCTCGGCGGTGTCGCCGTCCTCGGGTAGCACCCTCGGGGGCACGCTCGTCACCATCACCGGCAGCCATTTCACCGCCGTCACCGGGGTGAGCTTCGGATCGACGGCCGCGCTGAGCTTCATCGTCGATTCGGACCAGAGCATCGAGGCCACGGCGCCGGCATTGGCCGCCGGGACTGTGGACATTACGGTCACCACCTACAGCGCGACGTCAAGCACCAGCTCGGCGGATCACTTCACGGCGAGTGCCCCAAGCGCGCCGGCCATCACCTCGATCTCGCCGACCTCTGGCAGCACCGGGGGCGGGACGGACGTCACGATCAGCGGCAGCGGCTTCACACTCGCTACGGACGTCGAGTTTGGCTTCACCCCGGCTTTCGATTTCACGGTCGTGTCCGATTCGCTGATGACGGCGATTGCGCCGGCGAGCAATGCCGGCGTCTGGGACATCACGGTCACCACCCCGGCAGGCACGAGCGCGCTCGGGAGCGCGGACCGGTACACCTACTCGGCGGCCACGGGCCCCGCGGTTTCATCGCTCGGCACGACTTCGGGCAGCACGGCGGGAGGGACGGTCGTCACGGTCACGGGGACCAACTTCACCGGAGCGAGCGCCGTCTACTTCGGCACTGTGGCGGCGGCGTTTATCGTCTTGTCGGACACGTCAATTGTCGCGACAGCGCCACCCGAGGCGGCGGCCACGGTCGATGTGACGGTCGCGACGCCGAGCGGCATCTCCGCGATCGGGACGTCGGACCATTTCACCTATAATGCGGCCAGCGCGCCGACTGTGACGGCGGTCAGCCCGTCAACCGGCACGTCGGCGGGTGGCGTTGCCGTCACGATCACCGGCACCAATCTCACCGGCGCCTCGGGCGTCAGCTTCGGCACGGTGGCGGCCGCAAGCTTCAATGTGCTTTCGGCCACGACGATTGTCGCCTTTTCGCCGCCCGAAGCGGCGGCGACGGTGGACGTCACCGTGACGACGCCGAGCGGGACGTCGGCCACGGGCTCGGCAGATCACTTCACCGTCAGCGCGGCCAGTGCGCCGAGCGTGACCGGGCTGTCCACCACGTCAGGCACACAGACCGGCGGCACGACCATCGTCGTGACCGGAAGCGGCTTCACGGGCGCGAGCGCCGTCAATTTCGGCAGCATCGCGGCGGTAGCGTTCGTCGTCAACAGCGACACGTCGATCACGGCCGTGGCGCCGATTGCCCAGGCGACCGGGTCGGTCCACGTGACCGTGACGACGCCGAGCGGCACGTCAAGCACGGGCAGCGCGGATCAATACACGTACAGTTACGTGAGCGGATCGGCGCCAACCGTCACCGCAGTCAGTCCGACCACCGGCTACAGCGGCGGCGGCATGATCGTCGTCGTGAGCGGCACCGGCTTCACCGGGGCCTCAGCGGTCAAGTTCGGCACCACTTCCGCATCGACTTTTACCGTAGTTTCCGACTCCGGCATCTCCGTGACAGTGCCCGCGGGCAGCGTCGGGTCGGTCGATGTCACGGTCACCACGCCGAGCGGCACGTCGGCGACGGGCAGCCCGGATCACTTCACCTATGAGACCAGCGCGGCCCCGGCGATCTCCAGCCTGGGCACCAGCACCGGGACGACCGCCGGCGGCACGCAGGTAACGATCACGGGCACGAGCTTCACAGGCACGACGGCCGTGTATTTCGGCGGCGTGGCGGGCACCAACATGCTCGTCATGGGCTCGACGACCATCAATATCACGTCGCCGCCCGAGGCGGCCGGCACGGTTGACATGACAGTGGTCACGCCGTCGGGAACCTCGACCATCGTGTCGGCGGACCATTTCACTTACACGAATGCCACCGTGCCGTCGATTACCAGCAACACCGGCGGCAGCACTGTCCTGATCGGCGGCACCGTCGGGGTCAGCGGGAGCCACTTCACGGGAGCAACCGGCGTGCTCGTGGGCGGCGTGCCGGCCGCGTTCTCCGTCGGGTCGGACACGTCCCTCAGCTTGACGGCGCCGGCCATCGGCGCCGGCAGCTACGACATTACTGTGGCCAGTTACAGCGGCACTTCGGCGCTGGTCAGCGGCGACCGCCTCACCTATAGCACCGGCTCCGCCGCCAGCATCACAAGTCTCGGCACCTCGTCCGGGAGCAGCGACGGCGGCACAAGCGTGACCATCACAGGCACCACGTTCACGGGTGTGGCCGGCGTGTATTTCGGCGGCGTGCCGGCGGCCAGCTACACGGTGAACTCCTCGACATCGATCACCGCGACGAGCCCGCCCATGCCGGCAAGCACCGTGGACGTGGTGGTCGCGACCGCGACGGGCACGAATGCCGCGGTGTCGGCGGATCACTTTACCTATTCGGCGGCCTCGGCGCCGACCGTGACGGCGGTGAGCCCGAGCAGCGGTAGCACTGCCGGCGGCACCTCGGTCGCAATCACGGGGACCGAGCTTACCGCGGTCAGCAGCGTGCTGTTCGGCACCGTGGCAGCACAGTCGTTCGTCATTAATTCGTCAACATCGATCACCGCCGTGGCCCCGCCCGAAGCGGCCGGAACCGTCGATATCACGGTGACATCGCCGAGCGGAACGTCGAGCAAACCCCGCCGACACGACAACGCTCACCTCCAGCCTCAATCCGGCCGCGTATGGGACGCCGGTGACGTTCACCGCGACGATCAACTGGACCGGGCCCGGAACGCCGAGCGGGACGGTTGTGTTCGTGGACGGCACGACCGTGCTGGGCACGGCAACACTGGGCATGTCGGGCGGCTCAGACATCGCCACGCTTATGACTTCGGCACTTTCGGTCGGCAACCACACCATCGAGGCGCTCTACTTCGGCGACGACGGCTTCGCCGAGAGCTTCGGGACGCTGCTTGAGACCATCACGTAGCGAAGAACCATGAGAGTTTGAAGGGCCAGCCTGCCAGGTTGGACGCCCTTGACGCCAGCCCTCCGAAAAATAGAATGAACGGCGCAGCGGGCGCCGTCGGCACTCCTGAACCAGGGAAGCAGAAGCAAGATGCGGACTCCGCTCGCAGCGGGCCTGACGGTCACCGCCTTCGGGGAGAGTCGAAGCATGCTATCCCGCGAGACCCCTCCTCCGGCCGGGGGCAAGATGGTGCAGGGGCACACTGCCCCGCTGGGGCACAAGACCGGTCCCGCTCCCCGCCGTTCGTGGTTTTTCCGTTGCACCTTCATCCTCGGCCTGCTCTCTCTTGGCTACCTGCTCGGCGCTGCGGTGATCTTTTTTGATCTTCCGACCTCGTCCTTTCTCCGGCGGGCGTTCCTCGGGGGCGTGGCCTGGTATCAAGTGAAAAACGCGCCGCCGCCGACCGCGCAGGCCCTGCCGCGCATCGAGAGCAAGATCGACAAGTCGGACAGGACCTGTGATGGCTTCACGCTCTGCATGTTTGGCGCCGGCTCGCGCGCCGTCCTCCTCGACATGGACGGCAAGCCGGTTCATCAGTGGCACGTGCCCTTCAGCAAGCTCTGGCCCGACCCTCGTCATCTGATCGGGCCGGTCAACGACACAGCCGTCTACTTCAACGACGGGCACGTCTACCCCAACGGCGAGCTGGTGGTCGTGATCGAGGGCCCGATCACCCTGCGCAACTCCTCCAACGGCTATGGCCTGGCCAAGCTGGACCGCGACTCGAATGTCGTATGGAAGTACGCCCAGAAATGCCACCACGACCTCGATGTGGGCTCCGATGGCACCATCTACGCGCTCACCAACGAGGTAGCCGACACGGTCCCCTCGGGACTCGAGGGCATTCCCACCTCGTGCAGCAGGGTGCTTCCGGAGCGGGCCAGGCCACAGATGAAGATCGGCATCCGGACGGCGATCGGCAGCAGCTGCTCGGCAAGGAGACTCGATTCCCGCCGCGCCAACCAGAGGAAGAAGGGGCGGCAGCGGTCAACCAGTGCACCCAGGCCGTGCAGAAAGAAGGGGACGTGGAACGGCTCAGGGCGTGTTGTCGTGTCCTTCACCGTCCTGTTCCGGTACGTTCCTGGGCTCACTTTTGGCCTCGGCTGGTCCAGGGCGCCGGCCCCGGCGAAGTCGGCGAAAAAGTGCCGTGATGGGCGACAGGAAGATGGACAGCAGGGTCAAGGCCCCCCAGGCAAGCAAACCGAAAAAGTACGGAATTAGCTCCACCCCCGGCGCTGGGCCGTAGGCAAGGAGGGAGCCGAGCACCGCTACCGCCAGGAGGGAATCAGGGCCGCCCACGCGGGTGTCCTTTCATGAAAGGCAGTTGCTGTGGTACGTACCGCCGGGCGCGGTTCACTTCGGCACCGCCACAGGAACACGACCAGACCACCTCGCGGTCCGCCGTCACCTCGAAAACCATGCTGCCGTCCGAATTGACGACCAGGGTGTTGCCGTTGGGCAGGCGCTGGCACATGCCGCGGATTCGGCTGAAGAACGGCCGACCCTGCTCGCCGGGGTAGGACCACGGGAACGACTGCGTTCGCGGGTCGTATTCCAGGACCCGCGAGCCGCGTGGCGAGCCGAGGTTGTCAAAGAGCAGCAGCCGGCCGTTGTCGAGAAAGGTTGGATCGTGCTGGGCCATCCAGGGGCCGCGCACCGCCCAGACCACCTTCTCCGTGTCCGGGTCGACGACGGCGATGGTATTGATGTTGCGCAGCGAGACCAGGAGCTGCCCCTGCTTGAACAGGGGGAAGTGGCTGGCCAGTTTTGGGTTCAGGACCTTGACGGAGTTGGCATGAAGGACGTCCCGGTTGCGCAGGTCAGCGCCGAAGCCAGATCGGGCGCCCTCCAGGCTGACAGGCGAGCGGAC
>Ga0207108_1102_pt1 | contig 15841 bp, 12 predicted proteins | sample Alteio_BWMinHeat_76_FD_153562 | JGI IMG/M metagenome (GOLD analysis project Ga0207108, IMG submission 153562) | Enriched cells from forest soil in Barre Woods Harvard Forest LTER site, Petersham, Massachusetts, United States -... | ecosystem: Environmental > Terrestrial > Soil > Temperate forest >...
GATGGTCTCGACGAAGAGTTCATTCGAAACCTGAAGCGAAGTGCTTCTGGAAAATATCGAATCAGTCTTCAATATCCGGAATATCTTCCGGTGATGGAATTTTGCAAAAGTGAAGAAGTTCGTCGCGCCCTTTTGACGAAAAAATATAATACGGCCCACTCTACAAACCCTCAACTTTTAAACGAGATGATCACTCTTCGGGATGAAATGGCTGAGATCTTGGGCTACACTTCGTTTAATCATTATGTCATCGAAGAAAGGATGGCAAAAACTCCCGAACGAGTTCAAAAATTTCTTTCCGAATTTCGAGATCGATTGAATCCTAAAGCGCGTGACGAGCTCGAATCTTTACGAAAGCTAAAGGCTGAAAAGACGAACAATCCAAAGGCCGAGTTTTGTATTTGGGATTACTATTTCTATTCAAGCCTCTACAAAAAAATGCACTACGAGATCGATACACGTTCACTGAGAGAGTTCTTTCCACTGAATCATGTCCTTCCTGGCATGTTTTCTTTGATTCAGCAGCTCTTTGGACTTCGCTTCGAAGAACAAGCTGCAAATAGTTTTTATCGATGGCATGAAAATGTTCGCTTGTTCAAAGTATGGGACGCTGAAAAAAATGAAGAGCTGGGGGCTTTCTATTTGGATCTATTTCCTCGAAAAGGAAAATACAGCCATGCCGCAGCTTTCACGATTCAGGAAGGAAAATTTCTTCCCAAGGAAAACGTCTATCGGCGGCCGGTTGCCGCCATGGTTTGCAATTTTTCGGAAGTTTCGCCTTCTTTGCTCCCACATAGCGAAGTGGAAACACTGTTCCACGAATTTGGGCACATCCTGCACAATCTGATTTCAAAAACAAAATTTGCTCGCTTTGCCGGTACCAATGTGGCGTGGGACTTCGTTGAGGCTCCTTCGCAGGTTTTGGAGAATTGGGTGTGGGATTACGAGATCTTGCAGATGATTTCAAAACATTCAAGTAATCCTAAGAAAAAAATCGAGCGGGACTTCGTAAAAAATATGAATGAGGCGCGAAAGGCAGGAACGGGTCTCTTTTACTTACGTCAACTTGCATTTGCAGAAGCCGATCTTCGTTTTCATTCGAAAGGTCGGCCGAAGGATTCCAATTCCATCATGCAAGACACTCTTCGTGAAATTTTTCTTGCGGCCCCAGAAGGGACGTCTTTCGCTGCCGGCTGGGGACATATGACGGGTTATGCTTCTGGATACTATGGCTATGCCTGGGCTGATGTCATGGCGGCCGACATATTTGCGGTCTTCCGGGAAAAAGGTCTTTTAAGTACGGAAGTTGGGCGAAAATTGCGGCATGAAATATATGAACCCGGAAGTTCTCGTGATGAAAACGAATCTCTGGAGAAGTTTCTAGGCAGGCCCCTATCCTCGAACTCGTTCTTCAAAGAATTGGGGCTCCCGATCTAAAATGTCTGGCCGAGCCCTCATGAAAATCAAGAAAACAAAGAAAGTTCCAACTAGATCGGCCCGTAGTTCGAAATCCACACCCCACGGTCAGAGGCCTCGTGAAATTCGCAAAATTCTTGTGGCCAATCGGGGTGAAATTGCTGTGCGGGTTTTGCGAACTGCCCGCGAAATGGGAATCGGAACAGTGGCTGTTTATTCTGAAGCTGATAAAAACGCATTTCATCGCCTTGCTGCCGATGAGAGTATTTGTATTGGTCCTGCTGAGAGTCAAAAATCTTATCTTTGCATGGAAAGCATCCTGGAAGCGGCTCGAAAGACAAAAGCAGATTCGATCCATCCGGGGTATGGATTCTTGTCGGAAAACTCACGTTTCGCGGAGGAAGTTCAAAAGGCCCAGCTTCTTTTCATTGGCCCCAGTTCGGAGATCATCAAGAAAATGGGCGATAAGGTAGTTGCACGAAAGACCGTGGAAGCCTTTGGAGTTCCAACCGCTCCCGGCACTGGCGCCCTTGCATCCGTTGCAGAAGCACTTCGCGAAGTCGAACAACTTTTGAAGAAACGCAAAGAGTTTCGTTTTCCCCTTTTAATTAAAGCTGCCGGCGGTGGCGGCGGGAAAGGGATGCGAATTGTCCGCAAATCCAGTGAACTCAAAGATAATCTCGAGCGCGCCCGTTCAGAAAGTCTGAAAGCATTTAACAATCCAATTATCTTCGTTGAACGCTATATCGAAAAGCCGAGGCATATCGAAGTTCAGGTTTTGGGCGACGGTCATAAAATTCTGCATCTCTTTGAACGTGAGTGCTCTCTACAAAGACGGCATCAAAAGGTGGTGGAAGAAGCCCTGAGCCCAAGCCTAGCGCCTGAAGTTCGACTGAAGATTTTAAAGGCTGCGGTAAATGCTGCTGAAAGCGTCCACTACCAAAGCGCCGGTACGGTAGAATTCATCGTATCTGAGCAGGATGAATTCTTTTTTCTCGAGATGAACACCCGCATTCAGGTTGAACATCCCGTCACTGAATGGATTACAGGACTCGATCTTATCCGCGCCCAAATCGAGATAGCGCGTGGAGAGTCGTTACGCGTTGACCAAGAATCGGTGAGCGTGAATGGGCATGCGATTGAAGTCAGGTTATATGCGGAAGATGCTGAGGAGGGTTTTCTTCCCCAGCCAGGCAAGTTGTCTTATTTAAAATTCCCCCATTGGACAGGTGTTCGCGTGGATTCCGCCGTACAAAGTCCATGCGAGATCTCATCGTATTATGATCCTATGATCGCAAAGATTTCAGCCTGGGCGCCGAGTCGAAAAGAAACAATTTCGCGACTTTCTTTATTTTTGCAGGAAACTCAAATCGAAGGTTTGATTACCAACAAAGCTTTCTTGCTTCAGATCTTAGGCTCAGAGTTTTTCAAACGAGGGCAATATCATACGCAAGTTCTCGAAAGTGTGGGATGGCAAAAGAATGAGCAACCGTCAGCTCAAACTTTGGCAGCGTTTTGTTTAAAAGACTTTCTCGAGTCGAGACTCGATTTTGAAGATCGGAAGCTTTCCGCTTGGCAGGAGGCGCTATGCGTTGGCGACTCCAACTAAAGGGCGCAGAGAAAACCGTCGAAGTCCTTCTTGAAAGAATCGAAGGCGATCATTTCTTTTTTGACGTCGGAGGAGAAAAAGTTGAACTCACCAGCCCTCGACACTTTCCGTATTCAATTTCGACAAACGAGCTGGCACTTTCTTTTGAATCGTGGAACCGACAAAAATGGCGCGCAACTTCCCGCGCCAATACCTACTCTGTCAAACCGCTTGCGACGGAAAATGAAAGTAAATCCAATCAAAAGGAAATCCGAAGCCAAATGCCTGGACGAATTCTGAAAGTACTTGTCGAAGCCGGGGCTAAAATCCAAGCGGATCAGCCACTCGTCATCATAGAAGCGATGAAAATGGAAAACGAGATCCGTTCCTCTTCCGCTGCAAAGGTAAAAACTGTCGCGGTTCAAGCAGGACGAGAAGTAGAATCTGGAGCTTTGCTTTTGGAGCTGGAGTAAGGATTGAAGCGTCCCACCCCATCCTAAACTTGCGCTTTAGCGAACAGAAGCCGGAGAAAGTCCAAGGATTTTCCGAATCCGCCCGTTCATCCAGCCAATCGTCGCTGAATCGAAGGCATCGATGACAAGGTACGGTCCATCCCCTTCTATATTTAAATTCTCGAGTAGCTCTTTGATGCCGCGAAGTTCGGCTGAATCGTTGGAAGTTTTTCCTTTCAGCTTTTGTTCAATCATCTGAGTGACTCGAGGTACATCGTAATGCCAACCCTGAGTCGGACTCGGATACTTATCTGCCAATCGTCGGGACAAATTTCTGAGCAATTTAAGCGTATGGCTTGGCGCGATGCGACCTGAAAAATTCGGAATCCAAATATGGGACTTCAGTTTAGCAACAGCGAGATCGTAATCAGAAGTCCATTTAATTTTTGACTGACGCAAATTCGGATCCCGATGTTCGATTTGAATCGTTGGATCGCCCTCCAAAAAAAGTTCCGGGCTGAGCTTACGCAACTGTTCGACTCCATAATGAAGATGGGAGATAGTAAGACCCCTTATTTCCTCAGAATAATCATCAATCAAGGAAATATGGCGATCAAAAATAAACATTCTCATCACGGAAAGAATTTCGACTTTGCCTACAAAGTTTTCTCCCATTGGAAGCGCGTTTTCTGTATCCAATACGATTTGATGATAGACGGAAGAATAGTCAGCCAGGATTCGATATTTTTCAAAACGTCCTATTTGCGGCGCTATATGGCTCATGACAAAATAGTTTACCGGCACGCGCGAACTAAAATAGGTCATTACTTCCGTTCCCGAATTGATTTTTTTCGATGAAACTTGCGCAACGACGATCCGATATTCACCATCTTCAAGCCCAGAAAGGTTGTCACGTGTGGCACGCTGACCCGTGGAATAGCGTACAACAGATTTCGAAACGTCTCCTGGTTGCCGTAACATTGAAAGCTTCGGAAGATCGGCCCCTTTATAATTAAGATAGGGAATGTCGAAATTAGCTGGCAACCCCACCCGAACTTCAATCATCGTCCTACCGGTATCAGCCACTTTGGAAACACATCGCGGGGACACAGGAGCATCGTCACGTCGAGGACTCGCCGCGCTCACTTCACAAAGAATTGCGAAAAAAAATGCCGGAGTAATCGCACAACCCAGAATTCTATTAATCCTCTTGATATAACTTTGTTTTTTTGACGTTGTCTTCACACGCTGCGGGGTTTGTAACATGGATATTCAAAAATAGGCACCGACCTCGCGTAAGACTTTGGAACGACTCAAAAACCCCATTATAACTTGCATTCCAGTAAGCTATGCTTTAGTTCTCGTAGTCGTCGAACTGCTGAGACTTCACCCCAATGAAAGAGAGCATCCAACTAAAAGCAGAGAGATTTGCAGTTTCGGCCCTAAGGAATCCTCTCGTTAGGGCTCTTCTCATCCACTCCATTGTTTTCGTGAGTTATTATGTCATGGGCACTCTCGGTCTGAAAATGGGTGCTGTAAGTGGGTTTGCATCTTCTATTTGGGCACCGACAGGAATCGCCATAGCGGCAGTTTTACTCACGGATTATTCCATTTTGATAACTATATTTTGCGCGGCATTTGCCGTGAACTGGACGCTTGGGGCTTCGTTCTTGCCTGCTAGCGGAGTAGCGCTTGGCAATATGTGCGAGGCTTGGCTTGCAGCCTATTTACTTCGATCCCGGTTAAGATGCGACCTGTCGTTTTCTCAGCGTCGAGATGTTCTCCTTTTTATTTTATTCGGCGCTATCGTGAGCACAGCCCTTTCACCGACCGTGGGAGTCACCTCGCTCTGGCTTGGCGGACACGTCCCCAAAGCCTCCTTTTTATTGGCATGGTTTGTATGGTGGTTGGGAGACGCAATGGGAGCCTTGGTTGTGGCTCCTTTTATTTTGGTCCTTTCGAAGAGAAGATTTCCTAATCGTCATTTGCTCAAAAACCTGGAATTTATTTTATTGAGTCTTTTAGCCGTTTTGATCCCATGGATTCTTTTTTCAGGATGGTTGCCTCAGCAAGTAAATCATCGTTATCTTGTGCTGCCATTGACTGTATGGTCAGCCGTTCGCTTTCGGCAGTTCGGAGCCGTTTACTCCACCCTTCTCATTTCAGTAGTTTCGATCATAGGAACACTTCATGCGGATCTGCAATTTCATGATGCGCTCATCGGTCAGCATTTGTTCGAGCTTCAGTTGTTCATGGCAGTCATCGCTATCAGCGGAATGATCCTCGCGGCTACTGTCGCGGAACAGAAAGAAACGGAGCGACAACTCCAAAACGCGCAAAAAGAACTTGAAGCCCGAGTGAAAAATAAAACTGTAGCTCTTCAAGAATCAAATCGAGCCCGAAAAAAAACCGAAGAAATTTTTAGATTGTTGGTCAACGAGGTAAAGGACTATGCCATCCTCATGGTGGATCCAAACGGCAAGATTGCAAGCTGGAATGAAGGCGCTAAGCGAATCAAAGGTTATGAAGGTAAAGAGGTGATCGGTAAACACATCTCTATCTTTTATGACAAAAAAGAAGCTCAAAATTTCAAACCCGACGCCAATCTTCAGGAAGCGATCTTGTTCGGCCGCCATGAGACAGAAGGTTGGCGCCTTCGAAAAGACGGATCACGCTTTTGGGCGTCTGTGACCATCACACCCTTCAAAGACGAGCGCACGGGCAACCTATTAGGATTTTCGAAAGTAACTCGCGATATGACCGAGCGGAAGCGAGCTGAGGATCGACTATTTCACGCACACCAAGATCTTGAAAATGTAGTTCAGCAAAGAACGGCTGAGCTCGCCCGCGCCAATCAAGAACTCGCACGCTCAAACCAGGAACTCGAACAATTCGCTTATATCGCTTCTCACGACCTGAAGGAGCCTCTTCGAATGATTGCCGCCTACGTGGAACTTCTTCGTAGATCTTACAAGGGTCATATCAATGAAACGGCCGACAGTTATATAGAATTTGTGGTGGAAGGAGTTCAGCGAATGAATCGCTTGATCCGCGACCTTTTGATTTTTTCCCAAGTGGGAAACGAAAAGTTAGTTATGGAGCCCTCCGATATGAATCCGCTCGTCGCGGATGTGATCGAAAATTTGAATTCGCGAATTCAAGAAAGCAAGGCCATCATTGAATGTTCCTCACTCCCGATCATTCCCCTTAATGCAATTCAAATTTCCCAGGTTTTTCAAAATCTTCTTTCAAATGCACTAAAATTTCGGAGAAGCGAAACGCCCCTTATTCGGATCGGCGCAAAAAAACAGCGGGGCGAATGGATCTTTTCGGTAAGTGATAATGGGATTGGAATGGATTCCCGATATCTTGATCGGATTTTTGTGATTTTCCAACGTCTGCATACTCAGTCGGAATATCCAGGTACTGGAATCGGACTCTCCATTTGCAAAAAGATCATCGAACGACACGGTGGGCGCATTTGGGTGGAATCCAAGTTGGGCGAAGGATCCACATTTTATTTGAGTCTCCCCGAACAGATCAAAAACCTCACTGTTCCGCGACTGGATGCCGCTGGTTGAACAACCTCCGCGGGAGTTGCCTTACCTTAACCTGGCTGGATCATTTCAGACTGCGGCACCTCGGAACTCCTCTCCGATTCGCTGGGAATCAGGTCGCCCGAAGGTTGCAGCTCGAGCTCCGGCGCCGGTTTTTTGGCGAGTTGCTTGAGTGTCTCATCCATTTCTCCGACCGATTCGATCTGATATCCATCATCGCGACGAAGAAGTCCCAGGAGCGTTTCACTTCCTGCTTCCAAACCCTCACGCGAAGCCAAAACTTCCATTTCCGAAAGCGGAGGAAGATCCGCAAGATTCTTGATTTGAAACCATTCTAAAAATTTTTCGGATGTTCCATAGACCACGGGATGGCCTGGAAGTTCACTTCGACCACGCATTTCAATGAGATTTCGTTCTAAAAGAGCTTTCAATACCGCGGTGCAATCCACGCCACGGATTTTTTCGATCTGAGGTCGAGTAATCGGCTGCTTATAGGCCACAACAGAAAGCACCTCAAGGGTCGCTTGCGTCAGACGGGGAGGCTTCTTCTGATAAAACCTGGCCATGAGTTCTTTAAGTTCAGGTTTCGTCCGGAACTGATATCCACTCGCAACCTCTACAAGAAGAAAGCCATGATTGTCGGTTTCGTATTCCGCTTTGAGCTCTCGTAGAGCCTGGTCGATTTCTTCGGGAGGTGCCTCGAGAAGCTCTGTCAAGAACGCGGATGAAACAGGATGCGGTGAAGCGAACAAAATGCCTTCAATTAATGCCTTTTGAGAATTCATACGGCCATTTCCTCAGACGATTTTTCAGATTCTGAGAGTGATTTGATCATTTCATTCGGCCCCGTATCAAATTCTGACTGAAGCAGCTCATGGCTTTCTAGCGAAACAGAGTCGCCAATTTGGAGATAAAAGTCTTCAGCGGAATCGACGACCGGCGTGATTTTGATTTTTTTCAATCGAATCAGTTCTAAGACCGCAAGAAATGTAACAATGATATATGTCTTACTGCGACTTGAATCTTGCAGGAGTTCCAAAAAGCGAGACGAACCTTCGGCGCTCGCAAATTGAAATAGAATTTCCTGGAGCCTAACACTTACAGAAATCTCCTCGCGTGAGATGTCCATGCGAGTATGGGCTCTCAATTCCTTCATGGCTTTCTGAAATCCACGTACCAACTGAAAAAGAGTTCCTCGCCCGTCGCTTTCCATACCTTCGAATTGCTCGCGCGTTCCCTTTAAAAACACATCCCGACCCAAAATGGGACGATCTCGAAGGAGGTCGGCCGCCTGTTTAATTTTTTGGTATTCAATTAGGTAGCGAACTAAATCCTCGCGGGGGTCTTTTTCATCAAGATCTTCGGTCTGTTCTTCCTTTGGAAGAAGGAGCTTTGACTTAATTTGTGCCAGCGTCGCAGCCACCAATAGAAATTCACCTGCCTCTTCGATATCAATGATTGGACAGGTTTCGAGGTAGAGAATGTAATGCTCCAACAAAATGGAGATATCCAAATTCAATAAATCAAGTTCTTGATCATCGATGACTTGCAACAATACGTCGTAGGGTCCGCTCCATTCGGCAAGTTGAACCTGATATTTAGCGCTGGTGGCGATTGCGGCAGCGGACGGCGCGCGAACTAGCTCATCCATGGAGTCCCTTTACCTTGGCCCTCGGGTGGAATTTTTCATAGTCTTCTCGAAGCTGATGAGCGGCGACTCGCGTATAAATCTGCGTAGTCGCTATATCGCTATGGCCAAGAAGTTCTTGGATGCTTCTCAAGTCTGCTCCTCGTTCAAGCATATGCGAAGCAAACGAATGGCGTAAGATATGGGGGTGGAGAGCCTTTCGAAATTTAAGTTTTGCTGCATATGATTTTAAAATCTTCCAAAATCCTTGGCGAGTCAGCCGCAGTCCTCGCTGGTTCACAAACACAAAATCATGATAACGGCCTTTCATCAGCGTCGGACGAAACTCTTCGATATAACTCTTCAGCGCGTCTTTTGCAAAGCGGCCCATCGGAACCCAGCGCTCTTTACCCCTTTTTCCACGCACAAGCAATGAATGATCCTCCCACTGAATGGAACCCAGTGAAAGATCAAGCATTTCGCTGACCCTTAAACCGCAGGAGTACATGAGTTCAAACATAGCCAAATCTCGCGCCCCGAGCGGCAGTCGAGGGTCTGGAGCTTTGATGAGCGATTCCACTTCTTCGACCGAAAAAACTTCGGGTAACTGAACATCCAGGCGAGGCGTTTTGATTTTTTCGACGGGAGAACTCCCGACATATCCCTTCGAATGCAGATACCGAAAGAGCAGTCGTAGCGTGGATACTTTTCGTTGAATACTTCGCAACGAGACCTTCTTTGCAGTTAGATCTGAGAGAAAGCTTCGAATGTGCGGTTCGGTGACCGTGGAAAAGGCGAAGGCTTTTCGATTCTCTTGATCCAAGAATTCAAAGAATTGCCGGAGATCAGCTTGATAGCTCATCAACGTATTTTCTGACGCACCTCTTTGAACCCGCAGAAAATCGGTGAAGTCCTGCAAGAGAACGACCAGGTCGAGTTTGGTTTCGTAGAATTTTTCAATGGGCTCAGATAAAAGAGACTTCTTAGAAGTTTTAACAATAGAATTCGAACCTGATGAAAAGTTCGAGGCATCCCTCATCTTTTTTTATCATAGAATAAATCAGGTTAGTTGGTCATCCCCTTTTCATGCAGAGCTTGCTTCCTACTCAAACGAATTCGACCTTGACGATCGATCTCGAGAACCTTGACAAGTGTGCGCTCTCCTTCTTTGAGGACGTCCTCAACCTGATTGACTCGACCTTCAGCAAGTTCCGAAATATGGACGAGACCGTCTGTTCCGGGTGCAATATTCACGAATGCACCAAAATCAACAACTTTTCGGACCGTTCCATTATAAATCCGGCCCACTTCGATTTCACCTGAAAGAGCTTCGATCAACTCAACGGCTTTGTTCGACATATCAGGATCCGTGGAGAAAATATTGACCGTGCCGTCGTCATTGATATCTACCTTCACCCCTGTCGCTTCGATCACGGCCTTAATATTTTTTCCGCCCGGTCCGATCACGTCCTTGATCTTACTTTGACGAATTGTGAGCTTTCTGATCTTAGGTGCATAAGCAGACATTTCTGCTCGAGGTTTCGACAGAACCTCATTCATCTTATTCAAAATCAAAAGCCGAGCTTCTTTCGCTTGATTCAGCGCCCTTTCCATGATCTCAACACTGATCCCTGAAATCTTTGTATCCAGCTGAAAACCCGTAATTCCTTTGCGAGTTCCCGTGACTTTAAAATCCATGTCTCCCAAGTGATCTTCGTCCCCTAGAATATCGGTGAGGACTTCCATTCGATTGCCTTCGGCAATGAGTCCCATCGCAATTCCCGCCACCGGCTCTTTAATCGGAATCCCCGCATCCATAAGCGCTAGCGAACCTCCGCATACCGTGGCCATGGAGGAGCTTCCATTACTCTCTAAAATGTCCGAAACAATTCGAACCGTGTACGGAAACGCATCTTTATCCGGGACCATCGTAATCAAAGAGCTTTCCGCTAGGTGACCATGTCCCACATCGCGCCGAGATGGTCCTCGCATGGGTTTTGTCTCGCCCACCGAAAACGGCGGAAAATTATAATGCAGAATGAAATGTTTTTCGTGAGCACCGAGAAGCGCATCGATGGTTTGAGAATCATCCGAAGCGCCCAGAGTACAAGAAACCAGCGCTTGAGTTTCACCACGGGTAAAAAGAGCGCTTCCATGGGCACGCGGGAGAACTCCGACTTCAATGGAAATGGGACGAACTGTTTTTAAGTCGCGTCCGTCAATTCGGCGATGGTTATCCAAAATTTCTGCCCGCACAATTTGCGAGGCAATATGATCCAGTCGATTGACTACGATCTTTTTGACGGCGCCCTCATCATATTCTGAGTCTGGCTTTCCACAGAATTTTGTGACAACCGCTTCGATCGCCTGGTGTTTAATTTCGTCCTTAGTCGTATAACGCTTTCGCTTATCGACAATACGAAGAGCTTCCTTCATTTTGTTTGTGGCGCTTGAATCGATAAGCTGCAAGATTTCTGGCGGAATTACGGGGGCGGTCCACTCCATTTTTGGCTTTCCGAGTTCTGTCTTCATTTGGTTCTGAAGCTGGATCACCGATTGAATTTCTTTATGGGCAAAAAACAGCCCTTCGATCATTGTCTTTTCATCAACTTCTTGAGACTCCCCTTCCACCATAATGATGGAGGAAGCAGTCCCGGCGATGATGACGCTCATCTCAAGTTCCTCTTCCCGTTCCAGACGAGTCGGATTGATGATGAACTTTCCATTCGCTCTTCCCAGGCGAACCGCCGCAACCGGCTCTGTGAAGGGAAGCTCTGAAATCATGAGAGCCGCCGAAGCTCCTATGAGGCCAAGAGTATCAGGATCATTTTCCTTATCGGCCGAGATCACAGTCGAAATGATTTGTGTATCATTCATGAAACCTTCGGGAAATAGAGGTCGAATGGGACGATCGATCAAACGTGAGGTGAGAATCTCATGTTCCGAGAGTTTCCCTTCTCGTTTGAAAAAACCTCCAGGAATTTTTCCCGCGGCGTAAGTCTTTTCCTGAAATTCCACGGTGAGCGGGAAAAAATCTTGCCCATCTTTCACCTCTGGAGAAACGCAAACGGTTGTCAGAACCATCGTATCTCCTTTACGGACTACGACAGAACCTGATGCCTGTTTGGCCATGCGACCTGTTTCAATAGTGACAACTTTACCACCGATTTTGGTTTCAAAAACTTTCATACCTCTCCTTGATGAGTGATCCAAACGGAGCCTGCTCGATTCTGCCGAAAATTCAAAGAATAACTAACCATGGCTATCGAATGGAATCCCATATCCGCCGCTATTTGCGGAGGCCTAAGCGAGCAATCAAATCGCTGTATTCTTTGAGATTACAAGTTCGAAGAAAGTTCAGCAGACGCCGTCTCTTTCCAACCATTTTTAGAAGACCCCGACGGCTTGAAAAATCTTTCGCGTTCGTCTTCAGATGATCGGTCAACTGTTGGATGCGAGACGTGATCACAGCCACCTGCACCTGGACGGAACCGGTGTCGGATTCATGCACGCGATAATTTTTTATGAGATCCGTTTTTTGTTCTTTTGAGATCATAATAATAACACCTTTTTATCCAACCGAAGTTAACGGTTTAAGATGAGATTTTATATCTGAAACATATTTTAAAGTCGACAAATGAACCGCCTCATCGATATGGTAGCGACCCGTTTGCGTCCGTTGCAAGCTTTCCACGACGGCACCACAGCCTGCCAACTGCCCTAAATCATGCACCAGCGTGCGCACGTATACGCCTTTTTGCGAGCGAACGTAGAACCGCACACGGCGCTCATCGCAACGTTCTAAGATCCGGAAACTTTCGACAAAAACACGTCGACTCTCGACGTCGACGGACTCTCCAGCTCGCGCATAATCATAGAGCGGTCGCCCATTCTTCTTTACCGCCGAATAGATAGGGGGCGTTTGGCTGATCGTGCCTTCGAAACTCTTCGCAAATGTTTGTAATTTTTCCAAATCCAGTTCAGGTGGGATCGGCTTCGGCTCATGGAGCGGTTGCCCTGTGATATCTTGCGTATCGTAGGAAATCCCTAAAAGAAAAATGCCTTCGTATTCTTTAATACCATCCATAACCTGAGCCGAAAGTTTTGTGGCATGGTTAAACAGAATCGGAAGTACACCCGTGGCGAAAGGATCGAGCGTGCCGCCATGCCCAATCTTGCGAGCACCCGTCACTCGCCTTAATACTCGAATGACGTCCATGGAGGTCAGGCCTGCTGGTTTGTCGACGACAAGTATTCCAGATTCCTCAAGCCGCTCACGATTGCGCTCCGGTTTTCGTTCCAACTCGGATGCTGCGGCTGCTTCCGCACGCTGATGAAAGTTCATATACTCATCAACCTTCCCTTTCTTGTTTCAATTTATTCGTCAGATTCCAAACGTTGGCAGCTTGAGCCATTCGAAAGTCATACTCAAATCGCACCGTCGGAACGACCTTGATTTGAAGTCGCCGCTTTAAGCGCTCATAAATAAAGTGGGATGCTGAACGAAGTCCTTCCAGAAGCTCCTTTTGCTCCGCTTCTGTAGGTTCAAAATCAGCGCCTTCTATTCCTTCGCCTTTGAAACGCGAAACATACACCGTTGCAGATTTCAGATCTGGTTTGAGATCGATCTCTGTAATGGTAAAGGAATTTAAGAGCCTAGGATCTTTCACTTCGCGGAGGGTAATTTCATAGAGCTCGCGACGAAGAGTTTCAGAAATTCTTTGCTGGCGTCGAAACTTTCGCTCTTCCGAATTCCTATTATTCATCATGATCGAAAATCTTTCTCTCTCTATAATATGTTTTCTTCAAACTATCGTTCAACTCATGAGCTAACGGCTTGTGCCATCTCGATGGTTTCGAAGCACTCAATCACGTCACTGACTTTGATATCGGTGAAGTTTTCAAGCCGAATGCCACACTCAAAGCCTTCGAGTACTTCTCGAGTATCTTCTTTGAAGCGCTTCAAAGAAATAATCCTTGCCGTGTAGATGACAACTTGATCACGAATGAGACGACCCTGCGAATTTCGAATGATCTTTCCTGTTTTGACAAAGCAGCCTGCGACCGTCCCGACTTTTGTGATATTGTAAACTTCGCGCACTTCTGCCTGGCCAAGAACATTTTCCTTAATGATCGGCGCAAGAAGACCTTGCATCGCGAGTTTAACTTCGTCGAGCAGCTCATAAATGATGTCGTAGGTTTTAATTTGAACATTTTCTTGTTGAGCCGCGGCTTTTGCTTGCGCCGTGGGGCGGACTGCAAAACCGAAAATCAAGGCACCACTTGCGGCAGCTAGGTCTACATCGCTCTCGGAAATCCCTCCCACCGCTTTGTAAAGAATATTCACGCGCACTTTATCGCTTTTGATTTTCTCGAGCGACTCAGCAATGGCTTCCACAGATCCCTGAACGTCGCCCTTTAAAACGACACGAAGCTCAGAAACTTCGCCGGTCTGCATTTTCTTATACATATCTTCGAGGGACATTCGAGAATTTTTAAGGGCATCTTGTTTCTTGCGGGCCAAAGTGGCGAGCTCTGAGGCCTTCTTGGCAATAGCATCCTCACTCGCACTGTTGACCACCTCGCCCGCACTAGGAACGGAGTCGAATCCGAGAACCTCCACCGGCATGGAAGGGCCCGCTGCTTCCGCAGCTCGGCCTTGATCATCAAAAAGCGCCCTCACTTTTCCAAACGTCGACCCACTTACAATCGGACTTCCCAGACGAAGTGTTCCCGTTTGAATAATGACGGTGGCGACGGGACCTTTTCCTTTATCGAGGCGGCTCTCGATCACAATCCCCTTTGCCAAACGGTTTGGATCAGCTTTGAGGTCTAGGAGCTCTGCCTGAAGCAAGATGGAATCTAGAAGCTCGGGAATTCCAGCTCCCGTGAGAGCCGAGATTTTAGCGTAGATCGTGTCCCCACCCCACTGCTCGGGAACGAGACCGTGATTGGAGAGCTCTTGAGTCACCCGATCTGGATTCGCCTCAGGCTTGTCGATTTTATTCACAGCCACGATGACCGGCACCTCTGCCGCCTTCGCATGAGCCAAGGCTTCAAGAGTTTGCGGTTTGACTCCTTCATCAGCCGCGACCACGAGAACTACAATGTCGGTTAACGAAGCACCACGCGCCCGCATCGATGTGAACGCTGCGTGGCCAGGAGTGTCGATGAAAGTTAGCTTCTTCTTATTGTGTTCAGCCTGATAGGCCCCGATGTGCTGAGTGATACCGCCGGCCTCACCAGCCGCCACGCGAGTTTTTCGAACGTAATCGAGGAGCGATGTTTTGCCATGGTCAACGTGTCCCATGACAGTGACAATAGGAGCACGATGTTCCATTGCACCATCATCCGCACGATCTGACTCTAAAATGGTCTCGACGGTTTCAGCGACATTTTGAACTTCATAATTATATTCACCCGCAAGCAACGATGCCGTTTCAAAATCCAACTTCTGTTGAATGGTCGTCGTCTGACCCATCGAAAGCAATTTCCGTATGACCTCGGACGCCTTTACTCCCATGCTATTGGCGAGATCAGCAACCGTAATTTCATCTTCAATTCGGATCTTTCGTTTGCTCGCTCCAGGTGTGGTAATCTGCGTCGACTTCCGCTCGATTCGCTGCGCTGCTTTTTTCGGGCGCCGTCCAAGAGGTCGAGTAATTTCCACCTCCTCCACCATTCCCAAAAGATCTTTCTTAGTGAGCTCGTGCAACGAGCTGAGGGTGCGACGGGAACGGTCACACTCGAGCAAAGAGTTGTACGTGAGGGCGTACTTCGGAGAAGGCGTGTTGAAGCACCGGCTGCTGCGCCTTCGCATCCGTCTCCTAAAAGTACACACGGCTCCACTTCTGCCGCAAATGCCAGCTCTGGTTATGCAAGTTCTTTGGCGACTCAGGCGCAATCCTCTGCTGCCTCTACCACATCGGGAGCATCCACGAGTCCTCATCGACTTACTGAAACCGATGAAGATTTTGACCAAACGGTTGGCGCCACATCGGACGCATCGTCTGCTGCAGAAGGAGCTGTGCCAAAGCAACATCCTCCCGGTTCTGCAGGACGCCGAAATCTCTCAGCGCCGAGTCGGCTTCGAATTGTCGAGCAATCTCCGATTCCGCCGCGTGCTGCTGGGGCTACTGGCTCCGCTGCAAAAAGTGCCGTCGCCAAAACTGCACCTGCTGCTCAGGTCCCATCGGCTGCG
>Ga0207108_1103_pt1 | contig 15731 bp, 12 predicted proteins | sample Alteio_BWMinHeat_76_FD_153562 | JGI IMG/M metagenome (GOLD analysis project Ga0207108, IMG submission 153562) | Enriched cells from forest soil in Barre Woods Harvard Forest LTER site, Petersham, Massachusetts, United States -... | ecosystem: Environmental > Terrestrial > Soil > Temperate forest >...
TACACATTCACGCTTCGCAAGAATTTGAAATGGTCAGATGGAACCCCACTCACCGCCAAAGATTACGAATATTCGTGGTTGCGCGGGATGGATCCGAAAACCCTCGGAGCTTACGCATATTGGCTCACGGACAATATTGTGGGTGCGAAAGAATATGCCAAAAAACCGAGTCCGGAATTGGCCAAGAATGTCGGAGTCAAAGCCACGGATGATCGAACATTGGTGGTGACCCTCGTACGACCGCTTCCTTATTTTCTGCATCTCGCTGCCGAACCCGAATTGTTTCCAGTGAAAAAAGAGGTGATTGAAAAGTTTGGAGACAAATGGACTCATCCTGAACACATCGTTTCCAACGGACCTTATCGGCTGATTGAGTGGAAAGTTCAGGCTAAAATTGTCTTGGAAAAGAATCCCCACTTTTACGATGCCGATCATGTGAAGATCAAGAAAGTCACGGCTCTTCCGATTGAAGATCGCCAAACCGGAATGAATCTCTATCTTCAAGGAAAGCTGGATTGGAGCGGACAAAATGGATGCCCGAATTCGCTGGTGCCTTCGCTTAAAACTCATTCGGACTTTCGAGTATTTCCGGGATTTCTTACTTATATGTATTGGCTCAATACGACAAAGCCCCCGCTCAATGATCCGCGAGTAAGACAGGCTCTGAGCCTCGCCGTGAACCGCAAGGAGCTCGTTGAAAAGGTCACACGAGGCGGAGAAATTCCCGTCGGCTTCTTCGTGCCCATTCACACGGGAAATTATGTTTCTCCTTCGCCCCTCGTCACGGGTAATTATGAGGAGGATATCCAGAAAGCGCGTAAGCTTCTCGCCGACGCGGGTTTTCCGGGCGGAAAGGGAATGCGACCTCTCGAATTGCAGTACAATACCGATGAAAATCACAAGAAGATCGCACAAGCCCTTCAAGAAATGTGGCGCAAGCAACTTGGAGTTCAGGTTCGTCCGTTCAATCAAGAATGGAAGGTCTATCTCAAAGAGCAAAAGGCTTTGAACTTCGACATCTCTCGCGGTGGTTGGCAGGGAGACTATCCCGATCCATCGACCTTTTTGGAACTCATGACCTCCAATGCAGAGAACAACCATACCGGTTGGAAAAATGCGGAGTACGACAAATTGTTTTTTCAGGCGAACTCGATGCCTGAGGGTAAAAAACGAAATGAGGTTCTCGCTAAAGCCGAAGCGCTGATGTTGGAACAATCTCCTATTATTCCAATCTATGTTTATACGAACTTTGGATTTTTACGGCCCGAAGTGAAGGGATTTGTGGAGAATTTGGTGGATCGACCCTTCTTTCGGTATTACTCCAAAAATTGAAAAAATTCGTGGCGAAGGAAAGAGTAGTTCTGGAGGGAAGTCGCAGTTTCCAAAATTGTACGGATTATCGACGTAGGGTGCCGCAGTGTTTCGATACGTTTTGAAAAGACTTTGGGGTGGAGTGATCACACTCTTTGTCGTGATCACTCTTTCTTTTTTCATGATGCGATTGGCGCCGGGCGGACCTTTTTCTAAAGATCGAGCGTACCCACCGGAAGTGCTTCGAAACATCGAGGCGAAATATCATCTCGATAAGCCCGTCCTTGTTCAGTACTGGATTTACATCAAGCGCGTAGTGGTGAATTTTGATCTAGGCCCCTCCACTCGATATTCGGACCGTTCGGTCAACGAACTGATCGCGTCAGGTCTCGACTTCAGTGCGAAGGTCGGAGCTGGAGCTCTTCTTTGCGCTGTGCTGGTGGGAGTTCTCTCTGGTTTGCTGGCTGCTCTCAATCACAATAAGAGCCTCGACTATATTCCCATGTCCCTCGCGATGGTTGGCGTCTCGGTCCCTGATTTTGTGCTCGCGAACTTGCTCGTGATTTTGTTTGGTTTGCAACTGCAAATACTTCCAGTGGCAGGAGTAGATGAATGGCAAGGCTACATCCTTCCTTGTGTCACTTTGGGTTTGATCTATGCCTCGTCGATCGCGCGGTTAACCCGTGGTGGAATGCTCGAAATCCTCGGACAAGATTTCATACGCACGGCGAGAGCGAAGGGCCTTCCAAAACGAACGGTACTTTGGAAGCACAGTCTAAAGGGTGGGCTTTTGCCCGTGGTATCTTATTTGGGCCCTGCGACGGCGGGAATGCTGACGGGAAGTCTCATCGTGGAGAAGGTCTTTAACATCCCCGGGCTAGGAAGATTTTTCATCGATTCGGCGATCAACCGTGATTACACACTCGCAATGGGTTCGGTCATCGTCTATGCGGTGATGATCATTGCATTCAATATCATTGTCGACTGCCTTTATGGGGTACTCGATCCGAGGGTGACTTACGATTGAAAGACTCAGCCGCACTCAGCAATTTACCTTCTCCCACTGATCCAAAACGTCAGCAGCAGCGACATCAACATCGCTCGCTATGGATGGACGCTTTTTTGCGGCTGCTTCGAAATAAGGCCGCCGTCATTGGAATGCTCTTTGTGTTCGCGATGGTATTTGCAGCTTTCGTGGGGCCGGCATTCCAGCAGTATTCTTATGAGGAAGAGGATTTGGATCGTGCGAACAATCCACCCACCACTTGGGATGTTCAAAAATTTTCTGAGGGCACTGGAATTCAGTTGAATGCCGCTGATTTCAAAAAATGGGGCGGGGTCTATTGGAATACAAAGCATTATTTAGGAACTGACGATTTGGGCCGAGATATGCTTGTCCGCATTTTATATGGAGCGAAAATTTCGCTCACCGTAGGATTTCTCGCGGCCGTTGTGAGCCTTTTGATCGGCGTGAGCGTTGGGGCGGTGGCCGGCTACCTCGGAGGAGTTGTAGACGAGCAAATTGTGAGGCTGATCGATACGCTCTACAGTCTGCCTTATATGTTTTTCGTCATCTTGTTGATGGCGATCGCGGGTCGGTCCTTTTATCTTTTGTTTATCGCCATCGGAGCCGTCTCATGGCTGACGACCGCTCGAATTGTTCGCGGCCAGGTGATTTCTCTCAAAAATTCCGAGTTTATTGAGGCCGCTCGCTCAAGTGGCACCGGGCACTTCGGAATCTTAGCCTACCATCTTATTCCCAATACGCTCGGACCCATCATCGTCTTCTTTTCACTCTTGGTTCCCAGAGCGATGCTCGAAGAAGCATTTTTGAGTTATCTCGGTTTAGGGGTGCAAGCTCCTATGGCTTCCTGGGGTTCCCTGGTTGCAGACGCCCAAAACTATGTGACGATTTATCCGTGGATGGTGGTTCTTCCGGGATTGGCTTTGACGCTCACTCTCTTTAGCTTGAATTTCATCGGCGACGGACTGCGCGACGCTTTGGATCCAAAACTTCGAGGCAAGCAGTGATGAAGAAATCTCTTCTCCAAGTAAGTGATCTATCGGTGCAATTTAAGACGGATCAAGGAACGGTCAGAGCCGTGGATCATGTGTCTTTCGATCTAAACGAAGGAGAAGTGCTGGGTATCGTGGGAGAAAGTGGGAGCGGCAAGTCCGTGACCTGCCTCACTATCATGGGATTACTTCCCATGCCTCCTGCCAAAGTTACGTCTGGAGAAATTCGTTTTCAAGGAAACGATTTGCTGAAGATCCCGGAATCGAAGCTCGAGGATATACGTGGCAAAGATATCTCGATGATTTTTCAAGATCCGTTCACATCGTTGAATCCCTATCTGAAGATCTCGACTCAAATGATGGAAGTGCTTGCGACACATTCCAAATTATCAGCAAAGGAATCGAGAAAAAGATGCTTGGAAGTTCTGGAGCAGCTGGGAGTTTCTGAAGCCGAGATGAGGTTCAACTCTTATCCGCACCAACTTTCTGGTGGGCTGAAACAGCGGATCATGATCGGGATGAGTATTCTTTTAAGCCCCAAGATTCTGATCGCTGATGAACCTACGACTGCACTCGATGTCACGATTCAAGCTCAAATTCTAGATTTGCTTCGTGAGATTAATTTAAAAAGCGGAACCTCCATTATTTTGATCACGCATGACCTTGGAGTGGTCGCAGGACTTTGCGATCGTGTGCAGGTGATGTATGGCGGAAGGCTCGCCGAGCGGGGAAATTATGACGATATTTTTTATCGCACTCGACATCCATATACGCGAGGTCTGATGGAGTCGATTCCGAGCCTAGAAGTGGAACCTGGAACTCGTCTGAAGCCAATTCCTGGAAGTCCCCCAGATCTGACGCAGCTCGGAGATTTCTGCGCTTTCTCGCCTCGTTGCCCTCGCGCTCAAGAGATTTGCCGTACGGTTCGTCCCTTAGAGGCCGTCGATAATCCAGGCCATAGTTACGAATGCTATTTTCCGGTTGGACAAGGAAGTCCGCCTGCTTCGCGGCCAAATCGCGCCGCCTCGATGTCTTCAAGCGAATCGTCGGAGGTTCATCTATCATGAATGCCGCTGAAAGCTCGAAGCAATTTGCAGCCGCCGATAATTTGCTGCAGGTCAAAGATTTGAAAGTTCAGTTTCCGGTGAGTCGCGGCGGATTTTTTAGGCGCGAGAAAAGGGTCGTGCATGCTGTGGATGGAGTTTCCTTTGACATCCGGGCGGGGGAAACCCTAGGCCTGGTCGGGGAAAGTGGCTGTGGAAAGTCGACAACCGGCAGAGCCATCACAAGATTGATTTATCCCACATCGGGAGAGGTGAGTTTTGAAGGACACGATCTACTTTCTTTAGATCGGTCTGAGCTTCTTCCGTTTCGAAAAAAGATTCAGATGGTTTTTCAAAATCCCTACAGTTCGCTGGATCCCCGAATGACAATTGCGAGTATTTTGTCGGAGCCCCTCAAATCGCTGACGCCGATGTCTCGTCCAGAACGGCGAGAGAAGATCGCGTCTCTGCTTGAAGAGGTGAACTTAAGTCCCAAATTCCTCAATCGCTACCCGCATGAATTTAGTGGAGGTCAAAGACAACGCATTAACATAGCACGTGCTCTTTCGGTTTCGCCGAAGCTGATCGTCGCCGATGAACCCGTTTCTGCTCTCGATGTATCGATTCAAGCGCAGATCATCAACCTGCTCCATGACTTGCAACAAAAATTCGGAATGGCTTATCTTTTTATTGCGCATGACCTTTCAGTCGTGAAAACCCTCAGCCATCGTGTTGCCGTCATGTATCTTGGAAAAATTGTGGAGCTAGGCGAAACGAGAATCCTCTATGAAAATCCTAAACATCCTTATACCCAAGCCCTGATGTCTGCGGTTCCCATTCCCGATCCAAAAAAGGAGCGACAGAGAAAACGGATCATTCTCAAAGGTGAAATTCCGAGTCCACTTCAAATTCCACCGGGTTGTCCGTTTAACTCACGTTGTCCCTACGCTGTGGAAAGATGCTTTGTGGAAGTACCTCCTCTTCGAAGAGTTTCAACGGGCGCTTTGGCGTCTTGTCATTTGGCGCAATAAGTGGCGACAAGTTCAGATCCAGTATTGAAGCCATTATTCAAGGAGTACCAATTCGATGGCCTCGTGGGACCCACTCATAACTATGGCGGACTGAGCGTCGGAAATCTTGCGAGTCAAAAGCACCGCGGGAAAATTTCGAACCCAAAGCTCGCGGCCCTAGAAGGTCTCGCCAAAGCAAAATTCGTGCATGACCTGGGCGTCGGGCAAGCTTTGCTACCGCCGCAATTTCGTCCAAGCCTTCGCGCTCTTCGCACGCTCGGCTTTGCGGGTTCTGACGAAGAAATTCTTTCGAAGGCCGCTTCAACTCAGTCTGGGATTTTTCTCCGGCTGGTCAGTAGTGCCGCTTCGATGTGGGCGGCTAATGCAGCGACAGTAGCACCGTCGTCGGATACCGAAGACGGACGACTTCATATTCTCACAGCCAATCTGTCTTCGATGTTTCATCGCTCCATCGAAGCGGATCAAACCAAAAAAGTGCTTAAGAAAATATTTTCGGATGCCAAATATTTTCAAGTTCACGATCCACTTCCGTCCGCTGGAGGGCATTTTTCAGACGAAGGTGCGGCGAATCATTTGCGACTGCATACTTCCAAAGGAACCGTCCACCTTTTTGCGTGGGGTAGGAGTGCATGGCTGCCGCGGAATACGGCTCTCAAAATGCCGAAAAAACATCCGGCACGACAGACTTTGGAAGCGAGTGAGGCAGTGGCTCGAATCCTTCAAATCAAAAGTGCGAAAGTCTTATTTCCCAAACAGCTTCCCGAAAGTTTGGATGCCGGAGCTTTTCATTCGGATGTCTTGGCCGTTTCTCATTTGAATACGCTTCTGATTCATGAGCGCGCGTTCGAGGACCAGATCAAGCTACTTCGAGATCTCCGTAGGCTTTTGGGCGAAGAACTCGAAGTCATCGAGGCCAGAACCAAAGAATTGTCGCTCAACGATGCGGTTCAAGCGTATCCTTTCAATTCCCAGATTCTAAGTTTGGATTCGAATAAAAAAATGGTGATTCTCGCTCCGGAGGATTCGAGAAAAAATGTAAAAACTCGAAAGTTTTTCGATCGCATCGTTTCCTCGAAGAAGAATTCGATTGACGCTGTTCATTATCTTTCGGTTCGTCAGTCGATGCAAAATGGAGGAGGTCCCGCCTGTCTTCGACTTCGGGTCGCAATGACAGAAGACGAACGCAGTTCTATTCGAGCAAGAGTGTTTCTTTCAGACCAGATTTATGAGCCACTCGTGCGCTGGGTAGAAAAATTTTATCGAGATCGTCTCGAGGCAGATGATCTTGAAGATCCCAAGCTCGCTCGCGAATCTATGCAAGCCCTTGACGAATTAACTCAGATTCTGGAGCTCGAGAATATCTACGAATTTCAAAGTTGAAAAAACGTCTGATTAACTTTTTCATTAGGCCTTAGAGCCGATTAAAGTAATGGGCGAGTTGTACGCAAGAACTCCGTTCTTACTGGATTTCTTCACCGTGTACATCGCTCGGTCAGCGGCCGAGATGAGTTGGTCTATAGTTTTTCCATCCTCTGGAAGTGTGGAGATTCCAAAACTTGCCGTGACGCGAATATTCAAATGTCGACCTTTTAGAAAGACGTGGGAGCGAAGACTCTCTAGGGAACGAGAGACAACGTGAAGAGCTTCCTTTTTTGTGGTTTTCGGGAGAACCAAAACAAATTCGTCTCCGCCGTATCGAATGGCGCAATCTGAAGTCCGAATGCAGGTCAGAAGAAAATCGCCGAATTCCTTTAAAAGATTCGACCCAACCATATGGCCATGCTGATCATTCACATCTTTAAAATTGTCGATATCCAAAAATACGATCGACAGATTTTCTTTGTAGCGTTCACTTCGAACAATTTCTCGATCCAAGACGAGATGCAAATATCGCGAGTTATAAAGTTTGGTCAGGTCATCGGAGATCGTTAACTCTTGAACCAACTTATAATTCCGAGCGTTTTGCACAGCAATGGTGACATAGTCGCTAAAAGTCTCGAGCAAGCGAAATTGGGATTCGGTGAAAGCAGCATAGCCTTCTTCGGTAAAGAAAACGAGCAAGCCGAGCACACTTCCCCGAGACATGATGGGAAGAGTGATCATCGATTCGGGATGCGATGTCACAAGGCCATCTACTTCGGCGTCAAAGGCTGGGTCTAAAAGAGGTCTAAAGAATAGTCCGCCTTTTCCCCGCTCCAACGAGCGACCGATGATTCCTTTGCCAAGTGGAAATCCATGCTTGCCCTCAGCGATTTCTTCAGGAAACTCATAACAAAACTCGCTGGATGCCTCGTCCATCAAAACCAACCCGAAGTGTCGGCAGTTGACGAGGCCTCCTAACTTTTCCACCACCATCTTGAGAATCTCCGAAAGGTCGAGAGAAGACGTCAGAGTCTTACCGAGAGAGTCGAAGATTCGGAGTTTTTGAACTGTCTCCCGAAGCTCTTCAATGACCTGATTCTCTGAAATATGGGTAGGGAACGTCAAAACACGTGGATCACGTGTTTGCGCTAGCTTCGTTTCTGTGCGCCGTCTCCCAGATCCTGGACGGCCTTGTTTTTTCCCCATTTTTAAAGTCCGATGAAGCCCTTTATTTTTGTTTAACCCTTATATTATAGGTTGTTTTAGAGCTTTATACGATGCACCAAAAGACCCGTCCGAGACGACCTCAGCGAATTGGCGTTTTAACTTCTGGAGGCGATGCCCCCGGAATGAACGCTTGTCTTCGTGCGGTGGTGCGAACTGCGATCTATGAGGGACTCGAGATCGTGGGAATTCAAAATGGATACGATGGGTTAATTCGCGGCAAGATCATTCCTCTGACCTTGAGAAGTGTGGGAAATATCATTCAGCGGGGCGGTACGTTCTTAGGTTCCTCAAGATCGCCTAAGTTTCGCACGAAAGAAGGTCGAAGTCAGGCTTATCAGATTTTGAAGACTTGGAATGTCACTTCTCTCATCGCGATCGGAGGCGACGGAACCCTTTCAGGTGCCAAGATATTTTCAAAAGAGCATCCCATTCAAGTCATCGGAATTCCCTCCACCATTGACAACGATCTTTTTGGAACGGATCTCTCGATTGGATTCGATACGGCAGTGAACACTGCGGTTCAGTGTATCGATCGCATTCGTGACACTGCTGACTCGCATGGCCGCGTTTTTGTGGTAGAAGTGATGGGCAAGAACACGGGCCATTTGGCTTTGGAAACGGCGCTCGCCGCAGGTGCGGAATTCGTTGTTATTCCCGAAGCTCCACTGAGCGCACATAAGCTGATTCGAAAAATTCAGGAAGGTGTAGATCGAGGTAAATCGGGCAGTATAGTGATCGTTGCCGAACGCGATCAGCCGGGCCGCGCCATTGAACTGTCGCAAGTCATCCGCAAACATATTCAACGTGATGTTCGAGCTGTGATTCTCGGACATTTGCAACGTGGAGGAAGTCCGACGTGTATCGATCGGAATTTGGCGTCGCGATTTGGAGCGCGCGCGGTCGAGTTGATTCTGGCCAAAAAAACACGACTCATGGTGGGAGTTCACTGCGATGAAATGAAGCCAGTTTCGTTTGATAAAGTGATTGGAAAAAGGCGATACGCCGATTTGAAACGCCTCAAATTGATCGATATACTTTCGAGTTGATCGGAGATTAGAGTTTAAAGAAGCTTGAGAAGCAAAATCTCATTATTATTATGAAGTCCAAATTTATTTTTGTTACTGGAGGCGTGGCTTCCAGCTTGGGAAAAGGGATTGCGGCGAGCTCTATCGGAGCTATTCTCGAAGCACGGGGTCTTAAAGTTACTTTCGTCAAAATGGATCCCTATATCAATGTCGATCCTGGGACGATGAATCCGCTGGAGCATGGCGAGGTTTTCGTCACCCAAGATGGTGCCGAAACGGATCTCGACCTTGGACACTATGAGCGCTTTTCAAAAGTTGTCTTAACTCAAGACAATAATTTTACAACGGGTCGTGTCTATTACTCGGTGATCAACAAAGAAAGGCGCGGGGATTATCTCGGTGCGACCGTTCAAGTCATTCCGCATATCACTAACGAAATCAAAGAACGAATTCTCGCCAATGCGAAAGATAATGACGTCGTGATCGTGGAAGTAGGTGGAACCACGGGTGATATCGAGGGACTCCCTTATCTTGAAGCGATTCGTCAGTTGAAGACAGATCTGGGAGCCTCGAATACACTCTATGTGCACCTCACGCTAGTTCCCTTTTTGAAGACTTCGGGCGAGATCAAAACGAAGCCCACTCAGCACTCCGTGAAGGAACTCTTGAGCATTGGAATTCAACCCGACGTTTTGCTGTGTCGATGCGAAAGAGATCTCAGTCGAGACGTGAAGCGAAAGATCGGTCTGTTTTGCAATGTTTCTGAAAATTGCGTGATCACGGCGAAAGATGTTGCGAGCATTTACGAAGTTCCTCTGAATTTTCAACGAGAAGGATTGGACGAGCGAATCATTGAAAAACTCAATATTTGGACTCGACAACCTGATTTGAAAATGTGGAGCGATCTGGTGGATCGCATGAAAAATCCCAAACACAAGATGGTGCTAGGACTCGTGGGAAAATATATGGCTCTGAAAGAGTCGTACAAAAGTCTGAATGAAGCGATCATTCACGCAGGCCTTGCCAATGATTGTTCCGTCGAAATCACCTATATTGATCCCGAAGAAATTTCTAAACCGAATGCTCAGCTTGAAAGTCATTTTAAAGACGTTCAAGCGTTGATTGTTCCGGGTGGATTTGGGGAGCGCGGCAGTGAAGGTAAAATGCTTTCCATCCGCTATGCACGCGAACAGAAGATTCCATTTTTAGGAATATGTTTGGGGATGCAGCTCGCTTCGATTGAATTTGCTCGAAATGTTTGCGGAATTCCGAAAGCGCACTCGCAAGAATTCGCGCCGGATCCCGAAGGGGCGGTCATCCATTATATGCATGGTCAGGCTTCCAATATGACAAAGGGTGGGACGATGAGGCTTGGCGCCTATGCCTGTAAGCTTGCCCCTGGAAGCTTAGTAGAAAAGCTCTATGGAAAGTCGGAAATTCTGGAGAGACACCGTCATCGTCTTGAGTTTAACAACGCCTTTCGGGAAATCCTCGAACCGAAAGGATTGCAGATCGTCGGGACTTCTCCGGATCGAAGTTTGGTCGAAGTGGTGGAATTAAAAGATCATCCCTTTTTCATAGGAACGCAGTTTCATCCTGAGTTTTTATCGAAACCCCTCACTTCGCATCCTCTGTTTAAGGGTCTTATTGGCGCCGCTTTGGACCTCTGATTTTTGAGTAAATCTGGTGCTTTAGGCTAAGTTCAAACAAATCTTGAGCTACCCCTCCACCAAACTTGCTTTTCTTCGCGGACTTTTCTATTTTGCGGCCTTTAGGTTCCAGTGCTCCAGTGCTTGAGACAAAAGTTGTTTCACAGCGGTTCAGTCTTGTTTTTTTAAGGAGGCATTATGATGGGTTTTGGGTTGCGATTTGCTACCTTTTTGTCTTTGAGCCTAATGGGCGGTGAGGTATTGGCTTTCACTGAACCTTTGTGCACACGAGTGACACGAGCGGTTTTTCTCCGCGTACGCGCCGACGCAACGACAATGTACAATCTCCGTCAGGGCGATTATCGAGGACTTAAGTCTTCTGCTCGGCGGACCGTCTTGCGAGGAGACACGCAAACGCATGATCCATTGATGGGAGTGACAGGTCTCGCTTCAGGGTACACCAATGTATTACGGCTTTATCGAAATACGCTTTCGGGAGGGCGTTGGAGCCTCGATAGTCTTTCCGATTCTGAAAACAATTTAGGACATTCTGTGGTCATTTCTTATTTAGAGAAAGAGGGGCAGGGAAAATTTAGCTCCACTCTACGCATTCGCTCGGGTTATGTCCTGGATCAAATCCAGGGGGAGCGCGGAGTTAAACTCATCATGGTGGATGAACAAGACGGCTCTGTCTTTTCGATCGATCCCGCAGAGACGCCGATTCTTTCCCTTGAAATGAAGACTAATGATATCAAGTGGCAAAAGGCCAGCACACGCGAACAGCTCGATCAAATCTTAGATTTGCAAAGGACAGGTTACGCCGTTGTTTACCAAACGGGAGAGAATGGTCAGCGCACTTATTCTTACGGAGAGCTCACAAGATCAGATGGAGTGGGTGGAAGCGGATATCAATTTTACGTGGCGCGCGGAACGCCGATCGATCCGGATTATTCAAACTTTCGGTTTTTCATTACGCGTTATCCTATCGCAGCATTCAAGAAAATGCTCACGACCGTTCCGGGTTCCTATGATGAGACATTTTCTGTCAGGCGACTGGCTGCATCTAACCTTGAGGATAATCCGTCGCCCTTTGCGAACCCATATCTCTATGTTTCATTGGATGTAAACCGAGCGCACGCAGAAAAATTATTTCTCAAGTGGTACGGAGCATTTAATTATGTGCTTTATTCATCGATGTTGAGAAGACTCAGCTCCACAGAAAATTACCTCCCTCTGCTTAGTGATTTTGGAATTGCGAGCCATTTTAGAGTCTTTCATGCGTTTGCTGAAGAATACCTCAAGCAGCATGAAGGTATCTCTGCATGGGAGCTTCGTGAGGCGTTCCGAGAATTTTTGGGTGAGAAAAAAGTTTTTGTGGGAGTTTATCTGACAGACGATGAGGCGAAAGACGTTTTGGACGGAAAGGCTAGAGTTCAACCCGAGGCTTTCGCATCTTATGATTCAAAATTTCGTGCCATCGTGAACCACTTAGATCCTCAATGGCGGGCCAATGAAGAACATATTTCGTTACGCACGAAAATCTTTCAGGGCCTAGAGTATCCCTTAAATACTTATGACACTCCGTTTTTACTTTGGGGCTCAGACGATCCAGAGAACGCAGCGGCTTTCGCTGCTAAAAAAACATCTCCTCTTCGAAAACAGGGGAGGCATCTCTATATTGCGCGGGCTACACTTCCTGCACTTTCGCTGATCGAGCCTACTGGAATGTTTGAGCGCGACGACGTGGCTGTCTATAAAGATGCTTACGAAGAAAGTGGGGACAACTACATCTATTCCGCCAAACAAAAGCATGGAACGACTTATACGGCCTTTTTGGGAGTCAACGTTTACGGAATCGCCATGGAGATTTCTCCACAGCAAATTATTTCCTTGAAGAAGTCCGACGAATGCGGGGTCGAGGAAGCTCAAGCCGTTGGAGGGAGACTGAAGGCCAAGGGAAAGGCGTTCGCCATTCCGGACGTCATCGAGCGGATCTTCGTTCCGTCAAATTGAGAACTGAGTGGTTAAGCCAATGTGGGATGGCAGTATTGCGGGAGTACCGGCGGAAGATCCAAAATGTTGTGGATGAGTTCCTGAGTTTTGAAGAAGCCCATGGATACTTTTCCTGGTTGAGCTTTGAGCCATTCCATGGCTGACTTATAACCTCCCGAAATAAAAATACTGGGGGCGGGGTCGCCAGAATTTTTGATCTGTTTTTGCAAATCGGCGACAGAATCGGAGGTGAGTATTTTTTTGTCTTTCGTCACGGCGACATAGGTGGCCGTGGGATTCGTGAACTTAATTTCTTTGGCAGGAATGCTGCGTTCAGGAATGGCAAGCTTCAGAGTATGCACCTTGGCGTCATCATTTCCATCCCAGGCATACTCGGCCTTAGTGTCCAAAAGCAGCGCTTTGTAATCAGCAGATTTTCCATCCACTTTCAAATTCAGACTTTGGTCGGCGAGCGCTTTAAACGGATCCAGTTCCTTACCAGTTTTTGTCTCGATCTTGAACTTGTCGACAATTTCTTCAACATCGATCGTCGCACCAACATCGGGATTTGCGCGAGTACCGAGGAATTTTCGTTGTTTATTCACGATCGCGATCCAGCTTCCGTCTTTTGTCTCCACGAGAGCAGCGTAAATGCGACCCGATCGTGTGCTTTTTTGTTCTTCGCGTGGAATGCTTCCAGGAATAATGGGAAGCACAATCTCGCTGATTTTCGAAGCGGGGATGGTCGTCGAGCCGATGATGGCGGTGTTTGTGAGATCATTCAAATTCGCACCTACCAAACGGTTACGTAGCGAGATTGACTTCGGGCCGGCGTAAACAAAAAACTCTGTGGGCTTCGAAAATTTTGGAAGCGATCTTTCGTTCTGAGTCATCTCGGCGAGATACGGAGCCGATTCTAAAATCGTGGCGCCAGGAGCCTCCTTAACCACGATATTGTACTTGCTCGCAAAATAGGGTTTTGCCGCCGATACGATATGGCCAAAAATCTTTTCAATGCAGGCGAGGGCTTCTTCTTTGTTAGCAGTGGCGCCGAGTTCATAGACGATCTTTTTGCCAAGAGGGCTCAAAGTGTAATTCCCCGACGCCGCATTCGGTCCCGTAAGAGCTTGATAGTCGCTCAAGAAATTCTTGAAGTCGTGGTCGTAAATGCTCCCGCTAATTTCAGGACATGGTTTTGCAAAAGCCGTGAATGGTTGTAAAAACGAAATCGCAGCCAATGACAGTGGGAGCAGCCGTTTCATTGAAATAAGAGCCACTTTAGACATGATCGAGACCTCCATAGCCTTATGAAAGCAATCTTTATGCCAGCCAAATAGCCTTATAAGCCGCTTTTACCGCACCTCCACCCCTCCCATGCGACACCGAAGGGCCATGTTGGGGTCAGGCACCGAAGGTGCCAGGCTATTTTTCAGATCCCCAGACTCCATGGACCAAATGTATTCATCGCTTCCCAAAATGCATGGAAGGCTTTTGCGACGATAGAATTTTGAGAGATCTTTTCGATTTCCGCGCGCATGGAATTCGAGATAATTCACGGAGGCACGTTGCCGATCGACACCAAAGAGCCTCAAAACCAAATCGCGGCGCAGCCAGTACTGGTTTTCTACGCCATTCAAAATTGGAAGGTAGCTGGACCAGCGATATTCCTCGGCGCTCTTTACAATGCGCGCCTCGACTGGGTTTAAATGAATATATCGGATCACTTGCATCAGGTATTCCTCCTCTCCAATGAGTATGGATTTGAACCGCCCACGAAATAATGGGCCGTCTCTGCTCAAGCGTTGGTTCGACCGCCGTGTAAAGACTTGGCCAAGGTGTTTCATCACGCGGGAAAGATTCGTCAATGGGGTTTGGAAGAGCAGGTGGTAATGGTTCGACATCAAACAATAGCTGAGAATTCGAACGTCAAAGCGCGAACTTATCTCAGCGAGCCGATCCACAAACCTTTCGTGATCCGAACTGCCGGAGCAAATCTTGATCTTGTCGATGCTACGATTCATCACGTGATAAAAGGCATTTTCAATCTGCAGTCGAAGCGGCCTAGTCATACGACATTCCTCCAATTCCATTTCTTCAATGCAAATGGAGTGCCAAGTCCATAAGTGCATTTAATCGACCTTAGAAGCCGTCTTCCGGCCGAAAGTTCTCCGCTTCCGGCCGGAAGTAGTCTGGCACCTTTGGTGCCTGACCCCAACGCCAGACCCCAACGCGGCCCAGTTCGAGCACGGTTTCGGAGTTTTCGTACGACGAATGGACGTTTTTGAGGCCTTCCACTATAAAGAAATTCATGAAAATCATCGCCGGAAAGTGGGGAGGTCAGCCGATTCCTTCATCCCGACCTTCTGAAAAATTGCGACCGACCTCTGAAAAAGTGCGCGAGTCGGTTTTTGATCAGCTCAACTCCCGCTTCATTGATTCTTGGGAGGATGCGGCCGTTTTGGACCTCTTTGCTGGCACTGGCGCCTATGGCTTCGAGTCCCTTTCTTTGGGCGCCGGAAGAGCCGTTTTCGTAGACCATCATCTGGCGACGGTCAAACATCTCAAAAAGGCCTGCGAACATTTTGAAACCACTGCAAAGACGGAGGTTCTTTGCAAAGGTGCTCTCGAGGCCATTCGATGGCTTTACCAGCGAGGCGATCGCTTCGATTTTGTTTTCTTGGATCCGCCTTACCGCGAAGATTGGATGTTAGCAGCTCTTGCGCATTTGCATTCGTACCCACTTTTGAAAAAAAAGGGCCTCGTCGTAGCTGAACATGACAAACGTGAAGCGCTTTCCCCTTCACAAGCGGTTTGGAAACCTGAAGGAGCGCGGCGATACGGTGATACAATGATCACATTTCTTTCGCCGCTCTTTTTATGAACCCGATGATGATAATGATCATTGTCGCGAATTTTTCGAACCCGATGTCGACAATTAAATTGGGGAGTCAGCTCTAAGAATGGAATACAGGGATTCAGGAGTTGATCGCGATCTCGCAGCAACCTTTGTTGAAGATCTAAAAACAAAGGTTCGCAAAACTACCCGGAAAGAAATTTTGAGTGAGCTTGGTGATT
>Ga0207108_1105_pt1 | contig 15291 bp, 9 predicted proteins | sample Alteio_BWMinHeat_76_FD_153562 | JGI IMG/M metagenome (GOLD analysis project Ga0207108, IMG submission 153562) | Enriched cells from forest soil in Barre Woods Harvard Forest LTER site, Petersham, Massachusetts, United States -... | ecosystem: Environmental > Terrestrial > Soil > Temperate forest >...
GTAAATGCGTTCATCAGTTTTTCCATACGAAGAGTGTGATCCCATATTCAATGCTTTAAAACCGCCATTGTTCTCTGGCATTTTCTGTTTGATGATATCCGCTTCAATCGTGACTCCGAGGTGGTTGGCTTGGCCGGTAAGGTCAGCGCTGACATGGTAATCGACTCCATCGTGTTTAAATCCCGAATTGCGCAAATAACACCAGAGAACCGTGAACATTCCGAGATCATGCGCTTGCTTGAAAGCTTCAGACACCTCGACGATCTGACGACGAGACTCCTGTGAACCGAAATAAATCGTCGCTCCTATACCCGCACAACCCATATCGAAAGCAGCCTTTACCGTTGCGAACATGGTCTGATCGAATGTATTCGGAAAACTCAGAAGCTCGTTGTGGTTCAGCTTGAGAATAAATGGGATTTTGTGAGCGTACTTTCGAGCTACCGCGCCCAGAGACCCGTAAGTCGCCGCCACAGCGTTGCAACCTCCCTCGAGAGCCAGCCGAACAATATTTTCAGGGTCAAAATAGTCTGGGTTGGGAGCAAAAGAAGCACCTGCGGAATGCTCAATTCCCTGATCGACCGGGAGGATCGAAAGATAACCCGTTCCGCCCAAATTTCCGTGGTCAAAGAGCGACTGAAGATTGCGAAGAACTTGGGCGTTTCGGTCTGACGAACTTAGCACTCGATCCACAAAGTCAGGACCAGGAAGATGCAATTTCGCCGCTGGGATCCCTTTACATCGGTACTCAAGCAGGCTTAGATCGTCTTTGAGATTTTTTTGGATCTCCGAAAAACTGTGAACTTTCTGATTCTGATGAGAAAACGAATTGATCATTACGAAAGTCTTATCTAAAAGCCTAAAGAGGCGCTACCTCGAAAATATTAAACGTAAATAAAGAGGGTATGGGCCTTTGGCAGAGTTTTTAGATCACTTTCGACCGAAAAGAGCGAGGATAAAAGCGCAATGAAAAGCAAGACCAGCACTGTGAAAAAATTTCGAATTCAACGAAGGCTGAACACGGATCTTCCTGGCCTTGGAAAACCGGGCGCCCTAGATCGCCGACCTTTTCCTCCCGGAATGCATGGCTCGAGCCGACGAAAGCCTTCCGAATACGCACTTCGATTGAATGAAAAGCAAAAGCTCATTGCCCATTACGTTCTGACGGAGCAACAGCTGCAACGCTTTGTAAGTGACAGTCGAAAAGCGGCGATCAATTGGATTTCGGAACTTTCACGACGACTCGAACTTCGATTGGACAACCTCGTTTTTCGACTTCAGATGGCGCCATCGATTGTTGCGGCTAGGCAGTTGGTTCGACATGGGCATATCTTGGTGAATGGAAAAAAGGCGAACATTGGCTCCATCATCGCAAAAGTTGGAGATGAAATTCAAATTCATACGGCGTCCCGGGAACATCCGAATGTTTTGCAAGCTCAGACGAAACCGCGATTGGATTTGCCAGCCTATCTTGAAAAACCGGAACCATTCATTGGAAAAATCGTTGCGGAGCCGTCGACTAGCGATGTCCCATTTACTTACAACGATCGTTTGATTGCGGAATACTACGCCACTCGCGGTCGAAAGTAGTTGAGAGATCACAGTCTCAGAAATTCTTCGATCGCATCCTGGAGGCGCTTCTTTTCAAATGTACCGACATCCTGATCAAAGCGTTTAGGATCCGAGCGAATGGCAGCCAGCAAATTTTGAAGGGCCACTAGAGATCCACTCGTCTTAGACAGCAAGGCTTTGAAATCCGCTCCTTCATCTAGAAGATGACTGAGCGGAAAGATTGTAATGTACGTCGGTGAATTGCCGTAGACCTCAATCGCTTTTCGAAAAAGAAATTCCGCGAGCGTAAAAGAATCGGGAGCATCTAATTCAATATTTGTTCCCGTTCCAGGATGAAAGCGATTGCTTTCATCGAGTGGGAAAAGACTGACAGAGACCCTCCTCGCAGGAAAAGCAATCGAAGGTCGATACGATCTGCTTTCTAATCGGCCCACCGCGTCTTTCATGATTCTTGCGGCTTCTAATCCCCTCACCTGGTAATATCGATCGGGCTCTTGAAGCAAGACGACGCCGACCCTTTGGATTAAATCAGCCAATGAACTCGAATCAAAATAAAAGTCAGAGCTGCTCAATCCAAGGGCTTCCTCGATAAGGCTAGTATTCGATGAAGAAAGAACGGCGCTCCAATAATCATTTTTTGAAATTCGAAGCTCAATACCTTTACCTTTGCGACCGTCAGACTGCCGCGAGAAATCGCGAGTGAAAACTTCAGTAATCCAGTTATCAATTTTGTCTCCCCATCCTGCATTGCGCGCGATTTGAGAAAAGACGAGAGCTCTAAAACCGTCATCATCATGTACAGGAGAGTTTTGGTCCAAAAGTAAATACAGAATCGAAACGCCTCCAAGCAGCGAGATTCTGTTCAAGTTAATGAGATTATTTACGTCTTGCTGATGCCTAATGAAAATGTTCCGATAGTATTCAGGATAGAAAGCGTCCATATCACTGTGGATCGAACGCAAAAATTTCTGATATCCGAAAACGCTTCCAACATCGAAGTCCACGGTATTCATGATATTGAAAATATCATTTTCTTGTTTGAGGAACCCGGCGCCCACCGAGGCGAATCGAGGCGTTCCAATCAGCTGATCATAAAATCTCACCGCTCCCGTTAAGCGACTCAATTCCGGCTTAGAGGTCGCTCCATATTCTATAATTTTCTTTTGTTTCCAGTCAGCGAAATAAGTATTCGCGAGCTCCACGACAAACGAAATTCCAGCTCGGTCCGCCGCACGATCGAGCAGCAGATGTAAACGCTGGAGCGCTTCTTCTGATCCTCGTCCGGGAGATCGACCGATGCGATCTTCGAAGTCATAACTCGTCAGCAGGTCTAAGCTCCATCGCTTTAAATCCGCCTGCGCATCAGAACCCGAAGTGTATCGATACGCGATCAAGGGCAAGAGTTCCAAGGCGGGATCGAATTCCAAATTATAACGGATTCCATTTTCCCATTCTCGACCCCACCGATGGCGATAGACTTTGTACAATTGTGCAGCTCCCGCACCGGCATCGGTATCGTTGTACAAACCGGCCTCGGCACCAATGTGAAAAAGGCTCGCAGCAACATCGATATTCATTCGTTGACCCAAGGTCTCGATGGCTTCGGTAATGGTGGCGTTTTGTCCTGGTAAAGGGCAGGCGTAGATATGTTTTCGCTGTTCGTTCACACAAGTCTTGAGATCCGCTCCGTCGCCGAGGTTCTTGCAACTCGGTGCTGCCGCCGAACAAAAGGCCGGAGGATTCGATGAAAGACTCAGCTTCAGCTCTTCGACGGTCGAAAGTTTTCCATTCCAACGTTCAGAAATAAGAACCGCACGGTAGGCATTGATGGTGCCACCAATTTCAGAAGCTTTCAGAGTTCGATTCACCAATGTCACCCGGTCTTTTCGAGAAAATGCATCGAGCTCAGCGGTATGTTTGGATTTTAAAACATCCAGGACCAAAGCTGCGGCTCCGGCTGTCAGCGGGCTTGCAAAACTCGTTCCGCTGACAAAACGTCCATCGGCTTGATCGCAAGTTTTTCTGATTTTTTCCCAGTCGTTGAGGGTCTCGCTTTGAACCAAACTATGAAGAGCAAAGACACCCTCGCCAGGAGCGGACACTTCTCCGGCGCTGGAAAAGCTAGCCGCCGTTCCAGTGGGAATCGTCGCTTGAACTCGAAGCAATGCATCGTCCAAATTGGAGCCCGAATCGTGCGATCGATATGAATCGTTTCCGGCGGATTTGGTAATCAAACATCCGGACTCCCACATTTTGTTGTAAAACTCGGTTTGAGCCTTCTCGAGTGGAGTATCTCCGGATTCATCAGCAACGTCTCCCCAGCTTTCGTTAATGATTTCGTATCCATCGTCGCAGGCTTTGCGCAACGAATCGTTGAGCATTTTATCTGAGGTGTGGCCGCCCGATTTGGAAGTCGTAACGCGATAAACTTTTATCTGAGCTCGGGGTGCAATTCCGATTCCATTTTTAGCCGCGACCACCGAGGCCACGAGCGTGCCGTGACCTTCATCGTCTAGACTCGGATCTCCCGAATCGGCGCTCCCGCGCTCGGGCAATGTGAGTCCGGCACCAAAGGCCGAAAGCCGATGCGAGTAGTCGAATCCGGTATCGACGACCGCCACCTTCGTCAGCCCGACAGGAATCTGCAAATCCGTCATTTCGAGATCTGCCAGGTCAGCGCCCATGACCAATTGGGCCCAAAGCTGCGTTTTCCAATTATTCTCACATCGAGCGTAAACAGCAGGTTTTGGAGGAGCTTCGGTTCCCCCTTTTTCGCCCTCACTTGGCAAATTGAATGGGCCATCACTTCCGCCGCAATTTGCGATGGCAAGACTCGTCAACGGTAGAAGAAAAAGCGGTAAAAAACGTCGAGTTCGCATTCGGCCGCCGAATATAGTGCAAGTTGATATGGAAGGGAACCCTGCGGAGGTACTTCCTCATTATGGGACAAAAGCTCCCCGTTAACGGCCGATCCAGGCGTGCATCGACGTCCCTGTCTTCCGTAACTTATGAAGACAAGCTTTGGAAAATCCCCAGGCAAGATTGTCCTGAGGAGCGATCTGAAAGCGAGCTCGGATTCGTGCCGACAAACGGTAGCGAGGTCCAAATCGCTCTTCGATCGCTCGAAGAAATACCTGCTCCGCAAAAGATTCGGCTCCAATGATTTTACGGACATCAGCCGGATCAATCTCATTCTCATCGGCTCTTTCGTTGAGAACAACATTTGAGAAATGCTTCGCATTCTTAGTAGCTTTGTTTGCTTGCTCCCGATTTTGCATGAAGAGAGTGCCAAAGAGAGTGACAGCTGACCTGATTTTGCCCTCATCATAAGTCTGAGACTCACGTATTTTGCGAAGTTTTTCTAAAATGCCGATCAAGGAATCATTTGACGATTTCTCGCTTGCGTTTCGGTCCTCTAAGGCAACGGCAACCAGTCCCCATTCTTTCGAATAGGTAAAGAGCTTTAAAGAATCACCGGGAGCTAAAAGCAAACGGCGAGCTTCGGCTGATATGATCTGCTCGTCGATACTTGAATCTTCGGTCGCTCTCGCACATCGAGCGATCTCGGTGTAAGCATTTGGATTTCTTATTACCGCAAGAGCACGGAGAGCTGTAATTCGAAGATCGACTTGAAATTCATTCCAGATTCCCAAAGCTTCGAGCACTGGCTTCAGATGAACCAGCCGATGGAGATCCCCCTCAGGCGTGTTCGAGGCAATTCCACCTAGAAAGACCGTAAACCCGGCACGCCCAAGTGAAGAGGATATGCTTATCAAATAAGAGCGAGCTTGGTGTATGAGCTCGCGATCGATCTCTCTGGGATCGAACGTCTCGGTCTCAAGCGCGGATATCCGATTGATTTGTTCCAAAAGCGATTGGGTCTGCCGAAAAAGCTCCTGATCAGAGGCTTTCACTGATCGCAGCGATCTTAAAGTGGCTGCTTTTTCTTCCGTCGTCTGCGGAACCAAAAGACTGCTGTAAGCAGCATAAATCGATGGCCCTGCGTTGGTGCGCCTGTCCAAGTCATCGAGCAACGCAAACAAATGATCCAGCGCCTCCCCAGCCTGACGTGTTTGCACGGAAGCTGCTCTTCCTCGCTCGAATGGGATAAGATTTATGAGGTGTTGCTTCACCGCTTCCGTCATCACCGTGTTTAATTGTGAGTCCGCTTTCACAACTTTTCGAAGAACGGTTTCTGAGTAAGCTCGATGGGCTTCAGCTTCATACGAAAGTTGAATTCGATTCCAGGGATTCGCCGGCGCCGCGACTCCCGATGAGAACAGCGAGAAATTTGCGCAGAACGCAAGAGCCAGCCAAACTAAACGCGGTAAGCCTGATGAAAAAAAGGACATAGGGAGAGGCCCCCTATAGCGCAGAACGCCGCAAATAAAAAGGATCACTGCACAGTTTTTACGAGGAGTATTTGGATTTCAGAAAAGTTGAAGGTGTCAACCCTCTGGGATGGCCAATCGCTTTCCTGGCAAAATTTGATTGCGATGAAGTCTATTGAGATGCTTCAGCCGAATAACGGTAACCCCATAATTTTGAGCAATCTCCCAAAGAGACTCTCCTGCTTTGACAATATGAACTCGTTTTCCATCGCTGAGAACTGCATCTTCCACCTCTGGCGTGCGACGGCGATCGGCTACGAGATGGGAACCTTTAAGACGACTAATTCTTTTCTTGTGTAGCGGTGTTTCTTCTTCTTGAGCTCGCTTCACCATGGAAGCGAGCTTCAGGCCTAAAGGGACAGGAATCAGCAGCGTCCTCCCCACCTTTAAACGTTTCGCCGACTTGAGCGAATTGAGTTTTGCAATTTCGGTGCCCGGGACTCCATAAAGTCGCGACAATCTAGCAAGCGTGTCACCTCGTCTCACTAAGTGAGCGGTATATTGAAACTTCTCTTCATCGCTCAGTGAGTTATAAGCCACCACAAACTTTTGAGAAGTGCCTGAAGGAACTCTCAATTCATAATTGCTTACACCTGGCGGTGTGACAGGATGATTGAGCTCAGGATTCACTGTCATGAGATCTTCAAGACTGTAGCCAGCCTTTTGAGAAAGTATCGCGAGATTCACAGGATCCTTTAAAATAATTTTGTCGTAAGAAAGTGGATCCTCAAAGTGAATTTCCGTGAACCCATACTTGGAGGGTTCCTTCGCAATGAGGGCTGCCGCGATCAACTTGGGAACGTAGTGCCGAGTCTCTGGACGGAGGTAGTGGCCCTTTGTGAGCTCCCAAAAATCTTCAGTCTTATATCGTCTAATGGCTCGCGATACTTTGGCAGGACCCGCATTGTAGGCAGCCGCCGCAAGTTTCCACGATTGGAACTGATCATAAAGATCTTTGAGATGTCTCGCCGCAGCTATGGTTGATTTCTCCGGATCGCGGCGTTCATCCACCCAAAAGTCCGCACGTAGGCCATAGAGTCGCCCGGTGGATTTCATGAATTGCCAAGGCCCAGACGCTCGAGCTCGCGAAAAAGCTTTGGGACTAAATCCCGATTCGATCATTGCTAGATATACAAGATCCTCGGGAAGATCGTGATCCTTTAGAATTTTTTTCATGAAAGGAATGTAACGTCCCGAACGCTCCAGCCATAGGTGGTACCACTTTCGCCCTCGACCCTGAAAATAAACGAGCCATTGTTCAACTTTGGCATTTCTGACAACAGGAATATCAAAATTAGGCAATTCCCCCTTTTGAGCTGCTTCATACTCTTCTTCAAAAAGAATGGGATTTCCACTGGAATCACTACTGGATGACCCGCGTTTCATAGCGGTTGAAGGAACGTCGACCTTGGCACCTGAATTTTTTGCTGCGCAACCCGCCAAGAAAAAAGCGAGTACACAGGCTAAAAGCCCCCATCGGCCAACACTCATCTGCATAGTTCCATTCTACGAACCCCCTGAGAAAGGGTCAACATCTCTCCAGACCGCATTGTATGCAATTTAAAGTGCATGACGCACCACGGAATTCATTCGCTCCACACAAAAAAAGCTCGCACACGTCACCGCTGTTTCAACTTTGAGTATCGGAGTCTTGAAGTGTACAAATTCAAATTTATGGTCTCGAGCTCGTTGTCTCTCTTGATCAGTCCATCCACCTTCACATCCAATCACGGCGAACCCTCGCGAAACTTTTGAAAACCTTGGTTCATAAACATCCGACGATTCTGATTCACCCGATTCGGCAGGAGTCGCCTCATCAAAAAACCAGCAATGTTCGCGATCTTTCATTCTCGCCGGATTCCAGTCTGTTTCAATTGAAATCTCAAGCGGAACTCCTCGACCGCACTGACGTGCAGATTCAATGGCTATCTTGGTCCACCGAGGCAGAACCTCTGGACGATTTTCTTTCTTCCGATTGAGATGACGACTTCGAGTTGCCTGAGTTCGAGCGGCGTGAAAAAAAACGAGCTTGGTTACGCCTAGTTCGGAAGAGCCGCGAATAATTGCCGGGATGATTGCAGACTCCGGAAAAGCCACGGCCACGACCAAGTCGTAAAGAGGTAAGGGATTTACACTCACTTTGTTGATTCGGAAGTGGTTTTCATGAAGTTCCCCACTCGCCTCGCTGCCACGACGATTGAAAAGCACGATCGGACCCCGTTTTCTTCTGACCTTTTCGTAATAGCGAATCTCCTCAGCAGGCAGAGGAATACTCTCACCCACCGAAAAATCAGCATCCACATAGAGCCGCACGCGAATTTTGCTTTGATCCGAAACCATGGCCGAACAAGCTAGACCGACTTTCCAAACCCCGCTAATGTTTTTTCGGTGCAATTAAATTACGATTTCGACCGCAAAGACTCTGTATTTCTAGTTCCTCTTGGCGGATTGGGCGAAATCGGCATGAACATGATGGTACTCGGTCACCGCGGCAAAGCCATTTTGATCGACTGCGGCGTTATGTTTCCTGACCCAACGACGCTCGGGATCGACCTTATCGTACCGGACATTCAATTTCTGAACGACTCAAAGCTTCAAATTGAGGCCATCGTTCTTACTCACGGGCATGAAGATCATATTGGTGCCGTATCTTTTTTGATCGAAGATCTAAAATTTCCGCCGATCTACGGAACTCCTTTCACATTGGCTCTCACTGAAGATCGCTTGCGCGAACAGGGTCGCCTCAATCGGACAAAATTGCATTCGGTGTTACCTGGTAGCGAGTTCAAGGTTGGAACTTATTTCAAAATCAAATCGATTCAAGTCACACACAGTATCGTCGACAGCATGGGTCTCATCATTGAGACTCCCGTCGGAACTATTGTGCATTCAGGCGATTTCAAAATCGATTCGGACCCATTAGATGGAAAGCGAATTGATGAAAAATCGTTGATCGAAGCGGGAAAAAATAATCCACTTCTCTTGCTTTCTGATTCTACGAATGTGGAGCGAGCCGGCTGGAGCAAATCCGAGCATTCGGTTGGTCAAGGCATCGAAGAACTTTTCAGAAAGATCCGGACAGGCAAAATCATTGTAGCCGTCTTTGCTTCGAATATTCATCGGATCCAGCAGATCATTGACAGCGCGAAGCGCGTCGGAAGAAAAGTCGCATTCGTCGGACGATCCATTCACGGAAATGTAGAAATCGCTCAGAGGCTCCAGTATCTAAAGTGTGATCCAGCGCAAATCGTCGCGGCCTCAGAAGTGGCAGGCCAGGGCGACGGAAAGATTGTCATTATCGCAACCGGTACGCAAGCGGAGCCTCGATCCGCGCTCTATCGAATGAGTCTCAACGACCACCCAGAGATCAGAATTCACCCTGGGGACACGGTCATATTTTCTTCCCGATTCATCCCCGGAAATGAGAGAAATATTTCACATCTCATCAACAACCTCTACCGCCGCGGAGCAGACGTTTTAGATGGCGAAACTGCCAACGTGCATGCCTCAGGCCATGCCCATCAGGAAGAACAGAAACAGCTCATTGATTGGGTAAAGCCCAAATTTTTTCTCCCCGTGCATGGGGAATACCGAATGCTCGTGAAGCATGCCAAATTGGCCAAGCAATGCTTTCCTAAACTTCAAGTTCTGATTTCCGAAAACGGGGATGTCATGGAACTCAGTCAGCGTGCTTTTCAAAAAGTTGGAAAAGCGCACGCTGGTAAAATTTTCTTGGATGAGGGCGCGACCGACCTCCATGAAGAACTTTTAAAAGACCGACGGCAAATGGCCCATTCGGGCCTGGTTGTTGTCAGTTTGGTTGTCGAGAAAGACGAAGGTCGAATTTTAGAAGGTCCTGACTTCGACATTCGCGGCGTAAATGACGAAGTGGATCTGGATTCGCTTCGGAGCGAGCTGCTTGGACGATTTAAAGAGCTTTCACGTGAGGCAAGAGGCGACGATATCGAAGTCGAAGAAGAGTTTAGACGGGTCACGAGGCGATTTTTTCGTCGGGCAAACGGCGTTAAACCCGTTGTTATTCCTCTCATTTATGAGGTCTAAAAGATTTTAAAAAAAAATTTTTGACATATTGCGTAATCGGTCATAAGAAAGGGTCAAAGTTTAAGTTTCAAGTTTGGGTCCAGCGCCCTTTAGATCTCAATCCCCTCCCCTCCGATTTCTAGATGAGCTGGGCCCAATTTTTTTGTCTTTTCCATTACTTAGCTGAAATTTTGAGAACGCAGTCGACCTGAATTTTTTCAGCTCAAAGCTTCTTCCGACGTCTCATTGACACAATGCAGCACGCAAATCCCAGGGTCAAAAAAAGATACGAGTACAACATTGAATTTGACGGTATTCCAAGGCTGCAGGAGTCGGGACTTCCCAAGGCCTCGGCTAAAGTTCGCGTTCGTAAAGGAGTGATGCAAAGAGGTGCTGGATTGTTTCCGCTGACCTGTCCGAGCGAATCGACCGCCTCGACTCGAACACAAAGAGGTTGATAATTCTGCACGGGATGAATCACATAACTGCCTGAAAAACTTCCGGCTGGAATTTGTACGGGAGACGAAAGAACGTAATCAGGCGTAGCCCCTTGGATCGTCTGAGCCGCGGAAAGGCTATTGGTATCGCTTCCAAACCAAATATTATACTGAGCTGGAGTCCCACCCTGCCCAGGCGAGTCAAATTCCACATAGACGCTCGAATCCCCGTAATCCAAATGAAAATTTTTCACGGGTCCTGGCGGGGGATTGAAATTAAATTGAAGACCATTTCGAGCCACTAAGGCTCCCCCGCCCGCTGCGGTATTCTTGCCAAAAATAAAAAGACCGTAAGTTCCACTTTTTTGAAGGCTGAGATCGCCGTAGCTAATCTGAACTTGCTGGGGTTGACCCGCGGGAATTGTTCCAGTTTTTAAAATTCTCCCGATGGTTGTAAGAATAGCCGAGCTAGTTCCTTTAGGATCTGCCGAATCATCGAAATGGATCTCATAATCCACACTGATGTTGGGGTCTGACACCAGGGTGAAAGTCAGCGGTTGGGCGCTTGTCAGAGTTTGCCCGGCTGAAGTTGTTCCCTGTTGAAATTGAAGAGTTGGAGCAGAAGAGAGTAAGCTCACATTCCCCGAATCGGTGATCATATATTTATAGTGATCGGCTGTTGTGGAAAGAAAGACAGAAGGTATCGTGGCTCCGGCATTCGCGTAACCTGCTCCGCGCGGAACACTGAAGGGGCCTGTCGCCGCCGGGCTGCTCAAAAAAACTTCGGCGGCGGTTGTGGCTCCGTTCAAACTGTCTTGGCCCAAGAAAAAACCAAAGAAGGAGCTGGTTCCATCGAAATAATTCAGCATAGCGCGACCTGTCGTGCCGAGTTGAACCACCTGAGTATTGAGACTCGCCGCGTTTGCAACCACGGCTTTCGCATCGCTTGAGCTAGGCGCGTGACCTGGAACGGAATTATTATACATCACCAGAACCATGGGATTAGCCGGGTCTTGGCTTACGATATAGTCCCCGCGTGCGTAATTCGTCATATTCGCTGAAAAATTCACTTTGCCTTGCGGGCCCAGAGAAGCGCTCAAGCTCCCAACCCAGAATTCGGTTTCGGATCCGGTGCTCGTATTATTTCCAAACGCGATAACTTGCTGACCCAGACAACGAATGGCAAGTGGAGTCACCGAACCCGAAAAAAGACTGCTGCTGGTCCAGGGAACGCTCCCCGATTGTGTTATTCCGGTGACCGCACGGATCAAATGATCGCTAGAACTGGCGCCTGTCTCCAAAAGGTAAACTTGTTGTCCGATGAAGCAGGCGTCGATGGGCGTTGTCGTAACACTTGTGGGTTTCGAATATTTCTGACTTTCACGATTGATGCTAAAAGGAGACGAGACATCGAAGTACTCGATGCTGGCAGTCGTTGCGACCATCAGTCGCTTGGTTCCATCCATCGCGAGCCCGACCACCGGGCCATCCACGGTCGTCGCCGTGCCCAGATGGGACATATCCAGCAGATCGACCACATTAAAATTCGCCGTACCCCCGGGAGAGAAAAAGAGATACCGCCCATCCGAACGAATCGCCATATGCCTGACTTGCTGGCCATCGAGGGCGTTTAAACTTCCACGATATCCAACCGGAATTCCAGGATCCGAGAAAACATTCGAAGCCGACCCAGCAAAAAAGCTAAATGCTAGGACAGCTAGTACTAAGCTAAGAAATGAGGCCTTTTTCGATGCATGCCTCGGCGATTTGAACTGCATTCGTTGCTGCACCTTTTCTAAGATTATCGGCTACGATCCAAAGATGCAAACCATGCTCGACCGATTCGTCGCGCCGTATGCGTCCTACAAAAACTCCATCTTGACCTGCCACTTCAAAACCCAGCGGATAAAGGTTTTTGGACGGATTATCCAGAACGTGGACTCCTGATTCTGCCAAAATCTCACGAGCATCTTCCGCAGAAAGTTCCGTTTCAAACTCGATGTTCACGCTTTCGCTATGGGAAATAAATGTCGGCACACGCACCGCGGTCGCGGTGATTCTCAGGTTCGGAAGACTTAAAATTTTTCTGCTTTCATTGATAATTTTCATTTCTTCTTTTGTGAAACCATTTTCCAGGAATTGGTCGATATGGGGCAGGCAATTAAATGCAATCTGGTGGGGAAACACTTTCTTCGTGATTTCTCCATGAGAAAAAAGACCACTCACTTGATTTTCAAGCTCTTGGAGTGCTTCGGCTCCCGCGCCCGATACAGATTGATAGGTGGAAGCTACCACCCGTTTAATTCGAGCGGCTTCGTGAAGCGGCTTGAGGCAAACCACGAGTTGAATCGTCGAGCAATTTGGATTAGCGATCATTCGATTCTTTTTGGCTTCGAAGATTTTTTCAACATTCACTTCAGGTACGATTAAAGGAACTTCTGGCTTCATCCGAAAGTGGCTGGAATTGTCGATTGAAATCGCCCCCGCTTGACTGGCCAGTGGGACGAACTTTGCCGAAAGCTCAGCGCTCGTCCCAAAAAGCACAAAATCTGGCTTTAACTTTTCAAAACTGTTTTCGCGAAGCTCTTGAACTTCATAGGCGATCTCTTCAATTTCCATCGGCTCTCCGGCACTTCGCTCAGACGCTAAGAGAAACAAATCGGAAAGCGGAAACTCCCGTTCGTGTAAGACTTTCAACATCTCACCCCCTACGAGACCAGTCGCTCCTGCAACTGCTACCGAGAATTTTCTTTTGCTTTTCACTCGAACGGATCCTCCTTCAGTATTCAGCCCACGGTCGCTTCTCGCAACGAAAAGCATTTTAAGATAAACTCCTAGAACGTATGGAAATCCGTGGAATCCACAAGTTCTTTTTTTTCATCTTGATCCTCATTCTACCCCTCGCGTGGTCGGAGACTGCGTGGGCACGTCTTGAACCGTCGCTTCTCGACCAGGCGCGAAAGGCTCGAGGCACCGACTTCGATCGAGATGCCGAGGCATTTGTGCAGGCTGTCACGTTCTCACTTTTGCAATCCCAAAACCACGCCAAAATTCCTGGACGTTTTGAGCCATTTCTCGAAGCGGGATTTAGCTTATTGAGTGTTAGCGATCGTCGACTCTTCCAGTACACTGATAGTCAGCATTCGCCCGCATCATTTCAAAGTGTATACGGTAAGGCGGGAATAGGTCTTCCTTTCGGTCTTATGGTTGAGGCAGGGATCTCACAGGTCGTGAGCGAGCATACCCTGACGGGACTGTATTTCAGTTTTGGCGGACAAGTCATGGATCTCGTCAGCGTCGTTTATACGGATATTGTTCCTTGTATGAGCCTCAATATGAATCTCATGCGAAGCGTCGCTGTCCCGACGATGAATTCATTGGGCGGCGATCTCGCCCTCGGGATTTATCATCGCCAAACCCTCACTCAAGTGGCATACGCACTTCAAGCTGAATACTCGATGCTGGGCGCAGTTTCAGGGGTCGATAAATTTTTTCTGCGTCATGGGGCTGTTCTGAGCGCCCCAGTTTACAAAGGACTATCGTTCAAAACAGAGATCTTCTTGCCGGTTCTTTCAGCATCCTTGGGGTTGACCTACCAATTTTAAGGCTGAAATTCTTTCAGGGATAAAATCCTAATTTTGCGATTTCACCTGGAAAGGATCCGATGAGCTCTGAGTCCCCAAATTTTTGTTTGCTCAGGTCTAGCATCAAAAGACTCGTCTCGGCCGTTGCAGGAACAGATGCTGTTTGCTGAGATGAAATGCTTTGGGTTTTTGGCTTATCGTCAGTGGCCTGAGACGATGAAGACGAATTAGTTTTGTCTTTCCCTTTGTCTCCAGTGCTTGAAGCAACACCAGCAAGTAAAAAGCCTGTGTCGGTCAAGACGCCATCGACCGCGGTGTATTGAGATGGAACGATCACTTCTCTACACCCTAAATCGCCCAAAGTCTGCACTTTCGGTGCAGGGGGCTTTGCTGATGCTAGAGTCGTAGTCGAACTTTTTTCGGCAGGATTAGATTTTCCAGCTGGTTCAGCCAATTCCGAAGAGCATGCAAAATCAACCAATTTCGTTTCCACTTTCCACTGAACAACGAAAGACGACTTATTGGCCATTAACTTAAGATCCTGAACCTTTTCAGGAAGACTCACGGGGACCGCATTTGTTCCCTTGGAGTCAACGACAAGAATTCCAGTTTTACGATCTGAGTTTTCGTCTTGGAAAGTTGCGACAAAATAGAGCTTACTCCCTTCTTGTATTGCTTCCGCCGAATCTGAGCGCTCCAAAATCTTGATCGCCGAAGATTCCTTCCAAACAGCTGCGAATTGTTCTTTGGTACTATCGAATTGATAGAGAACATTTTCAGCCAAAGTTTTCTTCGCGAAATCGAGAGGCTTGGTCGAAAGCAAGAAAACATCACCATTTTCATTATGAAAGAAAATCGGAGCATGCCCGAATGAAACGGCCGCTATCTTCTCGCCCTTTTGTACTTTTTGAAAATCTTTATCGCGTATAAAAAATCGGTTCGCATCGTAGTCACTATAAAAAAGGTTCCCAGCACTATCTAAGAAAAAGCTGGCAATGTTTGAAGCTAAATACAGCCCAACTTTTCGATCGAATGAAACCTGCAAGATCTTGTTGTTGTCGACCAAGATTGCAGAGCCGTCCGGTCGAAATTGGGGGACGCTCTTATTTGAAAAAAGATCGATATGCGGAGTACAGACCACTCCAACTTGAAGCATTTCAAAATCAGTACAGTTTCCAGTGTCATTGGCAAAAGGCATTGGAGCTGAATGCTCGTCGCGACCGACACGAAAAAGATGTTTTTTTTCGTCTTCATGGGCGACCCAAT
>Ga0207108_1071_pt1 | contig 15246 bp, 11 predicted proteins | sample Alteio_BWMinHeat_76_FD_153562 | JGI IMG/M metagenome (GOLD analysis project Ga0207108, IMG submission 153562) | Enriched cells from forest soil in Barre Woods Harvard Forest LTER site, Petersham, Massachusetts, United States -... | ecosystem: Environmental > Terrestrial > Soil > Temperate forest >...
TCGTCCAGAGTAGCTCCTTTGCCGCAGTACGGCGTAAATGCCTGATTCTTTTAGATAATCACTTAAAGTAAGCTATAATGAGTTGTGTTTGGCTGTCTGATTCCATTTTTTTTGGTCACCGGCATTGATCCTGCTGCACCCTCTTTGGATTCGCAAGGCCAACTTTATCAACAGATGTTTGAACAAGCACAAAAGGAAAATGAAAACCTTCGGTCTCAGCTGGAAAAACTACGGAAGCAGCGAGACATGAGTTGCGTGGCCCTGGATCAGAAGTCATCTACACTTTCTGGTGTGCGCAACGCAAAAGCGGAAGATGTTTTCCGCGCCGCTCTCAAAGAAGTTCAAGATGAGCATTGGGACGAGGCCATCATCTCGATGGAAGATTTTGTCCGGCAATACCCAAAGTCCGCTTTAGCGGACCATGCTTTGTTTTGGATCGCCCAGATTTATATCCAGCAAAATGAAGTCCGCTTGGCCAAGGCCGAATTGGAAAGATTGATTGAGCTCTATCCAAATGGCGATCGCGTTAAGAGGGCCCAGGCCATTCTGCAGAGTTTACGAGGGGGAGGAATTCATGAACCACAGCAACATCAAGAGGGGGCTCATTAGCTCGACGGCCGTTAGCCTCTTGAGTCTTTCATCGGTATTTTCGCAAGACCTAAGTTTAGACGATCTGGAGATGAGAAAAAAAGCAATTCTGGAAGAGGCTAATCCTTCGGTTACCGTGGAGAGCATTCTTGCCGATCGAGATGAGCCTCTGGGAAAAGTCGTGGGAGCATTCAAAAAGCAGCGCTACTACACCTTGAGTGATACGATCTACATACAGTTGAAAAGTTCCACCGTATCTCCAGGAGATCGATTTGCAATTTACACCGATGAAGGCGGCGTGACTGATCCTGACAGAGCACTTCGCAAGCTTGGCAAAAAAATTCGGGTGAGAGGATTCATTGTTGTCACCAAGGTAACACCAGACACCGTCATCGGAAAAATCGATGAATCTTTCATCGATATCCACATAGGAGATCTCATTGGGCCGCCGTTTGAGGTGAATATCGAAGTTGACCCGAAGGAACCCGACAAAATGATCCGTGGGCGTGTACTGGAATCAGCAGTGAATCACGAGATCATTGGCGGTTACGAGTTTGCCTATCTCGACAAAGGTTCGGCTGATGGTTTGGCTCTAAATGACAAGCTGTTTGTGTTTCGAACTGCGGATGGATCCATGAAAATTGATCCGCATCTTCCGGAAGTCACCATCGCAGAGATGGTTGTCGTCCATGTGGCTGAGCATTTTTCGACGGCCTATTGCCTCAATTCTGCCGAGGCTTTTCGCAAAGGTTCCGCCTTTAAGAGTGCAAAGTCGGAAGTGAAATATCTTTCGGAGCCCACTCCCGCTGCTGCTCCCGCTGAGCCGAAAGTTCCAACAGAAGGTCCGCCGGGTCCGTCAGACATCGCGCCCCCGCCTGAATGAGTTTTTCGCTTCCCGAGAATTGATCGTCTCCAGGCGGAGGTCGCAGAACAAAAATTTCCTTTCCAAGATCGAGTGCAGTACGAGCCGTCGAAAGCGATCCACTTCTTTCATGGGCCTGCGCTAAAAAAAGGGCGCCGCTCAAAGCGGCGATCAAACGATTTCTCTCTGGAAATCGATACGCCGTGGGAGCCACGTTTGGCGGATACTCACTGACGAGAGCACCTCCTGATTGGATGATTTTTTCAAAAAGTCTAAAGTGACTTCGGGGATGCAGATGTTCAAACCCGCCGCCCAAGATAGCGACCGTTTTTCCGTTCGCTTCCAGGCACGCAAAATGCGCTTCACCGTCGACGCCAATGGCACCTCCGCTGACAACGCCATGTCTTTGATCCACCGCTAAGCGCGCGATCTCGCGAGTGAGTCGACGGGTATAAGGTGTGGGCTTGCGCGAACCTACTATTCCCAGATAAGGTCCTTGAAGTTTTCCCCAAATGAAAATCCCAAGTGGTGGCTGAGGAAGCTCAAAAAAAGTAGGTGGATATTCAGAGTCCACCATCGAGATAAATCGATGCGGGGACCTCAAAAAAAAATCTGGCACTGGAGCAAGCCGATCCACGACCAAATGCATTTTATCTAGAAGCTGAAGATGGGCGGTTTCCGATGTTCGATGGATTTCATTCCACACTCGAAAAAACGCTCTGCGGCTGTAGACAGAAATTCTCAGAAGACGATTAGTCCAAGCCTGTTTTTGTTCGGTCGTGAGCTTTGCGATTGTGGATGGCATTATCCGATGTAGATCTTTCCTTGGCAAAAAGACTGCAAATTGTCATTTTACAATGACCCGACAATCCCATTATGAGAAAATAAAGGAAAGTAAAGTGCTAAATCACAACGCTGAAGCGGGAGGATCCTGAAATTCTTCGAAAAGTTCCAAGTCTGAACGTGCCGGTGCCCACGCCCATCTCCATACGGGCTCGATTTGGTTACACTCTCTGGCAAATTCTCATCGGCCTCTATAACGCTTTAATCACTCTCTATATTATCGGTGTTTTGCTCGCCAATCGCACCTGGAAGATTGGCCGGGATGCCCGTCGAAAAGCTTTTCGAACTTATGATCCAGTGCGTCCGCTGAAAGTCGGAATCGTAAGTGAATACTACTATCCGCATCTCGGCGGATTAAGTGGCGACGTTCATTATGCAGCCGTGGAATTCGCCAAAATGGGTTACGCCGTCAAACTCATCACCTCGCATGTCGCGGAACCACACAATATTCGACACTCTGAATTTGGTTTTGAAATTCTGAGAGTGGGGCGCTCGATTCCCGTATTTGCAAACGGCAGTCTTGCGAAGATCAGCTTTGCATGGAACCTAGGTCGCCAGGTAAAGAAACTCATTCGGGAGCAAAAATTTGATGTCATTCATATTCATTGCCCGCTCACTCCCGTGCTGCCGCTCCTGGTTCAACGTTACGCCGACTGCCCCGTGATCGGCCATATTCATACACTTCTGCGCACAAAACCTTTTTATTACAAAATTTTCTCATCACAACTTGCACGTTTTATGGCGGACTTCGAAGGGCGAATCGCGATCTCGAAAGTTTGTGCTCGCCCGTTCCAAGAATGGTTCAACTGTGACTTTGAGATCATTCCGAATGGAGTTCCGGTCGATGAATTTAAAGAATTCCATCCTAAAATTCCTCATTTTGATGACGGAAAGACCAATCTCTTCTTTATCGGGCGAATGGAACCACGAAACGGAATTTCGGTATTGATCGACGCTTTTCGAATTATTCATGCTGAAGAGCCTGACACAAGGCTCATTCTCGCGGGAGCCGGACCTCTCAAAAGCTTCTTCGAAGAATCCATCGAGGATGACTTAAAGCCCCATGTGCATTTCATCGGACCCATTTTGGAAGAAAAGGCTCAGTATTTTGCCACGGCAGACATCAATATCTGTCCCACGACGCGTGTGGCTTCTTTAGGCGTCACTCTGCTTGAAAGTCTCGCTTCGGGTAAACCCACTGTCGCGAGCGATATTCCCGCCTTTCGAGAGACCGCCGAAAACGGCCGGGACTTATTGATGGCCCATCCCGACACCCCGGAGGAATTTGCCGCCCAGACGCTTCGTCTCATCCGAGAACCGACTCTTGGTCAGTTGTTAGCAAAGCGCGGACAGCTTAAGATGCAAAAGTTTTATTCCTGGTCCTTGATTATTTCTAAGGTCGATGTGTACACAAACCAGGTGCTTGGGCGCCTCAGTTCTTTCGAAAAACTTCAGTCCGTTTAGGGAGATCATGCATGAGAGATGAATTTAAATATGACTCATACGAGAGGTGGGGTTGCCATACGGAGTCAGGGTGCCAGATGAGGTCAGATTGCTAGATAAGTTTTTCGGAAAGGCTCGTCCGGCAATTTTCGTGGCGGGAGTTCTTGTCAGTGCGATCTGCTTTTATCTTGCGTTTCGTAAACTGGATTGGGCCTATGTGGGTCACAAAATTCTCCGCATGGACTGGAAGGCAATCGCCTTTGGTCTCGTTCTTGTAAATTTGCACAATTTGCTTTTAGCAAAGCGATGGCAGCTTCTGCTCAAGCCGCTGGGAAGGATCACCTATGGCCAGGCGTTTTGGAGCCTTCGAGTTTCTTTTTTCTTCAATGCGAGTTTGCCGGCACGCTTAGGCGAGCCGTTTCGCGTCTTTTATGTACACAAACGCACGCCGATTTCCGCCGCCCATGCTGTGGGGGCCACGGCCGCGGATCACTGTTTGGACTTCATCACGATGGGTCTCTTATTCCTCGTTTCCGTTTTCGTTTTGGAAATGCGAGGAACGCTCCCGCCAATAGATACCTTGGTCTTCAGTTTGGTCGTCGTTATTTTAGGCCTCTTTGCGCTTGCGAAACTTCCCAAGCAGTCTCGATTTCGCTGGCTGAATTGGCTCTTTCAGCTGAGAGTGAAAATCTTTGAAGGTGCGATGCCTCTGCTTAAGTGGCGCGTTCTTCTTCCGACCATCCCCATCAGTTTATTAGGTTGGCTCATCGAAGCCATGATTATTGTGAGTTTCTCCTATGGAGTGGGAGCCCCTATTAGTTTTTTCAAGGCGGTCATGGTGAACGCAGCGATCACCTTGGCGATCTCGATTCCCTCAACCCCGGGACATCTTGGAACTTTTGAATTCGGAGCCATTACCATGCTTTCCTTTTTCGGCCTGACCCGATCCCAAGCCGCTACAATCGCGATTTGTTACCATATGATCCAACTCATTCCGACACTCTTGATCGGTGCTTATGGATATCATTTTCACTTTATTGAGCCCGTGAAAAAGAAAAAGAAATCGTCCCCTGCTCTCGCCGATCCAGAGATTCAACCGGCCCCGCGCGAACTGTCGTCACTCCCCATTCGAGGCAAAGTCTTGGAAATGGAAGACCGAAAGACACGAATGAAAGCGATGGCTGGTAATAAGTCATCTCGGCTTGAAAGTTCGGCGGAAGCTTCGAAGAGCATTAAATATTAAAAAAATTTATCTTTATGAGAGCCTGGCTAGTACTAGTGCAAACCGCTGTTTTGAGCGCACTTCTCGATGGCCGCGAGCTCTTTTGCGTCGAAGTCTTTTGACCATTCGGGATGTTTCTGAATCATGCATCGTACCAATGTGAACAGGGGTTCGCATACCGTGGGGTGGATCGGATAAGTGTAATAGATAAAGTGGACTTTAGATTTGAGTTGTTCAAGAAAAGAAGGACCCACTGAAGCAGCAGTAGTTGTAATGGAACCCAGCTGTTCCGACTGCGTAAGTAGGTAGACAAGAATATCGGAAGCAAGCTGAACCTGCAGGTCGGTGGGGATATATTTTTTATCTTCATGATCCGGAAGTTCGCGAATGAAATTTTCAGCCCAAACGGGATTCCAAATTTCGGCGCCGCTCAAGATATGAATGAAGTGGGCCCGTTGCGATTCAGACATGGATGCAAGAAACATATCCTTGTGAAGGCTTGTCACCTGCTGCTTCGCACTCCAGAGACGAATACTTCGTACTTTATCCTCGTCTTGAACATTCGAATCGAGCCAATGGGCGATGATTGGAAAAGCCGACTCATTCCACTGCCCCACTATTTTTAGATGGAAGTCCTGCGAATGAGAAAAGTGGTCTCGATCGAGTATTTCGGCAACATACTTCACACTCGCCGGGGTGAGCTGATGCCTCTCTAAAATGAGGAGTTGCAATAAGTCTTCCCGTTTCGCTAAAAGTATTTTTTCAATGACAGCGTCGACGGTTTCGTCACTGACACGTCTATCCAACAGCTCTTCGGCGAGCCAAAGCAGACGAGCTTCCTGATCGCCAGTATTATTCTGATCTTGAGAGGTCATCGTGACTGGTTTGGCCGCGTGGTTCGCAAGGTCCTTCGACGAATTGAGCAGGATACTGGCGAGATTCTCAGGATCCAGCTTCACTTTGGGGGTTTGCGCGGCGGCTAACGAACCTTCTTTCGATTCCAAAAGTTTTTCACTGTAGCTTTTGATCAACTCTTCTCCCTCTTTGGAATTCAAAGCGGGTCTGAGGTAAGTGAGATAAAAGAAAGCTTCTTCCTCTAGCTCAGGAATCGCTCGCGCCATTTGGCCACCATAACTCTCTTCGAGCCTCTTCGTTGCGGAATCCCAAGTCTTGCGATCTTTTAAAAAAAGTTCTGCCATAAAATAGGAGAGTGCCTTGGTCGTCTCGGGAAAATTGAAAGGACTAGAGCCAAGGGTCGACGGGGTCGAACAAAAAAAGTAGGAGGTCTCTAGCGAAATAATGTTTCGGAAAGCCCGGGCTCGGTTTTCCAAGGGAGTTTTTTTATCGTCGATCAAAAAATCAGCGATTTTTTGGGAAACACGTCTTTTCAGAGCTTCTTGCGCTTTTGTTGAATTCAGAAAGGCAAATATTTCCTGAATCGATCCGGTCTTTTCGGTCATTACAACAAGACGGAAATAATAATCCGCAATTAGTTCGAGCGTTTTTTGAACCTCTTTATCTTTTGAATCGAGAATCTTCGTGACCATATCCGGTCTAAGACTGACTTCTTTTTTAACCAGGGTATTCAAAATTTCTGAAAACTTCTGAATTGTAGCATCGGCGCCAATCAAGACCAAATCTTGGATCACCATTTCAAGGTGGGAATCACCCGATTTGCCGTGTTCAAATCGATCCACCGCCTTATCCTCGAGTTCGGATAACAACGCGCACTCGATTCGAGCCTTTCCAGAGGCACTCGAAAGCCGGAGCAGTGCGGGATGAAACCCAAGCACGGTTTCATTCGCCCACATCTTGTCGAAGAAGAGCGTCTCGAGCTGCTGTTGAAAGGCCGAATCTTCTTTTTCCGGAACCTGAATTTTGAAAAGTAAGTCGTTTGCCGCATTTCGGACGTCTATTTTGGAGTCCGTCAACATCAGAATCAGTCGAGACGCCATAGAAAAGTCGGGAGCCCACTTCAAATGGTCCTGGGATTCTTCATCACGTAGATGAGCCAGCAGACGAGCGGATTGCTGCGCGACATTCTCGTGCGGACTTTGAAAGGAATTTAGAGCGATTTTTAGAAGGTCTTTTGAAATACCCGGCGCTATTCTCTCCCGATTTCTAAGCGACAAAAAAGCCGCGAGTGCGTGAGCTTTCAAATCCGGGTCATCACTTTTTTCGGCGATTTGAAGACTTTCCTCATAGCCAACCTCCAGATTTGTAAACGAAAAAAAATCCAGAATTGCGATTTTTCGTTTTTTGAAAATTTTCGGATCATTGAAATCTTCGCGAAGTTGTTTGGCAATTCGGATCGCGTTTTGATGGATGCGAGTCGAATTCAAAGCTCCGAAAACGGCCGTCCGAACATCGCTCGCATCGGCGTCTATTAAACGCAGTAGAATATCGATGGCTCGAGAATCGGGAGGGGGTGGTTGGAATCCGAGAAGATTTCCAGCCACTTCGATCAAAGTTGAATTTTGGGATTCCAAAAGTGGAATAAGCTTTTGATCGAGATCCTGAATGCGATTGTTTTGACTTAAATAAATGCTCAAAGTTCTCAACGCAGCTTTTCGCAAAGAAGTATCATTGGCTGTATCCAAACCGATCGACAGTAGGTCTTGGACTTCCCTATCTAAGAGATAGCCAAACTGGCGAAGAGATTCGAGGTAGGAAACGCGCTCTTCCACCGAAATATCCTGACTCTTGATTTTTTCAAGAAGATCGTCGCGAGAGATCGAGGGCTCGTACGAATCGGCAAATAGAATGGTGTTTGAGATCGAAAGAAACAGGGCGCTGAAAATTAAAAAACCCAGCAGCAGCCAAGACTGAGGCCACCACCTCGCATCATCCTTCCCTTCATCTCCCTCTCTAGAAAACCCATTCACCCATCTTTGGTTGAAGTCGAGTCGAACATGAAAAGCAAGAAGAAATAGCTTGGTTTAACGATATTGACATCGATAGCTATCTACGTTAAACTACATTATGACTGTCAAAGTTTCACCGAAATATCAAGTCGTCATTCCGGAAGAAATTCGACGCCAAGTGGATATCAAGGCCGGGATGGAGGTAAGCGTTCTGAGCAAGGACGGAATAGTCTATATCATTCCCGTGAAATCCCTCGAAGAAGTGTCTCGATCTCTCGCTCGAAAATTTGGAAAATTCGATCCAAAAAGCACGCGAGATAAGACGGATCGAGAATTTTAAAGATGGTGGTCGATACATCCGTATGGCTTAGCATCTTGTTATCGCAGCCGCTGAAAAGCGCTTGCCTTAAAGAAATTAAAAGTAAAAAAATTTATATTCCAAGTCTTTGTTACTATGAATGCTTTAAGAAATTGAGAAGCGAATGTTCAGACCATGAAGCCATGGGTGCTATCGCTACGCTTAGACAGTTTCCGCAACTTGATCTAACTCCTGAAATCGCGCTCAGTGCAGCCGATATATCGATCGAGTATAATTTGGCCATGGCAGACAGCTTTCTTCTGGCGCACGCAAAAGCGGCAAATGAAATGCTTTTAACGCTTGATAACGATTTCGCCGGCATCCCAGGCGTGAAAGTCCTGCGAGCTTAAGCGGATTCGTTTGATTCGACTTTTGCCAAGGTGACGAATTCGTATCCCCTCGCTTTCAAACCTTGCAAGATCTTCGGAAGTGCTTCTGCGGTTTGCGAGCGGTCTGGATTTTCTTTGACCCCATCGCCATCATGCAAGAGTAAAATTTCTCCAGGTTGAATTTCCAAACTGCGCGCTATGATCCAGTCAACGCCCGGAAGTTTAGAGTCCCAAACTCCTTTACCCCAAGCACAAAGATGGTAATGGCGTCGCCGAATCTCAGCGACAGCAAAAATATTTTTCAGTCCGTGCGGAAATCTTACGATTTGAGAATGACTGAGCCCCGCTTTCAGAAAGGCGGTTTCGCACTGATCGAAGTCACGACGAATAAATTGGGGTCCTTTGAGGTGGAGTTTTGTGTGCGAATGACCATGCAAACCAACCGTATGACCTTCGGCTTTAATGCGTCTCGCAATGTCGGGATGACGCTCCACATTTTTCCCGAGCAGAAAAAAAGTGGCCTTTACTCCCTCAGTTTTGAGCGTCTCCAAAATGGGTGTGGTCCAAACGCTTGGACCATCATCGAAAGTGATGGCGACTGCATTTGAGCCTCGATTTCGAACGCTTTGAGTCGCCGCTCCAAAAAAATTCAGTCGTGGGTAAATCATCTCCAAATAGAGAATCGAAAGAAGTAGGCCGGCAGCGCCCGCCCACCAAACTAGCGAAAACAAATAGACGATCGCAAATAAGTTCAGCGCAAGCACCATGAAAATTTTAAGCCGAACGTAAAAGGGCATAAGCGATTCTTACACCGGACGATCGGATCTTTAAACGGCTTAGTAAAAAAATGAATTTTATCTAGGCTCTAGTTCAGTTTGAATGTGTGACGGCATCGGCATTTGTTAAGAATTCAAAAGCCATATTAATATCTTCCAAATGCGCTTGGGCTTCAGGGTCGTCTTTCTTGGACCCCGTTTCTGGATCATACTCCTTCAACAATTCGTCTCGCCGCTTGTTCATCAATGAAAATTGTTCAGGTGTCGCAGGCTTCCAATCCATCATCGTTTTCCACTCAGATTGAGCAGGATCAAAACCCAGGATCGTCAGGGCTCGATCTGTGGACATTCCCATCGCCCAGTGTGTGAGATACGAGAGTGCCAATTTACCTTCGTCGTTTTGAAGGTCGGCAGCGCCCTCGCGAATTTTCAACTCCTTTTCGAGAAGTGCCATTTGCTCCGAACGCCATCTCGCGGACTTCACCAAAGCTTGCCGATCAATATGTAAATGCGTAAAGGCCCACAAAATTTCGGTACTGCCGGGCTGACCGCTTTGTCGTTGCTGCTGGTACTCGGGCGAACCGTCAGCGAACGGATCTCCTTGTCGGAAATAGAAATTTGCGACCTGAGCCATATCGACTTCGGTATAAAGCGGATAGGGATCTTGGAATCCTTTTCGCATCAATCTTTCTAGATCTCTTAAACGAACGGGGCCACCGACTTGCCATGGAATCTCTTTTCCATTCCGCTTTCGCTTCACCACTCCTGTCTTCGTATTAATCTCAAGTTCGATTCCATTTCGATCGTAAAAATGTATCAGATTCGCCCGCGCATCAATGGTATAGGCCCTGCCATCGTTAAATGCAGGAAATGGCAGCCGATAAACCGATTTGAAAAACCCTTTCAAGCGATCTTTGAAAGATTGTGGTTCATCGGGGTCATCTATTTCTATGGTAAAAGTATTATCGGGGTAGATTATTTCACGTACGTTCTTGTCTTTGCCGTAAGTTATAATTCTCAGCTGCCCCGTCACTTTTTTGCCATCTCGATTTTTGTAAGTCATCATTCTGGAAACTTCGCTGACCAGTGGATCCGTGACATGGGGAAGTTGTTCCATAAAGTTATCGCCAATGCCGACCTTAATTCCAAGAGCATCGAATGCCCGTTTTGCCGTACGTAAATCGCGAAACTCCTCCATACGGCCATTTTCATTCGTAAAAGTGAGTCGGCTAAATGTGCCATCTGTATAGAGGACAATCTCGATCTTCAAGTTTCCGGGACCATAGAAAAAGAGAGAACCTTTGGGAGTGCCCTTAGGATAAATTTCGACTTTGACAGCTTTGTCTCCGGCTTGCTGAAAATCAAATCGCGCCTTCATTCCGGTCATTTCGATGACCGTCCTTTGCTCGGGCGTATTGTATCGTTTCTGCAGCCCCAGATCGACATTGTCGTCGCCACGGATTACGCCAACGGCCTCGCCGTCTGCTCCTTTGCCCGTCGCCCAATCCACACGCGCCATGAGTTTGGCTTTAGACAAATCTAAAAGTTCGTTCCACTCTTCCGGAGTAAAATGATCGGCAAAAGCTTTTCCCAGAACTGAATCGGCCGCCTTTCTTCCTTTAGAACGCTCGCTAATTCGAGACCTTGCGATCTCTTGGGTGTAAACACCCGCACGGGAGAGATTGAGAAAGGGAATGAGATCGTTGTTATCGAGTAACTCCACCTTTTGATCCGTGGTTAAGTCATTCCGCGCCAGTATTGCGCCAATTCTACCGATGGCATCTCGTCTGTTGCCTCCAAGCTGATAAAGTCGCCACTGTTCTCCTTCTTTCAGGGCCTGATCGAACTGTTGGTTAAGGAGTTCTTCCAGCTGCCGAATTTCTCCTTTCGTGGCACTTCTTCCGAGCATCGTTTCAAAATCCCTCAAGAGGGGTGACTTCCCATCTTTTTTATCGGGGGTCAGCATCTGATTTTTGAGGTCCAAAAGACTTTCAGGGTCATCGCCATTGATCGCGCGGCTGCGAATTTGCTCTCGAAAAACGTCAAAGCTGGAATAGATTCTCGAGTCAGGAAACCAAGCTCGCACAATTCCGTACTGCTGGAGCCGTTGCGAACGCGACGCCGCCCGAGACCCGCCCATATAGCCGAACAAAAATAGATTGTTGAGGAATGTAATCTTGATATGACGAGCTCGCTCGAACCGTATTCGCTGACCTTCGTTTTGAAATTTTGGCATCTTGGGATTTTGCGGATCCCGCTCGAGGTTGGCGAACTCAGCTTCTTCTTTGAGTCTGAAAGAGAAAAAGTGTCGATAGTCGTAATCCCAAGCCAGCTGTGCGGTATTTCTCGCGGCATCTCGGACTATATTAAATAAAATTCCCTGTCCCAGGAATTTGTTCGCGTAGATGGCCGGCAGCCGAAAAATCACAGGACCTTTCGCGATGATGGGCAGAAGATGGCCTTGTGCGATCCACAATGCCGCAAAGAACGCGAGGTTATTGGCAAAGGATGTTCCCGCGTTCACCGCCATCTCTTGAGGATTTTGTCCGATTTCACCATAGATCAACGCCTGAGCCCCGAGTTGCATTCCCGCGAATCCCACGGACTCGCCGACCACTTTGCCACCTTGAAGGCTGGCCGAAAGTAAACGAGTGGGGAGTCCAGGTTTGGAGAGCGGCGCTTTTGCAACCTTCGAAGCAGCCCCTTCCGCCACTTCAGTAACGCCGCCCTTTTCCGCGGCCGATCCAGCGACTTCCTTTGCTCCCGTCGTCGCTCCTTTTTTTCCAGATTCCGCAAGTGCTTGATTGGCGCCCATTGCCGCTTTTTTGCGCGCTGCTTCGTCGACACCTTGAAACAACTTTGTACCTTCGACGTGAGCTTTCGCTAAACGCGTTACGGTTCGTTTAAATATTCCTGGCCCGCGCCCCGCTTGAGCGCTTCTAGCGACTACCGCTGTTTCATCGACAAGACCAAGACCGGCTTCTCTTTGTCCCGCGAGTTTCGCAAAAAATTCGCGGCCCATTTGCGATCGAGTGAGCCCGCCGCTTCCGAAACCAACCGTTCCAAAAGTGGCCAGCGCAGCGGCGTCCACAAACCAACTGGCATAGAGCGAGGCTTCATTGCCCCTTTCGAGAAGTTCTGGGCTAAAACCAGTGATTGTTCTCGCCCATTCAATCTTTTGAAGGTACTGAAGATCGTCTTGATGAGCCATTGCCTGAAGAACTTCGGCCTCTTTGTTCGATTCGAGGAAGCTCCCCATTAAGGCCACCTTGTAATAGATGAAAGGATAGAGCGCCGCCCACCCTCCGCCTTCTCGATCGCCGACTTTTTTATAAAGAAAACCAAGTTCAAAGAAATAGCGATAGAATGGCTCAGCGATAAAATTCATCGCTGTTTCTTTAGCTTGCTGTCCCAATCCAACCACCGATGATTTTGCCATATACCAAAGTGGCGAATCAGATTTTTCGGCAGTCTCCAGGAGCGGGCTCAAACGCTGAGCTGATTCTTTTCCAACCGCGAGCAGCCGATTTTTCATGGCGTCATTGAGCTCCCACGCACTGAAACCATAATCCTTGGCCATCTGCGAGAATTCCGTGAGTGATTGGGCGAGCCCAACCGTGGCACCTCGCACCCGCTTATCCGGCGTCATGAAATCGAAAATACTCGGCATACTAGGGGATCCCATATTTTGATCTAACAAAAACTGGGTCGCAGCATAAATATAAGCGAGGATTGCGATTTGTTTTCGAATCGTATCGTTCTTCACGAGCTTTTCAAAACCCGTAGGCTCTCCTGGTTTTGACGGACCAGAAACTTTGATATCCAAAAATTTCAAAATATTCGTGACGGTCGCATCGTCTAATTCCGCCTGAGCCGCCGGAAGCAAGGCAGAGAGTTTGCCAAGCGTACGAGATCGATTCGTGGTGTCGATCTCGAGTTGCCGCCTCATCAAGCGTGCTAAATCTGCTCGACTAAGGCCAGGTTCGCGGCCTTGCACCGCCATTAAACTTGCTTCCAAATTTTCCACCGCAATAGCGAGCTGGTGCGAATAAGCTTTGACCTCGTCGACCCTCATTTTGGTTTGAGGACTCGCAAATGAAATGGTGGGGAGCAAGGTTTCAGAAGCCGGTCCAAAGAGTTCCTCGCGAATTCGTTGATCGCCGTAGCGCTCGGGATCCTTCGTTCGATAAGGACTGTCGTCGTTCGTCCAGAGAAAATCCGAGAATCGACTGAAAGCCTCTTGGTGGGCTTTCACTGGATCGCTCGACATGGTTGAATAGGTGTACGGAATTCGCAATCCTGAAATTTCTTCAAACCAAGTCGGAGGATATTCATTCACTCTGCCATTGACGTAGGCCACGAGGTCGAGCAATCGAGTGCGCTCCATATCTTCGAGTCGTTTAGAGATGGGGTGAAAAGCTTCTGTGAAATGCTTTCGAGCGTCCTCTCGCGCTTTGTCGTCGGCAAGATGCGCATAAGTTTTCTCGTCAGTCAGGAGCAACAGGAAGGCCTTAAACTCTGGATCATCCTTCAGAGATGAAATCTTCATCAAATCGTCTATGATGTACTGCGTTCTCAGTTTGATTCCGCTTAAGGCAGCATCACGGTCATGAGGAGTCGCGTATCCTTTGGGATCCATCAATTGAACTCGGGTCGCCACAATGGTGGAGAGACTTTCAAGCAAACGATCAAAATTAATCGATTTATCTTTTTCACCTGCGGCGAATTTGATTGCGAGCGACTCCACATTGAAAGCGGGAGTTTTTTCACCAGGCTTTCGAATGAGCTCTTCCAATTGGTTAAGATCCATGCTGATGGCGACTTTTGGGCTGGGTTCCGCTGCGAAAAGATCCAAGACTTTTTCAGAAAGTGACCATCCACCAATCGGTGTGAAGGCATTGTTGAGTTTCAGCGTGATCGTGTCGCCATCGAGTTTATTTTGACGTAGAGCGCGAGTGTCGAATAAAGCGCCCAAAAATTTCTGCATTTCCGGATTGTTTTTGAGTTCGTCAGGAATATACGCAAGCAAGCTGGCCTTGGCGGCGGCGAGTTGATCTTTAGGTTTCATTTGGGCTTTGTGCTTTCGACCTTTCATCTCCGCGTCATCACGGCGCCAATCCTCATCCATCCATCTCCAGTCGTTCCAATCGTAGTGATCGGGCACATACCACTGCAGGGTGAGCACCCATTTCGCTTTTTCTTGAAAGACATCGAAGTCAAATTTGGAATGCGGCTGGGCTAGAACAGCATCTGCCAGTTTGGACGAATCAAACTCATAAGAATTGTTGAGAGCGAAAATGCGGCGCTTGATCGCATCGAATCGAACGACAAGATTTAACTTCGTGGCAGGACGCAGTTCAATTTTAAGGCGATCAATGGCCTTTTGAAGCTCCAGATTTCCATTGGAGCGAAGATTGTCGATATTTCCATAAAAAATTTCATCGACAAGCTGAACGCCCATATGGGTCGCCATTTCATCTCCCCAGCTTGCACGCGTTTTGTCAGAGCCAAAGAGTGCGCGTGCAGAAGCGAGAAATCCTTGTAAATCGCGAATCTGGGCCTCGAGTGCTTCGAGATTGGCACGTCGATAAACTCGTTGAAGTCCTAGCTCATCGAGCAGCGCAAAATAACTCGACTCCCCGCTTAATTTTTGGCCAAAAGAAGGCTCCAAGAATTTTTCAGCAAATTTGGAATCGGTCAGAACTTTGTTCGTGAAGATGCGAATCTCATCCCAGTCCATGATACCCGTCGCACTTTTACTCTGCATGGATTTACGCATATCTTCTTGATCCAAACCGTTCAGCACCTTTTCTCCCAAACTGAAGAACCGCTTGGCGGTGTCATCGAACATCCGGCGAAGTTCTTTGAACTCCTCTTTGGCAATAAATTTTTCAAAATCGGAATTGACGGGAAGACCCATGAATTCCATAACGGCATAGCCTTCGGCAGAAAATGCGCTTC
>Ga0207108_1107_pt1 | contig 15106 bp, 14 predicted proteins | sample Alteio_BWMinHeat_76_FD_153562 | JGI IMG/M metagenome (GOLD analysis project Ga0207108, IMG submission 153562) | Enriched cells from forest soil in Barre Woods Harvard Forest LTER site, Petersham, Massachusetts, United States -... | ecosystem: Environmental > Terrestrial > Soil > Temperate forest >...
GTTTTATTGGAGAAACCCTCTTAAAAACCGGATCTTTGGATCCAGAACGAAGTTTTTAACTCTCGATGAAATTACAGCAAGGTGTAAAAACTAATTCAATTCTACTCTCAAATAAGTTCGGGCTGGAATACTGTCAAGTTTTTATCACCTGAGTTTGCGATTTAAGGGGTTTAATTGAGCCTTCGCTGAGCATAAAAAGCTGTTCCATCGTTGAAAAACCAGCTTTTTTAAGGCGCGAAACGAGCCGACTTCCATTTGAAGGAAGTTTTGATCAGGCCGCCATCCTCTTTTTCCATGAAGATAATCGAGATTTATTTCCAAAAAATGTGAGTACTAAGACACCCAATACGGGAACAGCTGTGAAAACGGCAACGATCAGGGCTCCCGACGGGAGATCCCAAATGTATGAGAGAACTATCCCGAGAAAACAAAGGATAAAGCCGAGAACCCAGCCAAAGAGTAAACGACTCAGGATACCCTGAAAAAAGAGAGCGCTGATTAAAGAGGGGACGACTAGAAACGAAAAGACAAGCAGAACGCCCGATACTTGGACGGAGCTTGTGATCACCACGCCGAATAAGGCGTAGAAAAGAAAGTCCCAAATCCAATGACCTTTCTCTTCGAAGGAGTTTCGTAGGAGCGGTTTTCTCAAAAGAAAGTGGACGATCGCCACCACCGAGTAAATGACGGCGACTTTGAGCACATCTTTCCAAGTCACCCATAGGATTTCTCCGACTAATGTATTTTTCATTTCTTCCGCGCCATGGCTGAGCTTATCAAGCACGAGAATCACCGTGGCAGATGAGAAAGCATAAATAACTCCAATGATCGCTTCTTGAGAGATCGAATGTTTGAAGCGCCCCGACAATGCAAAAAAAAGAGCTGCAAGAAAGGTTCCCGTGAGGGCCACGAGATAACTCGCCAAACTGGAATGTTCAAAACCCCAAAAATAAGCGAGGGTCATGCCCAGAGCGGCAACTTGTGCAATCGCAAGATCTACAAAAATTACCCCTCGCGCCAGCACATGAAGACCCAGGTAACAATGAATGCCTACCAATAGGAGACACATCAAAAGTGGCGCCGCAAGAAATAGAGCTGCCTCAGACATCGTTTACGATTTTCTCCCACACTCCGAAATCGAATCCACGAGTTTCTGAATGAGATCTTCATAGGTCGAAATTCCAGGTAAGGCGTCTACTTCCGTGGCCACATTTATGACTTTAACTCCGGTCTCATCGTGAATTCTCTCAGCTCCTTTAGGCGGAAAAAAGCTCTCCTGCAGAATGCACGGAACCTTTTTTTCTCGAATTATTTTCATAATATCGAGAAGGTGATTCGGAGACGGTTGGATTCCGGGTTTATCCTCCAATTCTCCAACACTTGTCACCCCGAAGCGATCAAAAAAATAAGCAAAGGAACGGTGATAGGTGACCACAGTGACAACTTTTGAAGCCGTTACTTCTTTTTTCCAGCGATCGATATCTCTGGAGATTTTCGTGTTAAAACTAGCGGCATTTTGGTCATAAACGGATTTTCCAGAAGGATCGATTTCGGCAAGTCGCTTTGCGATTCCCAGGGCGACTTTCTGAACTCGAACCGGATCCAGCTGAAAATGTGGATTTCCAAATGGATGAATGTCTCCTTCGGCCCGGTCTACTTTGCCTTGAGGAACATCGAGAGGATCGATGAATTGAGACGCTTCCAAATATCCGGAATGTCCTTTTTGGATTTTCGGGTTGCGAGCGCCCTGCAAGATATTCGAAAGCCATCCAATCTCCAGGTCAAGACCAGAAAGAATGAGAACATCCGCATCTCGAGCTTTCACCATATAGGATGGTTTAGCCTCAATCGAATGAGGCTCTTGTGAACCCTTGGTCAGCGACTCCACGGCGGCGCGGTCTCCTCCCACTTCTCTGGCGATCCCAGCTAAAGTAGTGGTGGTCGTCAATATTCGCAATTTTGCATTGGCCATCGAGGGATTCAGAACCATTGAAACAAGAGCGAAAATCAGAATAAAATAAAAGTTTTTCATAAACTTGGACTCTCCTTTTCTAATAAGCGTGAGCTGGATGTGCCCCAATACTGATATTCAACTGAAGAGAAACTCGGTGCTCCAGTTTTTTGGCCTGTTCCTTTTGAGCATCGTACTGCGCTCGCAGCGCTGAATATTCAGTAAATATATAGCCGATGAGACCCGAAGCTTTCTTCGTTTGAACGTTGTCGTAAGCTCCAGTCATATAGAGTTCGCCTCGACTCTCGAGCCACCAATTTTTCAGGAACTGAAACTGAAGCCACGATGAAACTCCCGCTTCGTTGTGAGCCCCGGTTCCATCCATCTGATGCATGGCGTGAAGCCATTCCGTCGTCCATGCGACACTCTGCTCACTGGAATACGCAAGCGGTCTCCACTTTACGGTAGCCGCCGCATCAAAGAGTTGCGTCTTCGAAGCCTGGGCGTTATTGCCGATGCCGTAAGTGCCATCTAGTTCGAAGCTCGTAGAATCTGTGAGGTCCCAAAGATTTTTTACAAAAAATACACCGGCGATATCATCCGCGCTGTCTTTGTCGAAAAGATTGTTATTTCGCGCCGATAGCCCTTGCGCCACAATTTCAAAATACCAAGGCGAGGGAACGAGATAGGCCGCTGAAATTCCAACTTCATTCAAACCCTCGTCTCCGAGAATTTTATCATAAGCCAAAGGTTGATCGATAAACGGTCGCGCATGAGTGTGAATCTGATTATGTCGCCCTAAAAATGCCTTAAATTTTCCAGCACGCACCGTGACCATCGGAAGCGAAAGAGTCTCTACAAATGCTTCTTCAGGGGAAAAATGAAATTCCGGAGACTTTCCGTTTTCACCGGGCTGCATCTCAAACGAAAACATAAAATTCGCCTTAAAGTAAGGATCCACAGTAGAGCTCAGCTGGGTTTCGATTTCCTGGATACTAAAGCCATTTGGTTTGTCGGAATTAACCGAACTCGAGTGGTTGCCTTTTCGATATAGGAGCAAACCATTCGCGCTCACGTCCGGGTTCATCGATTGCGCCAAAACCGATAACTCTGAGATTACTAAACAAATAAGTGCCGCTAAAAATCCGCGCATCTCTTATTTCCTCCATTTATAAAAATCAATTTTCAGAAAATAAAATGCTAAAGAAGGGCTCGTGCAGAGGGGGGACCGCGGGCCTGCACCGAAAACTGCTTCGGCACAACCCAGAACAGAAATTCTGGCGCTGCCAATTTCTTGGAATCGGTGAGAAGGACGGTCGAAATGAGCGGTACCAAGATGATTGACAGAGCTCTGACGGCATCAAGCTGTTTGCAAAGAAGGCAGACCTCGTCTTCCAACTCAAATCTCGCAAAATTTGATGCAGCCGCACTCACAGCTGAATGCCCATGTGCATGCGTGCTTTCGTGAAGCGCCAAGAGAAAGGTCTGAAATGTGAATAATAAAACTGTGAAAGAAGATGCAAATACTAATCGACGATGAGGCATGACGAAGTGCATGAAGCTTTTTCAGCCTTAAGCAGAAACAGGGAGAGAGTAAACAATAATTGAAATCATTGAGAAAAACGAAAGAACGGCTTACTGCGCGAAGCAGGTAGCACAGCATTTACCTATGGAATTCTTGCCCGAGCTAGAATTTGCCCGCTCCCCAAGACGCTAAACAAATGATAAGATAAAAGAAGTTTATCGAGGAATTTTCTTCTATGGTTTTTCGAGGTCTTTTTTTGGCAGTTGCAATTCTTAGCCTGAGCTTTCTTCAAGCTTCTTGCGGATCATCTGGCTCGTCTGCCAAAGGTCTTCAAATACTGACCTCAGCAGGCACGACTGCGAACGGAAGCACCGCTGATATGGTCAATGTAAATTATACTGTTAAGCTTGTGAATGGATCGCCTGCTTGGACTTCCGATACTCCTTCCGTTCCAGGAGGATCGGTGGTGAACGCAACGATTTCGAACACGACTTCTCAGACACATGGATTTCAAATTGCCGAGCTCGCTGCTCCGCTGACTGTAGGCCCCGGTGAAACCAAAACTGTTCAGTTTCGAGCTCTATATCACCTTTCCGGAATAAACTTTGTCAGTTGCCATATTCATGGTGCAGGAGTTACTCCGGGTGTCCTGAATGTCACAGAACCATCTTCCAGCGGCGGTTCGACCTCGTCAACCTCATCTCCTACATCCACATCCCAAAGCGCATCCGGAAGCTGAGCGCTCTTGAGCCTATATTTAAAGCTAATCGTTTTTTTATAAGTCGCTTTTTGAAAAACCAGCTTTTTTAAGGCGCGAAACGAGATAAAGTAAGCCTCGTCGATGAAGTCGGTTCGGAAAAAGACGTCCTTATCCTTAGAGGAGGCTCGCCAAGAGGTCGAAAGCCTACGCGAGCAAATTCGTCTACACAGGCAAAAGTATCACGATGAAGACTCACCTCTTATCTCGGACTCTGAATACGACAATCTGGTATTAAAACTTCAAACGCTCGAAGAAAAATATCCTCCCTTGGATTCGCCTGATTCTCCCACGCATCAAGTCGGCGGAAAAACGCGCGCCGATTTTGCCAAGGTGAAGCACTCGATAAAGATGTTGAGTTTAGAGAATGCCTTTGTCGCTGATGACTTGGTTGCTTTTGAAACGCGGGCGAAACGAACACTTGGCTTGAAAGAGAAAAAGACGCCTTGGACTTATTTTGCAGAGTACAAAATGGACGGACTCGCCGTTGAAATTGTGTACGAAAAAGGTCGATTGAAAGTCGCTTCGACACGAGGGGATGGATCTGTTGGAGAAGACATCACTCCAAATGTTTTGCAACTCAAGTCGGTTCCTTCGAAACTCCGAAAGCCTATTTCTCTCGAGGTTCGAGGTGAAATGTTTATGGAGATTCGCGATTTCGAAAAATTAAATGAAGAGCGAAAAAAAGAGGAGCTTCCGCTTTTTGCAAACCCTCGAAACGCTGCCGCGGGAAGCTTGAGACAACTGGATCCGAGCATCACCGCGAGTCGACCTCTCAAACTTTTTTGCTATGGAACGGGCTTGGCCCTGGAGGCCTCCGTAAATTCGCAGGCCGAGCTCATCGAGTTTTTTGAGGGACTGGGGCTCCCGATCAATCCCGACAGTCGAAAGTGTGGCGACATTGACGAAGTGATGGAATTTCATTCTCAGGCGAAAAAGCGTCGTGAAAAATTGGGCTACCAAATCGATGGTGTCGTCATCAAAATCGATGATTTTCATTTTCGAGATGAGCTTGGCTACACTTCGAATCACCCGCGCTGGGCGATCGCTTACAAATTTGACTCTCCAACCGCGGTGACGGTGCTCAACGACATCGAAGTTCAAGTTGGCCGTGTTGGAACACTCACTCCCGTCGCCGTTTTGGAGCCGGTTCAGATCGGCGGAGTCACAGTGACCTCCGCGACACTTCACAATGAAGATGAAATCGCTCGCCTCGATGTTCGAATCGGAGACAAGGTTGAGGTCACCCGCTCGGGGGATGTCATTCCCAAAGTGCTTTCGGTAAAAAAAGAAGAACGCGCAGGCAAACGACTTAGAACTTTTCAAATGCCCGATCGCTGTCCTTCGTGCGGTACTCGCGTCGTCCAGGAAGAAGGATTTGTCGGTAGGCGATGTCCCAATATCCAAGGCTGCCCCGCCCAAGTCGAAGGTCGCCTGATTCATTTTGCATCCAAGTCGGCCCTCAATATGGAGGGTGTCGGACCGCAGTGGATCGCGCAATTCATCGAGAAGGGATGGTTAAAACGCCCTTCGGATTTTTTCGCGATCACCGAAGTGCAGTTGCGGACGCTGGAACGAATGGGTGAAAAACTGGCTAAGAAACTGGTCGACTCGATTCAGAATTCTCGCCGGACGACGCTCGGTAGAGCGATCTATGGCTTGGGGATATTGCACGTCGGGGAGACGATGGCCGAAAAGTTAGCGGATCGATTGCAAAAACTGACGGATTTAAATTCTCTTAAAATGGAAGATCTTTTGCAAGTCGAAGACATTGGCGAAACTGTTGCCGAATCTATTTTGGAATTTCGGGATGAAAATCGGGATGAAATCGGACGGCTTGCCAAGATTCTCATCATCGAAGCGAAAGTTCCATTGGAAGGCCCATGGCTGGGCAAGAATTTCGTGCTCACCGGCTCGCTCAAGTCTATGTCACGAGGCGAAGCCCAAAAGAAAATTGAAAGTCGCGGCGGCAAAGTTCAATCGGCTGTAACCAAGGCGACGAGCATTGTGGTCGTAGGCGAAGATCCAGGTAGCAAACTCGATAAAGCCCATAAGCTTGGGGTGACGGTCTGGGACGAGAAGAAGTTTTCGGGCGAATTAGGCGAGTAGCGAGAGATCTAAATCCTCTTTCAATTCGTGCGCACTCGGTTTTTTCCAGACAATCGCGCATAAAAATGGCATAGTTTTTGCACTTTTCTTTAATTGGCATGGCAGAGTGGGTGAAATTCAAAATTCGATCGGCGGTGTTGTTTCTTGCATTTTCGCAAGGATTGGCCTTTGTGCCCGTGAATGCAATGACAGGCGTGCCGTTCAAAGTGGATCGATGCCTTGGGCTCCTGGTTCATTTTCGAAGGAGTACCGAAGAGGATTTTTTCCAGAATGCAGAGACCACCAAGTGGGCGATTAAAGATCTTCAACGCGGATATGATATTCCAAGTGGTGCCGAAGTTCCTTCCACTTTCCCAAAGGTCAGATTGAAATCGAAAGATGGAAAACTTACATCCCGGCAGGCTCGGAAAATGGCCGATCGACTTAGTGGGATTCTTCGAGAAATTGAAAAACCTGAGACAGGTGAAATCGTACTTACGAAAGTCATGAGTGAAAAAGAAATTTCTGATTTTCTGACAGGGTGGAACGATCAGACCAGTGCGATCGGCGAGGGGATGGAGCACGAAAGGCGAGCTCTTGGACGGGGGATAGCGCAAGAAAAGTATTGGACTGCAGCCTTCTCGGTAGTAACTGCCATTAGTCTAACTAATCCCGCTAATCTCGTGTCTTTTGGGTTTGGTTTGTTTCTGGTAACCGAGAGTGTTGCCAGGCAAGTGAAAACTCCTCGAACTGATCCATGCGCTGAAGCATCTTTGAAGAATTTAAGTGGTTCGAATTCCTATTTGGAACACTTTACTTTCGATTCGCTCGTTGTCCGCGATGCGCGGATAGCCGCAGACAAGGGGCAACTAACGGGATTTGGCAGACAAGCCTCGTTCGATGTTCTTGGTCCCATTCCTCACTTTTACTATCGCTTAAAAATGCGTGGACAGAGACAATTTTGGAATAAGGAGAATGAGGAGTACGAATTCGACTCAGAAGCTTATGCAGCTCAATTGGAAAGATTCCCCATGAAAGTTGACGTCATTAGCTTCTTTGATCCGGATTCAAAGCAGAAGAAATTCATCGCCGTTTTAAGAGTTTATCGAAAAAATCCTTCGTTTTTTTTCCCACCTTCCGATGGGGACGATTCAAGTTGGTGGGATGAAGTTCGTGAAAAACTGAAGCAACCTTTATGGAAGCCAGGTCTCACTCCAGTCCTTGCTCCCATTCCAATTCGACCACATCGCTAGCGCAAAACCGAATTGCGAATCTGCCGAATATAACGACTTTTTTGGGGAATCGCTGTCGTTTGGATGAGTCACACTTGTCTCAGTCAGCACTTAAAGAGGCCGTAAACTGCATTCAGAGCTATTCCCAGCTTGGCATGAAGATTGCTTATATTCCCTGGTCTTAGGGTTTTTTGCCCGGGAGTATAAGGGGTTTTCTATGAGGGTCTTCCTCATTTTCATATTGATTGGTTCTTCTATTATTTTTCCTGCGTTCTCCGCGCCAACACAACCTGCACATTCCTTGCGATTTCACAAAGCCAGTCGAATGGATGAAGAGCCGGTGACGCTCGAGCTCGCCTTTTCCGATGCCTGGACTTTCAATGTCTTAAAAGATACGAAGCGCGAGAAGAAAATCGTATTTTATCCAAAATCGGAAGAGCTCAAATATGCGAGCGCGCGAATTGAAGAGATCAGGTTCAAAAAGCAAAAAAACTTCAAAATGACTTCCTTCATCACGCATCTGAGCAATTCACCGATTGAATCGGCTTGCCGTCCCATCGAAGCGGGTGATGTATCGTACCACCATCTGGCGATGGACGGTCGAGAACGTCCGCATCGTTTTCTCGGCATGCGATGTCGCCAAACACATATCATCAAGGTATTTCACGTCTTCGATGCGGGAACTGAAGTCTACGTCTTAAGTTTTTCCAAAAGACAAACGAATTGGGCCGATATTCAATTTAAGGCGATGAATTCCTTTGTACTAAATCGCGCTTATCTTTGCCGTGCTTCCCAATCCGCGGAGTGCAATCGTGAAATCAAGATTCGCCTCAAGCCCTCGGAATTCGACTTCCTTCGCGGCAGTTTCAAAGAAGCTAAACAAAAAGCGAAAGTGGTCTACGATCTGTAAGGAATTGGAAGCTGTGTCCAATTATGGACACAGTTCGTGTTCAGATTCCTTTGCATTGTGGCTCGGTGCTGGTATGCAGGCGGAGTGCGTTTTGTACCAGGTCCATCCCAGGAAAGTGAAGCTGCGGCGAACGAATGGCGTCCGGCTGACTTTCGTCTCTTTCTCCAAGCTGAGCTCGTCGAGCGATGCCGAAAAAATCCTCGGTATTCCCTGCGGGCGTTCGCAAAATTCTTAGAAATAGAACCTTCGTTTCTTTCTAAAATCTTGTCTCGCAAACGATCGATTACCAAAGCGATATTCGAAAGATTTTCGAAACGACTGGGATTGAGCCCCATTCAAATTCAAAATTTTTCGGATTTTCAATCCGAAAATACACGGGATGAAGAATACCAGATTCGAATCGACGAATTTGAGGTCATTTCGGATTGGTATTATCCGGCCATTTTGGAATTGTTGCAGATTGAGAATTTTGAACCTTCGACGAGAGCCATGGCCCGCGCACTGGGAATTACTCAGCCCCAGCTGAGAGCCGCTGTCGAGCGATTGGAGCGGCTCGGCTATCTCGAAATTTCACGCAATAAATGGCGAGTTAAGATTCCAAAAACGACGACCCTTGGAATGGGGGCCGACTTTTCGGCGAGTGCGCTCAGAAAAAGACAGCAGCAAATCTTGGAGATGGCGATTGAAGCTTTGCAAACCATTCCTATTCAGAAACGTCAACAGTCTTCCGTGACGCTTGCCGCCGATCCAAAGCTTTTGCCTATCGCAAAAAAACTCATCCACGATTTTGAGCAAAAACTCACGCGGATTTTGCGGCAAAATGGAAAACGCTCCGAGATTTACCATCTTTCAGTTGCTCTTTATCCCGTGACCGATCTGAAGAATTTGGAAAATTCGAAAAGAGGAGAATCCGAATCATGAATCATTACTTTTTAAAGAACGCCCATAAAGGCTTAGGCGGTTTTATCGCTTTATTTCTTTTTATCGCGGCCAACACAACTTCTGCTCAGCACATTTCGCACGGTGACGATGTTTTCGATCTAAGTCCAATCGGAAAAGGTTATCAGCTCTGGGATATGGCGGAGCACGGAGACAGTTTCAGGCCGCTCGAAGTTCCTGAAGGGAAGCCACTTCTAGATCAAATGAATGCTCTTGAATCCAAAATTCTTCCCGTTATCAAAGGGATCAAAGAACTATTTCGAGAAGTGAACTTTTCTTTTGTGGACGTCGAGCCTAAAGAACAGATACCTACCGGAAATACGAATCTCAAAATTCTCACTTATAAAAAAATTCAGATCGCGGTTGCAAATCCGGTGACGAATAATGTTCAGATTTATCGTAAACTTTTTGACATTCTGGGAAAGGAAGTTGGCCCGCGTGCTCAGTCTTTTATTTTTCTTCATGAAATTCTTTGGATCGCTGAAAAATCGCCGCTTTGGTTTCAAAAAATTAACAAAAATATTATTTTAAAATCCATTGATCCTAAGGCGAAAAATTATTGGGCCAATGCCGAAGAGGATTATTCCCACCCTAGCTTTTATGTAAATCAAGACGACATTTCGACCACCACCGAAAACATCATGAGTCTAACCGGCTACTTCATGAGCCCATCGGTATTGGATGCTCCAGCTGAGTCGATTCTTCGTTTTATTGTAAATGGGGTAGGCAAAGTAAATCAGAACACAAAATTTGAAAATTGGCATAAGGATGCCGAGGCCAATGGCTGGACTAAGTTTGCCGTGTATCTTATCGATCGTGAAGGAAATGAACCGGGATGGGTTGTTTGGTTTCGACAGAATTTTTTGGATGAACATCCTTGGGGAGATGCAGAGAAGAACTGGGATCTATCGAACCCCTATCAATTCGAAAACCGGTCTTACAAAACGATGAGAATGAATTACGGCGAGAAGAAAATTTATACAATCAAAACGAGTGCGTTGACACCCATGGGGTACATAGCACAGCAAGCGCTTGAAAAGATCGTGGAGAAGCGTGAACGCGATGAGCGCAAAGCGGAAGATGATCTTCGGATAGCTACGAATGAAAAAGAGCGCAAAGAATTGACCCAACAAGCATTGAACTTTCTGAGTAAGAGTACCAGCCCAGCTCTTCGCTCCCTCTACAAATGGGGAACGCTCCGAATCGATTCGGCCGGTGTGGACCTTCTGACCAAGACTGTGACTTTTGTAGTGATGCATGAATATCCGAAAAATCAGCATATGATTTTGAAATTGCTACAGGTTCAACCCGATGGAAGGCTTTACGTGGCTACCAATATACCCACGATCGGTTACATAGAGCTCTTTGCGAGGAAGTTGCGCCGTGGATTTGAAAAAGTAATCCTCGAGCAGAGTTATGTCGAAAAGAATTCCAGGTTATTCGACGGCTTCGTCCTAAAGTTTCTCTATATCGACGACGATTACGGTCTTCTCACGAGCCATCCCATTGAGCTCGCCCCGGAATTTGTGCGGCTGGATTGATCTTTCGGTCGCTCATGCTCTCGTCAGCGTGAGCAGCGTCACTTCCGAGGGCGAGCCGAGTCGGATGGCGGGTCCCCAATATCCTGTTCCGCGACTCACATATAATCTCATTCGCCCAACGTGTCTCAGTCCGCTCACGAATGGCTGAACAAAATAGATGATGAATGTCCAGGGAACGAACTGACCTCCGTGTGTATGACCAGAGAGTTGCAAATCAAAGCCCGCAGATGACGCCTCATAAGCCATCTTCGGTTGATGCGCGAGCAAGATGTTGAGATCCGCCCGGGGTGGAGGAGTCTCCGCCAAGATTTTCTTAGGTTGAGGCGCGTTTTCGGGTTCTAAAACTTGCGCCATATAATCCGGCACACCGCCTATGAGAATGCGAGCTTTTCCACGCGTTAAAATTCGGGCGCTGTTCGAAAGATAAATCATTCCCGTTTTCTCAAATGCCTTCACTCATCCTCTGTAGTTCCAATAATACTCATGATTTCCTGTGACATAAAATTTTCCGAGAGGTGCAGAAAGTTTCGTCAGTTCTGCGGTTTCGGCTGAATGTCTTTCGGGAGCGGAGTCTCCGATGTCTCCCGTCAACGCGATTAAATCGGGATCCAGCGAATTCACAGATGTGACGATTTTTTCGACGAAGCTACGATCGACACCTGCTCCGATATGCAGATCGCTAATTTGCGCGATTTTAAATCCTTCCAGATCTTCGGGCAGCGACTCCATGGGAATTTTGACTCTCTTTACTCGCGGTTGGCTCCGGGCATTGAAAGTTCCCAAAACAAAAAGTGCGAGGCAAATGAGAAGAACGAAAAGACTCGCTTCATTTCCATAAAGCTGCTGAGGCAAATGCCCAAAAAAACGCAGCGGAAGTGAAAGAAGATCTCGCAGCGCGCAAATAAAAATCATCAAACTCAAGCAAGCGATACAGAAGTGAGAGGTGTTTTTTAGAAATTGAATGCCACGAGCCTTAAGACTTCGATCGCTTCGCCAATAGAATAGCGGCAACCAAAGAACAAGCATGAAGGGAACTGAGAGCACGATCGAAAGAAACAGCTTCCACGAAAGTGCGACATCGAGCGGGCTGATCATACGCCATCCCAAATAAGAATAGCCGGAGGCGACGAGTGCCAGAGCGATAAGCACTAAGAGATTCATGAGAAACTGATCTTAAACGGATGAATCTCAAGCGTCTATGGGACCGCGGGCATAGATTGACTTTTGCCACCGGCTTTCAATAAAAAGACTTGTACGTGTTAAGGGTTAAATTAGGGTTGTCTATTTTCGGCAGCTGTCTGCTCATAGTAGTTTCGACTGCCTTCGCAGCTCTTTCATTCATCGAAAAAAATCCATACCGCGCTTCGGTCGGCCTCGGGCGCGCCTTTGAGCGCCCCGATATGTCCTATACAAACTGCACGGGAATTCTTCGAGAAATTGTGTCAGCTCTCAATAATTTGGATCCTGCGAAATTGCGTCCTTTTCTGAACTATGCTTCATCGGACGAAGATCGAAATCCGCGCATTTGGGTTCCTCGAGCTTCCAATCGACTGGGTTTGGTTCGAGTGGATCTCAGAGAGCGACTTCGCCAGTATTCGAATCAAGGTGACCTCGACCCTCAAGACGTAGATCTCTTTCGGGCTGGCCTTCGAACCCTTCGAACTTTCGACGAAGAGGCCACTTATTTTGTGCAAGTGATTCTTCCCGGGCGAACGGAGAAAAAATCCAGTCCAGCGGGGAAGCGCAATGAGCAGAATGCGGCGCTAGCGTCATGGCCCAATATTTTTATCAATCCAAAATTTGAATCGGAGTTTCGATATTTGCCCAATGGAATCGATATTGAAGGGGGCCTCAAATCGGGAGATGTTTTGGTGGTGCGAGGGAGCTCCGAAGTAAGTTCGATGATCGCGCGCATTCCGGGAGGACATTCGGGAGAAAGCCAAGCCTCCCATTTGTTGGTGATTTACAGGGACGAACAGACCGGGGAACTCTATGCGCTCGAATCTTTGATCCAAGATGGAATGAAAATACGAAAGTTCAGCTTTGCAAACGAAGCTCGCACTCGGTGTTCGATCTACCGCTTTCGAGACTCCCAAATCGCCGCGGCCGGTGCGAAAGCCCTCTATGAACGCCTGCGCCAAATGGAGGCTGAAGGAACCCATCCCGACTACAACTTTTCGATGCTGTCCGTAGATCCCACAAAACCCATCGAGCATGCATACTGCTCTCAGTCTGCCGCCTTTTGTATGTGGTTTGGATCGGGCGGAAAGATCCAACTGCCTTCTTTTCCAACCCATGTGGAGATGAAAGATCCATGGATGCTTAAAAACCTCACGATTCAGAACCGTTCCGAGATTTTCGCGCCAGGCGATGCGGAGATTGAAAAGCATTTGGAATTTGTTTTGGAAATTCGCGATCCCCTGATGACTCACGATGCATTGCTTGCGGATGCCATCATCACTGTACTGACAAGGAGCATGAACGCAGGCAGTCGAATTCGTTCGGATTGGAAGAGTCACCTGGCGCGCTATGTTTTACTTCCTGTTCGTAAAGCTATCGATCGATGGCCAGCGGCAATGCCCTTGGTTTCGAAACTTAAAGCGGGTGTGCCATTTAATATTCAACCGATTGAAATGGAGTTCATCGTATCTCTGCGAAATGTTTTCGGTCGTGCCCATCAAGAACTTCGTAAACGCGATGATGCCTACATACAGTCGAACGGATACGCCATGAATTGGATTCAGCTACTCAATGAAACCGGAAAAATTTTAAATGAGGATCAAAGTCTGAGGTATTGGTTTTATCGTCCCCCCCACTAAAGAATACCAATTAGCGTCACTCTATTCCTTTACTGCTGAGCCCACCAGGTCGAAGCCCAGGCGGAATTGGCGATTTTGTTTAGGCCGTCAGGGCTCGGATGAAAGCAGTCGAAATCAATATCGGTGGGCTTAAAGGTGATACTCTCGATTCCTGCAGCCAGGCGAATATCTTGTCCTTCGGCAGCGTGAGCGGTCACGGCGTTTTTAATCGAAGTGTTGAACGAATTCAATCGATCCGCCACCACGGGTTTGTCGGAATCAGAAGGAGCCGTAAGATTATGGCAGATCTGATATTGTGCCCAAACATTGGTACACGCACCCAGTAGCTGCGAACTCTGATTCTGCATTACGGATTCGAGTTGCAGCATCGCTTGTGGCAATGGAAGAACCAGAACTCGCGTACTCGGCGATTCTGCATAAATTCGACTGAGCAGGGCATTGTAGTCTGCATCAAAGGCCTGAGCAGACGTCATCTGATCGGCGGAATCGCCACAGATATCGTTAGCTCCGATAAAAACGGTTACGAAATCAGGAAGCGCCTGAGTGAATCCAGATAACTTCAGTCGTAATTACACTGTTGTTGCCCCGGTCAAAGTCCCTCGGTAATTTACTCCGGACAAAATCGTTCGGTAACTTCAATCGTATTGCCCCGCTCAGTATTGCCCCGCTCTGTTGCCCCGCTCGCGCTCATTGACGCGAATCGAGTCGTGCGAGCTATCCTCCTCATTTTCCTCCATTCCTCGGCAGCTGAATGAAGAGGCGCTCCGCGTCAATGAGCCATGCTGCCGAGGGTTATCGAAGTTATGGAACTTGAAACAAAATTGATGCGGAGCAGTAAAACTTAAGCCCTATGAGAATCAGTGACTACAATTCGCTGTTCACCATGAACCAGCTCAACCGGACGACGAGTGCGATCAATCGCTCGCTTCAACGGCTGAGTACGGGTCTGCGCGTGAACTCGCCTCAGGATGATCCTGCGGCTTTTAGCGAAGGAGTGAATCTCGATTCCGCAGTCCGTGGATACACCCAAGCGATTCTCAATATCAATCAAGCGATAGCCCTTGCGAATACGGCATCCTCAGCCATCAGTAGCCAAACCGAGATCGTTCAAAAAATGCGTGAACTTGCGGTACAAGCCGCCAATGGAACGCTCAGCGTTCAAGATCGAAATAATCTCAATACAGGGTTCCAGCAATTGGTTTTGGAATTCAATCGAATCACTTCGCAGACAAGTTTTAATGGAATTCAACTTCTGGATGGGAGTTTTAATACAACGAGTATTCAGGTGGGAACCAAGGCCGGCGATACGATTTCATTTTCAACGGGTAACACACTGGGCAGTCA
>Ga0207108_1108_pt1 | contig 15008 bp, 13 predicted proteins | sample Alteio_BWMinHeat_76_FD_153562 | JGI IMG/M metagenome (GOLD analysis project Ga0207108, IMG submission 153562) | Enriched cells from forest soil in Barre Woods Harvard Forest LTER site, Petersham, Massachusetts, United States -... | ecosystem: Environmental > Terrestrial > Soil > Temperate forest >...
GAAAACAGAGTTCTGAAAATCCCTTTTGAAAAGAAAGATCAGGTCGCTGATCAGCGCTGATATGCTGTTCATCCAAAAGATTTTCTCCGGTTTTGACAGCTCTATCCAAGTTTTGAAAAAAATCGGCACGACTGTAGCCGTTTTTCGCATAGTTAAAAGGCAGAGTGCCTAGGCCGAGATAGCGGGTATAGTGAAAAATGAGTTCAGCATTCGCATTGAGCGAAGTTTTCGAAGAATGAGTCGCCAAATAATAAATCTTGAATTCGGGAAAACTGAGTTCTTCATCTCTTCCGATTTTTTCTAGCAACTCAGCAGGAAGTGGCTGCGAAAGGCCCGGCGGTGCTAAATCCCAGTAACTTTTGAAATGCAATCCGCGTAGACCAGGAAAAATAACGAATTCACTTAAAACGGGAAATTTTAGCAGGAAGATCTTTGCGCTCGTCTCCAGGCCTAGGCGTTCCAGAACTTCATCATAAGTTTTGGAACGGCTTGCATCGATGATTTGGTGATAAAAACTGAGAATCGCCGCCTGGTCTGGTTCGATCGAGAAGTGGAAATCATAGGTCCAGTCGATCAATGACTGGTTGAGATCGAAAACATTTTTAGCCTGTGTTTCAATTAAGTCTTTTTGTTCCGGCGTGAGGGACGACTCGGGTGATGCTAAGAAATAATCAATGAGTTCTTTCAGCCGTTTTATGCGGCGCGTTTGTTCCGATTTTAAGCCGGTGAGTTCAGTCGAACCATCGGCAGTTTTTCGCGCCGTTCCTAGCACATAGCTCTGTCGGAGGGCTTTGAGGAACTTATTTTGAAGGAAGGCATCTTCTGGAAAGGAAGCAGGCTCATTAGATTCCGAAGCGGTGACGCAGCAAAGCAAAGTCGAAACATAAAAACTCACGCTCGCCCCCAAGAGCCATTTCACTACCCACACTCTGTTTTTCTGATACTTACCTTATCCCTGAAAGTCAAAAGCGGTACAAAAGGGGGCAACAAAAGGGGTCAGGCACCGAAGGTGCCAGGCTTCGCGGATGCTTTTCATAGTGAAAGTCAGTACTTCCTTATTCAAATGAGACAAGCGCATGGAGATGGCTAAATGACTTAAAACCCACCGGCAAGGCGCCATTGATTCAAATTTGTAGACTTCGTGATGCCCAAGTAGCCTGGCACCTTCGGTGCCTGACCCCAAGCGCTCAAGCGCTACAAGCGCTGACCCCAAGCGCTGGCTTGCTGCGCCTTGGCGGACTGTTAAAAGAACGAGAAAATGGGAAAAGGGGAGGAATTTCGTATCGTCTTTTTGTTCTTCCTTATCGCCGCGACGTCACCGGATGTATTGGAATCTAAACTTCAAACACCTAGTGGTTTGATTGAACGTTTTAAGTCTTCCGATGATGAAAGTCGTTTCAGCGTTAAACTCACATCGTCAGATGAAAAAAAACCCGACGAAAAAAAAGTAGAATGGCTCGAAACTCCTCCGACTCAAAATCAAAGTTTGCGAATTCCAGGTAAGATCATCCGAGAAGTGTCCGGCCGTGGCGAGATGGTCATTTTCCAAAGAAGTGACGGAAGCAAAGCGGAGCTCGGATTTTCAGCTCGGCAATTCGATCTTTTCAACTGTTCAGCACATTCACGAGTTCAATTTCCAACTCCGCTAGATAACTACTCTGAATTTGATCTTGCGAACATGAAATGTGATGAAGCTGATCAAAATCAAAAGACTCCGATCACTGAATTTCAAAGTATAAAAGTTGTGGGTGAAAAAGATCAATCGTGGGTGAAGTGCCATTCATTCAATGAAAAATGTGAATGGGATTCGATTTACGACAGTGAACCTCAAGCTTCGATTCAAACAAGTACGACGACTTTTCTATGGAAAGCCAATCAAATGCTTTCAGACTTCAAGTTAAATGCTTTCCTTCCGGACGTTCTGACAAAAGCTCAAGCCTGGACGTCTGATCGCTCGATGTACGATGCCAATTTGAAAACTCTTTATTTTGGGATGGGAAAATTTCCCGACGGTCGTGATGGATTTGTTGTCATCCACGAATGGACACACTCACTGATAGATACAATGAACCCAAAAATTTGGGGCTATCAAGGAGGTGTAATGCACGAGGCGGTCGCGGATTTTGTGGCTTCAAATTATTTTGGCGAACCTTGTTTTGCACCCTACGACGCTCAAGAAGTTCCAAATCGAAAATGTTTGCGCGATCTGCAGACCTTGAAGATTTATCCACAAGATATGCACTGGGATGATAAGCATTATGACTCCATCGTGCTTTCAGGCGCACTGTGGGAAGCGCGCAGTAAACTTGATAAAATTGCTGTCGAAGTGGTCTTGGAGACGCTTATTCGCTTACCTAAAAATCCAACACTTACTCAGTTTTGGACAAAACTGATGAAGGTTTACTCAAGAATTCTTGCGGAGCGCTCTGATCTCAAAGATTACCAATCCGATGTTCGCGAAATTGGAAAGAAACATGGACTCGTCGAGTAATTCCTCAAATAAGCCGAAGAAAGAGAGCGCTGAGAGGCTCACCAGCCGTTCTGGCAACTTCGGAGCTCGTTCCCTGCTCTCGAAATTCTAAGTTCTTGAAATCATTTTCGTGCCGTAGACCCACTTCATTTCGTCCTTTATTTTCCAGTGCGAATATTGCATGTTGTGATCCTCCATGATGACGATAAAGGGTTTTCTCCGCTGGGTAAGCGTCCCAAGCATTATCCTCGCTATTAGTAGTAGCTTGGCCCCTCTGAGAGCCAAGACAAAACCCTGCACGTCAACAGTTGCAGGTGTAGGAGTCAGTCCGAAACGATTGGCAACCTCTCATCTTCGACAAAAAATGAGTGATAAAAAGAAAGGCATGCTAACTTCCGCACAAAAAATGACTCTTGATCGACTTCTAGAGCCTCAAGAATTCTCGCTACCGGCTGGCTCGAAGCGATTCCCGCCAGTGAACGTAGCTGCGCAGAGAGCGATCATTAGAGTATTTGCCGGTCATCCCGAGGACCTCGAGTCGGATCGCGACAACCTTTCTGATGATGCACTTGATATCGCTAACGAAAGCCTGATTAATTGCGTTGTTAATGCTCCGTTTTCCAATCCGAATAGCTACATGCCTGGATCTCAGGAATATCTTTATCACGAATTCAGATATTACATTTTTAGGGCGGTGCTTGCGGCGAGGGGACGCGAGAGAAATATTGCTCGAGCGAAAAGCCATCTGAATCGATTTGCTTACGAACGACTCGATCCAGATTCCGATGTCGTCGATATACTGCGTAGTGTTCCCGCTTCGGATCCACTTGATGAAGCGGGAATGCACGAAATGCAAACTCGGTTCCGTTATGCCTTTGAGCACCCAGCACTTTCATGGGCGTTGAGCAGTTACTACTATTTCCAAATTAGCCTTGGTGGAAATAACGGGAAGAAATCTCCTTTGAATTACAAAATAGAAAAGCGAAATGGTTTTCAATTTGTGTATCGAGCTCAAGCTATCGAAAACGCCATGAGAAAAATGATCGACTTTCTCCATCTACCTAAGGAAGAAAGTGCAGCTTTGAATTTGGCATGGAGAACGGCGGGCGTGAATGACCCTGGAACTATCGTCGAAGCAGCCGAAACTTTTTTGAAGGAGGAGCTTTCAGTCGCAGATAGGGACTTCTTTGCCGATCATTTGGAGAATCTCGGATTGCGAGAAGGGGTTGGCTTTTTTTCAGAAGCTTATGCGAAACCAATCACACAAAGGTGGTATCGCTATCTCAAGTCACAAGTGGAAATTGATTCAGACGCAAGTCAAACGTTATTCAACGAGCCCCGCTCACGTGAACTTGATTTTTCACTTCTTCAAGCGGCGCGAAAGTTTTTTAAAGTTCCTGCGAAATATCCTCGCGCGGAGGAAGAAGAATTCTGGAAGAAATTTCAGATGAACGTGGGGACACCTTGGCGATTGGGGAGAACTTGGATCATTCAGTTTCAATTGAAACTTCCAGATCTTCGTCTACATTTTTCGATGGATGAAAATAACATCTGGACCGAAGAATCCAAACAGCTGATTCGAGATTTCGATCGATTCGTAACTAAAGAAATCGCCACAGGCAGGCATGGGGCCTTGCGCCGAACAGCGATATCTCAGTCGAATTAACGAATGAGATTCTGCAGAATTCTGAGCGCGATTCGACTTTGGGTTTCATCGAACCAGTCCAATGAAAACCACTTTCTGAGCTTTCTATCGTCGCACCGCTCTTCAAAATATTTTTTTGCGAGTTTAGTTCCCAGAGCGTAACCTTGCCGATGGGCAGATTCCCAAATAGTTTTGGTTTGCTTAGTAGTACTAATCTGGTTGGTTGAGTGTTGGCGCGCGTTCAAGATCAGCAATTCCCCGAATTTGGCGAAAGCCTCATGGAGGATCATCGTTTCAAGTAAAGTTTTAGACCGACCGGTCAAAAAGGCCTCTTTGCTTCTCTTCGAAGATCGCTGATAGATGAGCGCAAATAAATGAGAAGCTTCTTCCGGAATTTGATCGATCGACGAAATCCAAGCAGCCGGAGGGTCGATGAGCGAAATACCTTCGCCGCGTCTCTGTTGAAAATGCACAAGTTGATCTTCCAGATGAGATCGTTTTCTTAGTGAGCCTCTGGACCAAGGAGTTAAAAAGTAATAAATGGGAGCAAGTCGTTTTGTTGGTGAAAATCCGAAAATATTTCCAAGGACCTCCCAGCTGAAAAAGGCCATCGCGTCGATTGATTTTTTGCTGACGCTTAACTTCGGCAAACGACGCTGCGACCTTTCACGGTCAACTGAAGGACTGTTGGTTAAAATCTTCAATGAACTGTGCCAATAGCCGGATGGGAATTCCCGAGGGCCCTTTCGAAGCGATGAAATCGCGACCCGCATCGTACCACCCGCATCCGGCAATATCGAGATGCGCCCACGGTGTGTTGTTGCTTATGAAGTTTCGCAGGAAAATCGATGCCGTGCTTGCCCCCGCTTCGCGAGTGCCAATATTTTTGAGGTCGGCAATCTCGCTTTTAAGAAGTGGAACATAGTAATCATCGAAGTCCGGAAGGGGCCACAAATTTTCTTGGACTTTCTCGCTGGTCGTCATGAGCGCCGACAAAAGTTTCTTGTTGTTGGTAAATACACCGGCGGCCGCTTCGCCGACAGCGAGGGCACACGCGCCTGTAAGAGTGGCGACGTCGATGACGGCCTTTGGTTTGTAATGCGTCGTTGCATAGTGAAGTCCATCAGCCAAAATGAGCCGCCCTTCTGCATCAGTATTTAAAACTTCGACGGTTTTTCCACTCGCCATCCGGAGAACGTCTCCTGGTCTGATCGCCGTGCCGGAGGGCATATTTTCTGCGGTTGGGACGAGTGCCACGACATTGCATTTTATTCCGAGGTCCGTGATAATTTTGAAAGCCGAAAGAACCGAGGCGGATCCGGCCATATCGTACTTCATCGTTTCTTGAGAAGCTGGCGGTTTAAGTGAAAGACCTCCCGAATCAAAAGTGATTCCTTTGCCAACGAGGACGATAGGAGGTTCGCCACGCTTTCCCTGGAAATATTCCAAAATGATAAACCGAGGACGGTGCGTCGAGCCCTGTCCAACACCTAACAAACCTCCGAAGGAATGTTTGCGCAGTTCTTTTTCTGTCCAATATTCGGCACGAATTTTTGTTTTCGCGGGTGATTTGGCCACCATCTCCTGAACCTTCTGCACCAAAACGTCCGGATACAAATCTCCCCCAGGAAGAAGGATGAGTCGTCGTGCCCAATTTACATCCTCGCCGATGAGACTTCCTCGCGCCACTCCGTCTTGTGCCCCCCTGAGTTCTTTGGCATCAGATACGAGAAATTGAAAACGAATCGTTTCGAACCTAGCTTTTTCTTCTTCTTTTCGTTCGGTTTTAAATAAGTCGAATCCGATTTGCCCAAGACTCTGACCCTGAGCTGATGCCATTGCGATTTCAGAAGTTTTTTGTCCTTTGGGCGAAGGGAGTAGTAATCCTATGTTTTTCGTAATTCCCAGGTTCTTGAGGTAGTGAACAGCCGTAGAGGCCAAGGTTCGCCAATGATGATTCGTGAGTTTCGCGCTCTTGCCCGTTCCTACAAGAATGATCCTCTTTGTCGTTTTTATGGCAGGTTTTTCTTCGGTATAAACGAGAAGGCATTCACGATACCGCCCTTTGAAGTCCATCGTTAGAGGAGTTCGGATGGCTTCGGCGAGTGAGCGATCTGTGATTTTACTCAGAATCTTTTTTGTATCATCGCCAAAAAGGATGAGAGCTTCGAGATTTTGTGCTTTGCTAAGCGCGCTGACTGAGTTTTTTTCAAATGTCGCCATGCAAAGCACTATAAGCGGGTGCGCAAAACGGGTCAAAGCAGTTTCCGAATTACATCGATGACATCTTCGAGTAATTTGGGTGTTCCATATGGCAGAACTCCCTAAATTGTTTGCTTTTATTCCCATTGTGTTTGCAGCACTTTTTCATGTCGTCAATCCGATTGGCTCCTCGGTTTTGCTTTTGAACTTTACGCCAGAGGTGACGAAGAAAGATCGAAAGGTTCTGGCGCGAAAGATTGCCATTAACTCCCTGGGCATTATGACGGTGGTGCTATTTCTGGGTGTATATGTACTTCGGATTTTCGGAATCAGTATTCCCGTCGTGCAGATTTGTGGAGGCCTAATGATCGCCGTGATGGGCTGGAAGGCGCTGAATTCAGACGATGAAGAACTGATCCAAGAGAATAAACAAGACCATCTCGATCGCAGGATGAAGTATCAGGATAAGGAATTTTATCCCTTCACATTTCCTTTTACAATTGGACCCGGGACAATTGCCGTTACCTTGACGATCAGCGCCGAGTCGAGTCAAAAAAATCTATTCGATTCTCTTTATCATTTTCTTGGTGCGATGATCGCCATGGTGCTCATCGCACTAACGATTTATGTATGTTACGGTTACGCCGACATCCTATTAAATAAGATGCGTGGCAATTTGCGAAAAGTGCTGATGCGAATTTTTTCTTTCATCATGCTATGCATTGGGGGTGAGATCGTCCTGGGGGGAATTGAAGCCGCACTCAGAAATTACTCCAATATAACCCCGTAAAAACGCAATCTTTCCGAAGACTTTCGTCAATTGGGGTCACAATTGGGGTCAGGCACCGAAGGTGCCAGACTTCGCGGATACTTCTCATAGTGAAAGACAGGACTTCCCTATTCAAATGAAACAAGCGGCCTTGGGACACTCAAATGGCGTAAAATCCACCGGCAAGGCGCCGTTGATCCAAATTTGTAGGATTCATCATGCCAAGTAGCCTGGCACCTTCGGTGCCTGACCCCCAATACTACTGTCAATGTGGGACGGAGGGGCTTTCGAGCAGTTCGGAGGGTTTGCTGGCGTTCAGCATGATGATTTCGACTCTTCGATTTTGGGCGCGACCTTCTGGAGTGTTGTTGTCACCGATAGGGCGATACTGGGCGTAGCCCGAAGCTGTCAGCCTTGTCGGATCAATGGAGAACTCTTGCACAAAGAGTCGGACCATCGATGTGGCCCGAAGCGCAGATAATTCCCAATTGGAATAAAAGGCATTTCCAATGACGAGCTGATTGTCGGTATGCCCTTCAACCAATATCAATCGATCAGTGGATTTGACGGTGTCAGCCACAGCTTGAATCACTGGATAGAGCTCACGCTTCACTTCCGTTGAGCCTTCATCGTAGAGATAGCCCGCCGAGATACTGATGACTACGCCTCGAGAATCTATTTTGATTTGAAGAGGGCTGAGTTTGTCCTGATAAACGAAATCAAATCCATCTTGCTGGAGCTGCTTGCGAAGTTCGTCGATGATTTCCTCGTTGGTGATTGTGCGCTTTACCAAAAAGCGAGGATTCGTATCCGGTTTTCCTTCCGATTTATCCATCTCAATTTTTCTCGACTTGGTGCCACCTTTTTTGTGACCCATGAAAGCTTCCTGAACCGCTTCGCTGACGTTCTTCAACTTCGCTAAATCTTGTTGGCTGATGGAATACATGACCACGAAAAATGCAAACATGAGTGTAACCATATCGGCGTAGGGGATAATCCATCGCTCATGGTTTTCGTGGTCTTCATGTTTTTGCTTACCCAAACCTTAGGCCCCTTCTTCTTTGGGCTCTTGATCGATGATCGCCATCAAGTGAGAAGCGATGATAGACGGAGATGTTCCTTGTTGAATGTCTTTGACACCCACGCGTACCATTTCAAAATAGTGTTCTTCATGCCCGACCAGTGCCTTAAGTTTATTTCCAACGGGCATGAAAACGAGATTCGAAAATCCCACACCATAGACGGTGGCGATAAAAGCGGTTGCAATTCCGGGACCAATCTCGGAAGGATTGTCCAAGTGTTGCATGACGTTGATGAGCCCGAGCACAGCGCCTAAAATTCCGACGGTTGGACAATATCCGGCAAACGTCGCCCAGAATTTGGCGGCAGCTTGTGCGGCGTGTGATCGAAAACTCGTGCGCGATTCCAAAATCGCAGAAACCAAATTCGGCTCCAAACCGTCGATCGCAAATTTGAGTGCTTCTTTGAGAAGTGGATCCTCAATGGCCTCACGTTCTTTTTCCAATGCGAGAAGTCCGTCTTTTCGAGCGATGCCTGCAAGTTTTACGATTTGTTCAACGAGTGCTTCCGGATGATGGTGGCCACCTTTGAAACATAGAGCCAACATTTTCAATCCTTGCATCGCTGCTTGAAATGGAGTGTCCAAAAGCGTTGCGCCGAGGGCTCCGCCAATCACGATCATGAAAGGTGAAATTCCCATGATCGATTGAAGTTTTCCCCCCTCAATGAGCATCCCCGCGAGGACCATTCCGATGCCCAAAGGGAGCCCGATAATACTTCCCAGCTCCATGATCTAAGTTTATCAGCACTTGCGAACAACGCCGCGCCACGAAGTCCGCGAAATGCCAAAGCTTATTTGCTTCACCTAAGTTATTTGAGTAGGGCAGCAAATCGCGTAATAGAGATCGGATGAATCTGCTCAGCGTCGAAGATTTATCTGTCAAGCGCGGGAGAGATTTTGTTCTAGAAAATGTCTCGTTTAAGCTGCCTGAATGTAAAATTACGGGACTCACAGGGCCTAATGGCGGTGGAAAATCCACTTTGTTCGATGTGCTATTGGGGCTGCAACCGATCGACTCAGGGCGTCTGGTTTGGTCCCGACCAATTCACCACGCCAGCGTGCCGCAGCAATTTCGCGACCAAAGAAGTCTTCCGATTCGGGTGCGTGATTTTGTTTCTATGGGAAAATGGGTTCCAAAACAAATTTTAGACCAAACTCAAGCGGCGCTTTCGCTAACCGAAGCGCTAGAACACTTCGATCTTTATCCGAAAGCGAACCGATTGATATCGGAACTTTCAGGAGGAGAATGGATGAAAGCAGCTTTGGCTCGCGCCCTAGTTCAACCGGCAGATCTTTATTTGCTCGATGAGCCTTTCAATCATTTGGATCTGGAGACCGAAGATCGCATTGGACATTTGCTTCGGGCGATTGTCTCGGAAAAAAAGAAAACATTTTTCGTCGTGTCTCACGATTGGAATGCTATGGATCATCATTTTGATCATCTATTGCTTCTCAATAAACGAATCATTGCAGAGGGAAATGTAAAGCAAGTCAGTGAAGTGGCCATTGATTGGAAAGATCCCTCCCATCATCATTGGATGCATTTATAGAGGTAGAAGTCAGAATGATCAGCGGAATTATTGAATGGAACCCCCATGCGCTTGAAGCTTCGCTTTGGCTGAGCCTTTTTGCAGCTCCGCTTGGGTGCTTTTTGATCTTTCGCAAACTTAGCTTTTTTGGTGATGCCCTCAGTCACTCGTCTCTCACGGGAGTGGCCGTGGCCTATCTTTCAGCTGGGGAAAATCCGATTTTCATGTCACTTGGGGCCTTGGGATCAGTCGTAGCGACTGCGGTTTTGCTGCATATTCTCGAAAAGCGCAGTAAGCTCAGTTCCGATCTGGCGATGACTGCGAGCTATTCCGGAATGTTTGCGCTGGGAGTCTTATTGCTCAGCTCTTCAGACGTAGATCTGGAACACATTCTTTTTGGTGATATCTGGAAAATTACTGAACGGATGGTTTGGTTCCTGCGGGTTTGGACTGTGATCATTTTCACCCTGTTCGTTTATTTTTGGCGTCCTTTTTGGGCTTCAGTGCTCGACTCGAGATTCGCCCGAACGCTCGGCTACAATATTGACTGGATCGATTTTTTATTTTTAATCATCACCTCGATTTCGATAGTCGGGATGATTCAATCGGTGGGAATCGTTCTCGTCGCAGCTTATTTGGTTCTACCACCCGCGGCAGCTCTGCCCTGGGCCCGCTCGCTTCTGAATTTGGTTCTGGGATCCATTTTCTTCGCGCTGGTGGGAAGTTTCGTGGGAGTCTATTGTTCGCGCAAATTTCATTTATCGGCGGGACCTAGCATCGCGGTATGCGCATTCCTTCTTTTTCTTGGCAGTCAAATTATTTCCCCGCTCTTCAGGCGAAATGCCCATCCTTTATCCAATTGAGGTTTCATTCTAAGATTGTCGCGGCGCGTTTATCGTCCAAACATTGATACGACCTGATGTTTTTGGGAAACTAGAATTGAAGAAGGCAGTTACGATTTTCGGATTTTAGAAGAATTTTTTACACAACAAATTATTTTTAGGTTTCAAAAGAAGACGCTTGGGGGAGGGCTCATCTTGGGACTGATTCGCGAAAGAATCGCTATTGATTTAGGGACGGCATACTCAATTGTGGCTCATGAAAAATCAGACGAGCTTTGGAGAATTCCCTCCAGCATCGCGCTCGACTCTCGAACGAAAGAACCCGTTGCCTACGGAGAGCAAGCAAAGATGATGTTCGGCATCGGTTCTCAACGTCATGAAGTGATACGTCCACTCAAAGAGGGCGTGATTTGCAATTTCGAAGCCGCAGGCCATTATCTTTCTTATCTGGTCTCTCGAGCGCGAAGAAATCCTTTGGCTCTTCAATATCAGGTCTTGGTTTGTGTGCCCTGGGGTGCCACGGCCGTGGAAACCAAAAGCTATATCGATCGCATCCAAAGCTTTCGAACGCAGATTCGAATCGTGAGGGAGCCTTTTGCTGCCGCACTGGGAAGTGACCTCGATGTTTTTTCTTCAGAAGGTTGCACGTTAATTGATATCGGGGGAGGCACTGTCGAAATATCCACGATCGCTCACGGTCATATGATTTTCTGCTCGACTTTGCGTTCCGCGGGTAATGCGATGGATCAGCTTCTGATTGAGAAACTTCTTCGCAATAAATTTTTTGAAGTTGGCGAGAATACGGCGGAGGAAATCAAAATCAACTATGGATCCGTTTTTCTCGAAGAAGGTCAAACTGAAAAAGAATTTGAAGTGCGAGGTTTAGATCGAAAGACATCTTGCCCCGGGAGGATGTCGCTTTCAACTGAAACGCTTCGCGATTATCTTGAGCCGCTTTCTCTTGCGATCGAGAACAAACTTAAAGAACATCTTCGGCATTTGCCTCCTGAATCGCAACTCAATGTCGAGGAAAAGGGCGTCTTTCTCGTCGGAGGCGGAGCTCTGCTCAAAGGTTGGTCACGGCGTCTCAACCAAAGACTGGGAATTAAAATCACCATTCCATCCGACCCGCACCTCGCAGTGATTCGAGGAATGAAGAAAATTCTTCGCGAGCCTGCGAAATATGAGTCGATTCTAAAAATTTCGGAAGGCGTTTAACATACTTTTACTTAAAGATCGCCTCTAGTATTCCGATGTCTGGTCCGCGCTGGTAATCGGATAATCGATCGGCAGATCCAATCCAAGATTCCAAAGAAAAACGCCTGAAATCCGATAATACGAAAAGGGCCCTTTAGGATCTGCAATTTGCTGATAAAAATCCTGGGCAATCTTTGTTCGGACTTCTTTCGGCCAATAGTCTATCTGATCAATGCGAGTTCGAAGTTGTTGATAGGTTTGAATGGCAACCTTTTGACTAAATGGAGTGGCAGTTCTCTCACTGTAAAAACCGCGAGTCCAGAGGCTTTTAGCCTTTTCAATTTCATCTTTAGATGGTTTGTAGTCCGTATCACCACCCCAAAAACTTTTTTTCTTGGCCGTCGATTGACCTTTTTGAAATATCTCCAGCGCCACTAAACAGCTTTCATCAGAATAGTAAGGGTGGTTATCAAGATCACAATCTCGGATCATCCGAATCCGAGGGCGTAGAAGAGCGTTGGCCTCCTGAATGACTTGATTGTCGATCCCTGCTTTAACCCTTTGGCCTTCGGCAGACGCAGCATCCTTGATCTTGGCGAGAATATCGCCAAGTACAAGATGTGGGTAAGCGTTATGCCAAACCGAGAAAGAATGTTCTTGGTTTTGTATCCCTTTGTTCTGCAAATCCGGGATGGATTCCTCTTTCCCGAAGCCCAGCTTTTCGACAATCTCGGTGAGCTTTCGAATCGTAAGCTGTCGATTGGTTGTGATCAAATAGCCAATGAGCTCTCTCGTATTGAGGCTATCTTCATGCCCACGCTCCCTGGCTTCACTGAAAAGCGCTTCATGAAGACGTATGACAGCGTCGCTTAGATCGCTTTGAAATTGAGCAAGACGCCAATCGAACTCCAGGAAGTAGAGTCCGTTCCGGTTGTATTGATGCGCAAGGGTCGCAAGAATGCAATTATCTGGAATTCTTGGGACAGGGTTTACATCTTTGTCGATCTTTGCCAATCCATGAGCCGGCCATTTTGTTTGATCCGCCTGAAATTTTCGATACCCATGGCGAATTAGCTCAGAAACTCCGGCAACCGTTTTTTCAAATCGTTTAGCGACTTTTTCCGGGTAGCCTTCAGCATTTTCACCACTTTCAAGCGGCAATATTTGAGGGGTTATCCTTGTTTTTGCGTTTTTTCCCCATGGAACTTTCGCGGCAAAGAGATCGTAGGCTTCCACTCCCTTTTCTGGATGTCGGTCAATGGCGGCGATATAGTCGTCTAAGATTTCTCCGGTGCCATTCCTAATTTTGTCGGGAATGCTTTGATCCGTAAAACAGACAACGGCGTTTCCACCGCCGCCATCCGCTACCCCTTCCTGGACGTGGGCAAGAGCTATCGTGGGAAATGCGAGCCAAGAAAATATTCCAATTGAGAACAGTGGTTGCCGCATAGGCGAGCCTCCTGAGTTTAAAGATGAAGAAAAAATTAGCATTCCTTTGTTGGAGATATCCCTTGACCCGTCAAGCCGCTAGGTAAATCTATGCAAAATATTCCTGATAATGTTTGCATTCATGCAAACATTTGATATTGGGAGGCAGTGAAAATCTATGACTTTAAGGACTATCGAGAGTTTCTCGTCGACAAAATCAAGGCACAGCCAAAGGGTGGACGCGGCGAGCTGGCAAAAATGGCACGCCATATTCGCATTCACACAACTTCGCTGAGCCAGATCCTACGCGGTTCCCGTGACCTTTCGCAGGAACAGGCTGTGCAGGTAAGCCAATATTTTGGACTTAATGAGCGCGAGAGCAGGTATTTTTTATTGCTCGTTCAGTATCGACGAGCAGGAAGTGCGGACCTCAAATCACTGTTAGAACGTCAACTCGATGAAATGAAATCGGAAAGTGCGGAGCTTGTGCATCGATTTCGTGCCGACAAATCTTTGAGTGTCGAAGAGAAAGCGACCTTTTATTCGAATTGGTTTTACAGCGGAATACGAGTGCTGACGTCGATTCCAGGATTTCAAACGCCGGAAGCTATCGCAGATTATTTTGGCTTGTCTCGTGCGCTAGTGAATGAAGTGATTCAATTTCTGTTGTCGAGCGGGCTTTGCGTCGAGAAAAAAGGAAAACTCGCGCCCGGTCCGCAGTACACCCACTTGGATGCGCGCTCGGCCTTTTCGCACCGCCACCATTCGAATTGGCGGATCAAGGCCATGCAGCGACATCCGAATCTTTCACCTTTGGAACTTGCATTCAGCGCGCCCATGTCTCTTTCGAAAAGAGACGTTGAAAAAGTAAAAACCCTTTTGGTCGACGCGATTGAAAGTGTGAATCGAATTCGCGGTCCATCCGAATGTGAGGAGGTTTTTTGTCTCAATCTGGATTGGTTTCGGGTGACCTGATCACACCTGCACAAATGGGTTGGAGCGCTTTTCAATTCCGATTTTGGTATTCGGGCCATGACCGCAAATCACGGTGGTATCTTCATCGAGTTGATAGAGTCGGGTTTTTACGGAGCTGGAAAGCTGATCAAAATTACCCCCCCAAAGATCGGTGCGACCAATCGATCCCAAAAACAAGGTATCGCCCGCGAAAACCAAATTCTCCATGGCAAACGAGCAACTTCCTGGGGTGTGACCCGGCGTAAAAAGCGTGGTGAGTTTCAAACCTCCCATTGAAAAATCTTTCTCATGTTCGAGATCTTCGTTCCAAGAGGGAAGTGCACTGGTTTTCATTCCAAAAAGTTGACCTTGCATCGCTACATTTTCCCAGAGAAAACGGTCTTCAGGATGCAAGCAGAGGGGCGCTTGCGTCCACTGCCTCGACTCATTGGATGCGCCGATATGATCGAAGTGCGCATGCGTATGAACAATGTACTTAATTTTTGCGCCGACAGCCTCGATCTCTTTTTGGATCTTCGGAAAGTCGGCGCCAGGATCAATGAGAATTCCTTCAGAAGTCGTTGTATCCCACAATATTGAACAGTTGCACTGAAGTGGTCCGACAGAGAAAGTCTTCAGGCGCAAACCAGAGTTGGGTGATTCGAAATTGAACAGCATAGGATGAACCTAGCCAAAAACCGGTTCCTGTCGAGGAAGGATTTGCCGTGCTGCCCCGTTTTAGCCTGGCACCTTTGGTGCCTGACCCTGCAATGACCCTTCGAACGTGACATAAATCCAACCTCGGCTATACTTTTTTGGATGTCTGGGTTTAATCCAAATCGGCGACGTGACAGTCGACGAACTCGCGGTCGACGCAGAAGTCATAATAAT
>Ga0207108_1111_pt1 | contig 14801 bp, 11 predicted proteins | sample Alteio_BWMinHeat_76_FD_153562 | JGI IMG/M metagenome (GOLD analysis project Ga0207108, IMG submission 153562) | Enriched cells from forest soil in Barre Woods Harvard Forest LTER site, Petersham, Massachusetts, United States -... | ecosystem: Environmental > Terrestrial > Soil > Temperate forest >...
GTCGCTCGGCTTTCTCCGCAGTCGCCGGAGTCCAAGACACTTGCAGCCGAAAAAGCGGCCTCATCCGCAGTGGCCAAGACAGATAGACACGGCTGTTGCGACGAATGTTCGCCTCCACGACCGGATCCCTTGCTGCACTTTAGCCTCACCGGGGTGCCTGTGGCAAGGATGTTCCCCAGGGATTTTCACCAGAGAGCATCTCGTCGTGTGGCTTCGGCGGCGTGGCGAACTAGCCGCCAAATGAAGCAGACGCAAAAAACTACGGCAGGCCCACCACCGCCGCACAATTGCGTGTATGTGTCGGGGGGTGCAATGAAAACAATACGAGCGTGAGCCGCACCGCCAACGATTACCCAGCTTGCCCAGAAATCCAGGTCAAGGGGTTGCCCCTCACATGGGTGACATGGAACTCGATGAAGTCAACGCAAAATACTGTGGAGAATGGCGTTATGACTCTCAAGTTCCAAGTCACCGGGTGACATGGAACAATGGTGACATGAGTGGAAAACCGACTTTCACTCATATTGCAGCGCCTCAATCACCCGCAGCCTCACCGCCCGCCTTGCCGGGAAGTGGGCCGCCAGAGCCACGATCGCGAGCGCAACCAGGAAGCAGCCGCCGATCAGCCAGGGGTCGAGATGGAAGGCGACCGACTGGCCCGTCAGCGGATAGGTGGCCACGCTAATCATTACGGCGAGGCCGATGCCGCCGACGAGTCCGGGAACCAGGCTGATTAGACCGAGCGCCAGCGCCTGGGCCAAGATGAGCTTGCGCACCTGGCGGCGCTTCATGCCGACGGCGCGCAGTGTGCCTAGCTCGCGCGTCTGCTCCAGGACCGTTAGGGTCAACGTGTTCATGATGCCAAGCGACGCCACCACGAAGACGAGCGCGATCAGGGCCCAGACGAAGCCGAGGAAGCCGCCGGTCTGGCGGTCGAAGGCGGCGCGGAAGTCGGCGCGCGATTGCAGGAGCAGACTGCGGCGGGCGCTGTAAGCCTGCAAGAGCGGGGCGAGAGCTTCCGCCTGGCCCGGGCGCGCGGTCACCATGTAGGCGTGAACGCCGGGCAGGTCGAACAGCTTGGCGGCCGTGCTCCATTCGATGTAGACGGCCATGCCGCCGCCGGTGTACTCCGTGGTCGTGCCGGCAATGCGAATGCGGCGCGGGCCCTCGCGCGTGGTCAGGGAAATGTGATCGCCGATCGTGACGCCAAGCCGCTGGGCCAGCGCCGTTCCCAGGACCACTTCGCCGCGCAGGAGACCGCGCCGCACTTCATCGGGGCTGCCGGTGACAAGCGCCAGCGTGGGTAGCCTGCCGGGAGTGTACGTGCAAGCGAGGATCGACACGTCGAGCCCCTCCGCCTGGCCGCGGAGAAAGCTCACTTTGTCGATTCGCTCGACGAGCGGCGAAGCCTCGAACTCCTCGAGGCGGTCGGGAAGGGCCGCCGTCGTGATTGTGGTCGTGAGATCGGGCATGGTCTTGCGGAGAATGAAATCGCACGCCGAGATGCGGTCGAACCAGTTATCGATATCGCGGAGGTTGTTCACGAGGGATTGCCCAAAGCCCAGGGCAAAGATGACCGCGACAAGAAGGACGCCGGCCGTCAACGTGGTTCGGCCCTGGTGCCGCTGGAGCTGGCGGACGGCCAGGCCGGCTTCCATGCCCAGGATCGGCGTGAGCAGCCGCCGCACGAGATGTAGCAAGGGTGTGAAAATCAACGGCACGACCAAGACCCACGCGGCCAGGTAGAGGCCGACCAAGGGTGCGAGGAACGGACGCGCCACCGCCCCCGGCACCCAGCCGGCCACGATCGCTATGGTCAGAATCACGACCAGACCCAGGCTGGCGATGCCGATGTAGCCGGGCCAGCGCCGCACGGGCTCCGCGCGGTCGCCGCGGACTTGCAGGAGGTCCGGAAGAGGCGAGCGCCGCCCGGCCCTGCGGGCGGGCACAAAAGTGGCGAGCACGGCTATTCCCGGCCCGAGGCCGAAGGCGAGAAGAAAGGGCTCGAGGCTCACGTGCAGCTCGGGAAGCGTCACGCCAAGGAGCGGCCCCATCACCCCGCGCAAAGCCAGGGAGAGCAGGAAGCCGAGTCCCAGACCGAGCACGGAGCCGGCGACGCCGAGCGTGAGCGCTTCGCGCAGCAGCATGCGCGTGACCTGGGTCCGGGTCGCTCCCAGGGCGCGGAGAATGGCGAGCTGACGCCGGCGCTCACCCAGGCTCATCAGAAAGGCATTCAGAATCATGAAAGCTCCGGCGACGAGCGAGCTGACGCTGATGGCCGCCAGGCCGTGCTCGCTGGGCATCATGCTTTCTCGGCCCAGGGCGCCGCGGCTGCTCGGCTCCTGCACGATGAAGCCGGGCGGCACGACCGCGCGCGCCTCCGCAAGCACCCGTGCTGGATCGGCGTTGTCTTCCAGGATGAGCTGATAGGAATTGATATCGCCCAGAAAGCCGAAGAGACGCTGCGCGGTGGGGAGCGGCATGAAGAGCATAGCTCCGCCGTTGAACGCCGCCGGACCGAGCGGTTCCAGGAGACCGGTCACCACCAGCTCGCCGTCGCCTGCCGTGGTGAGGAAGCGGGCCCAATCTCCGCGCGCAATGCCGTTGGCGGCCGCAAAGCCGGCTTCCAGCACGACCCCGTCTTTCTCGTCGAGGAAGCGACCTTCGCGCAGGACGTAGTCGCGGGCCGCTTCGTCCTTCTTCGGCTCGATGCCCAGCACCATGACGGGCACGGCCCCTTTGGTCCCGACGAGGACGGTCGGCACCTGGAGCGTGGCCACGCCCGCGCGGACACCTGCGACATGCCGCACGTCGGCAATCCGCTCCGGGCGGAACTTGCCCAGGCCGGCATCGACCACCTCGAGAGCGGCCCGGCCGGCGAGCGCTTGAAACATATCGCTGTGCGCGCGCCGCGTGCCCTGGAGGGTGACGGCCACCGCGACCGCCGCCGCCACGCCAATGACGATGCCGAAAAGCGTCAGCAGTGTTCGGCCAGGCCGACGCCCCATCTCACGCGCGGTGAGCTTCCAGAGCAGGGGCGCTCGCCAGCTTGCCATGAAAAATCTCGGACACACTAAGAGCCTGTGGCAAAAATGAAAGCTTCGGGAGGGCTCGGCTCCTGCCGAGCCGGTTTTCTCGAGATGCGCGGCTCGGCAGGAGCCGAGCCCTCCCAATTTTGCCACAGGCTCTAGATTTAAGACAACGCTTCCAAATCCTCCAGCACCTTGCTGGCGGGCCGGCAGCGCGATAGGTCCTGCTCCTCCACGATCCGCCCGTCGCGCAGGTGAATGAGCCGGTCGGCCAGGGCCGCATGACGCGCGGAGTGCGTCACCATCAGGATCGTCTGACCCTGCTTGTCCACCAGCCCGCGGAGCAGGGCCATGACCTGGTCGCTGTTGCCGCTGTCGAGATTGCCGGTCGGCTCGTCGGCCAGGAGAAGCAGCGGGCGCATGACCAGGGCGCGGGCGATGGCCAGCCGCTGCTGCTCGCCCCCGGAGAGCCGGCCCGGAAAATGATCGCGGCGCTCGGCCATGCCGACCAGGGTCAGGGCGGCGAGGGCATCGGCGTGGGCCGCCGCCTCCGACATGCCGTCGATCAACAGAGGCAGCGCCACGTTTTCCACCGCGCTGAGGACGTCGAGCAGGTTGAAGGCCTGAAAAATGAAGCCGATGCGCCGGCGCCGCAGCAGCGTGAGCTGATCGTCGTTCAGACGGCTCAAATCCTCCCCGCCGATGAGAATGCTACCCCCGGTGGGCGCGTCCAGTCCGCCAAGGAGGTGGAGGAGCGTGCTTTTGCCCGAGCCCGAAGGGCCCATGACCGCGACGAACCGGCCCGGCTCCACGCGGAGATCGATCTCACGGAGCGCTTCGACCCGGGCGTCTCCGGAGCCATAGACCCGTGACAGCGCCCGCGCTTCAACGGCCGGAATCGTGTCGCCCATCACCGTTGACTCTCCTTCCGCAAGACTTCCTCGCAGCGATCGAGCCATTTCAGGAAGGCTTCCAGCCGCAGCACGGCCAGGTCCAGCAGGAGCCGCATGCTCAGCGCTTCGCCGTCCTTTTCCGCCTGGGCGCGCGTAAGGGAGATCTCGTGCAGGCGCTCGAAGCACGCCCGCCGCTCCGAGGCGACGATCTCCAGAGGATCGGTATCGGGGAGGCGCCGGGCCACCATGAGCTTGATGAATGTCTCGTTGCGCAGGTCGAGATCGAGGCGCGATGGTGCGGCGAGCCATTCCTTCAGCTCCTTGCGGCCCGCCTTGGTCAGCACGTAGACTTTCTTGTCCGGCCGCTCGGATTGGCTGACGACCTCGTGCGCGAGCAGGCCGTCCCGCCCGAGTCGTTCCAGCGTGGTGTACACCTGGCCGTAGTTGAGCTGTGTCGTAGGGACCAGGACCGCCTCGTAGGCGGACTTCAGCTCGTAACCGTGGAGCGGTCCGCGCGCCAGCAGACCAAGGATGGCGTGCTTGATGGACAGGTTCGATCCTCCCCCGGCACTAAATTTAGAGTGTCTTCAGATACTCGATGACCGCCATGCGCTCGGCGTCGGTGAGCTTGTCGCCGAAGGTGTGGCCCGAGCTGCCGCGGCCCGGCCGTGTCGTATCGGTGATCTTGCGGCGCTCGAAGGGGGGAAGCTTTGCGTCCGGCGCCTTGTCCAGCACCGTGATCTTGAAGCCCAGCCTGGTCGCGTCGTAGTCTTCTTTCTCCGTGCGGAATGTGCGCGTGTAGACCCGGGGCCTGGCCTTGGAATTGAGGACGTGGTAAACCGTGGGCACCGAGCCATTATGGAAATAAGGTGCCGTGGCCCAGATGCCGTCGAGCGGCGGCGCCTGGTAGCCGCGATTCTCGTACAGCTCATAGATCTTGCCGTCCGGGTCCTTCTCCCGGCTGAACCAGCTTTTCTTGTAGGCAACCATGCCGGCGGACGAATAGCCGTCGGCAGCGGTGGGGTCGGTGCCGATCACATCCAGCTCGACTATCTTGTTGGGGTACTTTCCATTCGGCCCGTACGTGCCGTGGCAGCGGGCGCACGTATCCAGAAAAAGCTTGTGACCGCGCTCGGCCACGCTCGCGTCCACGGCGAAGGGATAGCGCGGCGATTCAATGCTTCTGAGATACGCCTTGATCTCGCGAAAGGTGGGCTCTTGCTTCTTGATGTAGGAAGCGCTGTTAAAAGGGGTGAGCATGAAGGTCATGTTGGGCCGCACGGCCCGGGCGTCGATGGCGCCGGTGTGAAACATCGTCTTCTTCTTCTTAAGATGCCACCAGGGGGGCACGTCGGCGTAGATGGTCGTGCGGTACGGCAGCTTGACGGGAAAGCGCAGGTTGAGGTCCGCATCGCGAAACCCCATGAGATAGTTGAGGACCGCCTCCACTTCGACCGTGCCGCGGGCATTACTCGCGGCAAATGGTAGAGTCGCTTTTACTCGGTCGGCGGCGTTCAGCTCTTCGAACAAAGACTGCAAATCGACCGAGGCGTTGCCGAGGCCGATGATTGTCTGCCCCGCGATGCGACCGGCGTGGCAGAGCAGGCAGTCGTTGCCGATCCCCTTTCCCAGAAGTCCGTCCGCCTTGCGCAGGCCGATCGGGAGACCGTCGTTGGGATAGGGTGCGGCAATCAGGCCGTAGCGACCGCGAAACGCCTCGTCGTAGTCGGCGGGCTTCTCCTTGGTTCCCCACTGCTTCCAGGCATTGTCGTAGGCCTTGAGCGAATGAACCGCCGGCGCGAAGCTACGCGTGAGCAGCGCTTCGCGGCCACGCTCCGCGCCCGTCTTGGCCGGTGTCTTCTGGACTTCGCCCGCGGACCCGCCCAGGCCAGTAGCCAGCATCAGGACAAGCCCAAGCAACCAGCGCTTCATTTTTCGACCCTCCGTCATGCGACACCGAGGAGATTCCACGGGAACGGGAACGCCCGTCCCGTGCGACAATGGCTTCCTATATACCCTGAGAATATATACTTGGTATATAGTGCGGTCAAGACTCGCTCCCGAAAACAAGCATCTTGAGCGTTAAGCTATCAGCGTTCAGCAATCAGGTTGGAGCTGGCTGCCGAACGCTGAACGCTCGTTAACATCTCGTCTCGTCATCGCGCCCGCCAGCCTTTACACTGAAGCAAGAATACCCCGGGACCATTCCCATGACAACGATCGCCGATGCCCTGGCCCTTGCCGTGCAGCACCATCAGGCCGGCGATCTTGGACGTGCGGAGGAGATCTACTCCCAGGTGTTGCAAGCCGATCCGCAACAGCCGGACGCTCTCCACTTTCTTGGCTTGATCTACCACCAGACGGGCCGTCATGCACCCGCGATCGATCTCATTCGCCAATCCCTCGCCGTGTGCCCCGGCTCCGCGCAGACCTACTACAACCTTGCTCTTGCCCTTCAGGAGCAGGCCAGGCTTGAGGAGAGCGTGGAGTCATACCGGCAAGCAATCACCATAAAGGAGGACTATGCCGAGGCTCACTACAATCTGGGCAACGCGCTCCGGGACCTGGGCCGGCTCGAGGAGGCGGCTCGACATTTTCAGCGCGCGGCGAGCATTCAGCCAAATTCCGCGTGGACGCACAACAATCTGGGCGCGGTCCTCTTGAAGCTGGGCCGTGCGGACGAGGCGGAGGCAAGCTGTCGGCAAGCCATCCGGCTGGCGCCGCACGACGGCAACCTGCACGCCAGGCTGGGCGTGGTCTTGTGGGAGCTGCGCCGAGGTGCCGAGGCCCTCGCCAGTTTTCGGCAAGCCCTCGCCCTCAATCCTGGCGACATCGACGCACTGAAAAACCTGGGCGCTGTCTCCCTCGCGCTGGGCAAGACCACGGAAGCCCGGGCCAGCTTTGAACGGGCTCTCAGTCTCAACCCGCGCGATCCCCAGGCCCACAACGGCCTGGGCGGCGCCCTACAGGAACAGCGCAATCTGGCGGACGCGCTCGGCCACTACCGGCAAGCGCTGTCCTTGCAGCCCGACTTCGCGGAGGCGCACATTAATCTTGGGAGCCTCCTTCAGGAACTGGACCGCCTGGACGAGGCGGAAGCTCATTGTCGCGAGGCTCTGCGCCTGGCACCGCGCCATGCCGAGGCCCACGCCAATCTCGCCGCCGTGCTGCTCCACCGTGGCCGGCTCGACGAGGCCATGACCAGCGCGCGTCAGGCTCTCGTCTTGAATCCCAACCACGCCAAGGCGCACAATAACCTTGGGGCCGTCTATCAGGTCCTCGGCAAGAACAGAGAAGCTCTGGCTTGCTTTGACCGGGCGCTCAGCCTGAAGCCGGACCTCGGCGAGGCTCGCCTCAACCGCAGCATGGCGCTTCTCCACCTCGGCCGCTTCGAAGAGGGCTGGCCGGAGTACGAATGGCGCTGGCGCTGCGGCCGGTTCCCACGCCGGGTTTTCCCCCAGCCGCTTTGGGACGGTAGCAGCCTCCAGGGAAAGACGATCCTATTGCACGCCGAACAGGGTCTGGGCGATACCATCCATTTCATCCGCTACGCGCCCCTTATCAAGGAACGTGGCGCGACGGTCATCGTGGAATGCCAGCGCGGGCTGGCCCCTCTCCTGGCAAGCTGCCCGGGCATTGATCGCCTGCTGACCCGCGGTGCGGAGCTGCCGTCTTTCCACATGCATGCGCCGCTACTGACCTTGCCGGGCCTTGTCGGGACGACACTCGCCACCGTTCCGGCCGTCATTCCCTATCTCCGGGCCGACGCCCGTCTCGTCGAGCACTGGGCGCGTGTGCTGGGGCCACGCGACGCCTTTCGCATCGGCATTAATTGGCAAGGCAATCCCCAGCACGACAAGAACCGGTATCGCTCGGTCCCGTTAACGCAGTTTGCGCCGCTGGCCGCGCTGCCCCGCGTGCGCCTGTACAGTCTCCAGAAAGGACCGGGGCACGAGGAGCTTGCCGCTCTCCACGGCCGCTTTCCCGTTGTCGAGCTGGGGCCGGCACTGGATGAAGCCGCCGGGGCATTCATGGATACCGCGGCGGTGATGAAAAACCTCGATCTTGTCGTCACCTCGGATACGTCCATCGCCCATCTCGCCGGGGCTCTGGGTGTGCCGGTCTGGGTCCCGCTTTCGTTCGCGGCCGAGTGGCGCTGGCTTGAAGAGAGGGAGGACACTCCCTGGTACCCGACCATGCGTCTGTTTCGGCAGTCGGAATATGGTCGCTGGGAGCCGGTGTTCGAGCGCATCGCCCGGCTGCTGGCGGCCCGCCTTGGCTGAGCCTGTCGGATTGTCGCAGCCTGCATATTCTCTTAGAATTTCTCTGCGCACGACAATCGTGGCGGGGCCTCTCTTTCGCTCTCGGAAAGAAATCTGTGACGGGTTAGTGAATTGCAGCCATCGGCGGCGCGCCGTCGGCGTCGAGTCATATTCACGGAGCACACAGTCATCTTCTGCGTGGCCTGCGGGGCCGACCAAAGGGGGATCGATCATGTTGCGACGACGGGTTCATGTTCTAGGGCTTGCGGCCCTGGCAGTGGTGGTCTTGCTGGCAAGGCCCGCCACCGGCGAAGCCCGCCAGCGAGGCGATGCTCGCGGGGCGCCTGCCGACTCGGGCGGGCCCAATGTATTGCGCATCATTGTCATCGTGCCCACGGCGGAGGCCGAGGTCACCATCAATGGCGTTAAGACTGCGCAGACGGGCAAAGTCCGGCGCTTTGTGTCGCCGGCACTGGAGCCGGCCCAATCCTATGCCTACGAGCTGCGGGCCCGCTGGCGTGCCGGCGGCAAGGACGTGCAGCAGACCCGGACGATCAAGTTCAAGGCGGGGCAGCGGCTGACGGTCGATTTCACCAAGGCCGAGAGCGCGGTTGTGGTGCCGCTCCCCAAGAAAACCCTTTACGACCGGCTTGGTGGTGAAGCGGCAGTCAAGGCCGTCGTGGATGATGTCGTCGCGCGCGCCGCCACCGATCCCAAGGTGAACTTCACGCGCAAGGGAACGGCGCGGGAGTGGAAGGCGACGCCGGAGAACATCGCCAAGCTCAAGTCCAGCCTCGTGCAAATGATCGCGGCCGCCACCGGCGGGCCCCAGAAATACACGGGCAAGAGCATGAAGGATGTGCACAAAGGGATGCAGATCAGCGACAAGGAATTCGCCGCCTTGATCGACGACCTCAAGGCCGCTCTGGACAAGCTCAAGGTTGCGGCCAAGGAGCAAGACGAGCTGCTCGCGATCGTCGCGAGCACCGGCAAGGACATCGTCGAGCCGGTCGCACCCAAGCCCAAGCCCAAAACGCTTTACGAGCGGCTTGGCGGCGAAGCCACGGTCAAGGCCGTGGTTGAAGATTTTGTGCCGCGCGCCCTCGCCGATGCCAAAGCGATTTTCACTCGCAAGGGCACGCCGCGCGAATGGAAAGCCACTCCCGAAACCATTGCCGTGCTCAAGACGCACCTGGTGCAGATCATCGGCACCGTCACCGGCGGCCCGCAAAAGTATTCCGGCAAAGGCATGAAGGAGGCGCACAAGGGCATGCAGATCACGGCCGCCCAATTTGACGCGTTGACTGCAGATCTCAAGGCCAGCCTCGAAAGGGCCAAGGTGCCGGCGAAGGAGCAGACCGAGCTGCTGGCGATCGTCGCCGGTACCAAGAAGGATATCGTGGAGAAATAGGCCCTTCTTTGCTCAAGTGCAATCGTAACAAAGGCGCCGATCTCCTTTGGAGGGATCGGCGCCTTTTGCGCGCGGTCGGTCCTGAAGTTGACCGCGCGGCGGTCTTGCCTTATGCTGCGCATGGCTCCGGTATCGTTATGTGCAGGTCGTGTTATGGGAGCGCAAAGACGATGGCACCTGTTTCACTCCACCCGACTGAACCTGACGTGAAATACCCGACCTCGGACGGACGACCCATGGCGGAAACCGACGATCATCGCGACCTCATGATCGACCTGATCGAGACGGTCAAGGACTACAGGGCCGACGACCCCCTCTACTACGTCTCGGGCAACTTGCTGGTGTTCTATGAGAAGGGCAACCGGCGCCGTCATCTGTCGCCTGACTTCTTTGTGGTACGCGGCGTGCCCAACCACAATCGCGACAATTACTTGATCTGGGCCGAAAGTAAAGGACCGGAGGTCGTAATTGAATTGACGTCCATATCAACGCGCGATGAAGACGTGAAAGACAAGATGCGGCTCTACCGAGACGTGATGAAGGTCTACGAGTATTTTCTCTTTGATCCCCACAATGAGTACCTGGTTCCGCCCTTGCAGGGATATCGGCTCACCGACGGCCAGTATTTGCCGATTGAGCCGGTCGCGGGACGCCTTCCCAGCGAAGTCCTCGAGCTGCATCTGGAGCGCAATGGCAAAGAGGTACGCTTGTACAACCCAGCGACGGACCAGTGGGTGCCGACGCGCCAAGAAGTCGCTCGCCAGGCTGAGGCAGACCGGCATAAAGAAGCGGCGGCGCGGCAGCACGCTGAGGCCGCGCGGCAACGCGCCGAGGCCGAAGTGGAACAGCTCCGCCACGAGCTGGAGGCCTTACGCAAGCACACCGCTGACTAATGCAGACTTAATGGTGAGCGTGATCGTGATCGGCGGGCGCCGGCGGCTCGAGATTGATCTCGGCCGGCGTCCAGCCGTAGTAGCCTTGCAGCCAGCCGCAGAATAGGGCGACCGCCACGAACAGGCCGACCTCTCCGAGCTGCCACCAGAAGTTTGGCACGGAAACAAAACCGAGACAACTGCAGCTCGACGGCGCCAGCCGCGACCAGACCAGGGCGACCATCAACATCAAGAGAATCAGCGGCGCCCAGCCCCCTTCCGCCAGCACCGCCCAGGCTTTCTTCCAGTTGACGGCCCACAGCCACCAGGCGACCCACAGGATAAGCAGCGCCGCCGGCAAAACTTGCTCGCGCTGTTCCGCGAGAAGCTTGCCCATGACCTGAAACAAGTTTCCGAAAGCGTCGAGCAGCTCGCTCACGGCAATCTCCCCTTTAGTAATTTAGAGCCTGTGGCAAAAACAAAGGACTCGGGAGGGCGAGGCTCCCGCCGAGCCGGTTTTCGTGAGGTGCGCGGCTTGGCAGGAGCCTCGCCCTCCCAATTCTGCAACAGGCTCTTAGAAAGAATGACAGAGTACAAACTACGAAGCCAGTCGCCAAGGAACAGCTCCATGCCACTCTTCGGCGCCCACATGTCGATTGCCGGCGGCTATCATAATGCCATTCTCAGCGCGCAGACGCACGGCTGCGCCAGCGTGCAGCTCTTCACCAAGAATTCCAACCAGTGGAACGCCCGCGATCTGGCCGACGACGAAGTCAAGGTTTTCCGCAAGGTGCTTCGCCAAAGCCGCCTCCGCTTTCCCATGGCCCACGACTCGTATCTCATCAATCTCGCCTCTCCCGATGAGACGCTCTATCGGCGCTCGATCGAAGCCTTCGTCGTCGAGGTGCAGCGGGCCGAGCGCCTTGGCCTTCGCTACCTGGTCACCCACCCCGGCGCCCATATTGATTCCGGCGAGGAGCGGGGCCTGGCCCGCGTCGCCTCCGCGCTGGACGAAGTCCACGGCCGCTGCCCGCGCTTGCGCGTGCAGGTCTTGCTTGAGATCACCGCCGGCCAGGGGAGCACCCTCGGGCACCGCTTCGAGCATTTGCAGCGCATCCTCGAGCTGGTCAAGGACCCGAAGCGCCTCGGCGTGTGCTTCGACACTTGCCATGCCTTCGCCGCCGGCTATGCCCTGGCGCCGGAGAAAGAGTACCGCGCCACCATGCGCGTCTTCGACCAGCTCATCGGCTTGCGCCGCCTGCGCGTGTTCCACGTCAACGACAGCCTCAAGCCGCTCGGCACCCGCGTCGATCGCCATGCGCACATCGGGCGAGGCCACCTCGGCCTGGAGCCGTTTCGCCTCCTCGTCAACGATCCCCGCTTCCGCACCCGGCCCATGATCCTGGAGACCGCCAAGGAAGAGGGAAAGGAGACCGACATGGACAAAATAAACCTCGCGACCCTGCGGTCGCTGCTGCACAACAACACTGAGACGCAGACTAGTGCTCCGTCACAGCTCAAATGACGGGTTCAGTTTGGCTCTGCCCATTGACCGCTCTTGCCAGGCTTCGCAAGGAGATCCACTATCCTTGGGTTTCCCGTCCGCCACTCCTCAAGTGATTTCCCCATTTCGCCGATAATCTTTTTGTCAACGCGGTATCACACACTTAGCCATTGCCTTGACTCGCCAACCTTTGGCCGCCAGCACGCGGCGTGGCGGTGCTCAGCTCATCCGTGGAGGGGGATGCTGAGCCTCCGACCGCAGCGCTCGCACTGTCTTCCCGACTTCCGCACGCTACCCGCGCCGCGCGGACACGAGAATGACATTGGCGGCCATCCCGCAAGGGGCTCCGGCATCCAGGTGCTTGCCCCGGCCATCTGCTCATTGTTCCGTCTCCCGTGGTTTTCACCCCAAGCAGCGGCCACTGCCACGACCCCGCCGGAGCCCCTTTTTTCATTTTCGATTTTCGATTGCCGGGGAGCCCCATACCATTTTCGATTTTCGATTTTCGATTGCCGGGGAGCCCCATATATAGAAGGCTGGAGACGCTCCCGCGGGAGAACACCGTCCCTGCCGAAAAATCGGCAATCGAAAATCGAAAATCGAAAATGAAAAATGCCAATTGAAAGCCTGCACGCCCGCGAGATCCTGGATAGCCGCGGCAATCCCACCGTCGAGGTCGAGGTCCTCCTGGACGATGGGGCCACCGGCCGCGCCGCCGTTCCCAGCGGCGCCAGCACCGGCGCCCATGAAGCCGCCGAGCTGCGCGACGGCGACAAGGCGCGCTACCTCGGACGCGGTGTCCTTCACGCCGTCAGGAACGTCAACGAGACAATTGCCCCCGCCGTTCTCGGCCACGACGCCATCGATCAGGTCGCCCTCGATAATCTTCTCATTGCCCTCGACGGCACGCCCAACAAGGCGAAGCTCGGCGCCAATGCCATCCTCGGCGTGTCGATGGCCGTCGCTCACGCTGCCGCCGAGTCGGTGGGCTTGCCCCTCTACCGCTACCTGGGCGGCGCCAACGCCAAGTGCCTGCCGCTGCCGATGATGAACATCCTCAACGGCGGCAAGCACGCCGATAACAACGTCGATTTCCAGGAGTTCATGATCATGCCCGTGGGCGCTCCCTCGTTCCGGGAAGCCCTCCGCATGGGCGCCGAAGTGTTTCACAGCTTGAAAAACGTCTTGAAAGGCCGCGGCCTCAACACCTCCGTAGGCGACGAGGGCGGCTTCGCTCCCAGCCTCAAGAGCAACGAGGAAGCTCTCGAAGTCGTCGGCCAGGCGGTTGAGAAGGCCGGCTACCGCCTCGGCGAGCAGGTCGTCTTCGCGCTCGATCCCGCCACCACCGAGCTGTTCGACGAGGCCAAGAAAAAGGGCAAGACCGGCTATTGCTTCTTCAAGAGCAACCCCGAGCACGTCGCCAGCTCCGACGAGATGATCGACGTCTGGAAAAAGCTCTGTGCCAAGTGGCCCATCCGCTCCATCGAGGACGGACTGGCCGAGGACGACTGGGCCGGCTGGCAGAAGCTGACCCGGGAGCTGGGCGGCTCGGTGCAGCTCGTCGGCGACGACCTGTTCGTGACCAACACCCGCCGCCTCCAAGACGGCATCGCCAAAAAAGCGGGCAACAGCATCCTCATCAAGGTCAACCAGATCGGCAGCCTCACCGAGACCCTCGACGCCATCGAGCTGGCGCGCCGCAACAGCTTTACCACCGTCATCAGCCATCGGAGCGGCGAGACCGAAGACACGACCATTGCCGACATCGCCGTCGCCACCAACGCCGGTCAGATCAAGACCGGCTCCGCCAGCCGGACCGACCGCATCGCCAAGTACAACCAGCTCCTGCGCATCGAAGAGCAGCTCGGCGCGGACGCCGTCTTCGCCGGCGCGTCCTTCGGAAGAAAAGATGGTTAGCCGCAACCGAAGGGGAGCGCTCGCTGAATCGAGATCGCATGTCCGAGCTACCGCGGCGCTCCTGGCTCTCCTTCCTTCTCTTTTGGTTCACCCTGGCGCTCGCCGCGTCTCTGTTCTTGCTGGTAATCCTCGCTCCCTTCCTGGATAATAAGGACCCGAGTCCGCGGGGCTGGGCGCGCTGGCTCGCCCTCTTCGCTCGCGACGTGGTGCTGCAGCGCACCGCCCTCGCGAGCGCGGTCTGCCTGGCGGTCACGGCCAGCGTCTTTTTCCGCCCCGTCGCGCGCGCCCGTACCGACGATGCCGAGCCCTCGAAGCCACCGCGACAGCCTCCGCCCGCGACTATGGCGGGCGCCTGATGCCTCTTGGTTTCCTTATCATGCTAAGCTGGCTCGTCGATCACACTCTGACCGTCTACATCCTGCTCCTCGGCGTGGCCATTGGCCTCCTGGTGGCCTGGTGGCGGCTTCGCAAGCGCAAGCTGGTCATCGCGCTCGCCGTCACCGCGGGCCTTGCCGGCATCGTCTTTCTTCTCTCGCTCCTTGTGGATTCGGATCGCAAGCGCATTTGGCGCACTCTTCAGGAAATGGCCGAAGGCATCGAGAAGCGCGATCTGGACATGACCTTCCGCCATATCGCCGACGATTGCACAACGCATTTGATCGGCCCGCCCCTATCACGGGAAGAAATGCTCGGGCACGCTCGCCTGGCCATCCGCAACGGTGGGCTCACGCGGATTCACTTTTTCGCCTTTGAGGTCGTGAGCCTCAATCCGCCCGATGCCGAGGTGTTTTTCAAGGCCAAGCCCTTTGGCAACTGGGCGACCGGGGCCGAGTACTGCGGTTGTCGCGCTACCTTCCGCCAGGACGCGGATGGCCGATGGCTCATGCATAAACTCGAGCTGTTCAAGCCGGAG
>Ga0207108_1005_pt2 | contig 14701 bp, 18 predicted proteins | sample Alteio_BWMinHeat_76_FD_153562 | JGI IMG/M metagenome (GOLD analysis project Ga0207108, IMG submission 153562) | Enriched cells from forest soil in Barre Woods Harvard Forest LTER site, Petersham, Massachusetts, United States -... | ecosystem: Environmental > Terrestrial > Soil > Temperate forest >...
TGGCGGCGCTTCAATTGGATGCATTCGACAAAGGCGATTTTGAGAAGTTAACCGCGATTGCCGAGTAAAAGTTTATGAGGATGGCTTGAGGTCTGAAAAAGCAATGACTTCGTTAGGCGTTCGCATGTGCAGTATCTCATCGAAATCCGCGCTTGCGTGATCTGAAAAGCTCATCACAAAATGAACTGCACTTCTGACGACTGACAGATTTTTTTCCTTTTCGGCGAGGTCCATTGCTGTATTGATCAAGTCGCGCTTAGAATTATCGGGCAAAGTTCTCTTTCTCAGTTCGTCAAAAGCAAATGCTTTCGCCATATCGGGATTCTCATACATTCCGATTTCATGAATGACTGCTCCGGAAGCAAACACTGGTCTTGGCTCATGATGCGTAAGAAGGTTCATCAACGCTGGAGTAGGGTCTGCGGAGTATTCGATCAGCGATTTCGTCAGAAATAAGGATTTCTTGAGGTCATGTTCGCTCATTTGAGGAACCCAATCTTGAAAGAATTCTGCAAATTCTCGAGGGCTATCTGTCACAATGGGTTTGATCTCTGCATACAAGGTATCGAGACCTCTCTGGTCGGTCCTGGCGAGATGGGTGAGATCTTTTAGAATGGAATAAACCTTGGATTTGACATGGAGTTGCTTGGCTTCTTGAGGCGATGAAGGTTTAGATATCTTCGCTCGATAGAGATTTCGAACAAACTCGAAAACACTGGGCTTCGATTTCAATTCTTCTATCTGGGATTCAGAATGTACTGGAGTCGAAGACTGCCTTCGACTCGCGACATCGATAGCGGCCATCACGCCCAGTAAAAGCAAACTTAAAATAAGAACGAGTCGTCTATCCATTTCCTACGACCGTCATCCCTAATTCAGGATCCATTTTTTGACTTGATCGTTTGTATATTCATTGAATCGATTCAGCAGTAGATAGGTCATTTTCTCGTTGGACACTGACTTCTCGAGCTCATTGTTTGTGAGATGATCTCGTACCCACGCATGAAAGATAAAATCGTAATTGTATCCACTGCCACGCCCATCGGTGTCGTAAAACTTGGCATCACACGCTTGGTTGCCTATTTCCGTGCTCATATCTCCATGGCTACAATTCACATGACTAGGATCGTCGGGTCGAAAATGGCTGGCCTCGTGCACGATGGTTGACGCACGCATACTCTCGTCAGTAAAGAAAAAAATATCATTCAGGGTCATTCGTCTAACCGTCTTTCCAAAAATAGTCCCTAAGACTGAATCCTCATATGGATGGCCCGCTGCAGCCACCGTTGTGTTTGGATAATCTTTATCTTTTGGTAAATAAGCTATTTGCTCAATATACTTCTTAGCGAAGCTATAGAAGTTCGGCGAATATCCTTTTGAATTGGGAGTGAATTTCAAATGCTCCAGATGGTAAAGAGTGAGTGCAATCTCTGATGTTTGCGTGGGGCATCGAAAATGCACGAGTGGCCACTGAACTCCAAAATCCTTGTAGTATTTTGTTTTCCATGAATGGTTCAGCGTTTCGCAGTCGGGATCGGCAGCTGAAGCGGTGCTCGAAAGGTGAAGGATACTACTAAAAACAGCAACCGCAATACTGATGAAATGACAATGGGCTAAAATCCTCACCCTCGCGCGCATCCCCTAAATTCTTAAACCACCCTTACTTAACCATTCCGTTATAGGAAGTGTGGAACTTCAATGTAAATACAAATTCATCTCAGCCCGAAATTTTTTTCGAAGAGTTTGGAAATTCAAACCCATAGGGGACAAGCATGCCCCGCCGGCTTGACTCCATTTCCTAAAGAAACAACCCACGGGAAAACGAAAATCGCCGGATGGGACCAATACTGCAAGAAGTCTAACGATTTAGATGCGGCAGTTCTAATCAGCTCGATCAGGACTCAAAAGTAATTTAACTTGGCATTGGACTTGCATATTACTCTGCTTCGGGACCAGAAGGGATAGGGTAGGTACGAGAAGGAATATGGATGAAACTACTTTGCCTCTTTTTATTCGCCCTCACACTCGGGAACTTGCCGCTCGATCTTCCTGCGGCCGATCAATCGGAATCTGAGCAATCCCAGACGACAACTCCAAAAGCTCCTGTGCCTCTAAACTATGGCCGCCAATCCCGCTGCAATCGACGATTGATTGGTCTAGCAACATTTGTCTCAGTCTCCGTCATCGGTGAACGCGAGTTAAGAAAGCGAGGTCTCGAAGCTAGAGGGATCGATTACTTCAGTCAGGGACTTAGTTGGAGTCATGTCAATAACAGTTGGTATTTCGGACGAACTCAATTCGCAAAAAATTCGACAGATCCGAAGCGCCAAAATTGGAGTTCAAAACACGAATGGAATGCGGCTTTGGCGGCAGTTAACTTTGGCAATTCAAAAGTCCGATTGCCCGCTCTCCATTCTCTCTATGAAAGTGATGGTCTTCAGTATTCAATTTACTTGATCAAACCAGAAAAGAGAGTATCGAGCCTGACTCAACTAATCCGATCCGAGATCGACGAAGGGGTCCGTATACTTTACGTAGATAGATTAAGTGAACTTCGCACCCGAGAGGCAACTTCGATTCTGCTCGATCTACTTCAGAATGATTTGAGTAGCATAGTCCAAGCTTCTGCCGCTGACGGGCTTGCAGAAATTGCCGATGAAAAAATCAAAGCTCAACTCGTCATTGCCTTCAAAAAAGAGACGGATCCTGAGCTTCGCCTTCACCTCGCGTTAGCACTTGCAAGAGTTAAAGCCAAAGAGGCGCCTCAGGCTTTACTCGAACTCCTTCGATCTAAATTTCCGCTTTTGCACCAGGGCGATCTGGCAGAACAAAATCCACAGGATGAAAAGATCCACTATTTGGCGGGCAAAGCGTTAGCGCATCTTCATGTTAAAGAAGCTATTCCAGATTTTCTCAAGATGTTGAATTCCAACGATTGGATAGAGAAAGGGACAGCGGCCACTTGCCTTGCGGAGCTAGATGTTAAAGAAGTCATCCCGACTCTGGAACAAATGGAAAAGCCTTATAGAGAATATATGGAATTCAGAGGTGGAAAGCACCGCGACGCTGAAGATGTAAAAAAGGCCTTACAGCAACTAGGCGCTCGCACGATAGATTCTGGTCACGACGCTACAGAAGATGCCATGGCGAGAAAGAAAGAAATCTCTATTATGGTCGACAGCCTCAATGGCAGCGGTCCTGAATCATTCGAGTACGCTTATAAAAGGTTGATTCAGTTAAAAGCACATGAAGCAGTGCCGGCCCTCAAAAAAAATTATAACAATTATAAAGATCTGAAAGGAGGAGGTATTCCATGGGACGCCTACGTGGATGCTAATCTTGTCACGATCGCAGGAATTGAAGACAAAAATTCTATCCCTTACTTTGAGAAACTTTACTATGGCGATATTGATCCATCGCAAAAAGTTATCGTCGGAGCTCTTCTAGCCTGGCTTAAAGTTCCCGGTGCAAAACCGAAGGTGTTAAAGTCGGTATTTGGGAATCCATTACCATGGCGTGAGGATTTAGGATTTTCCTACGAGCATCACGAGTGATCCAGAAAACCCTCGTTTGTGTCTAACGCCATCTGAGACCTCTTGAGGCGCTCAAGTCTTTACTGAAGAACCTCGATGGAGCGCTTCGCCGACTTCGGCTCGATTCAGTTCAGCAAATCCTTCATCGCTTTCGCCAAATGCGATGGATTCTCGACGACGCGAACGCCTGCTTTTTGGAGAGCTTCCATCTTCGCTTGCGCTGTGCCTTTTCCGCCAGAAATGATGGCTCCGGCATGCCCCATTCGCCTGCCCGGAGGAGCCGTGGCCCCAGCGATAAAACTCACCACAGGCTTTTTGAGATTTTTCTGAATCCATTCGGCTGCGGCTTCTTCTTCAGATCCACCGATTTCGCCAATCATGATTACGCCTTCGGTTTCAGGATCGTCTTTGAAGCGCTTGAGAATCTCGATGAAATCTGCTCCGTGTATCGGATCGCCTCCAATGCCTACGCAAGTCGTGGCTCCGAGTCCGATCCGTGAAATCTGATCGACCGCTTCGTAAGTGAGGGTGCCTGAGCGCGACAAAACGCCCACACGCCCACGCGTCCCAATGGAGTTTGGTTGAATGCCGATGCGGCACTCTCCGACAGTCGTCACACCCGGACAATTGGGCCCGATCAAAAGACAGTCAGACATTTTTCGCATTTGATATTTCACCGAAATCATATCGTTCACCGGAATTCCTTCAGTGATTGTGACGATGAGCTTGATACCCGCGAATGCAGCTTCCAAAATGGCGTCGGCCGCAAATGGCGGCGGAACAAAAACGACAGTCGCCGTTGCCCCTGTCTTCTTGACAGCATCTTCAACCGTGTTAAAGACGGGAACTTTGTATTTCGTGTTTCCTTCGTCTTGCATGAAGGTCCCGCCTTTTCCGGGCGTCACACCACCCACCACAGCGGTGCCGTAATCGATCGATTGCTTTGCATGGAACCATCCGCTTTTTCCGGTGATCCCTTGAACCAAAAGTTTGGTGGACTTATCAATGAGAATGGACATTTTATCGACCCCCACCCTTCGATGCTTTCACAACTTTTTCTGCGGCTTCTTCAATGGTTTCAGCAGTCTGAATGGGAAGCCCCGAGTTAGCGAGAATTTGGCGCCCTTCAGCAGCGCGCGTTCCCTGAAGGCGCACAACCAAAGGAAGTTGTAGTTGAGTGCTTTTGGCTGCCTCCAAAATTCCGTTCGCGATAATGTCGCACTTCATGATTCCGCCGAAAATATTCACCAAAATCGCTTTCACTTTGGGATCTTTTAAAATGATTTTAAATGCTGCGGTCACCGCCTCGGTTGAATCTCCACCTCCTACGTCCAAAAAATTAGCAGGTTCGCCTCCAGCAAGTTTGATCACGTCCATGGTCGCCATGGCAAGCCCAGCACCATTCACCATGCAGCCCACTGTTCCATCGAGTGAAATATAATTTAAACCAAAAGCGGCAGCTTCTGTTTCGAGGGCGTCTTCCTCATATTTATCTTGGAGCTCGGCAATTTCGGGATGTCGATAAAGCCCATTGTCGTCGAAGGTCATTTTCGCGTCGAGGGCGAGTAGGTGGTTGTCTTTGTCGAGAATGAGGGGATTGATTTCCACAAGAGATGCATCGGACTCCATATAAGCTCGAATCAACGATTGGCAAAGTTTAGTGAGTTCGGAGTGCGATTTTTCGGGAACCTGCAGACGGTAGCCAAGGAGCCGACCGAGGAAGCTCCGAAAGCCCAAAAGTGGATCGATTCCGATGCGAATGATTTTTTCTGGGCTCTTCTGCGCAAGCTCTTCAATGTCCATTCCGCCTTCGGCTGAAGCGATGAGCCCGAGTTCCGAGGTAGCTCGATCCAGCAAAACGGCGAGATACATTTCTTTAGCAATCGCACTGCCGGCTTCGATATAAATCGCTCGGACTTTTTGGCCTTGCGGGCCGGTTTGGTGCGTCACGAGATTCATTCCCAAAATCTGAGTGGAGAATTTTTTGGCTTCATCAAGTGATTTTGCGATTTTGACTCCGCCGCCCTTTCCACGCCCGCCAGCGTGAATCTGAGCTTTGATGGCGACGACCCCACCACCGACTTCTCTGTAGGCCGACTCCACTTGATCCAGATTGAAAACGGGAACGCCTTTTGCGACCGGGACTCCAAACTTTTTCAGAACACCCTTTGCCTGATACTCATGAATTTTCATTTAAATTGAATTTACAAAGGAAGAAGCATTCCGTCGATGCAAAAACCCGTAAAGATAGGAAGTGTCGGCTGAAGAGAGTGGATTTGACGATTATATTGTCGCTATTAGGTCTTTGGTTTAAATCTCTGGCGACGTTGCTTTGCGATTTTCGTTCAGAACGCGAAGCATTATTTCAGAAAGCATAGGAAACTTTTTCGAAAAAAAACTAAAAATCGTATTGGCATACTCACGAATTTCAAACTGGGCATCTTCGTCGGGATTCACGGGACTTCCACATCGAAGCCTCATAAAGTTCATGAGGGAACGAAAGTTCACCGTCCAGTACATATCAGTATACGCGGCCATAGGCATGACATTCCGCAAGATCTCCCTCACACGACCTCGATAGGGATTGCGCCCTCCCATGCTTCCGAGTGCCGGAATCTTTCCGGACTTCTCATCTTGTTCCAGCCGCTTTGAGATCTTGTCATAGAGCTGCGAGTAAAAATGGTAGTTCTTTTCCAATAGATCGCAGTACTCGGCCACTTCCTCATCAGTTATGACTTCGTAGCCACTGACTTCACGCGCGACTTTTCCAGGAACATAGAACGAGTGAATGCCCGTTCGATATCGCATACTGTATTCATTGAAAGAACTCACTCGGTGTCGCAGCCATTGCTTCATTACAAATTGCGGACAAATCACGCGAAAGTGAAAAGAGATGCGTTCAAAGGGAGTCCCGTGATTTTGTTTCAGTAGTACATAGAGCAAATTTCGATCGGCCTCGGTGAGTGTGTCTCCAGTCTTCACTCTTTTATTGGAAGCTGAAATCCGCGCCGTATTTAAGATGGTTCCTTCCCAACCCCAAGTTTCTTCGAGTTCTATAAATCCCATCCCTCCCAAATCACTTTCGATTTTTTTCGAATATTGTGGATTCAGTTGAAGGCGACGATCGATTTCCTCTAAAAGCTCTTGGGACGATTTGCTTCGAATCGACGAAAGACGCTCAATGGGATCCTTCCACCCATCGTCTTCTTCAGGAGTATTGTTCGCGGGAGCATTTGTGGAATTTTGCGAAGTCACTCGATCCATTTTGTTTTCTCCGTTGCTGGCGTGCGCGTCCGAACCTCTGGAATCGGCCCCCAACCCAGCCAGATAGTGCCGGCAAATCGTTCGGCCTGCGGATTCAAATCGATGAAGCGGAAAGTTTCGGGACGCGTCATGATTTGACCGGTGCTCCAATAAGATTGCATTCGGAGGGCCGTTGCTGCCAATAGTAAATTTTGAATTCCAGCACAGGTAGCGGCAAAATTTTCCCAATCGATGACTTCGTTCTCATTTCGTTCGCAACTCACAAAAATGAGACACCCAGCCGTGGAAACTTTATCGAAACTGGTTTGCAGCATTGGAAGGGAGCTGGCATCAATGTTTTCTTGAAGGTTGCGAATCCAGCGTTTTATGCCTGGTTGAGTGAGGACTCGAAATCTCCAAGGTTCATTGAGACGATGGTTAGGTGCCATCACGGCGAGTTCCAGCAATCTGGCGATCTCGGCTTTGGAAACGCCGCGGCCGTCGAAGCTCTTACAGGTTCGACGGGAGCGGATCACCAATTCCACAGGCGGAAAGAGGTTGTCCGGCGGCATGATCTGTAATTGATACAAGTTGGCCGCTCTGAAGTCGACGAAATTTGCTGTCTAGGATAGGGTAAATACGATGACGGTCCCGAGTTCAGTGAAATGGGCTTTGTTATTCCTCATTCCGTTAGGGGTTGCTTCCTGTGGCGAAGATACTCCAAAAAAGTTGCTGCCTTCATCGAATATTATCAGCGCACAGACCGCCGCCGTGAGTGACTGGAAGTTACAATCGATCGACGGTGAGGCTTGTGATCCTGAAAAAACCGTACTTCTTCGGATTGAACCTGCGACTCCAGCGGTCGAGCCCAACGGCTCGGATTGTAGTGGCGCCGTTCATGTCAGGGATTTGGGAAATGGAAAGCTTCAGCTGGTGAATTTAAGATCCGCCAACAACCATAACTGTTATGTGGAATTCACTCGAGAGCAACGCAAATTGCGAGCTCGCGTTGAAAAGGCGATCACATTGGGCGCGCAGTATTCCATGAGCGGTTCGACCTTGACGCTCACGCTTGACCAAGTAAAACTCATCTTCGTCGCGGCTTGATTCGCGCATTAACAAAAAACTAAATCCGGGCCCATAGTTTAACAGGATAAAACGGTGGATTCCTAATCCGCTAATCTGCGTTCGAGTCGCGGTGGGCCCACGTTTGCGATGCGTGTGAGATCCACTTCAAGACGAGTCGTGAATTCTGTCGATGGCTCTTCGGATCGGAGGGAGGCCTGACTAGTCTTGGTCAAATCGAGACCCCCGATGTAACGAGTCTCGCCTTTCGTCTTCAACACAAAGAAAAGCTTTTCCCCATCTTGAATGATGAGATGAAGTCCGACGGCAGGTTTCTCCTGCAGAGAGCGCGGCAGACTGAAAACCTCGATTTTCTTAGCGGCATAGGCTTCAAAAGCTCGCAGAATCCGAATGATAGGAGCGATGTAAGCCACCGGAAGATCAAAGCGCCTAAGCTCTAAAGCCACCGCAAATTCAAAAAGATTTCGCTCAGAAAACCGCCGCATCGTTCCACGACCCGAAGCATCTTCGAAATCCGGACGAATAACCCCTTTTTCGCAAAGATGAATCAGGCGATGCTGAGGCTCTTGAAGCTTCTCCTCAATCTGAGCCAGCGTATAAACGACTTTCTCCTCGACTTTCCGCATGAGAGACAGTATCTATCATTGAACTTCCCTTTAAGCAATGGCCGTTTTGGCGCGATTCTTGCAGGGAATTCAACATATGCAGCGACGTGTGTTCATCCCACCTTTCCTACTTATGAGTCTATTCCTTGGCTTTACGCCGGCCGTCTATTCTGAAGAACCCATTAAACTTGGCTCGATCCGAGAAGTACCGGCTTTAGCATCGAATACATTTCGTTATTATGAGATCACTCCGGGCCGCTATCTTCTTCAATATGAAGACGAGGCGCTTGAAGTTCAATATGAGAAGAAGCTCAATGCGACCCATCCTCTGCCGTATTCCATTCAGTATCTGAGTTCTCAAGAATTCAAAAAAAGATTGGATAAGCTAGGCTACTTCTCACATGTCGATATTAAGGATTTTCAGCTGGATACTGATTTTGAAGAAAACTTTCTGGCCGCAAATTTTGATGCAGCTAAATCGAATCCAGATGGAAAGTCGAATTTGAGAATGCTGGACCCAGAAGATGCTATGAAAATGCGTGGGTCCTATTATGTTGGAAGAGGGAAGCCGCTCGATACTAAATTGAAAAAAGTATTGATTCCAACAACTGAAATTGCCGCGATGCAAGCACTGTGGTTCGCAGCGCTTTCTCCAATGGCAGCTGGACTGCGATATTCTCCCTATATTGTAACTTGGCTAGGCGGTAGGTGGGAACAAATGGATGGATTCCGTACTATGGCTGCGGGTGTGGTTGGGCTCGGAATTGTTTCTCTTTCAATGCAATATAAGGTTCTCATGACAGGAAAGAAAATAGAAATGCCCTTTAAGAGAAGACAGGGGCGATGGGCCTTAGCGACTTTAATGGTCGGGATAGGTCTCACTTATACCGCTGGAAGTGCGACGTACCTAACTTGTGTGAATATTTTACGCGCCTTAGCACACTGAAAAGTTTTGATACTTTATCGCTCTCTCCACCATCCGCCAGCTCACTCCTAATGCATTTGCAATAGCTCTCAGGCTCATACCAAGCTTCCGCAGATGAGCAACCTTCAAAGTAATCTCCTGATACTTAAACTGCCGCTCCGACCTCAGGCCCACCGTCACTTCCACCTCCGCCGCAGTTCGAATTGCTGGCAAACGTGCCCACAATGAATGAATTCGCACTGTAAAACTCAATTCCAGGCGAAATCATAAAAACTGGGGACCAGAACGTAATCATCGCCTGAATCAGAGGGTCATCGTAATCCGCCTCGGGAAGAACGATCAAATCCTCAACCATAATAATGACCTCGCCACTGATCACGATCGAATAGCGTTCATCACTATTTGCATCCCGGTAGGTTTGACGCGAGACGATTTTGCCGAACCTTAAACTTTTGATTTTGCCAGTTTCTCGCTCTTCATCCGAGACCATGCGACGTCAACCGCTTCTCTGCGTTTGAGGCCTCGAGATTCTTCTTGTAATTTATCTGCTCGTCGATAAAGCTCCTCTAGTTCTTCTGAGGTAATTTTTCCAAATCTTTTCAAGCTACTTTCTTCATCTTCTTTAATCATTTGCTGAATAAGTGGGTCGTTGTAATCAGCTTCGGGAAGATCGATCAGATCCTCCGCCATCAAAACTGGTTCATCATCGAGCATGCAAACAAACCCTTTATCGCTTTTTATATCGTCGATAGGTTTGGCGCGAGACGATCTTTCCGAGCCACGCCCGGATCCTTTTTTCTTCCGCTTTTGATCGATCGTAATATCCATTTTCCATAATCTCCCGATAAGGTTTCACTATCATAGCCTGTTCTCTTGGATAAAGGTGGATTTCTTCTCCTTGCTGGATCTTATGATAAAGGTGAGAAGCGTGGCGAAACATGGCCTTTAGATTTGCGTTATTAAGAAATTTCTGCAGTTCTTGATCCCGATCAAAATAGTAAGCAAAGAGAGGATCTCGACTAATTTCGTTCCTTTTCTTCAGCCACTCGGACTTCATTTCCTGAATTTCGACGAGTGAATAACTCTCTTTATCTTTCGCGCGTCCGGTCATGTTGATTTTTTAGACGAATTCCATCGATAGGTCCAAGCTAGCAGCCGAGATCTTTCATGCTGTCGATCCGAGCGCGTTCGACTCGAAAGCTGGGGATCACAGGGGACCGCGTTTTTGTGGACCAAGTGGGGACCAGAATTGGCAGATCGGTGCAGATCGGTTCCCTTCATTGCATGATCAAGTTTCAAGTAAGTCATTGTGATTATTTGTTTTTGAATTTTTCCAACGAGTTACAAATATTGAGATTCGAGTCGCGGTGGGCCCAATCCTTCGGAAGCGGAATGCCTCTTGTAGTCGCGAAATCAATCCGTTCGTTCCATCTTAGAGATGGAACTCACCTTTCCACTTCGATCGAAATTGACGGAGAACGAACTACTCATAAGCCCAGGCCCTGAATAGGCGACAAAAATTTCAGCTTCCCATTTTTGGTATTTGGCTTTGTCCTTCTCGTCGTCAGTCACCAGTTGGACAAATGTTTCGAGCCCATACGAAGGGCCCACGCAAGCACCTTTCTCATAATCAAAAGCCGGAAACTTTTCTTCGCACGTGACATCGCTCGGCTCCGACGTCTTGCATTTTTCATATTCGGATTTAGTCACTTCGCATTCCTTGTTGGCATGGCTATCCAGAGCAATAATTCGATAAGTGTGATGCCCACCTTCCAGCGCTCGTTCCGCTTCGGCAACACTCATTCCAACTTTTATTTTAGAATACGCTCTCGATGCTGAATACATTCCGGAATAAATACCCAAACCAAGCCCAATAATGACGGCTAGAATGAAAAGGCCGATGAGAGAAAGGATAACTACAAAAGTAATCTTAAAGATCTTCAGAATTAGTTGAATCATTTCGACACTGGATTTAACGATCTGATTTTTTTATTTTGAAGTCAGCAGGGATTGCGAACTTCTCTTTCGGAATCGTCACATCGAACGAAACACTTGTGGCCACTGCATCTTCGTGAATGGATCCGAATGATTTTTTCATCTTGAGAATAATACCTCGATAAATGGAGACTTCAAAATTTGGGGCTGCCCAAACCTCGCAGTTCCATTTGAGGCATTTTGCTTTTCCTTTATGGGAAGCTTTTTCACCAGACCAATCGAAAAGCATAGAATTGAAATCAAGTTTGTTGGACTCGTTTGGCCTTTTTGAAATAAACTTTTGATCGAGATCGATATAAATCGTTTCCGAAGGTGTAAAAACAATTTTCACATTGTTTGTTGGACTATATTTCCCGCGATCGGTGATGCGGGTACTATCGTTTTCAAATCGATTACTCTCAATCCACACATCCCAATTTTCAGTTCCCACAATCGAATGGTGAACGTATTTAATATGAGCTGTTCGAAACCCAGTGGAGCTGTCTGTTGGCACCAATGAGAGGGCAAGCGACACTAACAAAGTCTTCATTCCTGAATTATAGCAGGCGAGGAATAACTCAAAAGTATTGAATGATAAAAATTCAATGCGTTGCGGCGAGCGCTTGGCCTTGCGGCGACGATGGCCACGCAACAACCCAGGAGTTTTCAATCGGGAATTCGTGAACCCTCAGGGAGCCGATTGGTTAATTCAATTTGAGTTGAATGTATTGATTGATCGAAAGACCTTGCTCGGCCGATTTAATGGCAAGCTCTCGATGTTTTTCGGGTGAGGTTCTCAGGGTGAGATTCCCCTGAAACTTCTTCAGGCCGAATGGTTCTGGAACTTCTTCTTTCTTTTCAGCCATCCATAATCGCTTATGGAAAGGTTGCCGGGGACCACAGGGGACCTCTCTCGCTCATCGTCGCACGCCGCGCCTGAGGAAAAAATTCTCGCTTTAATCTGGCCCAAGGTTGCAATGAATTCGAACCGGCAGTAGTGGAGGGCAGAATGTTCAGGCAGCACATCGTGACTAAAGGTTACGAGCTCGCATTAAATCTGGCGTAGATATGTCATGATGATAGCGGTGATGCGTGGCACAAAGACTCGTGAGGTTCTCCAGGGAATGGCTTCCGTTTCGCGCAACAGCCTTGATATGATGTATTTCGATAAAATGACTGGAATGGCACACACGGCCATCCACCCCTCGATAGCAGCACTTTCCTTGATCTCGAAGAAAGACCTGATGCCGAATAGAAGCAGGAATGGGAGTTCGTTTTGCGATACGAACGACTCCACCTTTTGATCCCGGGATCAATTCGCCTAGGATGAATTCACCAGAACTCTGAGGTGCTTCGGATTTTTTTCTCATCACTCGCTCCGCTTTCTTCAGGGGATCCTTGCGCTGGATGAGTTCCTTGACAGCTTTGCTCAAAGCCTCTTCATAGCTGGCACTTTTAAGAAGGGTCTTCAGTCTCTGCAAGAGTCGAAAGTCTTCATCGGTAAGAGAGAGTTTCAGACTCACTCGGTTTTTCGTCAGTCTTCGGACGCTTTCTTTGAGAGGCACTTCTGGGTTTTCTTTCAGGATCTCTTTCTCAAGCTCGACACGAGTCAGTGTTTCAGCCTTTTCAATCCAGGTGGCGTGGTTTTCTTCTGTAATCACCGGCAAAATGCGTCGAGCTTTAGAGATTTCTAAATTGCCCTTTTCGATCTCCGTCTTCAGGGCGGGAATCTCCTTCGCCTTCTTAGCAATCTGCGTATACGTATAACTGTTCGCTTCTGACAACATGAGACATTCATTTGCGTATTGGAATAAATTCGGAAACCCCAACGCGCAGTGGACTCTCCCCACCTCCACTTTTTGAAGAATATCGATGAGATCCGTTTCACACTTCTTAAAATTCTTAGAAATGAGAAGAGCTTGCTCGTGCAGAGATTGTTGATTCGAATTGAGAGACATGACTTACTCCTTTACTTCTGCCGACGGTTCATTTCTAACACAGGTTTTGGGGATCATGGAAAAGCCCATCGTGAAACGATCGTTCATTGCAGGAAGAAAAATCTGGTCTCCAGTGCGCGCCGGCTCTCTGGAGAAGAACCCGTTCAAGCCATCACAATTTTAAAACGGTGGAGTGAAACTAAAAAAGTTGCCTCTCAGAACGTGTCAAATCTTTTATGCAATATTCCTCCACCCATCTTCGATTTTTTCTCGAAACACCTGGAAATACCCAAAAGACCAATTCACCTTGTCGCAAGGTCAAAAAACCTGGCGGATACGGGCGAAATTCAGGATGAACTATACAAGAATTGCCAGAGCCAGTGTTCGGGGCGCGCGATCTGCACTCATCTTTGAAATCTCTGGGAAATCCCTGGCATTTGAGAGTGACGTTTTTATACCTTGTTATTCTGGGCTTATGGCTCTAGTGCTGGGTCGATGGACCTCTCGGATGTTCATCCAGATCTAGGCTCGAAGAATGCGAATATCCCCGCGGATGATTCGTCGAGAGCGGTTCACGATATAAAGGGGCGGCTCACCGCGGTCAAAATGGGACTTCAAGTCTTGGAACGCTATCCGGATCGTGCTGATCTTAGGAGGAAATTCATCAAAGAATGTCTTGAAAGTGTGGAGGCTATGGAAAGCACACTTAAATATCTCTCCGATTTCATTCGCTCGAAAAGATAGTCGTAGACAGAGGAGTTTTCCACGCTCCTCTAATCTCGGAGCGTCCTAAGGGAAGCTCGATGAAGAATGTGGATCCTCGTTCAATTTCGCTTTCAACGCGAATGCTCCCACCGTGTGCCTGGAGAATTTGCGAGACCATGAAGAGTCCCAGACCCCATCCGGGGAAATTGCGTCTGGAAACAGCTCGTCCGAATTTCGAAAAAATCTTGGTTTTATTCTCTTTGCAAAATCCGATTCCTTGATCCCGAATGATCAATTCCCCCCAGGAATTCTTTTGTTTGACCGTAATTTCAATCGGCTTACCCGCCCCGAACTTCAAAGCATTCGAAAAAAGATTCGTGACCATCTGCCGAAGGCGGTCATGATCCCACATTCCGGTCACACCTTCTTCGATCGACAAATCTACTCGGCATTGAATACGCGACATTTCCGATCGATGAACCGAAACAACTTCTCGAACAAGTTCTCCAAGATCGACACATGAGATTTCAAGCTCCATTTTTTCCGCTCCCAAGCGGGAGACGTCGAGGAGCCTCTTCACAAACTCCGAAAGCTGATTCACGCTTTGGCAAGATGTCTCGATCAATCTGTGAACTTGATCGGGTGAAATCGAATGAAGAGAACCTTTTTCGATATAACGCTTCAAAGCTCCAA
>Ga0207108_1112_pt1 | contig 14678 bp, 13 predicted proteins | sample Alteio_BWMinHeat_76_FD_153562 | JGI IMG/M metagenome (GOLD analysis project Ga0207108, IMG submission 153562) | Enriched cells from forest soil in Barre Woods Harvard Forest LTER site, Petersham, Massachusetts, United States -... | ecosystem: Environmental > Terrestrial > Soil > Temperate forest >...
AGAGCGACGCGCGCATCGGTCGTCACGACTTCGTCGATCAAAAACAAGGGCCGCTGCTTCACTTGCATGAAAATTCGACCGACATAGACGCTCATCACCGCGAGACAGGCGAGTTGCGCAGTCGAGAAGAACACCATGACGAGCGCGAGACTGGTCCAACCCGGAACGACATTCCCGAGTAATCGGCCGGCGACGGCATAAAGCGCAACCGCGCAGCCAATGAACATGCCAAACATGGTAAGGATCGCGGCGAGACGCAGAGGAACGGTCGAGAAGCTCGTCAAACCGGCCATTGCGAGCTTGACCATCTTCATCAGCGTATAGCCCGTATTGCCGGCGAAACGACTATCGCGATCGTAGAGAACCTCGGACTGCCGGCCGCCCAGCCAAGCAACCATGCCGCGCAAGAAATCGAGCATAGCCCGGCTCTTCAATGAATCGGGGGATGTCAAAATCGGGTGACTTTGTTGGCGCTAACGGCCATGTCGACCCCGCATGATAGCCGCGCCATCGCGGCTCTCCCTTTCGCGCGCACTTCGTCGTCGAATTTCGTCGCGGCATCATTTACGGGAACGCCGAAAGCGAGTGCCTGCGGACGACCAAACAGTGAAATGCTGTACCGTGCGCAAAGGTCTGCGAGGTTCGCTTCATCCAATAAGGTGAGATCGAGCACTTTTGGCCTATTGCGCAGGAAGGGGTCATTGCGGACGAAGTCCTCGGCAAAAACAAATCCCGATCTATCAACTATAACGAGATCGGTCGACGCGCGCTCGATCGCTTCCGCGGCTCTGAAATAAGGCGTTGCAAAATCGTGCGCATGCTTTGCGTGCACTGGCAGGAGAATCAGCCAAGCGACGGCGCTGCCTATGGTGAGCATCGTCCATGACGCGGCCATCTCGTCTCGCGTCGCGCGTGCCGACAACGCAATCCAGCCATAGCCGGCGAGAAGCGACAGACTGCCGATGAGCCCATGGAGGTACCGATAACCCCAGCCAACGCCCTGATCCGGCATCAAGATGAACATGGCAGCAAGCGTAAGAATAACTCCGGTTGTTAGCCCCCGGGCGATTCCGCTACCGTCGCGGATCGAACGATAGGCGAGGAACGACAAAGGCAGGAGCATCGGATTTTGCCAATCGACAAATCGTAACACATTCTTCAGCATCAGCCCAACGCCCGTCCAATGGAAGCTTGCCAAAAGGGACACCACGCGAACCATGAAGTAGAGCGGTCCAGCATCGCCTGAATCTTGGGGCGACATGCCCTGCCACGCGAGGACGATTTGCCAATAGCTGATCCAGAATAGACAAATGGCTGCGTAACTGACGCCATAGGTGAGGGCCAGCGGGCGCCGCCCGGATGCCCACAGCCGAGCAATGAACGGCGCGGCGAACAAGGGATGGAAGATCAACTGATGCAAGCCGGAGGCGAGAAATCCCACGCCGATCGCCGCGCCATGTCCGATTTTATCATCGCGCAAAAACAACCAAAGCCAGATCAGATTCAGCGTCAAATGCGCGGTCATCGCATAGCTGGTCATCGAGGTGACGAGCACTTGCGAGGATGTCGCCACAAGTAGCGTGCTGATAAAAGCGGCATCGAGGCGTGTCGGCCACAGTCGCCGCGCCACGCCGAAGGTCGTGACAACGGCGAGCGCGGCCAAAAGCGGACCGGTCAATGACGGATCGGCCACCAAGCCGACTATTGCACGAAGACTCGCGTTGACAGGCAGGTAGGCTGAGGCGAAGCCTGCACCGTGAAATATCGGAAGCATGAAACTCGTTGCGAGAGCAGAAACGTAAGGTCGCCATTCCGAGTCGACTGGTGCGATCGCCATACCAGACCGTAGAATCGTTGCGTCAAATTCAGCAAGAAATTCGTCCTGCGTCAGGAAACCGTGCAACACGACATAGGTGCCGATCACGCCGCAGATTAGAACCAAGGCCATAAGAATCACAATTACCGTGCGTGAGTAGCAGAGTATTACCGACGCCGCATGTGACGCCGCGGTCGGTAGGCGCAGGATGGTAATCCCGAGGTGCAAAACCGCAACCACAATCAACCAGAAAGCGTCATGTGTTAGGACGAAAAATGCCGTTAGGGAGCCCAATGGAGATCGACTTTGGAGGAAGGTCGTGCTGAATGTGCAGACAGCTATCGCCAACGCGCATGCGATCAAGGCCATACGCATGTCATGCGGCAGACGAGACGCACTTTTGGTTTCGTCGAGAACAATTTGTGGCGGTAAGGCGGCCATGGGAGACAATCAATCAAGTGAGAGTTAGGGGCAGACTGCGCTGCTTGCGAGGCTTGTTTGCAATCAGTTCCCGCAAGATATTCGCGTATTGTTCGACGGAGCTAGCCCAAGAGTAATGGGAGTGAGCGAACGCGAAACGTTTCATACGTTCCGCCGTCGTATTCGGCTTTGCAAGCAATCGAGCAATCTCTTGCGAAAACAATTGCGCCGTTCGCTCTGGATCGCGTGGATCGACCGGCGTGCCGGTCACGAAAGAGCACGCCGACGAGTCCGCGCTCGCTGTTTCCAAACCGCAGAGAACTGGCAAGCCGCAGGCCAACGCTTCCTGGATGACGAGCGGAAACCCTTCGCCCGCGCTCGGTAAGACCAGAATGCTGCTTGCTCGATAGAGCGAGGCGAGAGTTGGGCCAGAGAGCGATGTGAACACGCGGACATTGGCGAGGTTCCACTTGCATGGATCGATTGCTCCCCAGCCGGCTAGCGCGAAGATGATGCCGGGGTGTTCTCGCGCGAGGCTCCGCAGCGTGGCCAAGCCTTTTTTTTCGACGAAGCGCCCGACGAAGAGTGCGATCGGACCCGACGGAGGCAGATCGAAATGCTGCCTTGCTTCTATCGCTTCACTGTCGTTGCCAGGTGGGTTGAAAACGTTCGTATCGAGACCATTGAATATTAGTCGTGCCAGGCGCCTGCATTGGAGATCGGCGAAAAAACGTTGGGTGACTTCACTGATGAACACGATTTGATCCGCATGTTTCAAAACGGTCCTGGTGATAACCTTGTTGGCGACGCTCATTAGGGAGCGCAAGAGGAGGTTGTTATATGGAACCATTCCGATGTGCTGAACGACCACGTAGGGTTTGCCTGCCCAGGACGCGGAGAGAGCGGCGACGACGCTCGTCAAATAGAGTCCGTCATGAATCAGTACGGCGTTGGCGCGGTTCGTCTCACGAAAAATTCGTCGCCAGGCCGATGGATAGGCGAGTGGATAGGGAATGCCTATCGTTCGCTCAAGGAGATTGGACGCGTGCAGAGTGATCCGCGTCACATTTTCTGTCGTTGTCGAGACTGGCGAGGCATCGGTCGCCATCCAGGTCACGTCGATGCCTCGGTTCGCGAGTTCTCGGGCCAGAGAGCTTGCGACGATTTCTATGCCGCCGCGATGCTCCTCGAAATAGTGCGAGACCATCAGAAGGTTCATCGGTCGTCCTTCGCGATCTCTCGTTGGCATTCAAACCGGACGCCATTTCATGGTCGTTTCCAATCGGTTTGGGAAAAGCTTGGCAAAGAGCCCGTTACGATAAGGCCCAGAGCATTGTTCGATGACGCGGTATCCGGCTGAGGCGGCGAGGTCCGACCATTCCTGTGCGGTCGAATAATTGGCCTGCAGCATGCCCTGAAAAGGCACATTGCCCAGGAGGTCTAGGACCGCAAGACGCGCGGCGTCTAAGTAGCCAGCTGAGACGTGGTCCTTGATATAGAGTGGCCCGGCTCCCGCGACGCGCTTGCATTCTCGTAACAGCTGGAGGCGAGACTTCTTCGGCACGTGGTGGAGAACGTTCATGAGAATGATGCAGTCGAAAGAGGCATCTGGAAAGGGCAAGTTTCGCCCGTCGTAGATGGCAGTTTCTATATTCAGGGATTTGAGAAAACGGTTCTCGACGTCCACGGAGGCGACGCGTCCGAGACAAAAAAGATTCTTGATCGTTTGCGCGACGCCGCCGGTTCCGCCGCCGACGTCGAGGGCGGATCGATGAGACGCATCCCAGAACCTTTGCAGAGTTTCCAGCATCACATGTTGATAAACCGGTCGATGCCAGGAATAGAACGGGATGTGTACCGATAGGTTGCGCGTTACATTTTCTAGGGAAATCGGTTCCATTTATTTAGCGCTCCAGTGACTAGCCAACAGAGCCCGTCGAGCGGAGATGAAGTTCCAGGAGAAGACGAGCGCCGTGGTCGTTGGAGCGGCAAGGATTATCGAAACGCCGAACAGATCGCATAGGACATATAGACCGATGATCCAGATCGGATAATTCATGAGCATCGCTAGTGTATAGCGGATGAAAGATGGCCACGATGGAGAAGAATGGAAAGTGAAGTTTGTATGAAGTCCATATCCGACACAAAGAACAGGCACGAAAGCAAGGGCTGTCGAAAAAAAGTAAGGCATGCCGAAGCCAGAGAGTCCGATCACCAGAATATTGGTCAGCGCCGCGCAGGCCGCCCCGACGAAGACAAAGCGAGACAGAGTCATGCGCGCGATTCCGTTGGCCGGGCCAAGATTACGTAGACGCAAGCGTTGTCGCGCGTGACCCATTCAGGTGTGAGCATATCTTCAAGATAGGCACGCGCATTCATGGCGATGGCAAATGCGTTCGCCAACGGTCGTCCGATGACCGGAAGTCGGAGACATGCGTGATAGGCGCAGGTCAGGCGTAGCAACGTCGTCCAGGAAAGGGGGCCGAGGAGCGAAGCGCAATTTACTGTCTCGAAGCCGTGATCTGCCATTTCCACGATGAGGCCCTGCCGCGTCCATCTGCGATGATCTTCAGGGTGAGGATGATAAAGCCAGGTCCCATGGGTCGACAGAATGAGCCAACCGCCTTGATGTAACAATCTATGGGCTTCTGCGAGGTAATTGCCGACGTGGCGGACATGTTCGAGGACTTGAAACGATAGAACGAGATCGCAGCTAGCGCTCCGCGCATCAACGCGGCCCTCATCGTTTATGAGGATATCCGCGTCCGTGAAATCGGCACCTCGATAAAGCGTCCCCTTGCTCTCGAAAATAGAGCGGTAGGGTTGCGATCCGCAACCGAAGTCGATGGCAACCTTACCCTGGCCGGCCGTCAAAGCTGCGAAGTCTTCGATCGCGGACCGCAGTTCGCGAAGGACCAGCCAGTCCGTGTTTGTGATGCGTGGATAAAGGCGTCTCTCGGCGGATTCTGTTTGCATGAGGTTTTCGCCATTACAAGATGAACTACGATCCGAAGGCGCGGCGGATAGGTTCGGCCGTTGGAATACCCACAGGATTGGTTGGAATGCTGGGGCTATTCGTTTTCCCGGTGTCGGAGACTCGAAAAATGTTTCCAGTGGCATCCGCTGTCGCAAACTCCTTCAAGAAATCCGCCTCGTTCCCACCGATGATCGCAAGAAGAAATCCGCCCAAAATGTTTTGCGCGCCGACAACGATCAGCGTCGTCCCTGTCACCGCCGGAAGAACGGTGCCGATCGTCGTGTACCCATGCTGTGTCCAGTAGCTGAACAATATCAGCAGAATCGCGAAGCCGGACGCCGCTACAGCCAAACCGCTCGCCAGCATTGATTCGAGGGAAATCCATTGCACCATGGGCGCGGTCCAGGGTGCCGGGCGGCGATAGCCTTCCCTGACGCCATAGAGATGCGTCGCGGCGGCGAGCAGTCCGGCGACATGACTGAGGCCGATCATCGCTCCGGCGAGGATAATCCATTGACTGCCGATGGGCGACGTAGCGCTCGCCCCGAGGGAGGTCTCGACGGCGGCGTAGGCCCAGATCGCCAGCGAGAGCGCTCCCGTGAAGGTGGCCGGCACCGCGAAGACCCAGGTCGGGCTGAGCATCAAGAGATAGCGCAGATGCCGCCAGCCGTCACGCCACGGACGAAGGTGCGGCGGCCGATCGCGCAGATCAGCCGAAAGCGTGACTGGCGCCTCGACGATTTGTTCGCCTTTGAGTGCCGCCTTGATGATCATCTCGCTGGCGAATTCCATTCCGTGTCCGCTCAGGTGAAGCCGCTCGAAACATGCCTTGGTAAGCGCCCGCAGGCCGCAATGGGCGTCGCTGACCCCGGCGCCGAATAGATGGTTCAAGGCGCCCGTAAGCAGAGGGTTGCCGATATACCGGTTCTTCCAGGGCATCGCGTTGGTTTTGATTTCGCCTTTGAAGCGCGACCCTATGCAGAGGTCGGCGCCATTCATGAGGGCACGAATCATTTCGACGCATTCGCGAAAATCGTAAGAGCCATCGGCGTCGCCCATGACCAGAAACGTGCCCGACGCCGACTTCATGCCGCTGGTGAGCGCCGCGCCATAACCTGGTTGCGAGACCTCGACGAGCCTCGCGCCGAGGGCCCTTGCGATCAATTGGCTTCCGTCCGCGCTGCCGTTGTCGGCGATGAGGATTTCACCGTTCAAGCCGAGTTCCGCCCGAATGCGCGTGAGCGCCTCCTTGGAATTGGCGATGCAGGCGGGCAGCCATTTTGCCTCGTTGAGACAAGGCATGACGATCGTTACGTCGATCTTCGCGCCGGCGCCGGCCCCCATCGCAATCACGCTCGGCATCATTGACCCATCTAGAATGTGCGGCGTTCTCGATATGCCTAAAAATCTGTAACGTTCCCCTTAATCGAGAGCTTCGGATTTTCTGAATGGGGATGAACGACAAGCCGGCGCCGCGGCGCTCTGGCTATGCTGGCCGCCATGACCGCGTTCTTGAACCCGCGGCGGGACCGGACGGAGTTGATCGCCTACCTACTCGGGGGCGCGGTGGTGCCCGCGGGCCTGCTCATATACTTGGTTTCGAATCAGGCGCTCGCCGCGGCGTTCCATGATGTCATCCGATTCACCGCCGCGCGGTATTCGTCCATCCAAGGCGTACCGTTTGGGTCATTTTCGGACGCCCAGAATTTTCCCCTCAAGTACCTATTCCCGCTCGCGGCCTTGCTGACGCTCCTCGTATGCGCGCGCGACTCGCGCACCTGTCTTCGCGACCGTCCGCTGCGGTCGTGCATCGCGTTCGGTCTCGCAGGCTTCGTCGGGTGTTTTCCGCGCCCCGATATTACTCATATCGCCTTTGCAGCACCTTTGGCGTTGCCCTTGCTCGCATGCTTGCACGACCCGGCTTACCCAACGGTGGAGTCCAATATATCGCTACGTGGTTGCCGCTGTCCTGATCGGGCTATGCGCGCCCTGCGCGGTTTCTTACTTGTGGATATCCCAAATTGCGTTGGGTGGGCAGGTCGTGCCGACGCCGCGAGGCGGGGTGGTGTTCTTCGGACAGCCGGGGATTCCTGAGTTGCTGGCGCGGATCGCCGCAACACCATCCGGGGATGCCTATTTTTTCTACCCGTACATGCCGATGCTGCCATTCCTGGCGGCCCGCGAGGACGTGTCGGGATACGATATCTTTACGCCAGGATACACCCTGCCGTCCCAGTATCAGGATGCCTGCATATCGGTGATGCAGCGCGCTTCTTGGGTGGTCATCGATCGGCGATGGACAGATCCCAACACTTGGAAGCAGGTGTTTCCGGCAATGCAGAACGCTCAGCCGCAAGAAACGAAACATTTCGAGCAAGCCCTGGATAGCGGTTTCGAGTTTGTGGCCCGGGACGGGACGTTCGAGCTGCGTCGTCGCCACGAAGGCATTGGCGACACCTTCTGTGCCGGCATAGCGGAGTAGATTGCCCGCGGGAAGCGCGCGCCACCCCTTCGGCAAGCTCAGGAGACGAGTTTCGGCGCTTCAGGTCGCGTTTGACATGTAGTAGCACGTACTGATGCTACTGACGGCGCCTTTTTGGCTGGTCGGTTTTGTTTGTCCGCGGTCACTCAGGCCGCGACCGTTTTCTCGTTCGCGATTGGGATGCGTCAAGAAGATTCGCGTCGGCATCTTGCCGAAACAGCAGCGGCCTTGATGTGGCCTCGCGTCGTCGTGGCCCTTATCCATTCATCGGGATCCGCGGGAAGTTCCCCGCCCGCAAATCCGCGATCGAGCCATGGAGCCTTTCGCAAAAGGCGATGCAGTGGAATTCATTTAACATGGTCTTGTAACGTCGTCTCGTGCAAGCCCTCAGCGATGCCAGTCGTTGGTGGACGCTTCGTCTTGGTCCTAAACTGGGCGACCGCGAGAGCCTTACTTCTTTTCGTCGAAAAAGGGTACAACCCGGTCATTCAAGAGATCGGCCGCATTCCGCGCACCATCGCAGGCAAGAAAATCCGGTTCTATTATTTTTGCATGGATCTGCCGCGCTCGGGCCGCGAGTCCCCCGATCGTTAACCCAAGAACATATGGACATGCTCTCGGGACACCGCGGATCGCTGGCGTTGAACGCCCGTTCCTTCTTCCCTCCACTTCAGACTTCTCTCCACATCAGAACAAGGGCTGACGGTGATGGCCATTCGATGTATGCGGCCGCGGCGTACAATTGTGCACGGCACTGTCGCATTGGCGAAAAATCTTTATGAAATCAATCAGCGAGTCCGCGAATTTTCCGCCCAAAATCGGCGTCACCGCGTTGCGGAGGCTAATTGTATATCTTTTTGTATATCTTTGCGCGAGACACGCTAGGGAGGTGCTAGGGCTCGAAATAAATGTATTGTGGAAATATAAACGACAACAATTACTTATGTAATTCATGTGGCGGAGAGGGGGGGATTCGAACCCCCGATAGGGTTGCGCCTATGCCGCATTTCGAGTGCGGTGCTTTCAACCGCTCAGCCACCTCTCCGCAGCCTCTTAACAGGCGACGCGCAGATACCATGGGCGCGCCTCGCTTTACAAGCGCTGGCCAAAATCCATGGCCCCGCTATCCAGGCCCGGTTTCTGCCTTCAGGCTGTCTGGATGCGGAAAGAGAACGATGTTGTAGCCGGCGTCCACGCAATGGATTTCGCCGGTGACGCCGCTCGAAAGATTGGACAGAAGATAAAGCGCCGTGCCGCCGATGTCGGAAAGATCGAGGCCGCGCCGCAGCGGCGCGTGCGCCTTCTGGAAATTGTACATAACCCGCCCATCGGCGATCCCGGCCCCGGCCAAGGTGCGGATCAAACCGGCCGAAATCGCGTTCACCCTGATGCCTTGCGGGCCATAATCGGCGGCGAGATAGCGGACGCTCGATTCCAGCGCCGCCTTGGCGACGCCCATGACATTGTAATGGGGCATGACCCGGTTCGCGCCGGCAAAGGTCAAGGTCAAAAGGGCGCCGCCCGGCTGCATGAGAGCGGCCGCGCGCTTGGCGATTTCGGTGAATGAGAAAGCGGAAATCAGCATCGTGCGCGAGAAATTTTCCCGCGTCGTATCGGCATAGCGGCCCTTCAGTTCGGCGCGGTCCGAATAAGCGAGGCTGTGGACCACAAAATCGAGGCCGCCCCATTTTTTCTCGATGGCCGCGAAAAGCTCATCGACGGAGGCGATGTCCTCGACGTCGCAAGGCAAGACGAGCGCCGCGCCGAGGCTTTCGGCTAGCGGCTGGACACGCTTGCCGAGCGCCTCGCCCTGATAGGTGAAGGCAAGTTCTGCGCCATGTTTGTAAACAGCCTTGGCGATGCCCCAGGCAATCGAATGATCGTTCGCGACGCCCATGATGAGGCCGCGCTTGCCGCGCATCAGTCCTGCAGGGCCGGGCGCCGCGCGCGGTTCAGGCGTCGACATGTTTCAAAACGAGGCTGGCGTTGGTGCCGCCGAAGCCGAAAGAATTCGACAAGACGGCACCCAATCGCACGCCGTCGCGGCGCTTGCGCACAATGTCCATATCCGCGAAAGCCGGATCGAGCTCCTCGATATTCGCGCTTTCGCAAATGAATCCGTTTTGCATCATCAACAGCGAGTAGATTGCTTCGTGCGCCCCGGTGGCGCCGAGGGAATGGCCGGTCAAGGATTTTGTCGCGGCGATCGGCGGACACTTTTCGGCCGCTCCGAACACGGCTCGTATCGCCTCGATCTCCTTCAGATCGCCAATTTCCGTCGAAGTCGCATGTGGATTGATGTAATCGATCGGCGTTCGCACATTTTCGAGCGCCATGCGCATGCAGCGCACCGCGCCTTCGCCGGAAGGCGCGACCATGTCATGGCCGTCCGAGGTCAAGCCGTATCCGGCAATCTCGGCGTAAATTTTCGCCCCCCGCGCGCGGGCGTGCTCCAATTCCTCCAGCACCAATACCCCCGCGCCGCCAGCGATGACGAACCCGTCGCGGTTCTTATCATAGGCGCGGGAGGCGCTCGCGGGACGGTCGTTGAAAGCCGAGGACATCGCGGCCATCGCATCGAACAGAACCGAGAGAGTCCAATCGAGCTCTTCGCAGCCGCCCGCGAACATCATGTCCTGCTTGCCGTATTGGATCATCTCGTAGGCATTGCCGACGCAGTGGTTGGAGGTCGCGCAGGCCGACGAGATCGAGTAATTGACGCCCTTGATCTTGAACCAGGTGGCCAGCGTCGCCGAGGCGGTCGAGGACATGGACTTCGGCACGGCGAAAGGCCCGATTTTTTTCGGCCCCTTGGTGCGCGCGATATCCGCGGCGTCGATGAGAGTCCGCGTCGAAGGGCCGCCCGAACCCATGATGATGCCGGTGCGCTCATGCGATATTTCATGAGGCGTGAGGCCCGCATCAAGGATCGCCTGATCCATCGCGACATGGTTCCAAGCGGTGCCGCCGGCATGGAAACGCATCGCGCGGCGATCGACGATGCCGCCGGGGTCGAGCTTGGGCGCGCCGTGAACCTGGCTGCGAAACCCGAGTTCGACGTATTTGTCCGCCTTGACGATGCCGGATTTGGCCTCCCGCAAGGAGGCGAGCACCTCCTGGCTGTTGTTTCCGATCGAGGAGACAATCCCCATTCCGGTGACGACGACGCGTCTCATGATGCAAAACTCCTGCTTGACATCGCGGCCCCTGAGCCCGAATCCGGGGGGACTACGTTCAAGGTCAAAAGATGGCCGGCCGAAGGTTCAGGCCAAGGAGGGAGTTGTGGCCTTGAACAATCCAACCCTTATGTCCTTGGCCTCATATATGCGTGTCCCATCGGCCTCGAGCCAGCCGTCGGCGATGCCGAGCACCAGTTTGGTCTTGAACACGCGTTTCAGATCAACCCCGTAAATGATATGTTTGACGGTGGGCAAGACCTGATCGGAAAATTTGACCTCGCCCACGCCGAGCGCCCGGCCGCGTCCAGTGAGGCCAAGCCAGCCGAGATAAAAGCCAAGAAGCTGCCAAAGCGCGTCGAGCCCGAGGCAGCCAGGCATCACGGGATCGCCCTTGAAATGGCAACCGAAAAACCAGAGGTCCGGCTTGACCGAAAGGTCGGCCAAGATCACGCCCTTGCCATTGGCGCCGCCTTGTTCGGTAACATCCGTGATTCGATCGAACATCAAAAGAGGCGGCAACGGCAATTGGGGATTGCCTGGCCCAAACAATTCTCCCCGCCCGCAGGCGATCAGGTCCTCATATTCGAACTTGGCACGCCGCTCGTTCATGTCCATTTCACTCTCGCCTCCCCGCCCGGCAGCCATGCGGGCTTTCTCCGGCGAAGTTCGGGCGCTTTCTAACACACGGATCAGCCAGCCGGAAGCCATCGAGGCGCTCGCCCAGCATCCGCTCCCCGCGTGTGCCGCCAATTTCCGGTGGCGGGCGCCTTCATTCTGCCTCGTTTGAGACAATTGCTAGAGAGACGCTCAAGTCCGGCATGCGGGCACTCCCGGCTCCGGGTGTGGTTTTGCCGTTTCGCTTGCATGTTTGACCGCCGGCCGCCACCATTCCTTGAGGCGGCGAAAGGGCGGAGGCCTGGATGTCCCGGACCGCGGCGGTTTATTCGCGGCCCATGAATCGGGCAAAGCAACAATTGGCAAGCGGGGCTCCATGAAGTTCCGGTACGACATCAATGCCTTGAGGGCGCTCGCGGTGACTGCGGTGGTCCTCTTTCATTACAAGGTCGGTTTTTTTGGCGGATACGTTGGAGTCGATGTTTTTTTTGTGATCTCCGGCTATCTCATGACGACCATCATCATGGGGAGATTGGACAAGGGCAAATTCAGTATTTGGGACTTTTATTACGACCGGGCGAAGCGCATCGTTCCTGGTCTTCTGGGCATGTGCTTTATACTTCTTGCGGCCGGATATTTTTTGTTGGAGCCGGTTACCTATCAATACCTTGGCTCAACGTCGATTGCGGCACTTCTTTTCTTTTCGAATTTCCGGTTCTGGGAAGCAACCACTTATTTCGATCCGCAGAGCGACACCAAATGGCTCCTGCATACGTGGAGCCTTTCGGTGGAGTGGCAATTTTATTTGATTTATCCAATTATAATTATGGCGTTGCACAAATTCGATAAATCGCGACGTCATATTGTCCCAATTCTCTGGTCCATGGCATTTTTGTCGCTGCTATTGTGCATTTGGTGTTCCAAAGCAGAACCAGCATCGGCTTTCTATCTGCTTCCGCAAAGGGCATGGGAATTGCTCGCAGGCGGGATCGTCGCTTTGCAATTCAAGAATGGCGAGCGGAAATATTCCTGGATACTTCTCGCCAGCGGGCTTCTGTTCATCGGCATATCCATCGCTTTCTACGACAAGACTATGGCCTGGCCATATTATTGGGCTTTGCTCCCCACCATCGGCACCTGCCTTGTCATCGCCGCGAACCGGCCGGATACGACGGCCTTCAAAAACCCACTCGTCCAAACCGTCGGAAAATGGTCCTATTCGATTTATCTCTGGCACTGGCCGATTGCGGTCGCGGCGACCTACTTCGATTTTAGAGCAACGCCTCTCAAATTTGCATTCGCGTGTGAAATCGCAATTCTCGCTGCGATCCTTGCGGCGGGCGGCTTCCTGCTGTCGTTAGCCAAAAAACTTTCCACCAGGGAGCTGGCCAAGGAGAGGATGCCCGGGTTGCTATGGGGCGGAAGCGCGCTGGCGCTTAGCGTCGGTTTTGCGATCATAGTCACGATCAATGACGGATTGGTGCACCGCCGGCCTGATGGCGAAAGACAGCTCGGTGTCTATAGGAGGGCGGTTGCGGACTGGGCCTATCCATCAAGGTGTGAGGGGATGGATCTGGCTGGCAATCTCAGACCATGTCAGCTCGGTTCGCCGGACAATCCCGGCATGCTATTCATCGGCGATTCGTTCGCTATGCAGATTTTCAGCCATTTTGCCGAACATGCAAAGACGCATCAGAATAGCTCAATTACTTTTTTGGCAACTCACGAATGTCCGCCTCTCGCAGGTGTCCGAATAACTGTCGATAGGTTTCACTGCACTGGCTTCTTTGAAAAAGCGCTGCATTTCGCCGAAACTGGCAATTTCAAACGCATCGTGCTCGTCTCGAACTGGATTGCCTATTTCTCGCCCGCAAGCATGGAGGTGTGTTTCCTGGACGGCGACGCTTGCAGGTGGAAAAGCGAACCCACCTGGTATTTTCAGCACTTCGATGCCGCACTCGCCGGTTTGCGTTTGCGCCTCTTGGAATTCAGGAAGCGAGGGATTGAGATTGTCATCGTGTCGACTACCCCGCATGGCGATTGGGACGTCCCTAAGGAACTCTTGAAACGGCAATTTTGGGAGGCGGACACCAAAGACATCGAATATATCGACCGTGAGGAATTCGAGCGAAGGTCCGCGCCAGTGAAAGATCGATTGATTTCTCTCGCGGCGGCAATCGGCGGGAAATTTGTCGATCCGCTCGATTTCCTGTGTTTCGATAATCGCTGCCCCACGATTGACGAGAATGGCGTTCCCTATTTCCGGGATCGGGTGCATTTTCGGGCGGCGGCAGTCCGGACCTCGCGATTTCAATTCTTGGACGAGGTTGCGGGAGTCGGTAATCAGTTCAGCGCAATACCCGCGGCGTCGAAAATTAATCCATAACCGAGCCGGCAAATCCGTCTTGACCGGACCAAAAATCCAAAGACGCGCAGGCGCGCGCGTTCCGCAAACGTGACTTCCTTTGCGCTTTTCGAGTCTGCCCCCCATATAGCCGGGGCGGGCCGGAATCGTCCGCTTAACGTTAGGATAAGCAGCCATGGCGTTTCGCCACAAACCCTTGATTTTAATCCTCGCCGCGACGCTTGCGCTGGGCTTTGCCGGGGATTCTTTCGCCCGCGCGGGCGGCGGCTTCTCGTTTGGCAGCCGCGGCGCGCGCACGTTTAGCGCGCCTTCGGCGACGCCGTTGGCCCCGCGCGCGGCCCCGATGGAGCGGTCGATGACCTCTCCCAACGACAGTATTTTCCGCCGTCCCGCGCCGTTTTCCCAGGGCGGCTTTTTTTCCGGCGGTTTTGGCCGCGGCCTGCTCGGAGGCTTCATAGGCGCCGGATTGTTCGGCCTGCTGTTTGGCAATGGCCTGTTCGGCGGTCTCGGCGGCGGCTTGTCGATCCTCGGCTTGGCTCTTCAGATCGGGCTTTTGTTCCTGCTGTTCAAATTCGTCATGGGCTTTATTCGCGGACGCCGTCCGGCGTTCCAGGGCACGGCCTTTGATTCCAACGCGGGCCAAGGATTAGGCCAAGCCGGAACAAGCGCGCCTGGGGGCTTCGCGGGCTTTGGCGGCGGGCCGGGAAACCCTCGGCGCCAGACAAAGCTCGAAGTCACCCCGGCGGACTTTAGCGTGTTCGAACAGCTCCTCGTCGCGATCCAATCGGCATTTGGGGCGGAAGACTTCGATCGTCTGCGCGCCC
>Ga0207108_1115_pt1 | contig 14434 bp, 10 predicted proteins | sample Alteio_BWMinHeat_76_FD_153562 | JGI IMG/M metagenome (GOLD analysis project Ga0207108, IMG submission 153562) | Enriched cells from forest soil in Barre Woods Harvard Forest LTER site, Petersham, Massachusetts, United States -... | ecosystem: Environmental > Terrestrial > Soil > Temperate forest >...
GAACATGACCTCACTCTGGTTACGCGCAACGTGAAAGATTTCGCCGGGCTCGGCGTGACCATAGTCAATCCGTGGGAGACGTGAGGCGTGCCACGAGGCTGTTAACACCAAGCCGTCCGGTGCGTCTTTCAAACCGGGACATGTGGCGTACGCGATACCGATATTCGCTCTGATGGATGCAACCCTGCCTCGGGAAGACTCGCTCGTCGGCCAGGCGCGCCGCGGCAACCGTGCCGCGTTCGGCGAGCTGTACCGGCAATATGCCCGCATGGTCCACGGTATCCTGCTCGCCCGCGTGCCGCCATCGGAAGTCGACGACTTGATGCAGGACGTCTTCGTGGCGGCCCTCGGTCGCCTCGGTTCTCTGCGCGCTGACGAAGCGTTTGGGGGCTGGCTGGCGATGATCGCGCGGAACCACTCAGTCGACTACTTCCGGCGAACTCCGAAAGTGACCGAAATCACCGAAGGAATGTTGCGCCAACGGCCTCCCGATCCGGAGGCTTTCGCCGTGATGGACGCCATCAGCAGCCTGCCGGAAGCGTATCGTGAGACTCTGGCGCTGCGGCTGGTGGAGGGCTTCGATGGACCGGAGATCGCGGCCCAGACGGGACTGACGCCGGATTCGGTGCGGGTCAATCTGCATCGTGGAATGAAGATGCTAAGAGAAAAATTGGAAGGGAGGCCGCCCCATGAATGACGACTACCTATGGGACAAATCGGGCGACCCCGACCCTGAGATCCAAAAGCTCGAAGGCCTGCTGGCCCCGCTGGCCTATCGTCCCGGACGCCAGTTCCGGCAGCCCCGCCGACGCTGGCCGGTCGTGCTCGCCATCGCGGCGACGGTCACCATAGTGGCCGGCGCCGCTTGGATCTGGATGTCGAGGCGGCCGGCTGGTCCGTCGTGGCAGGTCGTCGCGCTCTACGGTTCGCAGAGACAGCAGAAGTTCTCCAAAGGCGGAACGGTTGAGACCAATGCAACATCGCGCCTGCGACTCGATCTCGACACGTTCGGACGCGTCGAATTGGAGCCCAACACCAGCATGAAGCTCCTGGTGACCAAGGAAGACGAGCAGCGCATGTCGCTGGCCCACGGAACGATCCACGCGCTGATTTGGGCGCCGCCCGGCCAGTTTTACGTCAATACGCCATCGTCGGTGACCATCGATCTCGGCTGTTCCTACACGCTCCAAGTCGACCAAAAGACCGGCAACGGCATTGTGAAAGTCGATTTCGGTTGGGTGGCTTTTGAGGACCATGGCCGGGAGTCTTTCATTCCAGCCCACGCCGTCTGCGTTACCCGGCACGGCCGGGGTCCCGGCATTCCCTATTTCGAGGATGCGCCGCCGTCGCTTCAGAGTGCAGTCGACCGATTCGACACCACTGACGACCCGCAGTCAATCCCGGCGATCCTGGCCGCCGCTCGCGAACGGGATTCCGTCACGGTCTGGCACCTACTGAAAAGGGTACCTTCCAAGAATCGGGCGGAGGTATTCGACCGGCTCGCCAACCTCATCGAAGTGCCAAACAAGGTGAAGCGCGACCGCGTTCTAGCCGGCGATCCGCAAGCGTATGACGCCCTTTGGGATGCCCTCGGACTGGGTGATACCAAATGGTGGAGGATGTGGAAAAGGTAAGATCGTAGTTGGTGGCTGGTAGCTCGCACGAGCCACGAACTACGCATCCCCGTGTTCCGCCTACACTCCCAAAACGTCTACCTCTCTGAAGCGCTCGAGCAATTCACCTGGCTCGATCACGGATTCGGAACCCGGCTGAGCGACGGCTGGCCGGACCTCTCCAGGCTGGCGACACCCAAACAGATCCATTCCGACCGCGTACTCGTGGTGCCCGACGGCTCACCGACCGGACCGGCTGTACGGATTGGGGAAGGCGATGCGCTCCTTTTGGAACACCCCGGGACCTTGGCCGGGATCCGCACCGCCGACTGCCTCCCGATCCTGCTGGTGGATAGGGTTACGCGCACCGTTGGGGCAATCCACGCGGGTTGGCGGGGAACTGTGGCGGAGATTTCAGCAAAAGCCGTTCACGCCATGTTGTGTCAATTTGGCACACGGCCGGAGGACATTTGGGCCGCCATCGGTCCCGGAATTGGATCGTGCTGTTTCGAAGTGGGACCGGAGGTGGCGATTCGGTTTGCTCCCTTGTTTCCGGAACGTGCCGATTTGCACCACCGCACCCGAATCGATCTGGTTGAAAGCAACCGTCGTCAATTGGTTGACGCAGGCGTGCCGTCCAGCCACATCGAGTGTAGTGGACTATGCACTTCCTGCCGCCAGGACCAGTTTCATTCCTACCGGCGGGACAAGGATTGGGCGGGGAGGATGATTTCGGCGATCGGGATTCGCACAGTGTGAGGCAGAGATACACAAAAGGCGCGGGCCGGAAACCCGCGCCTCTTGCAAGAGCTACCCAGGAAGAATGACCGAATCAGGCGGCGTTGACAAGCAGATCGTCGAAGCTTTCGGTTCCCTCTTCCTGACTCCTGTCGGCAGTTTCCTGGCAGGCGATGCAGTACGGCGCCCAGGGCACCGCGTTGAGGCGTTTGGGGCTGATGTCCTCTTCGCAGTGCAGGCAGACACCAAACATCCCCTCGTTCATCCGGTGCAGCGCGGCACGGACATTGCGTAATAGATTCGACTCCCGGTCAAGATTTCGGATCGCGAGCTCGCGCTCGGCCGCGTTCTGAACTTCGTCCAGGGCATCCGGACTCTTCTCGATCGTGATCGCGTCCCGGTTTCGCAGCACCTGAGCTAGCTCGGCCTGCTTGGTTTCCAGGATCTCTCGGTATTTGTTTAACTCGGTCTTCGTCATTGGGTTACTCTCCTTCTTGTCGCTTTCTTATCATTCGCTTATGATCGCCGTTATAGATGGTTCATAGATTGCAAGAGTTTTAGACGCAGGAACGGCCAAAAAGGTTCACCCCAGCCATGTTTATGAGAAAAGTATAATGATCTCTAGGGCTTAGCTTGGTGTGGCGGCTCTCCGCCGACGACCCTCTCCCGCGACTGCTTCTCAAAATCATACCACACTCCGCTAGCAATTCAAGTGCCACGCTGATCCGGCCCTTCCAGACCCCTGTCCCAAACCGCCTGCCATACCACGTGCGCGCAACTTCTGATACATATCGACTGAAACCCCAAAAGAATTACGATGTTCTGGTCCATCGCGTTCCGCTCCCGTGGGCGTCGTTCTGCCGAGCCCGTTCCACCGGATCAACGGCCTTCACGGTAGATGTGGCGGAAACGCGCCAGGGTTCTCATTTTTTTCTTAAGAGGGGTCAAAATGCCAGGTTCGCCCACCCTCCTACGGCTCATGGGGTATACGTCAAAGCGAGGGCCATCGGATGCGGGACCATCCGAGAACCCAGCCGGCTACGTATTAGAGAAGTGATGATGCTCAAAGTTTCGGCGGTCCTGTGCCTGGCAGGGATCGGCAGTTGCATGGCCCAGACCCCGGACGAAGCTCTTCTCCGACAGGCCGAGAAGGATTGGAACGGTGCGATCGCCGCAAAGGACGGGACTGCGGCCCTGAAGTTCATGGCGGACGACTACGTCCTGGTTGGCGTGAGATCCACCGGGTCGAGCGCCGTGGACCGGCAAACGTGGCTAAAGAGCCTGGTCGCGATGCGCATTTTTTCGTACGAGACGGAGGTGACGCGCGTGCGGGTGTATGGCGATTCCGCGGTGGTTTCCGTGAAAGGAAGCTGGCATGTCAGTTTCCAAGGGCAAGAGGTCGACGAGAACTTTCTCGTGACCGATGTCTGGACCAAGCGCCCGGACGGATGGAAGGTCGTGCTGCGACACTCGAGTCCCTACCCGCGATGAGTCGCTGGAGGTCTCTCACGGACAGTTGCAAGCGGTGCAAGCTTGAGTTGCACTTCGACGGTGCCTTGAACGCGCGCCCGGACGCCGCCGTTGATGGAGGCATTCCCGATTACGACGTAAAGAATGCCGCGGAAAAGTGCGCGCTGCGGCGCGCCGTTCGGCATTCTCGGATTCTTGGATTCTCGGATTCTCGGATTCTACAATTCTAGAGCCCTAGAATTCGTCCCCGCCCACATTACACTAGTGGTCGGTGCTCGATCTCTACCTCTGCCACGCCCCCACCGATCGCGAGGTTGCCGCCAAGGTCCACTCCCGTCTGGAGCGAGCCGGGGCCAGAGTATGGCTGGAACAGGGCGACTCAATCCCGGAAGTCTGGGATGGCGGGCTCTCATCCACTGCAATTCTGCTGTTGCTTTCGCCAGACGCTGTGCCCCCACGCTTGAATCGGGAGGAATGGGAGCCGTTGCTCGCGCACGTCGCGGGGAACGCGGCGCCACCCATTGGTTCGATTCTCCTAAGCGAGTGCGCCTATCCAAAGCTGCTCGGACGCAAGGATTTTCATCGCTGGGACGGCGATCGGCCCGAGCAGACCCTTCGAGCCATCGAAGGTTGGGCACTGAGCCTCGATCCGCAAAGTGAATCGCACACATTCGTGCCGGCCCGGCTGCCGTGGTTCGAGGGGCGCCAATCCGAGTTGGAAGCGCTCTGGATGGCGTTGGTGGACCAGGCTGGTACGGTCATCTTATCGAGTGACTCGCCGGGGAGCGGCAAGACCAGCCTCGCTCAGGAATTTGCCCGCGCGGCGGGCGGACAGTTTCGCGATGTCTTGTGGATCGAATGCGGTGGACGGTCGCGGGTCTCCATAGCCGGTGAGCTTGCGGTCCAACTTGACGCCAGGCTCCAAGGTGGCGGCGAAGAGTGGATCGCCGCTTTGGGACGCGTCATCGACAGCCACAGATTGCTGATCGTGCTCGACGATGTAACCGGCGATATCCCAGTCGTTCCCGCGCCTGAAGGACGTGCTTCCCTGCTCATTACGACACGGATGCCAATTGAGGACGCGATTTCGGTCGCGCCGGTCGAGACGTTTCCCGATCAATTCGAGACGGCCATCGATCCCCAAGACGAACCGCTCTGGGAGGCGATGTCGGTCTGCGGGCCACTGGGATTTCCACTGGAATTCGCGGCCCGGATCGCCGGCATAACTGACGGGGACGCTCGGGCGGCATGCCAGCGTTTGACGGATCGGCGGTGGATCGATCCGGTGGATGCGGGCGGCTCGCGTTTCCGGTTGAGCGCGCGGGGAGGCGCGGCGTGGCAGTCCGAAGCCGCCCGTGTCCGGCACGCGGAAGAGTTGAATAAGACCTTCGCCGCCTGGAGGAGCCAGCCCGATCGCTGCCGCGTGCTTCTCGCCGAAATGGAAAGCGCATTCCAGTGGACGCTCGTCTCCGATTGGAACCTCGCCGTGCGGTTAGCCGGGCGCGCATTCGGATTCCTGAGCGGCGAAGGGCGGCTGCACGAAGCCGTGGAACTCTATTCCGAGCTTCGAGACGCCGCTCGTGCGCGCCAGGATTTGCAGGTGGCGGAAGACTGCTCCGCGGAGCTTGCCTGGCTTCAAGACGACAGCGGTGACATCCGCCGCCGTGCAGTATCCGGGGGCCAACTGGCTCTCGATTTTTTTGTGGACCTCAATGTGGAAATGTGAAATACCTTCTTGCGACGGGGCCTCATACACTCACAGCGTCTGCCCATGGCTCGTGTCGTTTGCCGAATAGCCGGAGGGCCTGCTGGGACCGTTTTCTCCAGCGCATCGGAACCGAGCAGGAACGCCTCCCCGATTTCGTTTGCACGCAATCCATAGAGCGATTCACGCGCGGCGGCTCCGGGAAGCCGCGGGAGAAGATCGAGGCGCGCGTGGAAGGTCGTACGCCCCGCCAAACGGCGCATCGTGTAGCAGCCCGCGCCGAGGCCGATCTGGACGATATCCGGTCCCACGTCGCAAAAGAAAGCGTTCACAATCTGGACCACCACCCCGTGGACCATTCCGGCAAACATGGGCATCGCCTACCACCCGAATTTCGAGTACGTCGCCCCGGAAGTCAACGGCGAAGTCTACATCGTCGCTCTGGAATTATTAAAAGCCACCGCCGAAAAAGCCGGCTGGCCCGACCGTCACCCCCGATTTCAGGTATTTCGTACCCCCTGGAATCAGGGGGTCGGGCCCCCCTGGCCTTTGGGATTGATTTTGTCCTTGAAAACCGGAACTATATCGTAGGTTTGCCTACGCGTTTTAATTAAACGCCGGCAGGGAGAGGTCACATGGCCCGATCCCTTCGACACTCCGTAGTCGTATGTCTGCTATTGACGGTTCAAACCGCGACGGCTCAGCAACGTACGCACCATGTCGACCCGCGCAACACCTACGAACGCGTGCTCACGGTCGTCCCCTGGGTCGGCTCCGGCACGAAAGCGGACCCCAAACGCGCCAAGTACACGCCCTCGCCTGCGCAAATGAGCCCTACGTCGAGAAGCGGCATCCTCGGCTTCCAGTGCATCCCCAGCGACGACGGCAAACTCGCACTGTGCGAGTACGTGGCGCAAAACAAGGCCGCCCTCAACCAGATCCTCGCCGATCCCAGCGTCAAATCGTTTCTGAAGGGTCGCGACAAAGTCGAAGACATCGTCGCCGAGTTCACCAAGCACAGCAAAACCTTCGACATCAATCGATTCGGGGTGCGCGTCCCGTGAAGCGTCTTCTTTCCGCGCTCGTCCTGCTCGCCACCGCCGCCGCGTTCGGCCAATCCTACAACGGATTCCTGGATCAAGGGGACTGCTCCGCGATTGGCGGCTGGGCCTGGGACGCCAACCAGCCGAACACTCCCATCAATGTCGATCTCTACGACGGCGCCACGCTGATAGAAACCGTGGCGGCGAACCTCTATCGCGGGGACCTCCAGGCCGCCGGCCTCGGCAACGGCTATCATGCTTACACCTATCCCACGCCCCCCAGCTTGAAGAACAGCCAATCTCACACCATCCACGCCAAAATCGCCGGCTCGACTTTCGAGCTGTGGAATTCGCCTCGGACGCTCAACTGCCCCGCCGGCTCCACCGGTTATCGGTATTACTATTCCGACTCCCTGACCTCCATCAACTCCGCCAACTGGATTCAAAACGGCTCCGGCTCCGCAATCGCCGGCGGCTATACCTCCACCGCCTCCGGCAATCTCGTCTCCTCCGCCGCCATAAGTCCGCGCTCCATTGTGAACTACGAAGTGCGCATGACGATCGCCCTCGCGCAGTCGGGCGGCAATTATGCGGCATTGCTGCGCGCCTCCGACGATGCTGTCCTCGGCAATACCAATACCGGCACCTTCTATGCCGTGGAGGTGGCCAATCCGACGTTCACCAACGGGGCCTGTTCAGCGTCGCTGTACGGCTGGAAGGTGGTGGCCGGATCGGCGACCCTGCTCGGCGGGACTATCGTCTCTTGTCACAACGGGATGGTGGTGCGTGCCGCCATGGGTCCCTCCATGTTCCTGGTCTATGTGGACAACGGCATTGCCATGGCTATCTCGGATCCCCAGCCGATCGCATCGGGCGCACCAGGCGTATCGGTCTCGTACGCGCCTTCGGGAAACAGTATTTCGCAGGCGCAGTTGGGACCTTGGGATTCCACGCCTCCGAATGCCATCAGCGCGTCAACGATCGGCGTTTCTTCCTTTCCCAATCGTGTCGAGCTGCAGTGGCAAGGCGTCACCGACGATCCCAACGGTACGGGTATCTGGGATTATCAGGTCTGGCGCCGGGATCCGGCCCACCCTACGTTTCAGTATATTGGCTCCTCCTACACCCCGTCGTTCTCGGATCCCACCGTGGTCCCCGGCAGCACCTATTACTACACCGTGCAGACCGTGGATTTCCATTGGAATGCGTTGGACATAACGATCACCGTGGTCACTCCGGCAGCCGGCGCCGTCGACCCTCGCGAAACGGGCGTGCGCCCCACCGGCACTTATTGGGGCGGCGGAGGCGAGAACATCGACATGCGCTCCGGTAACGTGAACTTCACGATTCCGCTGCTCAAAGTCAAAGGCCGAGGTTGGACTGTCCCCTTCAACCTCAGTTACAACTCGCAAAACTGGCGCCAGGATTCGGGCGGAACCTGGAACATGGGCCGCGACCGTGGATTCGGCTACGGCTGGAATCTCCAAGGCGGCGCATTGTTGCCCGAGTACAACGGCTGGTTCAACCTCGATCATTACCTCTTCATCGACTCGACCGGCGCCGAATACCGGCTCGACCAGAACAACGGCGGCGTGTGGACGTCGAAAGAAAGCATCTATCTCGAATACGATTCCAACGCCGGCCGCCTCTACTTCCCGGATGGCACATTCTGGGTGTTTGGCTCAACGTCGGCGGGCACTGAAGAGGACGCCGGAGTCCAATATCCGACCCTGATTCAAGACACCAACGGCAACCAGATCACGATCGCGTACGCCGCGGGCCAGTCGGTCACGTGGACGAATTCGAGCAGCCGCATTGCGTCCATCCACGACGTGTTGGGCAACTACACTTTCGCGTACACGCTCGGATGGTTCCCGCATCTGACGACAATTATCAGCACCTACCCGGCCGAGAATTACACGTTCCGCTATCTGCCCAACGCGAATCTATTCTCGCCCCTCCCCGGTGGCGCGCAGTTCGGCAGCGCGCAGGTGCTGCAAACCGTCACCAACACCAACTCGACGCTAACTACGACGTTCACCACCAGCACATCGGGAGAGTTGACCCAGGCGACGTTCCCCTACGGCGGCAATCTGCAGTGGGCCTACGGCAACGCCACGTTCACCGGCCGCACCCAGCGCGAAGTGCTGACGCGCTATCTGACCATGTCGAGCGGCGGCACGCAACTCACGTACCCGATCACGCATCCCGGCGATACGGGGACGTCGTTCCATTCCACAACCACGCTGACGGATGCAGGCGGGCTCGGCAGCAAAGTTTGGACTTTCGGGACGAGCGCCGACGCCGGCTTTGGACTGCAAATCCAGTTCGATTCACTCCACAGCGGAACGTCGAAGAGCCGGTCGAACCCCGTCTGGACTCTCGACGCGCTGAATCGCCCCTACATGTCCAGCGTCTACAAGACCCTGGAACCGGGCGCGTCAAATCAAGTGCAGAGCCACACCGACCAGACCATCGACCAGTTCGGGAACGCCACCTACATGGCTCTCTTCGATTACGGCGCGTCGAGTCCCACCCGCGTTTACACCAACACCTATCTGACGGATGCGCTGACAAACAATGAGCAGCCGGGTAATTCCACTTACGGTGCGGAGCACATCCATAACCGGCTGCTGAAGACTACCGTCACACAGAGCGGGCAGACCGCGACGCTGGTGAATAACAGGTACGACTTCTACGATCCCGGTGCGTGCGGAGCCCAGCGTACACCGTCCGGCTGGACGTACGCGAACAGCGTCACCAGCATCGATCCGGCCAACACCTCGAACATCTTCCGCGGCAACGTCACGACCAGCACCGGCCTGGACATGATCCACACGATGTGCTACGGAACCACCGGCGCCGTGGTGATGAGCACCGATGGCGGACATGTCGCGACAACAGACACCAGCGGGACCACGAATTACACCGCGCCCACTGCGATCACCACTGGAAGTCTGACGACGACTCTCTCCTGGGACGCCACGCTGCGTCCCACCGGCGAGACCGGCCCCAACGGCGATGGCGTCAGCATCGGCTACGATTCGGCCAGCCGTCCCGCCACCACCTACACACCCAACGGCGCATACATCACCTACACCTACTCCACCAGCCCGCCGCAAAACACCGCGACCATGCACACCGACGACGCGAATACCACGGGCCGCAAGACGGTCACAAAACTCGACGGTCTCGGCCGCGCCATCGAGGTCGACTCCATCGACGCTGCCGGTGTCACCCAATCCATCGTGCAGTCGCAATACGCCGCGTGCGGCTGTTCCCCGATGGGCAAGCTCTCAAAGACATCGCGCCCCTACAAACCCGGCGATCCAATTTACTGGACGACATACAACTACGACGGTCTCGGCCGGACGCTGAGCGTGGTCGCCCCCGACGGCGCCAGCACCACGACGTACTCGTATGCCGGCAACGCCGTCACCACCACCGATCCCGCCGGAAACTGGAAGAAGTTCACTATGGACGCCTTCGGCAACCTCACCACCGTGGTTGAACCCGACGCTTCCCAAACCAACACGAGCAACCAGGCGACAACCAACTACAGCTACGACGCCCTCAACCACCTCACCAACGTCAGCATGCCGCGCCGAATGCCAGGCGGCAATGTCGTCACGCAGACCCGCACGTTCAACTATCTCGTCAACAGCAACATTACCGCCTATCTCCAGAGCGCCACGAATCCCGAGAGCGGCACGGTCAGCTACAGCTACTACAGCGACGGCACGCTCGGCAGCAAGACCGACGCGATGGGCCAAACGTTGAACTACGCCCGCGACTCCTACGGCCGCGTCCTCACCGTGTCCCTAGGCAGCACCGTGCTCCGAACCTACACCTACGACACCAACTCCGTTGACCCTAACTACTCCGTTAACTCATTGGGCCGCTTGACTACGGTGCAGTACAACGTGCCTGCCGTTTCCAGCACACTCGAAAATTTCGGAAACACCGTCAACTTCACCGGCGACACTGTGACCGAGATGTACAGCTATTACGGCGCCGGTCAGGTCTATGCCAAGCGTTTGCGCATCACACGCGCCGACTCTCTGAACGAGAGTCTCACTGCGGACCTGAACGCCACCTGGAGCTACAACAACGAAGGCAAGCTGAAAGGCATCAACTATCCCGGCGACCCGGCCGCGGCAGGCTCCTTCTCCTACTCCTACGACGGCATGGGCCGCCTGTCCGGCATGACCGAGACCGCGCCCTACAATACGCCCATCTTGAGCGGCGTCACATACAATGCGTCGGGACAAATGACGCAGATGGGCAGCGAGACTCGATCTTACAACGTCATGGGTCAGTTGACCAACATCCAGTCCGGCTCGCTCAACATCACCTACAATTACTCCGCTACGCAGAACAACGGTAAAATAACATCACAGGTGGACAACCTGACGGGCGAACAAGTGACGTACGCATACGATTCGTTGCAGCGGCTGATCTCCGCGCAAGCGGGATCGACCTGGGGCCAAGGTTTCGCCTACGATCCCTTCGGAAACCTCACGGACAAGACGGCACTGGTCGGATCGGTCCCGACAATTCATATCGTCCCTGATGCGTCGACGAATCACCTGGGCGGCGAAGACGCCAACGGCAATCCCCCGAATTCGATGGACGCGGAGAACCGCCTGATATTTGCGGGGACTCAGCGCTACACGTACGATGCACAGAACAAGCGAGTGTGGTCCTGCACCGCGACGAGCTACAGCCACTCGGATCCATGTACATCGCAGCAGACGTACTTCTTTTACGGCCCGGACGGCAAGCTGCTGGCACAGTTCACGCCCGTGTACACGCCTTGGGACCAGAACAACCAGGGTCAGGTGTTTCCGGCGACCCTCACGTTCCAGGCGAGCGGCGGTCGTTCGTACTTCGGCGGGCGGATGCTAGGCGACGAAGACCGCCTCGGCTCGCGTGGCAAGTACTTCCCGTACGGGGACGACCGCTCCAACCCGCCGCCTGCAAACGACCAAGTCAAGTTCGCGACCTACACCCGCGACTCGGCGACCGGCCTCGATTACGCCGACCAGCGCTACTACGCGTCCACCTACGGCCGCTTCATGTCGCCGGACCCGTACACCGGAAGCGGCAGTGCGGTTGATCCGCAAAGTTGGAATCGTTATGGATACACAAAGGGTGATCCTATCAATTCGGCCGATCCATCAGGGCTTGAACCCGGAGCTCCAACACTACCTACCTTTACGATATGCGCGAACGGCAGAGTCATGTTCTACTACGGACCGTCGGGCACCCAGTGCTTTGACGGCGCCCCATTTTACAATCAGCCGCTTCAGATATTCGGTCCTGAGCAGCTTAAGAGCTTACAGGCGGGACTCTGGGCCGCAGGGACTTCATACACTATGCACCAACGGCTCGCGGGGATCTTCGCAAATCTGACTTCAGCGTGTCGGACAGCCCTCTCTGATCTAAATCTCGACGTCGATCAAATGGCCGCGAAAGGGCAGGAGATGATCTTTGCAGACGCCACCGACCCCGGCGCATCGAACTTCACCATCGGTGAACTCATGGGCATGGGAACAGTTCCCACGACCTTTTATAACACGACAGTGAAAGATTTCGCGGGTCAAGCCGCCGAAATCATCCCTACATACTTCCCACCGGGCACCGCACTTACAGGTGAGTACAACATCTCACGGTATGTCGTCTTGTCATCGAGTTTTTTTAGCGCTGCACCCGTGTCAGGGCCACCGAGTATTCAGAATAGTGTCTTGATCCACGAGGTGCTGCATTATAGCACTCAGTTGGATGATAACTACCTAGCCGCCTTTTTGACGGGAGATCAGAGCTATTTGACTGCCGCCCAGCCCGTAGCTTCCAACGCGATTGGGGTATGGCTTATAGGGAGTGGCTGCAGATGACGCTTCGCATTGTTCTTATCTTTTTCTGCATCTGCTCTTCCGACCCCGGACTTATAGGGGCGCAAAATCAAGAGCCTGCGGGCACAGGACCTCCTGCTAACTGGGTGACCGAAGAATACCCACAGTCAGGGTCGGTTGCAGCCGGCGATGTTCGTAGCTTATTGCTGTCGGCGTCAAGGGCTCATTCTCTCTCGGCAGTGCACATCGTGTGTTATCGAGATAGACTGCCTGAGCGGATGGTGCTATTTGGGTCAGGCATGATCGGAACAGATGGTTCTGCAGTCAGTGTCTCGTTGTACAATTATGATCGATTGAAACACTCCGACCTCTCAATTGGAGAGGGTATTGCGATCCCCGGCGCGGCGATCGTTCGAATTCGCAACGGACGCTCGCTGAAAACGATCAACCTCTACGGTGGGGACCCTCTGAGCCTTGTGGGAACAAATTGGACGATTAGGGTTGTTTACATCGGGCACGCTTACGGTCGAGCCCAGATATTCGCGATAACAACAAATGAGCTAACCGTAGAACTCGGAAGGGAAGTGGATGTCATTCTTCGCAAGCGATTTGGTCCAGACATCGGCTTGCACTTGCGAAACGATTCCTGGTTTCTAGGTTATCCATCCTACCCCGATGTGAACCCTTTTGTTGACTATGGTACCCCACCATCTGTTGCAGAGTATCTTAAATCGAAGGTTCTGTGGTGCCGTGGCACGGGCACGCGCAGGTGTAGTGTCGAGTCGTTGGCACCAATTCAGTTCTAGTGGTGAGTTGTTAATGGGGGATCTCTTCGTTCGGGAATTCCGGCTTTTGAGTGGCGGTAAGGACTTGCCCCGGGGGGGGGCGTGAGGATGGCAGCATCCAGGCGTAGCGGGCAAGGAGATGCCTGCGGCAGCATTGAGGTTTGATCTCCCCCTGTCCCGTTTCCCCCTCCGGGGGAAAGCTGGAGTTTCTACATTTTGATCAGGCGGCTGCAGCCTGAGCCAAGTCTGGATGGTTGATTGTGAACCCGAGGGGGGCCAGCGCGAGGTGCAGACGCGCTATCTGACCATGACGAGCGGCGGCACGCAGCTCGCCTACCCGATCACGCATCCCGGCGACACCGGGACCTCGTTCCATTCCACCACCACGCTGACCGACGCCGCCGGGCTCGGCAGCAAAGTGTGGTCCTTCGACACGAACGCGGACGCCGCCTTCGGCCTGCAATTCCAGTTCGACTCACTCCACAATGGAACGTCGAAGTCGCGGTCGAACTCCCTCTGGACCCTCGACTCCCTGAATCGCCCCTACATGTCCAGCGTCTACAAGACCCTGGAACCGGGCGCGTCAAACCAAGTGCAGAGCCACACCGACCAGACCATCGACCAGTTCGGCAACGCCACCTACATGGCGCTCTTCGATTACGGCGCCTCCAGTCCCACGCGCGTCTACAACAACACCTACCTGACCGACGCGCTGATAAGCAACGAGCATCCGGCCAATTCCACTTACAGTGCGGAGCACATCCATAACCGGCTGCTGAAGAGCACTGTCACACAGAACGGGCAGACCGCGACGCTGGTGAATAACAGGTACGACTTCTACGATCCCGGAGCGTGCGGCGCCCAGCGTACACCGTCCGGCTGGACGTACGTGAACAGTGTCACAAGCATCGATCCAGCGAACACCTCGAACGTCTTCCGCGGCAACGTCACGACGAGCAACGGCCTGGACATGACCCACACGATGTGCTACGGAACCACCGGCGCCGTGGTGATGAGCACCGACGGCGGACATGTCGCGACAACAGACACCAGCGGCACCACAAACTACACCGCGCCCACCGCCATCACCACCGGAAGCCTGACGACGAATCTGTATTGGGACAACATGCTTCGTCCCACGGGCGAGACCGGCCCCAACGGCGACGGCGTCAGCATCGGTTACGACTCCGCCAGCCGACCCGCCACCACCTACACGCCCAACGGC
>Ga0207108_1116_pt1 | contig 14278 bp, 15 predicted proteins | sample Alteio_BWMinHeat_76_FD_153562 | JGI IMG/M metagenome (GOLD analysis project Ga0207108, IMG submission 153562) | Enriched cells from forest soil in Barre Woods Harvard Forest LTER site, Petersham, Massachusetts, United States -... | ecosystem: Environmental > Terrestrial > Soil > Temperate forest >...
GTCAACTATCCGCTGCAAGAATTCGGGCTGAAAATCTGACACTTTGGCAGAGTATACTATCCGGAGGGGTGGCCGAGTGGCTGAAGGCGGCGGTTTGCTAAACCGTTATACGTTTGTAAAGATGTATCGGGGGTTCGAATCCCCCCTCCTCCGCCAATTTCAATGGGTTAGATGGCTTAATGCGCCGTCTATTCCCTTGTGAAAAAGAAGGCTTTTTTGACGTTTACTTTGATTCAGAAGGTAACGTCGCACGAATTGTATTAGCAAGCCTCTGTGCTGCGCTATTCAAATCCGCTGAATCCCAGATAATTGGCTGGATCACGAAAAATTATGGGTAGTTATCAATGAATTTGAATAGTCGGGCTTTGACCTGCACCAGGTTCCAGGCGTTGATAATATATGGGAATACGGACAGATGCTTCCTAAATTCTACGAGATAATCATCGGAAAACTACGCGAATTGCGGCAACGGACAGGGAAGGTTCACATTACCGCAAGGGATGAGTAAGAGGCCTGTTATAATAAGAACACGTTTCTCTGCTTGCATTTGCGGGGGTAATCACCTATAAGCCCGCCCATGACAAACATGAGAAATATAGCGATTATCGCGCACGTCGATCACGGCAAAACCACGCTTGTAGACGCAATGTTGAAACAAACCGGCACTTTCCGCGCCAATCAGGACGTGGAAGAGCGGGTGATGGACAGCAACGATCTGGAAAAAGAGCGCGGCATTACGATCCTCGCGAAATGCACCTCGGTGGTGCGCGAAGATACGCGCATTAATATTGTAGATACGCCCGGACATGCCGATTTCGGCGGCGAGGTCGAGCGCGTGCTTTCGATGGTGGACGGCGTCGTCCTGTTGGTTGACGCTGCCGAAGGCCCGATGCCGCAGACCAAATTCGTGCTCACCAAGGCGTTGCGCCTCGGCCTCAGGCCGATCGTGCTGATTAATAAAATCGACCGTTCCGATGCCCGTCCCGATGAAGTGGTCAACGAAGTGTTCGACCTGTTCGTGACGCTGGAAGCATCCGACGCGCAGCTTGATTTTCCAGTGCTTTACGCCTCGGGCCGCGCCGGATGGTGCATTAAGAACCTGGCGGATGAAAAGGTCAATCTCGACCCGCTGTTCGATACCATTCTTTCCTATGTGGAAGCGCCGGACGTGGATAAGGACGCACCGTTTTCCATGCTGGCCACCATCCTTGACGCCGATCCGTATCTTGGCCGTATCCTGACCGGACGGGTTTACAGCGGGTGACTGGAAGGAAACCGTCAAGACCGTTGTTTTCGCTATTCTATTTGCCATGCTGTTTCGCAGTTTTGCCTATGAACCGTTTCATATTCCCTCCGGTTCCATGAAAAGCAACCTGCTGATTGGCGATTATCTGTTCGTTTCAAAATTTTCTTACGGCTATAGCCGTTATTCGCTGCCTTATGTATTCAAGCTTCTGCCCTATCACGGAAGGATTTTCCGCTCGCTCCCACAGCGGGGCGATGTCGTCGTGTTTCACCCGCCGGGGCTGCCGCCGCTTGGCGATTCGTTCATCAAGCGCCTGATAGGGCTGCCGGGCGATCGCATACAGATGAAGGACGGGGTGCTCTATATCAATGACAAAGCAGTAAAGAAAGAATATGTGGACGACTGGACGGATAAGGACAAGGATGGTGGGGGGGCTGTTTTGCACCGCTTCCGTGAAACCCTGCCGGAAGGAAGGCAGTATCTGATGCTGAATGCGGAAATTCCCAGCAGCGTGGAAAACACCGATGTCTACGTGGTGCCGGAAGGGCATTATTTCATGATGGGAGATAACCGCGATAACTCGCGTGACAGCCGGTTTTCCAATCCCGTAGGCTTTGTCCCTGAGGAAAACATTATCGGCCGCGCCGATTTGATATTGTTTTCATGGTCGTGCGGGTTTATATGTCCCGACCGGTTATTCATGAAGATAAGCAGATAATGGGCATAGAAGATATTATAGGCTATGAATTCACCAATAAGCGCCTGCTGCTGGAGGCACTGACCCATCCCGGCTGCGCGGAAAACTATAACAACCTTCCGTTTAATTATCAAAGGCTTGAGTTTCTGGGGGATTCGGTGCTCGGACTGGTTATCGCAGAAATGCTGTTCAGGCTTTACCCGGATGAGAACGAAGGCGGCCTTGCCAAACGCCATGCGGCACTGGTGCGCAGCGAATCGCTTGCGAGCGTAGCGCGGAACTTAGGGATAGCCGAACATGTCCGCATGTCGTCGAGCAGGCGTAAAGGCGGGAGTACGTGTGATAATAATTCCAACCTGGAGGATGTCTGCGAGGCGCTGATGGGGGCATTATACCTTGATGGCGGTTTTGAAGTGGCGAGGGGCTTTATCCTGAAACACTGGGAAGCTATGGCACGCTCTATGGGCGCTCCGCCGAAAGACGCAAAAACCAGCCTGCAGGAATGGGCGCAGGGACGAGGGGGAAAACTGCCGGTTTATACCGTAATCGAGGTGAGCGGCTCCTCGCATGCGCCGGAATTTACCATCGAGGCGGCGGTAGAAGGCGGCGGGCGCGCCATTGCAAAAGCAACGGCGAAGCGTCAGGCTGAACAGCTGGCCGCGAAAGCGTTATTGCAGAAATTGGAGAAGCAGGCATGAGCCATATCTGTATCGTTATCGCGAGGTTCTACGAAGACATCGCCGATGAGCTGGTGCGCGGCGCGGTCGGGGCGCTTGAGGCGGACGGCATGACCTATGAGGTTATCGAGGTGCCGGGCGCATTCGAGATTCCGGCGGTCGTGCGCATGGCGATAAAAAGCGGGAAGTATAACGGCTATGTCGCGCTTGGCTGCGTTATTCGCGGTGAAACCACGCACTATGATTATGTCTGCGGTGAAAGCGCGCACGGGCTTTCTCAGCTTGCCCTTGAATTTATGGCGCCGGTCGGCTACGGGATATTAACGGTTGAAAACAGCGAGCAGGCGTGGGCGCGCGCCGCCGTCAGCCAGGGCAATAAGGGGAAGGATGCGGTGGTTGCGTGCCTGCGGATGATTGCCATAAAAAACCACATGGGGATACATGAGTCATAAACCCGTTCCCCTCTCCCTACGGCGCAAATCCAGCGCACGGCTTGCTGCGGTCCAGTGCATATACCGTATAAGGGTTAACGACGATAATATCACCCCGGCAGAACTTTTTGACGATTACATGGCGCAATGGCATGATGATAAATTATCGCCCAACCGGGCGATGAGTTTCGATGCCGAGCCGGATAAGCCGCTTTTCATGAAACTGCTTGCCGGTACGGTTGAGAACAGGGAGCATATTGATTCCATTATTAAAACATCGCTCAACGATAAATGGAAAATCGAGCGTATGAGTTCGCTGCTTACGGCGATTATCGCCTGCGCCATTTACGAGCTGAAATACACGCCGGCGCTTAATACGGTGATTATCGTCAATGAGTATGTCACCCTTACCGGACGCTTTTTCGAATTGCAGGAAGTCGGGTTCGTCAACGGCCTGCTTGACGTACTGTCGAAAGAGTTACGCAGTTGATCTCCTACGGGCTGAATCCTCAGGCTACTTATAAAATCAGGAATTCATCCGCTCGAAGAAATCATCGTTGGTCTTGGCGTCCTTGAGCTTGTCGAGCAGGAATTCCATGCCGTCCATGACGCCCATGGGGTTCAGGATACGGCGCAACACCCAGACCTTGGTGAGCATGCCCTTGTCGTAAAGCAGGTCTTCTTTGCGAGTGCCGGATTTGGTGATGTCGATTGCCGGGAAGGTGCGTTTGTCGGCGAGCTTGCGGTCGAGGATGAGCTCCGAGTTGCCGGTGCCTTTGAATTCCTCGAAGATAACTTCGTCCATACGCGATCCGGTTTCGATCAGGGCCGTGGCGATGATGGTGAGCGATCCGCCCTGTTCGATATTGCGCGCCGCGCCGAAGAAACGCTTCGGGCGTTGCAGGGCGTTGGCGTCCACGCCGCCGGTCAGCACCTTGCCGGATGAAGGGATGACCGTGTTGTAAGCGCGTGCCAGACGGGTCAAGGAGTCAAGGAGTATCACCACGTCTTTTTTATGTTCCACCAGGCGCTTGGCTTTTTCGATCACCATTTCGGCAAGCTGCACGTGACGGGAAGCCGGTTCGTCAAACGTCGAGCTTACCACTTCGCCCTTCACGGTGCGCTGCATGTCGGTGACTTCCTCCGGGCGTTCGTCAATCAGCAGGACGATCAGGAAACATTCCGGATGGTTCGCGGTAATAGAGTGGGCGATGTTCTGGAGGATGACCGTTTTGCCGGTGCGCGGCGGTGCGACGATCAGCCCGCGCTGGCCTTTACCGAGCGGCGCTACGATATCGATCACACGGGTGCTCAGGTCATTTTTGTTCGGATTCCTTTCATTTTCCATCTGGAGCTTTTTATCCGGATAAAGCGGCGTCAGATTGTCAAAGTTTATTTTGTGGCGGATGGCATCCGGCTCGTCGAAATTGATGGTATTGACCTTGAGCAGGGCGAAATAGCGTTCGCCGTCCTTGGGCGCGCGTATCTCCCCCTCGACGGTATCGCCGGTGCGCAGACCGAAACGGCGCACCTGGCTCGGCGAGACGTAAATATCGTCGGGACCGGCAAGGTAATTGGCTTCCGGCGAACGCAGGAAGCCGAAACCATCCTGCAACAATTCGATAACCCCTTCCCCGATAATGGGGGTGCTTTCGGCCACCTTCTTTAAGATCGCGAAAATGATATCCTGCTTGAGCATGGTGCCGGCATTTTCGATCTGGTAGCTATCCGCGAGCGTCAGTAATTGATCTGGCGACTTGCGCTTTAATTCTTGTAACCGCATAGGGAAAATCTCGTAAAAAACAAGGTTGAATGGGGAGGGATTATAAAGACTGGTCTTTGATGTTGGAGACTCATGGATATAAGCCAGAAAGTCCGCTTGTTGCCTGGAACGGCAACCGGCATCTTGGAAAACAATCTAACGATTATTTCTGTGGAGTCAACAGAAAGTAATCCGGCGAAAGTTGTTTCAAAAAAATCCGAATTCTATAATATAGGGTAAAAATATGGAATCAGTGGAATGCTCAAGATCATCGCAGGCAAACATCGCGGCAGGAAAATCGAGACCAAACGTAATGCAACTATCCGCCCGACCGGCAGCCGCGCGCGCGGCGCCGTCTTTAACATACTGATGCACGGAAAATTCGGTGCGGATGGCAACTCTCCCCTGATTGACAAGGCCGTGATTGATTTGTTCTGCGGTACCGGCGCGCTTGGGCTGGAAGCGCTTTCGCGCGGTGCAGCGCATGTGACGTTTGTCGACGAATCCTCCGAATCCATCGCACTTGCCAGGACCAACGCCAACAGTATGAGGGAAGAGGCAAACGCCCATTTCCTGCGCAACGATTCGACTTCGCTACCCGCCGCCCGCACACTATGCAGCCTTGCCTTCCTCGACCCGCCCTATAATAGCGGGCTGGCGGTCAGGTCGCTTGCCAGCCTTGATAAACAAGGCTGGTTGGAAAACGGTGCGGTCGCCGTGGTTGAGCTTTCCCATAAGGAAACCCTGACGCCACCTGCAAACTATACGCTCCTGGATGAGCGTAAATACGGCAATACCAAGATCGTATTTCTACAATATGAAAAAGGCTGAATAAACAACCGCCTATCCACCCACGGCGAGGAAATTTCCGTTCAGGAAGTTTTCCTTGCCATATAGAAACGGCTGTCCTTCAGGGGTAGTCAAGCTTCCACCTGCTGCGGCAAGTATGGCGTGCCCGGCGGCAATATCCCATTCCATTGTCGGGCCGAATCTTGGGTAAATATCAGCCCTGCCTTCGGCAAGCAGGCAGAATTTGATGGAACTCGCGCAGGGTATCCGTTTCTCTATACGGTGCGCAAGCAGGTAATCTTCGGTCGCTTTATTGGCATGCGAGTGGCTGACAAGCGCCGTCACCGGATCTTCTTTCGAACGGACACAGATCGGATTAACCATGCCGTCATGCTCGCGGAACGCGCCTTTCGCACTTCCGTAATACATCGCCCGGCTGACCGGATCGTAGATAACCCCGAGCACGGGCGTGCGGTGGTTTTCAATCAGCCCGATATTCACCGTGAAATACCCATTCCCCCGGATAAAGCTTTTGGTGCCGTCCAGCGGGTCGACCAGCCAGAAACGCTCCGCACGGGCCACGTCCGGCTTCTCCCCTTCTTCCGAGACAATCGGTATGCCAGGAGAGATTTTCTTCAGATGTCCGACAATCATCCGGTCGGCCTCCCGGTCCGCTTCCGTCACCGGCGAAGCATCGGCTTTCCTGTAGACTTCACTGGCGGTCCGGTAATGCGTCATGATAAGCGCCCCCGCTACACGGGCAATATCCACGATCTGTGGCAGAAGGGAAGGAATGTGGCTCATGCCCCAGCAATAGAGTTCATCCGCCTTTTTGTAAAGGATTCTCGATATTGCAAACTAAAACAATGGGGAATATATACTTGACATAGCTGACCTGTGGGCTATAATTATCCTATAAACAAGGGTAATTATATGAAAAGCGACTTAGAAAAAAAGATATTTCAAGAGGAAACCGCAGCCCGCGAATTTTTGGAAGCGCAACGCTGGCCTGACGGTGTTATCTGCCCCCATTGTGGGGCAACAGAAAATATCCGTAAACTGGAAGGCAAATCACACCGTCCCGGCCTTTATCAGTGCAATGGTTGTCGTGAACACTTTACGGTTACTGTCGGCACTCTTTATGAGCGCTCTCATATTCCGTTACACAAATGGCTGCTGGCTTCATATCTGCTTAGTTCCAGCAAGAAAGGAATGTCCGCACATCAGTTACACCGTATGTTAGGCATTACTTATAAATCCGCTTGGTTCATGGCGCATAGAATTCGTGAGTCCATGAAGCCCTGTGATCCGTCACCACTTGGCGGCGAAGGTAAAACCGTTGAAGCGGATGAAACTTTTGTCGGCGGTAAAGAGAAGAACAAACACGCGAAAGATCGTAAACATCTTGGCCGTGGTGCAGTGGGTAAAGAGGCTGTTTTCTCTCTGGTAGAACGTGGCGGCAAGGTTCGCTCTACTCATGTTAAGAGCGTAACCTCTGCAACGCTTGGCACGATAATGCGTGAACAGCTAAATAGCGAAACGCACCTGATGACGGATGATGCAAGGCAGTACATACCGCTCGGCAAAGACTACGCAGCACATGATGCGGTGAAACACAGCATAGGTGAATATGTGCGCGGTGGTGCTCATACCAATACGATTGAAGGTTACTTCTCAATCTTCAAGCGCGGCATGACTGGTGTTTACCAGCACTGCAATGAAAAACACTTGAAGCGTTACCTTGCAGAATTCGACTTCCGTTATAACGAACGCAGCATGAGTGATATGGAGCGCACTCAGGTTGCACTTAAAGGAATTGAAGGTAAGAGGCTTACTTATCGGCGGACTAATAGCGAAGCAGCTTAAGCCTTCTTCTTAGGCTTTTTCGCCTTCTGCTGTTTTGGTTTTGGCTTAGTGGTAAGAAAAGTCTTTACCACTTGTTGAAATTTCTTGTTTTTTGTTGGATCGGTTTTCTGCATGACAATTACTCCTCTCCAAAGGGCTGAATACTCTAATAAGAAATGGCGTGAATTACAACAGGAATACGCTAACGCATTGTGGATGTGGGCAAATATAGAAGCCCAGATTTTTATTATATACGCCTCTGCACTAGGAATGTCAGGAAAAGATGTTCAGCCACTCCGCTCTGCCTTCTTCTCCATAAACTCCTTTGAAATGCGATTAACTATGACTCATGCTGCTGTAAAAACGCAATGGGGCGAAGAATCGCAGGCATTTATTCTTTGGGGAGAGCTTCGCAAAAAATGTGATAAGGCTAATCGCAAAAGAGGAAAAATCGCGCACAAGATAGGGATGTGTTATAGCACACCAAACAATCTGATATTCGCTTTAACCGATCCTTTATGGCATACTAACCATTTAGACTGGAGAAAAGCAAAAGCGGAAGGTATTAACGCCGAAACACTTAAGCAATATGCCGCAGAATGGAATGATTTAGATGCTATGCTTATCAATTTTGGTCTAGTTTTATGGAACGGAGAGCCGCTTCCAACATCTCTTTCACAATTAGCTGATCAGTCCCGTCCGCCTCTGCATATAAACGTCCTGAATCCCAAAGTACCTGAGTCGCCACCTGAATCATTTCAGGAGTAATCTCAATAGCGCTGGCCTGTCGAGAGGTCATATAGACCTCCCGCCAGCTATGTCAAGTATATATTCCCAAAACAATGTATGTCTAAAATTAGACAGGTATCGAAAAACTTGACCGTAATATAAGGTGCTGTTACAAATGAACGCTAGTTATTGCCGAGCTTTCCCAAGCAAGGCGCATTGAAATAGAAACATGTCAGTCTCACCATCCCTTTCTCCGACAGATATCATCATTTTCGGCGGTAATGGCGATCTTGCGTTACGCAAGATTCTTCCGGCGCTCTATTACCGTTATCGTGATGGCCAGCTCCCTGAAAACAGCCGCATCGTAGGTATCGGCCGTGCTGTTCTTACCCCGGAATCCCAATATACGGACATGGTTAAAAAAGCGTGTGTGGAGCATGTGGCGCCCGCAGATTTTGATGCAGCAGTATGGAAACAGTTTGCGCAGCATATCCACTACGCTGCCGTAGATGCGGAAGACAGCAAAGCTTATGCGCAACTGACAGCATTCTTTACAAAACAATCGCATCTTGTACGCGTTTTCTATCTTGCAACGCCTGCCGATGTGTTCGGCACCATTTGCCGTAACCTGCATCAGGCAGGGCTTATCATACCCGACGCACGTGTGGTGCTGGAAAAACCTATCGGTCACGACCTGATGTCGTTCCGCGCAATTAACAATGAGGTATTGAAATATTTTGAAGAACGTCAGGTATATCGTATCGATCATTATCTTGGCAAAGAAACGGTGCAGAACCTGATGATCCTGCGCTTCGCCAATAACCTGTTTGAAAAAGTGTGGAACAGTGGCGCGGTTGATCATGTGCAGATTACGGTGGCGGAAAGCCTTGGAGTGGAATCCCGCGCGCGCTACTATGATAAGTACGGCGCGGTGCGCGATATGATACAGAACCATCTGTTGCAGTTGTTGTGCCTGATAGCGATGGAACCGCCCGCCAAGCTGGAGCCGGATATTCTGCGCGATGAGAAACTGAAAGTGCTTCGTTCGCTGCGCCCTTTTACCGGTCGGGATACAATACGGGATACCGTGCGCGGGCAATACCGTGCCGGAGCGGTGGGAGGCCAGCCCGTGCTGGGCTACATAGAGGATATAGGGCAAAAAAAGAGTGATACGGATACGTTCGTGGCGCTTAAAGCGCATGTGGATAACTGGCGCTGGTCAGGTGTGCCGTTTTACCTGCGTACGGGCAAGCGCCTGCCGCAGCGCTATTCGGAAATCGTAGTGCAATTCCGCCCCGTGCCGCACCAGATATTTCCTGATCAGGGAGCGGAACAGCAGAACAATAAGCTTATTATCCGCCTGCAGCCGGATGAAAGTATCAAACTCGAAATGATTACCAAAGTGCCGGGACCGGGCGGATACCGTCTGAAGCCGGTGCATTTGAATCTAAGCCTTTCGGAAGAATTTGAGGATCGTACGCCGGATGCCTATGAGCGCCTTCTGATGGACGTAGTACGTGGCAACCCGACCTTGTTCATGCGCAGCGATGAGGTGGAAGCGGCCTGGGTATGGACGGAAAGTATTCTCAAAGGATGGGATGATAATAATCAAAAGCCCAAGCCCTATATTGCAGGCAGCTGGGGGCCGGCGGACGCATCGGCATTAATGACGCAGGATAACCGTCGCTGGCACGAAACGGATTAAAAGTAATGGTATTTCACAGTTTTCCTTCGGGTGAAGCGTCTGCGGCACAATTGGCCGTAGATGTGGCCGGGGTGTTATCTGCCTCTATAGAAAAGCGTGGGCAGGCCGGTATGGTAGTGTCGGGCGGCAGTACGCCGAAACCTTTCTTTGCCGAGCTTAAAAAACAAAAATTGCTGTGGCAGCATATGTGGATTACTTTGGCGGATGAGCGCTGGGTAGATACAGATTCCACGGACAGCAACGAACATATGGTGCGCGAACAATTGCTTAACAGTGGCACGCATTTTGTAGGGTTGAAAAATGATGCATCCACGCCTGCCGAAGGCATCGCGGAGGCGGAAAATCGGCTTGCTGCCATGCCGCAGCCTTATGATGTGGTGATACTCGGCATGGGTGAGGACGGACACACGGCCTCCTTATTTCCGGAGACAGCCGGTCTTGCCGAGGCGCTTGATCCCATCCTGCCGCATTCCTGCGCCGCTATTACACCTCTCCATGCGCCTTATGCGCGTATGACGCAAACACTGGCTGCGCTGCTCCATTGCCGCAAGCTGGTGTTACATATCACGGGTGCAAAAAAACGTGCATTGTATGAAGAGGCGCAACAGCCCGGCTCTTGCCTTACGCTTCCCATACGTGCTATTGTGCAGCAAAATAAAGTCCCTCTCGAAGTATACTGGTCTGCCTGATTATGACACACCCTGTCTTGAAAAAAGTAACGGAAAGAATTATAAAGCGTAGCCATGCGACACGCGCAGCCTATCTTGCGCGTGTCAGGCAGGCAGCAGAAAAATGGCCCAAACGCGCTACGCTCTCCTGCGGCAATCTGGCGCATGGCTTTGCGGCGTGTGGGACGGAAGACAAGGCGGCACTGCGCAGTGGCAAACAACCTAATATTGCGATTGTGTCGGCTTATAACGAGATGCTCTCCGCCCACCAGCCTTATGAGCGCTTTCCTGCCATTATCAAGCAAGCGGCCCATGAAGCGGGTGCTGTAGCGCAATTTGCCGGTGGAGTGCCCGCCATGTGTGACGGCGTAACGCAAGGCGAGCCGGGAATGGAGCTTTCGCTTTTCAGCCGCGACGTGATCGCCATGTCCACCGCCGTGGCGCTTTCCCACAATATGTTTGATGCGGTATTGTGCCTGGGGATTTGCGATAAAATCGTACCGGGATTATTAATCGGCGCGTTAAGCTTCGGGCATTTGCCGGTGGTATTCGTGCCGGGCGGGCCGATGCCGTCGGGTTTACCCAACAAGGAAAAGGCGCGTGTGCGTGAATTATATGCACAGGGCAAAGCCACGAAAGAAGAATTGCTGGATGCGGAAGCCAAATCCTATCATTCGCCGGGCACCTGCACCTTTTACGGCACGGCCAACAGCAACCAGATGCTCATGGAGATCATGGGGCTGCAATTACCCGGCAGTTCGTTTGTGAATCCTGATACCCCCCTGCGCGATGTGTTTACCAGGGCAGCCACGACACAGGTTGCAAAACTTACCGCGTTGACGAATGATTATATTCCCATCTCCCGGGTGCTGGATGAAAAGGCAATCGTCAATGGCATTGTGGGGCTGGTGGCTACCGGCGGCTCCACCAATCATACGATTCACCTCATAGCTATCGCCCGCACGGCTGGCATCCGTATTAACTGGGATGATTTTGCCGAACTTTCCCATGTCGTGCCCCTGCTTGCACGCGTCTATCCCAACGGTGACGCGGATGTGAATCATTTCCATGCGGCGGGCGGGCTGGGTTTTCTTATTGATACCTTGTTAAAAGCCGGATTGCTCAATGGAGATGTTACTACCGTTATGGGCGCAGGATTTGATGCGTACCGTACGGAAGCCACACTCGTAAAAGAACACATAACATGGCAGCCGGTATCGGATAAAAGTCGCGATATTTCCGTACTGCGGCCTGCCGGTGAACCGTTCAGTGCGGAAGGCGGCTTGCGTTTGCTACAAGGCAACCTTGGCCGTGCCGTCATCAAAGTATCGGCAGTAAAGCCGGAACACAGGGTGGTGGAAGCACCTGCAAGGGTGTTTCACAGCCAGGAAGATTTACTGGCGGCTTTCAAGAGCGGTACGCTTACGGGTGACTTTGTAGCGGTAGTGATTTTTCAGGGGCCGCGCTCGAACGGGATGCCGGAATTGCACAAGCTCACCCCGACGCTCAGCGTATTGCAGGATATGGGGTTCAAAGTGGCGTTGGTAACCGATGGGCGCATGTCCGGCGCGTCCGGCAAGGTTCCTGCCGCCATCCACGTGGTTCCGGAATCACTGAATGGCGGGGCACTTGCCAGAGTACGTGATGGTGATATCATTCGCCTCGATGCCGAGCAGGGCATACTGGAAGTAAAACTGGATGCCGCAACACTCGCTGCACGTGCGCCCGCCATCCCCGATATTTCCCATTACCATCACGGTCTGGGACGGGAACTTTTTTCCGCCATGCGTCATGTGGTCACCGGCGCGGAAGAAGGCGCCTCCTTTGTATTGACCGGTTATGACCAGTAATAACCTGGCATTCGTGGGCGATGTGGGCGGTACCAATGCGCGGTTTGCACTGGTGGAGAACGGTAATCTTGTGCAGGAAAGTATCCATAACTGCGCTACCAGGGACTATTCCGATACCGTAGACGCCATAAAATCATTTCTGGCAGCAAAGGGAAACCCCCGGGTTTCTTCTGCTTGCCTGGCGCTCGCATGCCCTATTACCGGCGATACGGTCAAACTTACCAATTGTGATTGGGAATTCTCGAAGCAAGCGTTGCACGATGTTCTGGGCATTGCTCAGGTCATGTTCGTCAATGATTTTACGGCACTGGCCAAGGGGGTACCGGCGCTGGCCTCCCATCAATATTATGCGATTGGCAAGGGCGTTGCGCAACCCCGGCAGCCTATGGGCGTTATGGGACCCGGTACGGGATTCGGAGTTTCCGGCCTGGTATGGGGTGGCAGCCATTGGGTGGCGTTGCAGGGTGAAGGAGGGCATATCGGCTTTGCTCCCGCCAATGAAATAGAGATGGAAATCCTCCGCGTAGGATGGCAGGAATATGGCGACCGGGTTTCCGTAGAAAGAATACTGTCCGGCGCCGGGCTGGAATTTCTGTATCGCACGCTCAGCCGGATAAAAGGTACGGTTGCTGAAGAACTAAAGGCATCCGACATTACCAGGCAGGCGGTAGAAGATCCGCAATCCATCTGCCGTGAAACGGTGAATATTTTTTGTGGGGTTCTGGGTGGCGTTGCCGGAGATTCGGCGCTTACACTCGGTGCACTGGGCGGAATTTATATCGGCGGCGGTATCATACCGAAGCTCGGTGACATAGTGCATGCCAGTCCGTTTCGCGAACGATTCGAAGCCAAAGCGCGGTTTAAGAATTATGTGTCACGCATTCCTACCTATGTTATTATTGACAGTACACAGGCAGCGCTGATGGGCGCTGCCGCTATTCTCACCGGCAGGCAGTAATGATGTATACAATCAAAGATATCCTCTCTCTTGGCCCCCTTATTCCCGTTATTACCCTCGAAAAGGTGGAACATGCGCTTCCGCTGGCGGATGCGCTGGCAGAGGGCGGCATTAAAACCATGGAAATTACCCTACGCACCCCGGCAGCCCTGGATGCGATTACGCTCCTGACTGCAGAACGAAGAAATATGGTGGTGGGAGCAGGCACAATTACTACTGTCGATGGGTTCGATAAGGTGAAAAAAGCAGGTGCGCAGTTTATTATAAGTCCCGGCGTGACGGAAACGTTACTGAGTGCGGGAAAGCAATGCGGTGTGCCGTATATACCCGGTACAGCCACAACATCCGAAGCGTTGCTTGCCATGCAGCACGGGTTTAATTTCCTCAAGTTTTTTCCGGCGGAGATTGCGGGCGGCGTTCCGATGCTTAAGAATTTTTCCGCTTTATTCGGTAATGTAAAGTTTTGCCCCACAGGCGGCATTACCCAGAATAATATGAATGAGTATCTTGGTTTGCCCAATGTCATGTGCGTAGGTGGTTCATGGATAGTACCCGCAAAGACCATCAGGGAAAAACAATGGGGGGAAATCACACGGCTGGTGAAAGAGAGTTTAGATGCCGTGGAAAAGGTCAAAATATTGTGATTGAATTAAGGCTAAAAGAGCTTGGCATTGAACTGCCAGAAAGAAAATAAGCCGGGAGGGAGTTATGTACCCTATTCACAGGTTGGGAACATTCTGTTTATCTCTGGCCAGACCTGTAAATGGAATGGTGTGTTGCAATATGCAGGAAAGATCGGGAAGAATTATACTACTGAGATCGGGAAGAATTATACTACTGAGAAAGCGAAAGCCGTTGCCCGTTTGTTTGGCAATAACATTTCTGACTTAATGCCGGATGTATTTGGTAAGAACGGTGAAC
>Ga0207108_1117_pt1 | contig 14174 bp, 16 predicted proteins | sample Alteio_BWMinHeat_76_FD_153562 | JGI IMG/M metagenome (GOLD analysis project Ga0207108, IMG submission 153562) | Enriched cells from forest soil in Barre Woods Harvard Forest LTER site, Petersham, Massachusetts, United States -... | ecosystem: Environmental > Terrestrial > Soil > Temperate forest >...
TGGATTAGCAATTGCCAGATACTCAAACCTGTTAATATTAATTTCAAATTGGCAAGTTCATTGTCTGTAAGTGTCTTTAAATCGTTGGTCATCGTGTCTTTGGCAGATGAAATAGCATCTCCTGCATCGCAGAGAATGATCATTGCCGCCGGTGTCGGGTTAACGATTGTAGGATAGTCGCCGGAATGTGCTGCTGCCTGAACAGCAGATTCGCGTGCAAAATCTCTTTTCTTTTGCATTGTAAGCCCTACTAATAGCAGAGCGATGATGATTTTTTTGATTAATACTGGCATGTTATTCTTTTTTTAATTGTTATTATATATAATTATTTAATTATTTATCAGTTTTGGTACAACCTCGAAATTTTTCTTTGCCGAAGCTGTTTTCAATGGGGAAAATAAAAATACCCCCTGTTTTTCCGGAAAAACAGCCCCATTTATCAGGAACATTTGGTAATTGTTCCCAGTGATTTGCAAAATGTTCGGGAACAAAATGAAAATGTTTGGGAACATTCCGGAAATGTTTGGGAACATTCTGAAAATGTTTGGGAACATTCTGAAAATGTTTGGGAACATTCTGAAAATGCTTGGGAACATTCTGAAAATGTTTGGGAACATTATGAAAATGTTTGGGAACATTATGGAAATGTTTGGGAACATTATGGAAATGCTTGGGAACATTATGGAAATCTTCGTGGTCATTTTCCCATTTCCTTTTATTCCTTTTATCTTATTCATTACCTTTAATTATATCCTCTGTGCTTCGGGGTATATGTCCCTCAATTGCGGGGCGAAATTCGCTATAATTTTCCAAACTCACTTCCGTGAAAGGATGGAATGGGCAAACATTCTTATGGAATGGGGTGAATGGCTGATGGAATGGATTTGGGATTGGAAATTTATTGCAAAGATTGTATCAAAATATAAGTTTTGAATTTATCATAGCAATGTCACTCCTACGGAGTTTTGGTTTGTTGTTTGGTTCATTTTTCTATTATGATTAAACTCCTATGGAGTAAAAAGAAATCCCCGAGGGATGGCATCATAATAGAATTAAATAGTAAAAGAAATCCTATAACTCCGTAGGGGTGACATATTCACTTATCTCCTCTTAATATCAATCCCAAAACGCTCCTGTCGTTTCAGATATTCATCCTTCCTGCTCGGCGAACCTATCAATTCAATTTCGTCACCTTCCTTATTATTACGCTGGCCATGAATGGTTCGAGGCTTCTTCATCAGAACAATAAAACTCATTTCGTTGCTCAAGCCCGCACTCTCATGAAGATTAATAAGTTTAGTGTTGCTTATCCTCATAAAGTCCACCGGATTCAGCATTGTTTCTATATCTTTAAGATTTAGATTAATGTCTTCCTTCGTCCTGTCCACATAATGCAATACGGAGTTGTTGCCATCCGACTCAAAGAAACTTATATCCACAAAGAAAACCTGCCTTTTGCCCGCAGTTACCGGGTAAAACATGGAGCCGTTCTCATAAGTATAAGGAAGAGTTTTCTCAATTTCTTCGGTCACTGGCTCTACTTTTGTAATGATTATTTCTTCTATAGGAACTACCTTTTTCTTCTTCATAATTGTTATTGTTTTTTAGATGAACCTCTTATTTTGGAATGGCAAAGATAACATTTAGAGAATGAGAAGTATGTTAAGATTCATTAAAATCAATACCGCCTGACAAAAGAACAGTGCGAAAATTTGTTTGTTCCTAAAATGTTTTCTAACTTTGCACTTCAATAAATATCTATAACTAATAATTATTAAAATGAAAAGAACCGTACAATTAATTCTAAGTATCTCTATCCTGTTTGTATTACAGACACGCACTATGTCAGCACAGTATTGCGTGCCCACCACCTTGGTTCCCTATGATAACAACATGCCGGGAATCACCAACTTTACCCTCGGAACCATTAACAGAACATCAGCGGGCTGTGAAGGATGTCCGAGCAGTAACAATTACGTTAATACCGCCATGCAAACCAACTTAATGAGAGGACATACCTATACCGTTTCTATCACCCACACGGTGGATGCGTCCATCTGTCCTGATATGAATTTGAGATTGTGGATTGATTATAACCAGGATCATTCCTTTGATACCACCACAGAAACTGCTATCAATGTGAACCATCATGCACCCGGAACCTATACAGGTACCTTCACCGTTCCGAATACTGCAGTCCTCGGCGTAACACGTATGAGAGCTACAGCAAAGATGTCTGATTTAGGTGGGCATACCATCCCTACTCCTTGTGACAATCCTGCAGACCCTATCGGCTATCATGGCGAAATGGAAGATTATAATGCCAATATCCTTGCCGCATCAGGAATAGATGAACTGAATGGGGAAACAGCCAGCTTTAATGTGTATCCTTCCATGATTACTGATAATGCGAAAATCTCTTTCTCACTGAATACTAACGCTACTGTTACATTCAAGCTGTATGATGCCATTGGCAAATCAATCATCTGGACAATGTCTGAAAAGATGAATGAAGGAAGCCAGGAAGTCATCATGGGACAAGAAGCTCTTGCAGCCGCTAAGTCGGGGATTTACTTCTTAGAGATGATGATTAACGACCAACGCATAGTGCAGAAGGTAGTAATCCTCAAATAAGGAAATGTTTGAGCATACAGAAGAACGAAATAACAAAAGACAATGATTAATCACGATGTCCCGAAGAAATTTGGGACATCTTTTTATGTGCTGGTTTTAATAATTGTAATATCCCTCAATACATGCACCTATACGAAACTGGATCCGCCATTGTGTAACCCGGTGAACTCGAGTTATTCAAAAAGTATTGCGCCACTTATTCAAAGTCATTGCGCCATCACAGGTTGTCATAACGGAGGACCCACGTCGGTAGGGAATTATAATAATTATCTTGAGATAAAAGCCAGGGTTGATAATGGGAAATTCAAAATCAGAGTGATTGATACCAAAACGATGCCTCCCATCTCCCAGCCTCCCCTCACTGATGATGAATATACTAAGCTGAAATGCTGGTATGATGCAGGTGCGCAGGATAATTAATAATCGGATGTGCCTGACTATTTATTTAGCAGCATTAATAATCTCCAAAGCCTTCCTCACTGTTTCATCCTTTTGATGAATGACAGGGTAGAAGCCTTCATTCTTCCATACTTGGCGGGCTATAAGAGCTTTTATTTGGTTGCGAATAACAGGAGATGATTTCCTTATACCCGATTCATCTGCTTTAATACCAACCTTTACAGCATAATCTATAAACCTGTGATATATCTCATCAGTAACATCAAATCTTTTATTGAATTCCTCAAAGGTCTTATAAGCCTCGATGGTCTTACGGTTTTGATCAAGATATTTATATGAGAAATCATTGATGATACCTTTGGTGAATACCTGAGTGAGGAAGTGCGAATTGCCTGATGTATCAATAGGAACAAAGACATCGGGCATGATTCCACCGCCACCATAAACAATCTTGCCACCGGGGGTTTTGAACTTTATGGAATCAGTTAATTTAATGCTGTCGGCACTCTCCAATTCCCCATCCGTAGCACGATTCCTGACATCGTCATAATAGCTCTCGGCACCATCCTTATATGATCGCTGAATACATCTTCCGGTAGGAGTATAATATCTCGCCACAGTAAGCCGAATAGCCGAACCATCAGGGAATCCGGTCTGTTCCTGCACCAACCCTTTACCAAAAGAACGCCTTCCCACGATAGTCGCTCTGTCCCAGTCCTGCAATGCACCCGCTACTATCTCACTGGCGGATGCAGAGCCTTCATCTATCAATACCGCCAGCTTTCCTTTAAGGAAAGTGCCATTGTTCTTGGAATAATATTCTTGTTTCTTACGAGCCTTGCCTTGAGTGTAAACAATCATCTTCTTACCCTCCAGGAATTCATTGGCAATCTCGGTAGCGGCAGTAAGATAACCACCAGGATTGTCTTTCAAATCAAGGATAAGATTCTTCATGCCCTTGCCTTGCAATTCACGGAGTTTGTCCATGAATTCATTGTAAGTATTCGTAGCAAAACGACTCACCTTAATGTATCCTGTCCCCTTGTCAATCATGTAACCGACATCTACACTGTATATTGGGATCTTGCCACGGGTAATGGTGTAATCAGTCAGGGAATTATCACCCGGATTAAGGACACTGACAGTAACTTTTGTACCGCCAGGTCCTCGCAATTTCTTGAAGACATCTTTGTTCGCAATCTTTATACCTGCCACATTCTTTCCATCAATCTTTACAATCCTTTCACCAGACTTAATCCCCACAGCTTCCGAAGGTCCGCCAGCAATTGCAGACACCACAATGATGGTATCCTCCTGAATATGAAATTCCACTCCAATACCTTCAAAGTTGCCCTCCAATGGCTCATTGACTTCCTTCAAATCCTCTGCTGGAATATAAATGGAATGAGGGTCGAGATTATGCAGCATTCCTCTGATGGCTTCTTCCACAATATTTTTGTCATTGATGGTATCCACATAATCCGTTTCAATGGAATTAATTACAGAGTTCAGCTTATTGAATTGCCCAACATGAAAGGAAAGCAGTGGTTTCCTGAATGTACTGTTCGTGCTCAGAATTCCTCCGATTACAATCCCGATAACGACTGCTATGGAGAAATATATCGGTAATAATACCTTGAAGTTATTCTTGAAAAAGCTCATTAAATTAAAATCTATTTCGTAGGTTGATAACGATGCACATCCACTCCAAACTTCCTTAAGAAATCCACACCCTCATCATTAGCGATCTTCTTGTATTCGGCATAAGAATCCATGTAGATGACATGCCGAATGCCTGTCGCATAAATCATCCGGGCACAAGCCAGGCATGGCGAAAGCGTCACATAAAGCGTAGCATTCTCAAGCGTTATTCTATTCTTTGCCGCATACAATATTGCATTGCATTCTGCATGAATCGCCAACGAACATCCGCCTTTCGAATCACGTGGACAACCCGTCTCATGCCATTCTTCATCACAGTTATTCGTCCCTGCCGGCGGGCCATTATATCCTAAAGACACGATGCGGGTATCCTTCGTCAATACGGCTCCCACCTTGAGCTTTACGCAATGCGATTTCTTGGCAAGATTAAATGCCAGATCCATGTATATATCATCAAAACTTGGTTTCTCGGTAAGCATAGTATTATCAATTATTAAGGCGGCAAAGTTATTCAATCCTTTGAATTTATAATTTTGCATTCTCAAATTAAAATTAATGAAAGCAATAACTTACCTCAAAGTAACGATCGCAGCCTTGGCAATAGCCCTTACTTCCTGCGCTCCCATCCAGCCCATCGTATTCAAATCGGTGGACAATTTTACTGTAACCAGAGTTGGTCTCACTCCCGAATTCAAAGCCGAAGTCCACCTCTTCAATCCCAACAATGTCGGGGCAAGAGTGCAGGCAATGACCATAGATGTCTATATCAACAACACCAAACTCACCTCCGTATGTATGGATTCCAAGACCTGCATCCGTGCGGTCGGCGACTTCACGGTGCCAGTCCTTGCGACGCCGTCGTTGGTGGATATTATCAAACTCATTCCCAATGGCATTTCATTCTTCAAGGACAACAAAGAAATCCCTGTAAATATTAAGGGCGACGTCGTCATCAAGAAATTTATTTTTACCAGGCATTACACCTTTGATTACACCGAAAAACTTACCAAAGACAAGATAAAAGTCCTCGGCAACTTCGGTTTCTAAATTAATAACATTCATCATCATGTTGATGCAGCTCCCCGAAAGGGTCGCTATCTCAAGATGATGACCAGTAAAAAACGAATCGTGACCAGTGAAAAGTGAACAATAGATGTCTCCTCACTTTTCACTATTCATTGTTAACTTTTCACTGCCCCTTAAGGGATAATTTGGATTAATACCTTGCTGTAATAAGTGCTTTTTTTGCCAGTGGTGTTCACATAATGTGCGCGAATGTACGCCGTACTTCCTGACTGAATTGGCGGAAATCCTAAGAGATGCAGGGCACGCGAAACATCAGCTACATGGGTAAATTCGAGTGTCGAAGGATCCAGATTCGGCAGCCCGACATAGATCTCCAAATCCACGTGATTGTATTCGGGCATCTCTTCGGTATTTGGCGTCAACGGATTTGCCAATCTGACTTTTATTCCACTCGGCATGGTATCAGCCAAGCTCAAATCAGGAGCCACATTCATGATTTGCGCAGCATTATGACTTGTGGACTTCAAAGGGCGGCGAAGCACCGTTCTGTCATCTGCAGTCAGCTTGCTTTTTGGAATATCATCATAAATCGTCAGCAGCAATTGCTCGATGTCATGACGACACACGGCAAGTTTGTCTCTCCAAATTTTATTGACCAATAACGGGTGGATGTAATTCGCCCAAATCGCCTCCCACGACGGCTTGGGAGTAGTGCCCGTGACATATAATAATGTCAGTGCATCAGTGTTTTCGGTAGATATTCCAAGCCTTGTCGCATTGGCAAGAATATAGGCATAGACTACCACTAAAAAACTGTTGAATTCATAAACAGGATCAGGGAATGTCCTGAACGTAAGCAGGACGATAATTCTGTTGCCATAAATTCCCTTACTCCAAACCCTGATTGGTTTGGGAATAAATTCTTCAAATTTGATTTTTCCATTCATTAAATCGCAGACGAACTGCTCTGTTTTACTTTTCTCTTTCATTTTTTAATTTATTATTATAATTGTTAATATGCTTTTTTGAACTGTTTCCTTTATTCCCCCAACTGGGGCAAACATTCCCCTGACTGGGGCAAGACTTCCCCCAGTTGGGGCAAACTCTTCCCTGACTGGGGCAAACATTCCCCTGACTGGGGCAAGTCTTCCCCCAGTCAGGGAAATTTTATTTACAGTCGAGATTATTCCCAATAAGTCAGCCAATAATATCCCAATACAAGCTAATAAACAGCTTATACAAGTTCTAGACAGACAGATAAAAAAGGAAATCAGCTTGCCTATTTCCGAAGAACAATTGCCATTAGCAATGGGCGAAGCTCGCTGCTACACGAGTTGTACTTCGGAGATTGATAAGTATTTAGGGACACTTTTGAGATATTCATGGCTGCAATATTAAACATTCTTGGGGATATACCTAATCGTTACTATTTTTAATGTAAATAATAAAATTTTTAATTCTTTATTAACCTTAGTAGAAACGAGAATGAAAGTGGATAAACAAAACCTTATTACCTTATTTTGTTTCAATAAAAATGGTAATAAGGTTTATTTATTTGCTTAAACCTTTCTACTAAGGTTAAATAAAGAGGAAATTGGGGAATCGGACATGCAACCAAACTTGGGGATGAAATTAGCCATCAGCACAAATGGTAGCTTACAAGATTAGAACTCTTCGGAAATTAAAAATATAAGGATAGGACTTCCTTATTAACCTTAGTAGAAAACTTGGCATAGTTAGCAAACCAAACCTTATTCCCTTATTCAATAATGTAATAAGGTCATCATTGACACTAATTATTTTCTACTAAGGTTATGTTTGGAAGAAGTCAATTCAAATTTATGCTTTGGCTTGTTTTTCCTTGCATCATCTTATGATACCGTTCCCCTTTTGGGGCGGTGCAATAAGATGATGAGGAAGATAATTATGAATGGTGAATTATAAATTATGAATTTGGAAAGATGAGTTATTCCGATGAACTCATAACTCTTTTACCCTTCTTTTATCTGATGGAAAAGCACCTTTCGGATGACCTGCCTCGATGGTATCCAGGCCGCCAGCCACCCTATCAAAAAGACGGTGGTGAAGACTGCAAGGAAGTCGGTGAGGAGCATTTGGATGGGGTAATATTTGATGATGAAGTTGCCGCTGCCGGAGAGTTTGACTAAGCCGAAATGTTCCTGTGCAAAGCAAATAATGAAGCCTAACAACAGCCCGCCTAAGGCTCCCGATAAAGTGATCATGAGGCCTTCGTAAAAGAAGATTCTTTTGATTTGATTGCCGTCGGCACCGAGGTAATGAAGGATGGTGATGTCGTCTTTCTTGTCGATGATGAGCATGGTGAGCGAGCCGATGATGTTGAAGGTCGCGATGATGAGGATGAAGGAGAGGATGAGGTAGATTGCCCACTTCTCGGACTTTAATATCTTGTATAATAACTCGCGCTGCTGGAAGCGGTTCTTGACCTCGAATCGGTCGCCTGCAAGTGTTTGAATCTTTTGTTGGACTTGGGATAAGTTGGTGCCTTTATCCAATCCGATTTCGATGGCGCTTAATGCAGAATCTGATTCCAATAACTCCCTGGAGAATCTTAAAGGAACGATGATATAATGAGCATCGAAATCCTGCTGGATTCCGAAAACACCGGCAGGGATAATGTTCAGTTGATTCAAGGCATCGGGGTCATTGGGAGAGTGCTTGCCCTTACTCGGGACATAGACCTGGAGGGACCTGTTTATATCCATCAGATTCAATGACAATGCCCCCGCAATACCTTGCCCAATGACGGCGAAGTTCTTGTCGCCATTCTCAAGAACCAAGGAACCATCTACCATCATCGAATCCAAGCCGGTCATCTTGATAAAATCATTGTCCACACCCTTTACAGTAACGACACTTTGGCGTTCATTGTAACGAAGTAACGCATTCTCCTCTAATACATGGGTGATATAACGGATGCCTTTTATTTTCTTTAATTCAGCATCAGAAATAACAGTGCTGGCATCGAAGTTTTTACCTTCCTTTACTTCAATTCTTATCTCGGCATCAAAGGAATTATAAAGAGATACTACCAGCTTCTCCAGCCCATTAAATACAGAGAGCACTATGATTAAAGCCATCGTCCCGATAGTTACACCCACTACAGAGATGATGGAAATAATGTTGATTACATTCCGCGATTTCTTGGAGATCAGGTAGCGTTTAGCTATGTAAACCGGGAAGTTCATTTGTAATGAACTTTTACTTCCAGGCTTTCACGATCAACCCAGTGCCTGTCTTGTGATTTGAATAGGTATCCATGTAATTCAAGACATAAGAAATAGGATAAGTGATGAGATAATAGAAGGGAAGTATGATAAAGAATGCCTTCGTAACACCAAGCATCTGGATAGGGTATTTCATGGACAATCTCCAGGCAATCTTGCCGGGACTTCCATAAGAATATCTTGCATCTATCTTGGTAAATCCTGCACTGCGCAGCTTATCTTCTATCTCCTTAATATTATATCCATTACGCACATGCTCCTCGATAAAAGAACTGTCATCATCATCATGAATATCACTGCCACCCTGATCAGAAGGTGTGGAGATGAGCACCATACCACCGGCTTTCAGGGAGGCACTGAAGTTCTTGAAGACCATTACATCTTCAAGAATATGTTCCATCACATCTACCGAAAGTATCAGATCAAAACTATTTGGTTTCTGGAATTGAGTAAGGTCGGCTACCTCAAACTTCACATTCTTTACTCCTATCTGCTGAAAGAATTTATTACAATCCGCCACTTGTTCATCCTTAACATCTACCGAAAGGATAGTGGCTTCGGGGTTCTTTTGAGAAAGATAATAACTATACTGCCCAAAGCCAGAACCAGCATCGAGAATAGCGATACTTCCTTTAGTATTTTTCTTCCATTCCCTCAATTCCTTGTGCACATGCCATGTACGCAGCAGCAATAAGTCAAGAAGATTATAAAACAATTTGCGAAGAAAAGGTGAGCGATTAAAGACATTGCCGAGGCTTCTTTTAATAGGATCGTACTGCATTTATTGAATTATAAATTGTGAATTATAAATTATGAATTGAGAAATTGATTAAAGAATTTCCTCATCAGGATGTTCCGTTTTAGGGATTTCATTGAGGAGGCGTTCGATAGTATCGGCATAGTCGGAGGAGGAGTCATAATAGAACACCAGCTCAGGAATATGTCGGATGGAATTCTTCATCCTGTCGCCTAATTGCTTGCGAATCTCGCGCACATGGCTATTGATTTCTTTCAGCTTTTTCTCAGGGTCTTGATCTTTAAAGAGGCTTACATAAGCCTTTACCAGAGCCAGGTCGGGACTTACCCGCACCTCGGTAATTGTTACAAAAGAATTTCCATAATATTCCTTACCATGATGAAGAAATATCTCACTCAATTCCTTTTGAATGAGCTTTGCATACTTATTTTGTCGTGTTGAATCCATAATGGCGCAAAACTACCAAAATTATTGGGAATACTAATTAAAAGAAAATGGGCTTCGGAAAAGAAGGCTATCAGCGTATGGGGAAAGGGCTTTATTCCCCGCAAAGATAGTAAAGGAATGGGATAGAAAGTTGGTATAGGGTATAAAGGTATAGGGCTATATTATCGCCATGTATGGGGCATTCCAGGAAAGGTATCTATCCCTCCTAAACTTACATGATACATTAAATAAAGGATTAATGATAAAATAATAATTGTCATTATCCATCCCGATAAAGATAGACTTGGCAAAGGATTTTTGAAGGAATTAGGTTTTTTCTTCTTCATTTTTAATTACAAGAAACCACCATCCACACCATTAGTATATACATCCGTTTCATAGGTGCAAAAATAGTAAAAGAATTTGAAAGATATTCAAAGGATAATCCTGAAGGGATGCTATTATTATAGTAAATCAAGTAGTATAGTATCAACTGAATCCCGAAGGGATGGCATTATAATTTCATCCCTTCGGGATTTTGGATGATAGGTATAATTTCTTTTCTATAATAATAGCATCCCTTCGGGATTTCCCTAAAAGAAGTTTCCAAATGTGTACCTTCGCCCCGATCCTCTGTGATATTTCATTCCAAAGGTAACCCTTGGGGGCAACGTGGAATGGCTTCATGAAGTAAGTGTATGTGTGATGAAAAAACCATTTAAGTTTATGGTGGATAAGGATGTCGTGAAGTTCTTTTCCTTGTGTGATAAGGCTGTTTGGGCATCGAAATTCAAAGGCTCTTTTATGGGTTGCGACATTGCCATGAAGATAATGGATGATAGTGAGGGCAAGACATTGGAGGAGCATGTGGAATTTATAGATAAGTATATTCTTAGGGAATATAAGGAGAAGAAAGAGGCTGAACAAAGTCCTGAATTGAACGAGAAGCAAGAGTGTGATGCGAGGACTAATTTGAAATTCAAATTAAAGGCTGATGAGGCATTCGGAAGGAAGCATCAGGATGATAAAAACCGATGGGAAAGGGAGCGAAGAAAGAACAATAAGGAGTGGAGGGATTACAGAAATCATTTGCAGATGATGAGAAAGAGAAAGATGGCGAGGGCAAAAGTGCGTGCCAAGATGCTTGCGAAGAAAGTGTTGAAGAGATTAACGAGGGTAATGAAACTGGAGGCAAAAAAGGTCTTGGAAATAGTGAAAAAACCATGATGTTTTTTAATGATGAGATCAGGTCTAAAACTATACACAGAAAAGGTTATCAATATAGGATAAGTTTTTTTAGAAAAGTAATCATGAAATCGCAAAAGGTAACAGGAAGTTTGAAAGAAGGAACACAAATCCGATTAAAAGGATTTGAATTTCAGGAAAAAGGAAAACCTTTTCTTGTAACTCTTGCACCTTCTTTTGGAAGTCCTGAACCTTCCAAATCAGAACCCGAAGGTTTTTCCTTAAAACCTGAAGGTTTCCCCAAAATCTCAGGAGGTTTTCCAGAAAAACCTCCAGGTTTCTCGGAATTTTCCCCAGGTTTTCAGGAATTTCCCCCAGGTTTTCAGGAATTTTCCCCAGGTTTTCAGGAATTTCCCCCAGGATATTCTGAAAAAGCTCCAGGGTTTCTTGGAAAACCTTCGGGAAATTTGGGAAAAGATGGAGGTTTTGACGGAAAAGGTTCAGGTTTGGCTTTGGAAGGTGTAAAGTATTCATTAACAGCTATTGAATTGAATTCAAAAGTCATTGGAAATTCTTTGGAACTGACATATTCTATTATAAAGCCACTTACAATGGTTAAATTTACCAGAACTTATACCCTAAATCAGGTACCTGTTATCCTGAAAGGTTTTTCTCCTTTCAGGTTTGATAATAAACCTGATGCATTCTATAGACAATTATTAAAATAAAATATAACTAATTAAAATTTAAGAAAAATGAAAGATTATTTAAAAGTAAAAAGAGAGTACTCTGGTCTTGATGATGGATTAAAGGGTGGACATTTAATCAAATGTGGAACGTTCCTGACAACCAATATCGGTGTTTTTGTAACGCCTCCTTATGCAGGTACAGTGATTTTGGCAGATGGTGAATCATTGAATATACTTCATGCCTTGAGAGAGACAAGTGAAGAGGCAATGGCTGCATGGGTTGCCAAAGATATTGAATGTGCTGCTAAAATGGAAAAGATTTATAACTATGTAGATGAAATCGCTAATGGAAGTTCAGTAATTATTGCCCAGGCTGGGTTGAATTCTTCAAGCGATAACACTACAAGAGTGGGTGCTCCTTTGAATTTCAGTAACCTTAAATATTCTCCTTCGCTGGTTGCAAATAAAATTAAGGTGGAATGGAAATCTGATGAAACAGGTAATGGATCAGTTACATTTACCAGTGAAGATATGTCTTATACTATCGAACAATCGGGACCCAGCCAGTTGAAATTAACAATAGGTACTTCGGTTATTTATATTGATTTCACTACTAAATCCACAGTACTGATTTCTAATTTAGTCGGAGGTTCATTGGTGAAGACAAGAGTCATAAAATTCAACACTAATGGTACGAATGAGTTAGCAGTAATGCAGACTATCCGAGTACCACAGGCATTGATCTAATCATTTACGGTTTATGATTTTGGATTTACGATTAGAATTTTTATAAATCGTAAATCCAAAATCGTAATTCGTAATTCTTTTCCTATTTTTGCCATCGGATAAAAATAAATTATGGCAACAAAACTGATAGACCTCACACATATTCTCCACGAAGATATCACGGTATATCCTGATACCATAGCTCCTGAAATAGAGATCATGAATACTGTCGAAAAAGATGGATTTGCCGAGCTGAAACTGACGATGGTTCTGCATTCAGGTACTCATATTGACGCACCATGTCACATACTTCAGGGAACTAAATCATTAGATCAGTTTCCTCTGGAGAAATTCATGGGGAATGCTGTGGTGATTCCTTGCGTTGGAAGAAAAGAAATTGATTTGGAATACCTGAAATCTTATGAAGATATTATTGTCAAGACAGACTTCATTCTCTTCTACACAGGATGGCAAAACAAATGGATGACAGATGGATATTTTGAAGACTGTCCTACACTGAATGCCGCATCAGCACGATGGATTGCGCAGTTTCCTCTCAAAGGAATCGGCTTTGACGCATTCTCTGTGGACAATGTCGTGTCGGCTCATAAAATTACTCGAGAGAACCTTCCGAACCATTATATTCTTCTGGAAAAAGAAATTCTACTCATAGAAAACTTAACCAATCTTGACCTCCTTCCTGCGACTGTCTTCACATTCCAATGCCTTCCCTTGCATGTTCAAGATGCAGATGGTTCGCCAGTGCGAGCAATTGCGATGATAGATGAATAATATAGTCTGAAAGGATTATTTTAATTTACAATATCTTTTCTAATTTAGCCGCCTCTATAATAAACTTTAAAACTAAAGAATACTAATGAAGAAAATCATAATCATAATAGCCATCAACTGCATGATAGTCGGGGCAAGTAACGCACAGGTTCGCAATTACCTCATGAATGAAGACGATACCGTCCAGATGTATCATATAGACAGTATGCTGGCTAATTGTTTAAATAACTTTCAGTCAACAGATGACCTGATATCTTGTCTCAAGACCCATAGAATATTGTGGGAAGATTCCTTAAATCAATCTTATAACAAACTTCTTCCGCTGATGGATACGGCTTCTCAGAATAGGTTGATAGCTTCGCAATTAAGTTGGAAGAATGACATGGATAATGACATCAGATTGTGGGAGAGTATCTATGCTTACAACCCCAACTGGTATGGGGAAGAGGCATCTACGAGCATGCTTCAGTATTTCCTTGACCGTACCCGCGAACGTGCACTTGATATGCGGTTTTTCCTGAAAGATTTTCAATTAAGAAAGAAGCTAAAGAACGTAGCTCCAAGAAGATATTAATAAAACAGAAAAGAATATGAAAAGAATAGTATTAGTTG
>Ga0207108_1118_pt1 | contig 14134 bp, 23 predicted proteins | sample Alteio_BWMinHeat_76_FD_153562 | JGI IMG/M metagenome (GOLD analysis project Ga0207108, IMG submission 153562) | Enriched cells from forest soil in Barre Woods Harvard Forest LTER site, Petersham, Massachusetts, United States -... | ecosystem: Environmental > Terrestrial > Soil > Temperate forest >...
TCCTGATGCCGTCTGAAACAGGAGGCGATCATGGACTGGATGATCTACGGCGCAAATGGCTACACAGGCGAATTGATTGCGCGTGAGGCGAAAAAACGAGGCGCTGTTCCGGTTCTTGCTGGCAGAAACGCGGCGACGATCGCTGAATTGGCCAGAGACCTGAGCCTTCCCTCGAAGGTGTTCACTCTCGACGCGCCTACCGATGTTGCAGCGGCGCTTGCCGGCGTTGGTCTCGTTTTGAATTGTGCGGGGCCTTTTTCCAAGACTGCGGATGTGCTGATGCAGGCGTGCCTGGCCGCCAAGGTCCACTATCTCGACATAACCGGCGAGATCGATGTTCTCGAGGGTGCACATCGTTTTGACGCGGACGCGAAAATGGCCGGCGTTGTCCTGTGCCCAGGCGTCGGATTCGACGTCACGCCGACCGATTGCATAGCGTTGATGCTCAAGACTGCATCGCCTGAAGCGCAAGAACTTGCGCTGGGCTTTGAGTCTGACCATCGAATGTCTGCGGGCACCGCCAAGACGCTTGTTGAAGCGTTGGGCAAGTGCGGGAAAATTCGGCGCGGCGGTCGGATCGTCGACCTTCCTATCGGCCGCGGATGTCGCGAGGTCGATTTCGGCCGCGGCCCAAAGCGGGCGATGCCCATTCCGTGGGGCGACGTCGCCTCAGCCTATTACACCACGGGCATTCCCAATATCACCTTCTTCACGCCAATCTCTTCGCCGCTCCTTGCGATTGCGCGACTGATAAACGCGTTTGGCTTCATTTTGCAAACGCCTCGCGTTCAGACTTGGCTCGTCGAGAGGATCGAGAAAACCGTGAAGGGGCCGGATGCATCGGCGCGTGATGCAAGTCCGACGTGGGTATGGGGCGAAGCGAAGGACCCGAGCGGAAGAGGGCAGGAAATCCGCATCTCCAGTCTGAACGGCTATTCCCTGACCATTTTCAGCTCTTTGGCCATCGTCGAGCGCCTCATCGCGAATGGTTTTCCTCCCGGCTGTTGGACGCCGGCCGCGATCATGGGGAAGGACTTCATCTTGAGCCTACCGGGAACATCGAAGCTGGAATTGCCGCGCTCAATCGCATAGCGGAGGGCTCGAACGACGTTTTCACGTTTCTGGTTTTATAGGGCAATTCCGAAGATCGCCGATCCTGTCTTCTTGCGCTACGATTCGGGCAGATATGCCGCCGAGCCTGCGACGCCATATCCGACAGCAGTTCGGGGATCTTGAACGATACGCCGGGCAAAAGGGTGTTCAGCTGATCCACCTCCTGACGCGTGAGCGGACTGCCCTTGCCGCGTCGCCACGTCATCGACTGTCGCACGATCGCGAGCATCAGCGGGGCAAAGCGGTGACGCCGTTGCTCCAGCTGGTCGCCGGATTTGCGTAAATCAAGACTCACGCACCAAAATCAGAGGTGTTCTTCACGGATGACGAAATAGCGTATCTGATGCATCTCCATGGCCGACATCCGAACTGGTTACACATCGCTGCCGTCTTGATCGATGTAGGAATATCGGGCGTCCTTAATTGCTCAGCTCTGCATCTCCACATCCGTGATCAGCCGCGCCCCGCGCTGGAACGTCACGTAAGCCCACAGCCAATCTAGCGCCACGGCGATGCGGTTGCGAAAGCCGATGAGAAAATAGATGTGCACCAGCCCCCAGACGAGCCAGGCGAGGCGGCCGGTAAACCGGATGACCCGGCGGCAACTTCATGAATGCCGCCAAGTCCGCCTGCATCCGCTCGGCGATTGACGCAGTGTGGCCGCGTAAGATCGCCTGACGCCGCTTGCTGCAGGCATCAAGGAGCCGGATATTGAACGCATCAACACTCTCCGCCACTGGTAAAGGCGTCATGAAATTGCGCCGGACAAAGCCGACCAGACCTTCCACTTTGCCCTTGTCATAGCCCTTTCCCGGTCGCCCAAAGCGATCTTCAAACCGGTGACCTTCCTGCGATTAAGTGGACACCGGATTAAGCGGCTTGGCACTCTGCCTGTTCGGGGGTGATATACCCGATGGCGGAATGGAGCCGCTGACGATTGTAGTATCCTTCGATGTAGGCGAACAGGTCGCGCAGGGCAGCATCGCGTGTTGGATAGCGGACCTGGTGAACAAGTCCGGTTTTCATGGTTCCAAAGTAGCTCTCCATGGGGGCGTTGATGCTCCTATATCCGTCAAGTGGTTTTCGGGAGCGAAGTCAACGATTGTCGGGCGCCGCATAAATAGCCGAAGATCTCACGGGCGATGAAGCGCTTGAGACAGCAGATGATCTCCATTTTACCTTTGCCGTCTGCATTGCGTTTTTTGACGTAATCGAGAGTCGGCTGGTGATTTCGCATCCGGACGATCGCGACGCGATACAGGGCAGCATTGGCCTGCCGGTTGCCTCCTCGGTTGAGGCGATGTCGGTTTGTTCTTCCGCTCGAGGCTGGAATCGGACAGGCGCCGCAGAGTTTGGCGAAAGCAGGCTCGGAACGGATGCGTTCGGGATTGTCCCCGACGAGGATGAGCATCTCAGCTGCAGTACCCGTGGAGATCCCATGGGCTTCGAGCATGGCCGGCGCGCAGGATACGGTCAAAGCCTCGAGATTGGCATCATGGACTCTAATTTCGGCATCAAGCGTCAGCCAGCGTCGCGCGAGTGCCCGCAAGGCAGCCTTGGCAGAGGCTGTTGCCGAGAGAATGGGCCCTGGCCGGAGGGCAGCCAGGTGTCGGATCAGGCGCCATCTTACCGATGATGCGGTCGAGCGCCTGGCGCAAGGCTGCCGGTGCGTTGATGATGATGGTCTTGAGTGCGACCATGGCTTGTGTTCGGCTCTTCACGGCAGTGTCGCGCGCCACCTTCAGGTGCCGGATCATCTCGACTGAGCTGTCGGCTGATTTAGGCCATACATTCGCTTGACCGCTAAGCACGGCGCGTGCTGCGCTCTCAGCGTCGAGGGGATCGCTTTTCCCGTTCTGATGTCGGAGTTGACGATTGGGGCGGTTCACTACGACAACACTATGCCCCTTCGCCTGCAAAAAACGCGAGAGACCCGCTCCATACGATCCGGTGCCCTCAATGCCAAAGGCATGGATCACACCGAACGCTCGCGCCCAGGTTTCGAGATCCCGGTAGCCTTTGGGGCTTATGGGGATTTTTATGGGGCTCGGAGAGGATCAAGGTAGAGGTGCAGTACGCCTTTGTTCCAGGACCATTTCCAAGGTTGGGTATTTCCGCCCGTTGGCGCGAGCGCACCCATTCGGACTGCATCGCGAATAAACGCGAGATCCAGAGTTCCGGAGGCGGGAGGTTCTGCGAACTTCGTTTCAAAGTTTGGTGTCGGTGGGTCTAGCGCCTCGGATGTAATGTATCGCTCGTCCCTTCGTTCGTGCTGGTGCTGAGCGGGTCGGAAATGATTTCCTGCGGGCAAACGAAATATCGCCCCGACCCCTGAAACTGCCTAAGATGAATACGGCGGATGGTCTCAGCCGCGATCGCTCCACCTAGAAGGACATCGGAGGCAAGCTGTGGCCAGGTACTGATTGTCTGACCGATTTCCATTAACGAGGCCGCCATCCGAGGGGTGTTTTCTATGCCGCCAATGAATTTCATCACGTAGGGGATTTTCTGTTCCGTAGTCAGCCCTTTGAGCTTTCGGTATTCGAGGTCATCGATGATACCGTGGAAAATTGGACGCGACGGTTCGAGATCGAATCGTTCAACGTCCAACATGCCCCTGTCACTCGTGTCCATGACGACTGGGATTCGTAGCTGTCTCGCGCGCTGGCGCATCAGTACTTTCATGGCAAGGTCATCGCATTCGTCCACCAGGACATCGAGTGGAGTCCGGGTGTCATTGCCTCTCAGAAAATGCTCGATATTCGCTTCGGTCAGCCCCTCTAGAAAGCACTCCACTTCGACATACGGGTCGATTTCAGCGATTTCACGTGCGGTCAAAAGCGCCTTTGGCAAACCTAGGTTATGTACCCCCGTACGGATTCGGTTCATGTTGGAAAGGTCCAGCGTATCGAAATCGGCTAGGCGAATCAGTCCGTAGCTCCGCTCGAGCGTCATCGCGATGGCCACGGACTGTCCGACCGAAAGGCCTACGACGCCCACGCGCTTTTTTTCCAGAACCTGCTGCTCGTCTGGCATAATCTTATAGCGGTTGCGGTTCGTGCGGAGTTCCGTGAACTCCGATTTGCCGAGAAGATGAACGAGCCGGCTGGACCAGGGGTAATAGACCCAGCATCCGCAGTTCTGCAAATCCCGTCCGACACGGTAAGAATTGATTTCCTCTTCATAGTCTGACTCAGATAGGCTTCGCGAAGGGTTTCGTGTTTTGATCAGGTCTTTCAGTTGAGTAATGAAGTCATCATGAACGAGAAGCGAATCTTTCCTTTTCCTATACCACTCGTCGAATGTGGCTCGTGCTTTTTCTGTAGAATTCCCAAAAATACTTGGCTTAAACGCTTTCTGATCCATAGTGGTTTACCTGCCTGAGACGCTGTGGCGATGAACGATCCGGCCACAGGCGGTTTAATACCAGATTAAAAAGGTGTTCCCAATAGCGCGCGACGCGCCGATGTCACCGGCTGTGGTGTGCCGGAGCATCACGGCGATAGTTCGGCCTTCTTAGAAAGGAACAGATCATGTACAATTGAGTCGCGAATCAGCTACGCTGACGCCATCAGTTGAAGGTCGATGCTCAAAGGGGAGGAGGCGCCGATTACAAGGTAAGGTATGATTGTATGGCCACTCTTTCAGTTGAGGCCTTGCCCCGCAGGATCGGGTGATTGATAGCCCACCCGAGACATTGCAAACCGGCGACACGGTCCAGATGGCGGCCCCGACACCTTCGTCGACTGCGACACAGGCTGGGGCGCCGGCCTCGACAGCAACGCAATAGCCTAATGTTTTCGGTTCCTCCCAGCCGAGCAAGTAGGACGAAAAACGCTAAGCATTTCGTGACCACTGGGTGTAATCGCCGGCCTTGTCGTGCTGGTCAACATCGTGGCGTGGCTTGGTCCGCTCGTTGATCTTGTCCTCTTTCATCTCCTGGCTTGCGAATGATTTGACATGCGCAGGCTGCGCAAAGCGATCCTGCGCGCCACAGGTAGGTGATGGGAGAGCCCATGAAATGTTTCCTCCTGGCAAGCGGCCGTAGATCGGACTTCTGCTTTGGGTCGATGCTGTCGAAAAAGGGTTTGCGCGACGGGCTGAACGATGATTCCTGCTGATTGAATGAGGGTAGGATGATTCGGCGATGATGGGACGAAAGTATCGAGAGCAAGCGAACTTTTCCTACGAATTTCGGCTCGATGACATGATCCCGAAGGGGCACTTGTTGCGCCGGATCAATGTTTTCGTGACATCTGTGCTCGGCGACTTGCACGAACAGTTGGGTCCATTCTACAGCGCCATCGGCCGACCTTCGATCGATCCCGAGTTGCTGATCCGGATGCTTATCGTTGGCTACTGCTTCGGCATTCGCTCCGAGAGGAAGCTGTGCGAGGAAGTAAAACTCCACCTCGCATACAGGTGGTTTTGCCGGCTCGATCTCAATGCCGCGATTCCCCACCACTCTACGTTCTCCGAGAACCGGTTGAACCGGTTCCGTGAGAGCGACATTCTGCGCCATATTTTCGAGCGCGTCGTCATGGCTGCGATGGGGATGGGCCTCGTCAGGGGCGAGGGGTTTGCGGTGGACGCGAGCGTCATGGAGGCGAACGCGAGCCGTTATCACGGCAAGGCGCCTGATGAACTCGATTGGACTGAGAAGCAGCGGCAGAAGCGTGCGGTGGCTGAGTATCTTGCGGCACTCGAAGCCGAGGCGGCGATTGACGGCGATGCCTTAAATGAGAGCGGTGGATCCGAGAGCAAACGACAGCGCCGTTATGAGCGCCAGCCGCCCAAGGTGATCTCGCCGTCGGACCCGCAATCGGCATGGACAGCCAAGGCCAACAAGCGCGTGCAATTCGGATATGGGCTGCACTACCTCATCGACATCGAGAATGCAGTAATCGTAGATGTCGAGGCAACGCCGGCTCGCACCTACGATGAAGTTGCCGCGACACAAACGATGCTGGATCGAGTAGAAGAGCGCTTCGATCTGAGGCCGAGGCGGCTCGCCGCGGACACCGCCTATGGGACGGGCAAGTTCCTCGGCGGGCTGGTCAAGAAGAAGAAAATCATCCCGCACATCCCGGTGTGGGAGAAGAGCGATCGGCAGGACGGCATCTTCTCCCGTTCGGATTTCCACTGGGACAGGAAACGCGGAGCCTACATCTGCCCCAGCGGGAAACTGCTGCAGACCAGCGGCACCGTGCATGACGGACGTACGCTGCTGTACCGCGCCTCAAAGCGGGACTGCGATATATGCTCGATACGAGCGAAGTGCTGCACCACGGCCGATGCGCGCAAGATCCCGCGCGACCTCCATGAGGATGCCCGCGATATCGCACGGCGGAAGATGAAGACAAAGGCGTTTGCCAAATCGCGAGACGAACGAAAGCGTGTTGAGATGCGCTTCGCACACTTGAAGACACACCACGGCTTCGAGCGGATGCGCCTCAGGGGGCTTTCTGGCGCACGCGATGAGTTTCATCTCGCTGCCATTGTGCAGAACCTTAAAACACTCGCGCTCCGGACCCTTGGGCCACCGTCAACCCGGCGGCGCGCATCGTTTGCCTGAAATCGCTTAGGATTGGATCAGTTCAGTCCGCGTCAAAGTCGACCCCATCTCAAGATTGCTTCAATAGCAGCTGCCGGAATAGCAGCTGCCGGTGCATCTCAATCGAAAGACCGGAACGATAAGCAAAAAACCGGATTTTTCGACAGCATCGGTCGGAAGCAGAGATTCAAACTGAGACATTACCGCGAAGCACCGGCCAAGACCATTGCGGCGGCACCTGAGCGTCCGGCGAGCGGAAATGCAATGTGAGCGAGATCCGCAAACTCATATCGCGCTGGCATCGCGATGAACTGGGAGCCGAGCGCAAGGCAGCGCGGCGGAAATGCTCGAAAGCGTTAGCACCGATTCTCGACATTATCAGCAAGTACGTGGTGCACGCTTCGCTGAAGGCGGTGGACGCTTCACGGGAATGCCCCGCATGACACTCCGCCTTCGCTACCTCACCTGGAAGCTTCGCGCGTTGTGCTGGGTTGCGCCAGCTGCGCGGGGGCGGCGCAGCGCATAGTTTTCTGGTGACCGGCAAACCGGCAAGGGTCAAGGACGGCCCCAGCGGCACGGCTGCGACGGGTAATTGAGGGAGGCGTTAGGGCTCTCTCAACTCCCGGCCGGGGAGCACCAAGTCTAATTTAGCGAATGCTTTGAGGAGGTAATTGCTGTACGGCAAGCGCCCAACAAATGCCTCCGTGCGCTTGGGTTCCAGAGCCCACGCAAATAAAAGCACCGCCAGCACCAAAAGCGGCAGGGCAATCCAAACGAAAGCACCCATGACCGCGGCAAGAACCGCAACCGCCAGGGAAATTCCCATCGAAATCGTTTCTCTCATATTCGCCATCGCCGTTGTCCTGTTTCTTCACTCCAGAAGCGCGAACTTCAGCTTCAGTTGGTACCTGGCATTTCGTTAACACTTCGATAAAAATGACCAGTTTGGGATTGGGCAACACTGTGCGCGCGAAGAAAGTCGACCAGGAGGCCGCAGCGGCGCTCAGAGACCGCACGGCGTGATTTACGGGGACCCGCCTTGGCGGTTCGAGCCTTGGTCGCGCCATGCTTATCGGGATGCTTGACATGACGAGAGACGTGCTATCACCCCCCCTTCAATCCAAAGGTGGGAACAATGGCAGTAGAAACAAATGTCGCTTTAGATCTGGGAGGAATGATGCTCCCGGCTTTGTATGTCAATCGTGTTCAGGTTCTGGCGTCTGGACCAAATTTGCGGATGGCCTTCGGGGAAGGATTCGCTGGCAGCAATGTCATCTATCGTTCGGCTGTTACGATGACGATTCAGGACGCAAAGGAAGTGGCTGGGGAAGTGGCTGGCGCGATCCTTGCGACAATAGCCGCACAGGAGGCAGCAACGGCCAATCCGGAGCTGCCGCGTGGCTGAACACGATCCCATACAAGAGAAAGCTGGAATCATTAGCGGGCAAATGTCGCTTCCGAGGCGTCTGATACAAGATCAATGTCAGGAGGAACGGCGGGGGCGGCGGACACAACGAATACTCTTGTTAAAGGGGATAACTGGGGGCCACCGACAATCTATAATATTCCCCATGCGCCGGTGCAAGGCGCTTGGGTTCTACAGGAACGCCTAGCGATGTTAGCGACGGCACGTCGCGGGAGGTTAGGCGGTTCCGCATGGGCAGCGATTAGCGGCCTATGCGCGTCTCTGCCATCAACAGTTCACGATTTGGTAGACGCCTATTTGATTGATAATCCGATTGGGCTTTCCTGGACGAGATTGATTGACGTTCTCATAACAGCTGGCTTTTTTACGTTCACCATTGTTGCCATAGCAAGGGACCGCGGTAAGTCCGCGCAGGAGATTTTACAAGAAATATTGACCCCTGGGGCTCGGCCTAAAAATCCTTCATGGTCGGAAATTTGCTCTGAAATTTGCTCGAAGATTTGGCCTTGATATTCGAGAGGGAAAGAAATGGTAATGCCCCATGAACGGCTCGCTCGCATGCGCAAATCCTTTGCGAAAAACAAAAGTGTGCTCACTGAGGATCATAATATTTTACAACGCCGGACAAGCCAACTAAGCAGCCCATGGAGCGGTCAGATGGGAAATCAAGTAAATGTCAGCCAACCCGATAAGCATGGGTCGCGCGAGACGGGGATGGACCGAGCTGCTATCTTAGATGTTGCGCCAGTTTAGGCCGGCGATCCCAGACCCATAGCCGGTTCCTGGGCCTGTCCCCCATGGGTTCAACAGGCCAGGATCGCCGACAATTTCGCCCTTAGGATCGTGCGCCCAAGGCGCCTCCTTGACTATGCTATCTGCGTCAGTCTCAGGGTCGATGCCAAACTCCGATCTGTCACGAATAGTATCCGGCTGCGGGCGAGGAACGGGCTGTGGTGGCGTGACGGACTTAAATGCCCCAGGTTCTCGTCCGAACGGCCGCCGGGTCTCTAGGGCCCGTTTTCGACCCGTCACATGTCGAGCATTGGGCTGGATCGGCGCGGCGTCAGGCAGGCGCAAATCCGAGGAGCCGCCGCTGATCCTGCCAATCGTGCGGCAGATTCCTGGAGAGCATGACGAGCCGTGTGGACGTCAGTTCGACGGGCTGTTGGCCGACCAGGATCGCGCGAACGATTTCAGGAGAGAGAGACGCACGAGCACCGCCAGATAATCGCGCCTCACGCCAAGCCGCGACGCCATGGCGTCGATGCTGTCATCACCGCCCGCAAGGAACATGTTGCGGGTTGCGATCGCTCGGGCGATCAGGGAGGCAAGGCCGTCGTCGATCGCTTTCGCGGCGCCATTGCCGATCACCAGCCGCACACCCTTTCCAGCCCGGCATCAGAGGCCCCGGTGGCCTTCGTTTCGGCCAGTCATGGGGCACGGTAATTCTCCAACCAATAACGCGCGACTGGGCGGCACGGCCATCTGGGCATGACTTTTCGCTTTGGCTCGTAAGCTGAATCGAATTCCAAAATGCTCGCTTGAGCGCCTCCACCTGTGCCGCGAAGGTTCGAGCGAGTTTATGAAGGCGCTCCGCGCTGTCCTATTGCGGGATGTTTTCCACACGTGCGTCCGGAGACCCGGAGAGTATGAGGCTCCGCCTCAGCCGGGCGGCGAAGGCGAATAGGATGCAGAGACCTACGGTCCCAAATATGGCTGCGTCGTGCAGAACGTTCACAGCGGCGGAGATACGATCTGGGTTCAGCATGGTTCGATTCCTTATCTTTATCGTTATCGTTCAGTTTCGAGTTTTTCGATCAGTCCAGGGCATACTGTCGTCATCCGCAAGATTATTTGCCGTGCGCTACGGCACCTCGCACGTCGTCGCGGTCTTGCGCGCGGCCCCCAAGTTAGGCAGATCCCTGGAGAGCATGACGAGCCGTGTGGACGTCAGCTCGACGGGCTGTTGGCCGGCCAGGATCGCGCCAACGATTTCAGGAGAGAGATACGAGAGACGCACGAGCACCGCCACATAATCACGCCTCACGCCAAGCCGCGACGCCATGGCGTCGATGCTGTCATCACGGCCCGCAAGGAACATGTTACGGGTTGCGATCGCTCGGGCGATCAGGGAGGCAAGGCCGCCGTCGATCGCTTTCGCGGCGCCATTGCCGATCACCAGCCGCACACCCTTTCCAGCCCGGCGAAGGCTTGCGGTGAAGCCGAGTCAGCGCTCATCATGGGCCCGGGGAAGCGACTCTGACTCCGTCAATCTTGGTTCGAATCCAGGTCCCCCAGCCAGAAATCCTCCCAATATCGCCTCGTATTTTTGTTTTCGGCAATTGCTGGAATAGCGACGAAATTTCCGTAGGTTAGCTTTCGAGCGATCACGACGGCGCAACCAGAGACGAAAAATGCCCCAGGTTCTCGTCCGAACGGCCGCCGGGTCTCTAGGGCCCGTTTTCGACCCGTCACAGCGAGCATTGTGCTGGATCGGCGCGGCGTCAGGCAGGCACAAATCCGAGGAGCCGCCGCTGATCCTGCCAATCGTGCGGCAGATCCCTGGAGAGCATGACGAGCCGTGTGGACGTCAGCTCGACGGGCTGTTGGCCGACCAGGATCGCGCCAACGATTTCAGGAGATCAGGGAGGCAAGGCCGCCGTCGATCGCTTTCGCGGCGCCATTGCCGATCACCAGCCGCACACCCTTTCCAGCCCAGCGAAGGCTTGCGGTGATCGACAGGACGAAAGGTTCAACAGAATCTGTTGGCTTGGGAGCCGCGTCGCGCATTACGCTCGACACGATTGCGGTTCGATTGAGCCACACCAAGATTTGGTCCTCGCCAATCTGGATCTGCTGGACCAAGGATCGCACGCGTTCGCGAAGCTCGAGTGAGGCAAGCTTGGTCCAGCGCTCCGTCAGCTTTGCCGATCGGTCAAGCACGGCTCGTTGGGTCGCGGCGTCAATGCCGAGCGGCGCGACGGCGTCACTGACTTCCGCACCAGACGCGAAGAGCGCGCGCAGACGGTCGAGCACCAGCCCTTCGATGTCGCTTGCGGTCCGCACCGAAGACCAGCCGCTCGAATACCTTAATTTCGAGGGCAACATTCCGAAGGGCGAATACGGCGCGGGCTCGATGATCGTCTGGGACCGCGGCCGATGGGAGCCGGAGGGCGATCCGCAAAAGGGGCTTGCGAAAGGGCATCTGGCGTTTACGCTCGACGGCACGCGGCTCAAAGGGCGTTGGCACCTGGTTCGGATGCGGCCGCGATCCGGAGAGAAGGCCGAGCCATGGCTGTTCATCAAGTCGGACGATAAATTCGGCCGGCATATAGGCGATCGGGAAATCACCGACGAGGAGGCAACATCACATATCACCGGCCGAACGAACGAAGAGCTCGCGGCCACAGGTGAGATACGCAAGGATCACGCGGCCAGAGTCGGGGTGGCCAAAGCGCGAAAAGCTCCCCTGCCGAACATCAAGCTGGCGGCCAGTTTGCTGCTGATGGTGGTCAGGCAGCGATCATTTTCTCCCTCGCAATGGGGATGGTGTCAAGGAATGTTTGCGTCGGCGTCTTGCCGAAACACCAGCGGCCTTGATGCGGCCTTTCCTCATTGTAACTTCTGATCCATTCGTCGAGATCGTCCTGCAACTCTTTGATCGAGGTGTAGAGCTTCTTGCGGAAGGCGATGCGGTAGAATTCATTTAACATGGTTTTGTGCAGGCGCTCAACGATACCATTCGTCTGCGGGCTCTTCGTCTTGGTCCTGGAATGGTCGATATCTTCCACCGCGAGATAGAGTTCGTATTCGTGATGCTCGGGATTGCCGCAATATTCCGTGCCGCGATCGGTCAGAACACGGGAGAGCTTCACCTCCTTTTCGTCGAAGAAGGGCACGACCCGATCGTTTAAGAGATCGGCCGCGGTGATCGGCGTCTTGCGATCATAGAGTTTCGCAAACGCCACTTTCGAATAGGTGTCGACGAAGGTCTGTTGGTAGATGCGGCCGACGCCCTTCATGTTGCCGACATAGAACGTGTCCTGCGCGCCGCAGTAGCCCGGGCATTCGCTCTCGAACTCGCCATGGGCCTCCTTCTCGGATTTGGCCTTTTCCAGCGCGACGAGCTGCGCCTCGGTCAGGATCAGGCCCTCCTGCGCGACCTTGGCTTCCAAGGCCTTCAGCCGCTTCTTCATTGTCTCGAGATCATGGCGCTGCCAGACGCCGCGCACGCCAGCCGGCGAGATCGAGTGGCCAAGCTTCTTCATCTCGTTGGCGACGCGGATCTGCCCGAAGGCCGGCTGCTCCAGCGAAAACTCAACGATCCGCGCCGCGATCTCGGGCGCGGTCCGGTTCGCCAGGATCGGCTTCTTGCGCGAGATTTCCTGCAGGGCGAGCTCGCCGCCTTTGTCATAGAGTTCCTTGAATCGGTAGAAGCTGTCGCGGCTATAGCCGAGCATCTTGCAAGCCTGGCTCACATTGCCGAGTTGCTTGGCGAGCTCCAATAAGCCCACCTTGCCTTTGATAACCTTCTGGTCCTTGGTCATCGTCGGTGTCCTTATAAAACGCCGAGGCCGGGCTCTTCGCAACCCCGGCCAGCTCCGCGCCCGGCCTCGGCTCTCGCTTCGGCCCTATGACACCAAATGTACGATCAAATGTAAACTAATACATCAGCAAACTTTCCGGCGCTCGCGGGGGGCTGCTCCCGGCTTTCCTCGAGCCGATTCTCACATCGCCGTGCGAAAGACCTCCGAGCGGCCCGAAATGGATCCATGAAATCAAATACGACGGCTACCGCATGCAGGCGCGGATCGACGGGCGCACGGTCCGTCTACTGACGCGCAAGAAGCTCGACTGGACCGCCGATTATGTAAGATTGCGCAAATCGACACAGCGTGGGTGCGTTGACATGCAAGCGATTGTGAGCGCTATATGCGCGCATGCCTGGCACGATCTGCGCCCGCTTCGATGGTTGCTCCATCGCGCTACGCCTGGCGCACCCGGTTTTGCAATCAGTCGGCGCCCGGCGTCTACCACCACGGCGGACTCACTGATACAATTTGTCGCTGTTTCGGGTCATGCCGGGCGCAGTAAACGCATCTTCGGTCAATTTTCCCTGCGGCGATCATCCAGCATGGTTTGGCAGCGTCTTGGGTGCGCCATCATCAAAGCCGGGCTCGACGGCGGTAAAACCTCGCCCGTGCACTGGGGCTGCTGTCTCGACCTGGGGCTCAACGAATACCTACCGGCTGACGCCGGTGGGTTCGTGCTCCTGACGATACTGAAGTCTGACATCGTCCGTAATGTTGCCGCTGGTGGTGGAGAAGTAGCCCAGAGCCCAGAAATGCCGGCCCCAATAGCGCATGCGCAAGTCCGGGAACTCCATCCGCACGCGATGCGATGAGCATACCTTGACCCGCCGCACCAAGTCGCTGACCGCAATATGCGGCGGGAGACTTGCATTAGGGCAACCGTCATTGCAACCACTTCGCTTGGCATTCGGCCGACCTAACAAATCGGGCTCATATGGATATTCCAAGCGACACAGGCGCCAAGCTCCTCGTCGAATATCCAGGCCACACTTGGTTCGGTAACCCTTAACGCGCTGGCCATGCCTGTCGCCGTCGCGACCAACGCCTCTCAGGCCGTCACAATCGCAACCGAATGGTCCGCCGTCGGCGCCGGCACGAACACGCTCGGCCTGAACCAATTCATCCTTGAAGCGCTGAACTAGACTACCCCGCCAAACACCCTTCCTTCAACCGGTCCCGCCAGACGGCGGGATTTCTTTGGGAGTTACCCTATGGCAATAATTCAAATGTGGCCGGAAAACCAGGGGCTCCGGAATAGTATTACCTTCGATGGCCGCACCTATTCGAGCATTCCAGGGGTTTCAACCCCAGTGCCTGACTCCGACGTGGCGGTCTTGCAAGCGAACGGGTGGACGACATTTTCGATGACCGGGGGGAAAACCACGATCACGATGCTTTCGCCAGCGCACGCCGTCTATAGCCAGATCACCATCAATGGGCACACCTATT
>Ga0207108_1119_pt1 | contig 13996 bp, 13 predicted proteins | sample Alteio_BWMinHeat_76_FD_153562 | JGI IMG/M metagenome (GOLD analysis project Ga0207108, IMG submission 153562) | Enriched cells from forest soil in Barre Woods Harvard Forest LTER site, Petersham, Massachusetts, United States -... | ecosystem: Environmental > Terrestrial > Soil > Temperate forest >...
GTTTAGGGGGTGTTGAAAGTCTTATCGAACATCCCGCCATTATGACCCATGCCAGTATTCCGGCTCCCAATCGTCAGGCTTTAGGCATACACGATGGTCTGATCCGCGTGTCCGTGGGAATCGAGTACATCGAAGACTTAAAGGCCGATTTGGATCGCGCCCTCAAGTAAAAAACCGAGTCTCTGAAGATGAAAGAACTTAAAGTTGGCATCGATGCGGCAAAGACTGCCGCCAAGATTATTCAGAAGTACTACGGCCGCCATATTTCGATTCAACACAAGGGCGAAATCAATCTTGTCACCGAGGTCGATGTACTCGCACAAAAAATGATCGTCAAAATTATCCACAAAACTTTCAAGAACGATGCGATACTTGCAGAAGAGAGTGGGCTCTCTAAGACCGCGGATGCGCCGCGAAGATGGATTGTTGATCCCATTGATGGCACCACAAACTTTGCTCACGGATATCCTAAATATTGTGTTTCTATCGCGTTTGAGGAAGCCGGAGAGCTTCGGTGCGGAGTCATTTATGATCCAACGCTCAATGAGCTTTTTCATTCCGTCAAAGGAAAGGGTGCCTTTCTGAATAAAAAGCGTCTTCACGTTTCAAATCCCAAAAACCTTCGACAATCTTTGCTCGTTACGGGTTTTGCGTATGATCTTGAAAAGCCCGAATACAATAATATTCCATTGTTTATACATATGCTCAAGAAAGCCCAGGCCATACGCCGCGACGGATCGGCCGCTCTCGATTTGGCCTACGTGGCTGCGGGCAGGTTCGATGGATTTTGGGAATTGGGCGTGAACCCCTGGGATACGGCGGCGGGAATTTTGCTCATCGAAGAAGCCGGTGGAAAAGTGGCGCATATGAGTGGCCGAAAAGCCAAGGTCACCGACTATGCCATCGCGACTTCAGGGCCCGGAATTTTCCCGGATCTACTTTCAGAATTGCAAAGTGTTTGGGTGAATACTGAAGCGAAGTCCGCTTAAATCGTCTCCGAACGAGGGCCTCACTCAGCACTCACTACTGCGACACGAACTGGTCATCCGCCCCGTCGGAACCCATTTTTTAGAGGCGAAGACGCCTCAAAGCCTCGGCAGGATTCTTGCATATTATGAGATAGGAGTTTGTCCGGGGGCCCTGAAGAATGCTGGAAGATACCTCGTCCGATCAAATTATCATTGATCCAGACCATATGAATCGCCTGGGCGCAATTCTTTTACGTCGCGGGAAAGCCAAGAAATTTCAAGTCGATTTCTTATTGGATTTGCAAATGGCCTACCGAAAATCCAATTTCGAGCACAAACTCGGAGAGCTCTTAGTCAGCCACCGGATTATCACAAATCGCGTTCTGGAAGACGCTTTGATGGTTCAAGAAGAAATGCCTCAAGAATCACTGACACAAATTCTTCAAAACTCTGCTCAAGAAGAGACGGAACAGATCACCGAGCGTTTGCCAAAAGGATCAGGTGACGGAAGCTGAGACTGAGAATGAGCCGAATACGAGCGGACGTTCTGAGAGTCGAGAACCTCACTTACCCGATCCTTTTTTCAAAAGCTCGCGCGCAATCTCCTTTCCGCGTTCCACACCCGGTTGATCGAAGGCGTTGATTCCCAAACGCTTTCCCGCGAATTCCACGAGCGCTTGAACGACGGCGACGAATTCCGAAATGTCCTTCATATCCCGACCGATTTCAAACCTACTGACGACCTGAAGTGTTTCTGGATTTGCCAATCTTTCTTTGAAAGTCCGAAAAGTAGCTTCGCCTAAAACTCCGAGAATATCGCTTCCTCTGACCCCACTGAGTTCACTCAGCGGTGCGGATAGCGGATCCTTCAAAGGAGGATCCAAATCCGCGGGTTTTTCTGCTTTCGGCAATAGAAACCAAAATACATTCGTCTGAGGTCCATCAATAAATAACTGAAGCATGGAATGTTGATCTTGAGGGCCAGATAAAACTACCGGCAAGATTCCGCACCTTTCCCCACGAGTGGTCGATCGCTTTCCAAGGCTTTCAGCAATCGCCTGTTGGATCCACTTGGCTAATCCATATAAACGATCCCCATAGGCCCAGAGAATGAGAGAGTGAGGTTGCTTCTGCCTTTTTCCGAAAAGCTGCAAAAAAAGTTCTTCTAGAATTTGAGGATTTTTTCGAAGCTCAGCGATTTTAGTTCGCGCGGTCTGAAGCATATTTTCAAATTGAATTCCAAATCTTTCCAAAACAGCCCGATTAAAAATGCTGAAATTGGTAAATCGACCACCGATCGAAGATGGAACCTCCAGAGTCATGTCGAGACGCTGTTCAGTTACGAATTGCCGCAAAAAACCTTTTTCGGCATCGGTCACGATGAGGGCTTTTTCTTTCAGCAGGCCCTCAGAAATCAGGCGCGCGAGAAAAACTTTAATCTCGAGTGTCTCTCCGGACTTACTCACCAGACAATAAAGAGGGTCGGGCAACTGCTGCATCTCCGTCCAAGCTTGAGGATCGACGGTGTCCAAGAAATGCACTGACTTTTTAAGACCCGCCGTGTCTGTGAAAGCCTTGAGAGGCAAAACACTTCCACCCATTCCTAAGACGATTATATTTTTGGCGGCAGCCATTCTACGGGAGACATTGGCTGGAACCTTTGGCACATCGTATCGAAACATCGGATGCTCTGCGTTAAATTCACCGACAGAAGAATGGGAGTTTGGCGGCAAAATTTCTAGAATCATATATACCGCCCAGCATAAACGCGGCTCATGGCGCGTGACAAGGCCTGCAGCGAGCTGAGATCTTCTGATGCGGGCTAGACACTGTCCCATGAATGCCTCAGAATAAAAGGGTGGCTATGGGACAAGTAAGTCGCTATTTTTTTGTCTTCGCCTTCCTCATTTGCACCAGCTGCTCGGTTTCCAAGGCTCCCTTCACCGAATTACCTCGATCTGACGCCGATCGAATCTATGAGACAGTGGGACGCGGCGATTGGCCAGGAGTTTACAAACTTTCCAAGGATGGAACCGATCCGCTACTCCAGATTCTGCGTCAACGGGCACTTTATGAAATGAAAAAGTTTGATGAGGTTTTGGCAGCCCCACCTATCAAAGATTTTAAATTTGCCCCGTACGATGTTTTTCTGCGTGGTTTATCCGCCTTTGAAAATAAAAAATGGGATCAAATTCGAGCCTTAGAAATTCCTTCCGACCTCCCGGCCCCTCTTCGAGAAAGGCTGACTATTTTGCAAGGAGAGGCATTGCAAGAACTTCAAGAGACCGAAAAAGCACGTGACGTTTACACATTATTTTTGAAGAAATTCAAAAACTCTCCGTTTGAAACCGATGTGCTTTTTCGACTGGCGGATATCGAATTCTCGCTTCACAACAATGAAAAGGCTTTCGATCTCTACGAACAAATTTATCGATTTCATCCCATCGATGATTCAGACGACATTGCGCTGCAAAAACTGATTCATCTTGGACGTTTTTCTCAAATTGACACCGATGTTCATTTATCTCGAATCCTTCGGCTTCAAAGGGCCGCACGATTTAAACGAGCCGAACGGGAGCTGAGTGCTCTTCAGACCTCGATTTCCAAAGACAAACTTCCACGCGTTCAGCTTGCTGGGGGACAACTCTATTTTGCAGAGCGCCAGTATCACAAATCGGAAATCGCGGCGCGAAAGGCTCTTCGATATAAACTCCCGGCGAATTTGGAAATTGAATGGCGTCAAATCTTGGCTTCATCTCTGGTGCGCCAAAATCAGCCCGATCCTGGAAAATTGGAATTCCAAAGATTGCTCGCCCTTCGCATTCCCAGCACGGTCGAGGAACTTGCGCTATACAAGCTCGCCATGCTGGCGCTCGACAACAAAAACTATCTCGAAGCTTCAAACTACTTTGAAAAGTTGCGAAAAAAGTTTCCCAAGGGTCATCACACAGAGAGCGCTTATTGGTTTGCGGTTTGGGCTATTTACGAAAATGAACTCGCACGTCCTGGTGGAGCCGACTTAGGTGAAGTTAAAAATGCCCTTAAACTCTTGCAAGAACTTTCGGAACTTCCGACAGCCAAGTCCCTTTTACCTCAAATCATTTATTAGCGGAGCAAGCTGGCCGAAATGATGGAGGATAAAGAACAAAAGAATTCTCTCGTCGCTAACCTCCAACATGATTGGCCGTTGAGCTTTCATACATTGCTGATCAAGAACCAACCCTTTCGATACCTGCGCGAAAAGAAGGTGGTAGAAGCCAGTGATGCCGCTTCTGATTATATGACGCCCGATCTAAGTGCGAGCGCTGGAGAAGAGAAATCCTTTTACCGCGAAGTTTCCTGGCAGCGTCTGGAAAGTTTTAGATCCGTCAATCTCAAGACATGGGCCAAAATGGAACTAGAACGTTTTTTGGAATCCTCGGGCACAAAAAATCCTGCTTACTGGCTAGCCGTGGCAAAGCGCTTTCAAGCCGTTGAAGATTGGCCGGACCTCGTGCATTGGGCCGAGAGGTATTTTGATCTCGATCAAAAGACAATGGATCTAAAAAATCCGCTGATCCGTTTTCATTATCCTAAGGCTCATCTCAATGAAGTCTTGAGAGCCTCTAAAGAATTCAATGTTTCTCCATTCCTCATTTGGGGCGTGATGCGAGAAGAAAGTCGATTTGAAGCGGATGTGATCTCCCATGCAGGCGCTGTGGGGCTTCTGCAACTCTTACCTTCGCTAGCCATGAGAATCGGACGAAATTTAGGAGATTCTCCCGGACAACGTGCACTGCTGACGGATCCTCGACGAAACATTCGCTACGGCGCCTATCACCTTTCAGAACTCAACCAGCGCGTCAGCACTCTTGACGTTCCAGAGAATCTCAAACCCATTTTGCAAATTGCTTCCTATAACGCGGGTATCGAAGCAGTTCTTCGTTGGATCGACGAAAAGGACACCAAACGAATTGATGGTTTTGTTGAAAGTATACCGTACGCCGAGACAAGGCTGTACGTAAAACATGTTCTTCAAAGTGCGTACATTTACTACAGGCTCTACGGAGATGTGACTAAGGAAGTCGCACGCACAAAAAATGAAAGCGAATTATGAAACACAAAAACGCCAGCACAAGCAGGGAAGATATGGACGAAAAAACTGGGACGGGGCGCACAAAAGTCATACGATGGCAAGAGCAGAGCACGCGCTTAACACTTTTAAAGTGTAAGCTCACCGTGATCTCGGGGGAAAACAAAGGAAAAGAGTTTGTCCTCACTCAGCCTGTGATTCGAGTGGGAACCCGAAAAGAAAATGAAATCGTTCTGAAAGACGAGACCATGAGTCGGGTGCATTTTGAAATTCACCAAACGAAAGACGGATATTTACTGAAGGATATGGAATCCCTCAACGGTACTCTGATCAACGGAGTGCGGGTTAAGGAAGCCTATTTGCTTTCTGGCAGTTCGATTCGCGCTGGAAAGACGGAAATGAAGTTTCTGCCGATGGATGAGACCATTGAGATTCTTCCCAGTAAGAAAACCAAGTTCGCAAACCTAATCGGCGGAAGTACTTCGATGCGACGCACTTATACGATCATCGAAAAACTTGCACCGACCGACGTAAGCGTTTTAATCGAAGGCGAATCCGGTACAGGGAAGGAATTGGTGGCTTCGGCCCTTCACGAGAGAAGCAAACGGAACAAGCGCGCATTTGTGGTGTTCGATTGCTCAGCAGTGGCCGAGAATTTGATCGAGAGCGAACTGTTTGGTCACGAAAAAGGCTCATTTACAGGAGCTACCGGAATGCGTCAGGGAGCCTTTGAACTCGCAGACGGTGGAACTATTTTTCTAGACGAAATTGGGGAACTTTCGATTGAGCTGCAACCAAAACTATTGCGAGTGCTCGAATCGCGAACGGTAAAACGTGTGGGGGGAGATCGTCCTATTAATGTAGATGTCCGAGTGATCACGGCAACGAATCGCAATCTAGAGGCGGAAGTAAAAAAAGAAAATTTTCGGGAGGATCTATTTTATCGACTGAACGTCGCTCCGATCTTTTTACCTCCCCTTCGAAAGCGAAAAGATGACATCCCGATGCTCATCGAGGCATTCATCGAAGAATACAATAAGGCAACGCCCGAGCGCCCGGTGGATGGCGTTGACCAAGCCGCCATGGATATTTTGATTTCCTACGATTGGCCCGGAAATGTTCGCGAACTCAAGAATACCGTCAGCCGAATCATTTCGTTCTTAGAAGGACCGAAGATTGGCGTTGAAGACGTGCCCGAAAGGATTCGACTTCCCATTGCGAAAGCAGAGTTGGATATTCGGGAAGACCTTGGCTTCAAAGATGCGAAAGAGCAGTGGATTGCTTCTTTCGAAAAACAATATCTCAGCGAAATTCTGAAACGAAATGGATACAATATTTCCGCAGCGGCGAAAGAAGCAGGCATTGATCGTAAGAGCGTTCAGCGGCTCGTGCGTAAATACAATCTGAATGCCGGTGGAAAGATTGACGACAACGATCTCGAGGAATAATTAGGCCGGGCCTTCTTTTGCGAGATTTCGATTCCAGCCTGGAATTTCGACCACGAGATCCACTTCACCATTCGCGACACATTGACACGACAGGCGTGACTCAATCGTATTTCCGGGAGCGCTTTCGAGCATATCCAGTTCGAAGTCTTCAGGCTCATTGCAAGACTTGGCGCCTTCTTTCACAAAGACATGGCAAGTGGAACACGCGCTCACTCCGCCGCACGCATGTTCGATATCGATTCCATGATGAAGAGCCACGTCGAGAACACTTCCAGGAAGGCCCGTTTCTCCGTATGGCAGCTTATCGGGATCCACTTCAATCACCACATTCATAGGCATAAACCGAATCTTAAATTTCTTCTTCGGCCGGTCCAGATGTGGGTATTTGATATAGGGGTTTGATCCGCCCATAAATTCGTCCTATACGTTACTTTGGTGGAAGAAGAAGTCAAAGCGGGTATTCAGAGATTCAAAGAGGAGTGCGAAAGGCAGCTCCCCGGAATTGCTTTGGTCATTCCCGTGAGGCCCACCCAAGCGAGTTACCTTGTATCTTTCTCATTTCAAGGGCAAAGAACCTATGGAACCGTCCATGAAGACGACTTTGCCGACTGGGGCGAAGGTCTAGAAACTCAACATTCGTTAAGTCAAGAGGTTGCAAAATACGTCGCAAAATTGCTACAGCAAATCGAATGAGTTCAAAGTCTAAGGTTGGCGCGGCAGTGCTGCTGCCGAGTTTGGCGGTGTTTTTTTTGACGATCGATTCATCCCGCGCCGGTGAGGGTCCTTCGCAGGTAAAACTTTCGGAATCTGTCGCAGCAAAACTCCAAAGCGTCTGCCTAGCGAAAATTGGAAAAGTGGACGGCTATGCATTTTTGCAGCAGGTGCCACGAATTCTCACCGATCGCAACTATACCAAAAGGCCGGGAGATCCACCCCATCCGTTCATCTATGAGTTTCGCCGAGTGACTACCGATAATCTCGTTGCCGAGTGGGCGCAAAAACATATGACCGAAGCAGATGCTGATGCCTTATTTTCTTACCTGCACCATCCGCTGGTCTCCACCGTTCCCGACGAACTCGCCCAAGCGCTCGAAAAACTATTGGACGACGATCTGGTGGGGAACGAATTGGCCGTGGCTCTCGGGCTTACGCCGGATAGGATTCAGCTTCGCACAAATTCGAAATCACCTTTTTCTAGCGAGCTTCGTCATGCTGCCTCAGTCGACCAGAATACAATCCTGGCTCTGAGAGGACTGGCGATTTTCGATAAAGCCAGAAATTCCGGGCGAGCGGCTCGAGCGGCGATTGATCTCGTGAGCTCTCTCCACTTCCCCGATAAAGTGGACATCAACCCAAACTACGACTTTTATACGTCCATTTGGATTCCGCTCTTTCGAGCAATAAGTTCTGAGGCCACATCGCCAACCCCGGCACGAGAATTCCTTCAAGCTTTCGCCGTGCGGGTAAAGACCCAACCTTCCATTGCGCTTTATGCATTTCATGGAAGTCACTATTTTGTTTCAATACAGGAATTTATGAATGTTCTGAAGAAAGCCTTAATTGCAGCAGACGCAGACCCGCAAACGCGCGCTCTGGCGGACGACCTGCTAATGGCAATCATACAAGAACAACTCAAACCGGAACACGGTGGCCCGAATGATCATTACTCCAACGGCAAAGATCGCGCTCAGCTATTGGCCATTGTCGGAGGAATTTTCCAGGCCGCTGGAGATCTAGATCGCGCTGCGAAATACCACCAAATTCGCGAATCGCTAACTTTCCACTGAACAAAGTGGAATGCTCAAGTTCGACTTCGTTCGGCCGCGATCACGCCTGCAATTTTTTCGATGCTTTTTAATAGATTATGGAGATGGGGAAGATCTTTGATGACAACTTCGAGAGAGATGGTCGCTTTTTTATCCCTGGTAGTTGCCACGTTTGCGTAGGTAATATTACCTTCTAAATTGGAAATGGTTTTTGTCACCTGGGCCAATATGCCAGCGCGATCTTCGGTGGTAACTCGAATGCCGGCGCGAAACTCTTCCACATTCCCTCGGTCCCAATCAATTTCCACTTTTCTTTCAGGATCAAAGGAAAGTGCTTTTTCGCATTCTGCCGAATGAACCGAAATCCCACGACCTCTGGAAACAAAGCCGACAATGGGCTCCCCCGGTATCGGGCTGCAACATTTTGCAAAACGAATCAGCATATTGTCGATGCCTTGAACTCGAACGGGGGCTCGACCGCGTTTCTCTGTAGCTCGCCGAAATATTTTTTGAATAAATGAAGTGCTTGCAGAATCCTTGGGATCCACAGGACCTTCAGGAGGCTCGATGGGAACTACTTCTCCGCCCACTCCCATCGCCTGTGCAAAAGTTCGTGCAACATCGAGTGCGAGCAATTTTCCGTAACCAATCTTAACGAGCAAGTCCTCTTCCCCTGATGCTCCGACCTTCGGAGAAAGCTCTTGAACTTTGCCATCTTTCGAAAGCTTCGTGAGATTCAGCTTTACCCTCTTCAATTCGCGCTCCAGAAGCTTCAGCCCCAGCTCTCTGGATCGCTCACGTTGTTCTTTTTTAACAATGGCACGAATTTTGGAACGCGCCCGACTTGTGACGACAAACTCAAGCCAATCTTTTCGCGGCGATTGACCTTCAGAGGTAATAATCTCGACCTCATCTCCGCTGCGAAGCTTTTCACGAAGTGGTACGATGCGACCGTTTACTTTCGCGCCAACACAGTGATCTCCCACTTTGGAGTGAATGGCGTAAGCAAAATCTACGGGCGTCGAGCCTTTCGGCAGAGCGAAGACGTCACCCTTTGGGGTGAAAACGAAGACTTCCTCTTCGAACAGATCAATTTTGAGGGTCTTTAGAAATTCGGTCGGGTCTTGCATTTCCTCTTGGTCTTCAACCAACTTTCGCAGCCAAGTGAATTTTTGGATGTCCGATTTCTCGACGCTACCATCTTTCTTATAGGTCCAATGCGCCGCAATTCCGCGCTCCGCAATCTCATGCATCTCATGCGTACGAATTTGAATTTCAATGCGTTCACCGAGCGGGCCGATCACCGTCGTATGCAGACTCTGATAAAGATTGGCCTTCGGCATCGCGACATAATCTTTGAAGCGCCCAGGAACAGGCTTCCACATGGAATGGACTAGCCCAAGCGCTTGGTAACAAGCCCGAATATCCTCACAGACCATTCGAAAGGCAATGAGGTCGTGAACTTGATCGAAAGTGGCCTGGGTTTTTTCCATTTTTTTATAGATCGAAAAAAAATTCTTAGGGCGGCCCATGATCTCAAATTTTTCAAAACTGTTTTCTTTCATTTTATCGGTAAGAATCTGAATGACATCTTCTATATATTTTTCGCGACTCTTTCGACTTTTGGAGACGAGTTGAACCAATTTGAAATAAACTTCGGGTTTCAAATACCGCAAGCACAGATCCTCCAGCTCAGTTTTGATCCAGTGAATCCCAAGCCTGTGAGCAAGCGGAGCATAAATTTCAACCGTTTCCTCTGCGATCTCAATTTGTTTTTCTGGCGGAAGATATTGAAGCGTTCGCATATTGTGAAGACGATCCGCTAATTTGATCAAAATCACGCGAATGTCTTTTCCCATCGCAAGAATCATCTTGCGAAAATTTTCGGCCTGCGCGGTATGTTTTGAATGGAACGAAAGCTTTGAAAGCTTTGTGACTCCGTCCACTAAGAAAGCTACTTCTTGACCAAATTTTTTTTCGATTTCCTCGAGCGAAAGTAATGTATCTTCGACGGTGTCGTGCAAGAGTCCAGCGACCAACGAAGGCAAGTCGACATTCATTCGAAGAAGAATTCGAACAACTTCTACTGGGTGAACAATATAGGGTTCGCCGCTTTTTCTCTGTTGCTTGCCATGCGATTCGGTCGCAACTTCAAAAGCCTGCTCGAGCGGCTCGAGAGGAAAATTTCGATGAGCTTGATGGACTTCTTCTAAGAGTTGCTTAGCCAGGTTCACTCAGACTTCATTTTACCACGAGCCCCGTATCATAGCTCCAAGTAGCCAAGTCTATTAAGCAGCTTCCTCTTCGTGGGATATCGGACGTGTGGGTTTAACGTGGCCGGCAGCAACTTCGCGTAATGAAACGACGATCAGCCGATTCTGTGAAAAGGTATTATCGACCACGGGCCGAGCCCCCTTCAAAAGCTGACGAACTCTCTTGCTTGCAATATGCACAAGTTCAAACCGATTCCGGACATTTGTTAAACAATCTTCTACTGTGATACGAGCCATTTAAGTGGTTTCCTTTGTGGTTTTGACCTTTTAGAAATATCGGAGCTACCTGTTTTATTCAAGGAAGAAATTTTTTCTGGGGCGAAGCTTTGTTAGAGCCGGCTCTAGGCGATTTGCGGCAATTGGAGGCGGAGTCTGCGCGCACGCTCTGCAAAAACAATGCTCTTAAGTTGTTCATAAGCGTCATGAAAGGCCTCATTGACCATAATATACTCATACTGCTCAGCTTCTTTGATTTCGAGAGCCGCGGCCCTCAAGCGACGATTCAACTCGTCGGGAGTGTTTTTCCCACGATTTCTAAGACGTTTTTCAAGCTCATCAAAGCTTGGCGGGATGATAAAGACCGAAACAGCATCGGTTCCAAGCAATCCTTTGATCCTGAGAGCCCCCACCGTATCGATATCCATCACGATGGCTTTTCCTTCAGACAAAGCCTTTTCGACAGGAGCTTTCGGAGTGCCGTACCAAAATCCAAAAACCTCGGCTGCTTCTAAAAGAAGTCCCTCCGTTTCTTTCTTTCGAAATTCTTCGGCCGTGACAAACTCATAGTCGTGACTTTTGACTTCGCCATCCCGCTGTGGACGCGTCGTGACAGAAATTGACCGAACCACGAATGGAATATCCTCCGCAAGGCGATCACAGAGGCTCGTCTTTCCGGTGCCACTCGGAGCTGAAACTACCAGAACGAACCCTCTCTTGATCTTTAAATCTAAACCCATTCCTTACTCAATATTCTGGATTTGTTCTCGAATTCGTTCAATGCATGTTTTCAATTCGATGATCAGTGGCGTCGTGGCTGCGTCGGGGCATTTGGATCCTAAAGTATTAACTTCGCGATGCAGCTCTTGAACCAAAAACTCCAGCTTGCGTCCCACTTCGCCCTGAGACTGAATGATCGAACGAAGAGTTTGGAGGTGATGGCGAATTCGATCGATCTCTTCTTGAAAGTCCGACCGGGTGACCCAAAGCACAATTTCTTGCTCAAGCCGCTGTGGATCAAAGCCTTCATTTCCATAGAGGGCCTGAATCCGTTCGCGAACTCGACCTCGCAAGTCTTCCAAGAGTTGAGGGTGTTCAGCGGAAATTTTTTCGAAGATTTCTTCAAAACGCGACTGATGTTCGTCGATCGCTGCCTGCAGGGCTTTCCCTTCTCGAGAACGTGAATCGATGACTTGTTGAACGGCGAGCTCAACTGTCTTTTTCACGACTTTCCACTCTTCTTCCCGATCGAAATCAGCTTCCCGCGTCTCAATCCATTCGGGGAGCTCGAGCAAATCGGCAAGTCGAATATTTTCGTTGAGATGCAGCGCCTGATTTACTTTTTGAAAGGCCTCCGCAAGCGCTTTTGCCGCTGGCAAATTCACTGCAATCTGTTTGGCCGTGCCTTCCAATACTCGCATTGAAATGGCGACGTCGACTCGGCCTCGCTTGAGTTTGGCACGCACAAGCTTAGCCACTTCGGGGTCAAATGGAATATAGGGACGCGGCGAGCGGATAGAAACATCCAGGAATTTTGAATTCACGGTCTTAAGTTCGGCAGTGATTTCAAGAAGCCCGCGCGAAGTGCGGAAGGATTGGGTTGAGGACCCAAATCCCGTCATGCTCACTAGCATGCATTCTCATACTTTAACCCAATCCTGAAAGTCATCGATTAAATTGTAAGCACTCCCCCTCAATTATGCCGTGCTGTTGGGAGCTCTCTGAGTGGCGGAGTCGGGAGATGACATTTCGCATTCGGTGCGGCGGAAATCGCGCAGTCCAGGGTCGACGGACTGGGGTTTCGACCATCCAGAATCGGCGTCGCAGCGCCTTGAATTCATTCCATACCTTTTTCGTGTTAGAAATGTTCAGAATGTATAGCGCACGAAACCGGTAGCCTGCACCACGGCACCCTTGAGATTTTGGACGCCAGCCACGGATGGATCGAGCCCGATCGAGAGGCCTCGAATACGTGTGAAGTATTGAACTCCAAATTCGCCGTAACCCATGCCCCGCATTCCATCTCCGACAGTTCGTTTCTGGTTGGGATGGGAATCAAAAGCTCCGCCACCCGCTCCAAATTCGATCCGCAGCCGGCTCGTAATCGGATAGTGCCCTTTGAGTTGGGCAATATATTGGTAGACCATGAAGCTAAATGGAGTTCCCTGCGCTGGACTTCCGAATCGTGAATCATGCGCAGAGAATTTAAACATCCCTTCGACACCTACGTACTTGATGAAGTCGTAACCGGCTTTGAACCCAACCACCCATCCATCTTCAAACAAACTTCGATCCCCTGCGGTATAAAAAAGTGCACCCGTTGTAATGCCCGAATAAAATCCGTCGCGCCTGGCGTGGGGATGTGTTGAGCTCTGCTTTTCGTCGTCAGCTGCAGAAGCAGCCACCACCCAGACGAATTGACTCACCAGCAAAATAACGAGAATCGAAAACGATTTCCTGGAAAAATTTTGGGCGATATTTTTCATCGGGATCATTGAGTCGAAGCCTTATGGAAGACCCAAGGCCAACTCACCTGCGCGCCCTTACCTCCGCGAGGTTTTGGAAATTGCCAGGTTCGGATTCGATCGGAGATACAACCGAAGAGTACTCCAGCATCCCCCGCGATTCCGGAGAGTTCCGAAACATTTTCAACTCGCCCAGCATCGTTCACGAACCAGCCTACCTTTATTCGACCGTTCAAAGTTTTTCCCTGGGCCAAAGCTTTTTCGTAGCACGCTTGAATTTCGCGTTCATGCGCCCTCACTACGCGCGCAATTTGTTCTTTGGTGAGGCCATCGAGAACTTCGACTTCTTCGACGGAGTAAGAGACATCGGCATCGCCTTTTTTACCGGAAGTCTGCAACCCATAACCGGATTTTCCGCCGCCCTTTCCGTGAGTGGATAATCCGCTAATTTCTACGCTCGAACCACCGCCTCCAATGCCCAAGGCCTTGGCGCCGCGCCCACCGGCACCTTTCGAATCCACATCCCCACCACGCTCGAGTCCTTCGACTGATCCTTCCAGTTCCCCTCCCAAGCCGTGACCCTTTAGCACTCCGCCTTTTGCAGCATTTCCGCCGCCCCCGTGACCATTGAGCGCACCAAGCAATCCCTGATCTTCCACATTCACCTTCGGCTTCACGGTCTTCGAAGCAGCTTGTGCTCCAGTTCCTAAGGGTTTCGGTTTACCCGTTCCCTGATCAGGCCGAATTCCACGTTTGGCTAAATTGCGTTCCGTTTCTTTTCCGTGAGC
>Ga0207108_1120_pt1 | contig 13978 bp, 12 predicted proteins | sample Alteio_BWMinHeat_76_FD_153562 | JGI IMG/M metagenome (GOLD analysis project Ga0207108, IMG submission 153562) | Enriched cells from forest soil in Barre Woods Harvard Forest LTER site, Petersham, Massachusetts, United States -... | ecosystem: Environmental > Terrestrial > Soil > Temperate forest >...
ACCGAGGAATTCGATCGGGAGGTAAATTCAGCTTCTGAAGGGAATCCAAAAACTCCTGTGAAGCGCGATCGGGGAGCGCCTTACGCTGGCGCTCGTACATCATTTTCCAAGTGCCGTGCTCTTCTTCAGAATATTTCGGCACAGCTATATTCTTAAGATCAGGATTATGATTTCGGGAAATCTCTACCGAAGCGGCCTCATATTGCTCGGTCACTGATTTGGGGGATGAATTTTGTACCGGCTTTTTAGCAGATGCAGTTTCGGCACCCGGAGTTGCAGGACCTGAAAAGCCTTTCGAACCTTTTTTGAAGTCACCGGCTTTCATTCTCATTTATCTTATATTATGGCGCAGATAATGCGCTATCTGATAATCCGCGAACCTGTAGCCTCTTTAAGCTAACTTTAATGCAAATGAGCCGACTTGTGCCCAGAACGAATTTGATCATCCGCAAATTGATCTATTCCATTCTCTGAATCGAGGATCTCTTTGCGCGCGCCAATAAAATCTAAACCCATATCGAATTTAAGCCGCTCTTCACTTTCGCGACGAACGATCGGCGTAATATTTCTTCTCTGTTTGATCGCATTGATTCGATCTTGAACAAATTGCGGAAACACATTGTTTTCGAGGACGAAGGCCTGTTTCCCAGTGATATCGCTCCAAGTGCCAACGATTTGATTTCCTTGCATCGTCACCTTCCATTGAAATTTGGAAGTGTGGAATACGTAGATATCTTCTGCAGCGAGCCGAGGAAATGAAGGTGTTCCTTGAGGTAGATTTCGATATCCTTTTTCAGTTAACTGATCGAGATCGCGAGCGACAGCTTGATGAATCGCCCTTTCCAGTTCATTAACTACAGCCTGGTGGATAGCCGGAGCTGCAAAAAATTCGCGAAGTAGGGGGTGATTAGGCTTCGGCCATAACTGAATAATCTCCACACTCCCTGTCTGATTGTCGATATGTCCTCTAAATTCATAAGGCGCCCCTGGAAACCAAACGGGTTCCTCATAATGGCTATCGATCTTCATTCGGAGTTCAGGTTTTAAATCGTAGGCAAAGGAATAAGAACCCTTACCTCGAGCGGAAACAAGCTTTCCGTCATAATTGTATCCAAAGTGTAGGTCGAGCTCGTTCGTCCCATCTGTAAATGAAAGGGATTGAGGCGTGGTACGTTCAATAAGTCTTGCATTCTTTAGAGGATGAATTCGCTCAAGTATCGCCGCTCTTTTCTGTATGCGGTTTCGAGACTCCTGATCCATAAAAGCCCTTGCGACATCCACACGAGATAGTGGATCGTAAGTGATTAAGGTCCAGCCGCCAAAGCTGCTGGGGTAAGGTTTTAGCTCCCATCGACGCAAGCTCGCGTAGCCTTCTTGATACTTTCCATCCATCCCGTAAAGGAGCTCATAGGTGATGTCAGTGGAATACTGCAAATTTGGCTCGGCCAACGCAGAGCGTGGTAGCGCAAAAATAGGGCGAGCGGCCGAAACAATTCCAAGTTTAAAAGGAAAACGGTGGTCCGAATATTCCCCGTAAAGCTCCCCCGGGAAATAGTATTTTTGTTCGTCGATTGGCTCACCTAAAAGAGTGTGTGAAACATACCAGGACTTGAGAATTTCTGATGGTGATCGAGACGAAGCCGTGTCCAAAGGCACCCACCATTTTTTTAGAGGTTGCCAAAAACGAATCTGTCGAAGGTTTCCCGACTCATTGATCCCGACAGAAAATACAGCCAACCAAAATTGAAGCTTCTCTGGGGTTTTACCTCGAGCTATTTGTTCGTCGAATTTCCGCAGGTCGCGTAATGGGGGTTTTTTTACATAGATCACTCGCGCCCAACCACCATCCGTAGTGTTGACGATGGTTTCGTCGATTTGGAAAGGGCCTTTACCTAATAACGGATCAATTGTAGGTCGAATGCGTGCTGCAATTCCTTGGTTGGATTCCAAAAGAATGGGTTCAGGATCTTTAGCGATCGATGATTGTAGGGGTGGACTGACGTCCAAATAATGTTGGCGGACTCCTCGTTCGCGCGAGGAATGCCATGTAATAGCTTCAGTCGTTCTGCGACAGGTTTCATCATTACCGAACAAAAACTCGGCGGAACATAACCAGAGAAATCCCGCCAAAAGCAGGAGTTGAGATCTTTTAGTCAGCACAGAAAGACACCACCATATTCAGTTATCTGCAAGAAATATGCCAATATTAGAAAAATGCGCTATCTGATAATCCGGGTCTTATCTGGATTCGTGGGAACTCCAGATTCCACCGGCGCACCAGTAGAAGGTGAGCGATTCGCGCTCTTTTCTTCTTCGTCTGCCTGGCTGGGATCCACAGGATGAAGCTGATGATCTGCAAATTGATCGATATTAATTCGAGTGGCGGCGATCTCCATTTGAATGAGAGCGAGATTGTCATGGGCGATATAAAGATGGAGCTTATCTTCTTGCTCAGGATTTTCTCTGAAAGCTCGCCGTTGTTTGGCGGTTGCGATTCGAGCCTGAACAAACTGGGGAAATTCACCGTTCGGAATTGCAAATACCTGTTTACCCGTTTCATCGCGGAAAGTTCCGACGAGACCTTCGTCGCTGATTGAAACTTTCCACTGAAAGTCATTCGTATGAAAAACATAGAGATCGTGTTGAGAAAGTCGTGGCAGCGCAGGTATATTCTTTGGAATTCTTCTTCGACCTTTTTCCTTCAATTGGGCTAGATCTTTGGACGCGGCCTCGCGGAAATTCTTTTCCAAATGCTCCATGACTTTTTTGTAAACAGTGTCATTCGAAGCAAGAAATTGACGCAAAAGATGATGTTGCGGCTCTGGCCAGATCTGAACTAACTCCACTGTTTCTGATTGCGCATCGACAGTGCCACTCCATTCGTAGGGAGCGGCTGGAAACCCAATGGCCATCTTCGACGAATCCGCAATCAATGCTCTAAGGGCAGGTTTCGCAGAATAAAAAAATGAATAAGCTCCAATACCCCGAAAAGCTATGTTTGAGTGCAGGTGTGCGAAGTCAACGGTCAGTCTATTTTTTCCGTCGCGGAAGGAAAGGAGAGGAGGTGTCTCACGCGCGATCAGTCGAAGATCTTTCAGTGGCTGAACTCGCTCGAGTTGCCGTACTCGCCGATCCGTAGGTTTCAGACTTGCTTGTGTTTCGAGGGCAATCTGGTTTTCATCTGATCGAGTTAGCGGATAGATTTCCGAAAGAGGGTAGGTGAGTGCGGCATCCACATTCCAGCGCTCTGTCACTGAGCTTGCACTTTCCAGTTTGCCGTCAGAAGAATAATAGAGCGTCAGTACTAGATTGGTTGTGTATCGATCGTTTCGTTCTGCAAATGCGCTGCGGGCGTCGCCGAATACTGGTCGACGAGCAAAAGTACTGCCAATCGCAAAGGGAAATGAAAAGTTCGAATGCATCCCGTAAAGTTCTTGAGGAGTATAGTCTCTTCCCAATTCGATTTTTGGTCTGAAGTTGCCGACCACATCGGATGGATCCGGATTTTGATCTTTGAAATCCGCATGCATCGACATTCCTCCACCAGTCCTGGCGGTTTTGGCATATAACCACCGGAGAGATCCTGCAGGTCGCGGCGCCTCGCCAGGATTTTTAGAAACAAACCAATCTTCAAGATTCTTGAGAAAGGTCAACCGTAAAACATTTCCTTGAGTATCCACGAAAATGGAAAAAAGAGTGTAATAATACGGAGGCTCGGGAGTTTCGCCTCGATTTTTTTTGTCTTCGTATTGCTTGAGTTCTTCGAGATCTGGCTTTCTCACCGTAATTCGCCGACCTGAGTCTCCCACCGAGGTTGAAATCATCTGTTCTTCAATTTGGAAAGGTCCTTGTCCTAGATCAGAGTCCAGGATTTCGGGCACGCGAACGACTACTCCATTTTCGGCTCGCAGAAAGGTAGGCTGTAGCTCGTCAGGAATATTCGGTCGATAGTCTGGAGTGAGATTGAGATAGTGTTGTCTTGCTCCAACGAAACGGTGCGAATGCCAAGTGATCTCTTCCACCATTCTGTCGCAGACGACCCCAGAGGTAAAACCAGAGGTAGAACCAGAGGCAAAACCAGGTTTTGCGCTGAACAAAAGCGCAAGCAATGTGTAAACAACAAAATGAAATGTCTTTTTCTTCTGAAACCCTAAACCCAAGTAAACACCCACCATACCAATATATGGTGCAAGAACTATGCCATTCTTAAAAAAATACGCTATCGGAAAATGCAGTTATGCTTGGATTTAAAACCATCAAAACAACGAAGCTATTAGGAGAATATATTCCACCTCGGGGGGACTCCAATCCCCAGGCCTTGCTTCTGTTGGTGCACGGGAGAACTGGAAATCTCAAGCTCCTCCAATGGTATTCCAAACGTTTCAATCTTCCCGGAGTCGGCTATCTCGCGCTTCAGGCGCCATTTCCCGATCAACGCGCAGATCAGAAGGATCCCGGATTTTCGTGGTATCTCGAAAACTTTCAAGGTCTCGATGAATCGCGAGAACTTTTGAAACTGGTGATAAAAGAAATTCAAACTCAAGGATTTCAAAAAACTGAAAGAATTTTTTGGTTTGGCTTTTCGCAAGGCGGAGCGATGGGTCTGGATCTCGCGCTTCGCTCTGAATTTCCTTTTGGAGGCGTGATGTGCATTTCGGGATTTTGCATCCAAGTCGAAGACTACCCCGAGGCTTTTGGTCCTTTTGCGAAGAATCAACGCATTCTAGCCACGCACGGAACTCGAGATCGGATCATTCCTTTAGAACAATCGAAGCCCGACTTTGATCGCCTCCGCAGCTTAGGCGTGCCTCTGGAATTCCAGGTCTTTGATAAACCGCATTCCTTCCATCTGAAAACCGAAGTTCCATTTTTGGAGAATTGTTTAAAAAAATGGCTGGCGCTTCCTAAAGAAAGGGAAAAAGAAAAGTGATCTCGCCGTATTTTTTTGCTTTGGGCGGTGCGTTCTCATTTGGAAGTGCGGGCGTTGCATTCGGATATTATTCACGAAAAATTTCCTCAATTTGGATGACTGCATTTAAGGCTGTCGTTTCTCTCGTTGCCTTTGGCGCACTGACTGCCTTTCAAAAGTCGCTGCATGGAACAGATTTTCCGCCGCTTGCGAGCTTTCTTTCTTTTTTTATGAGCGGTTTTCTCGGGATGAATCTCTGTGACATTTTGCTTTTGCATGCATTTTCAACCATCGGACCCGCGCGTTCATTGATGATTTTTAGCTTTCAACCCATCTTCATGGGTATTTTGGGGTATATCGTCTTTGCGCAATCCCTCTCCATGAATAAATGCTTTGCGATTCTTTTCATGATCGGCTGCGTTTTTGTGGTGAGTTACGAGCGATTTCGAAAAGAGAGACGTTGGGAAATTCAAGGCCCTCTTTTTGCATTTGCGGGAATGCTGCTAGATACGGTCGGAATTTTATTCACCCGTTATGGATTTGAGACGAATCCCCAGGCAGGAATTTTTGAAGGTAACTTTTACCGCGCATGCGGAGCCCTTGCAGGATTTCTTCTTTTCAGTCCATTTTTGAAACTGCGTCTGTGGAAGAGCTTCCAAAAATTTTCGCATTCGTCGCGATTTTTGATTGTAGGAGCGAGCCTACTAGGAACTTTGGTAGCAGCTTCATTTCATGTGGCCGCTGTCAGTCGTGGCAATCTTGCCATTGTCGCCGCTATCAATGGAACCGGTCCCGTCTTTGCAGCCATCGTGGATTCGATTGCATTCAGACGATGGCCATCACCATTCTTGTATCTCGCTTTTGCACTCTTTGCCTTCGGATTCTATATTTTACTCTGATGATCGGAGCCATTAGCACCAGTTTGCTCGCGCCAAAACTTTTTTTGCGATAGGGTAATTTGAATGAAATCTACCCAGTTCCTCATCATCGGTTGGCAGGAGGTGGTGGTATTTCCGGAGTGGCGTCAAATCAAGATGAAAGCCAAAATGGATACGGGAGCCCGCTCTTCGGCCATCCATGCCGAAGAATATCGCGTGATCCACCTTCCCAGCACCCCGCTGAAACCCCTGAACGAAGTATTGGAAATGAAGATTAAGGCGGGAACATCCTCCAAGCAAAAAATGCTTTGGGTTCGTGCCCCCATTATCGACTATCGAAATGTGAAGAACTCTGGAGGCAAGATTGAGGAGCGACCTTTCATCGAAACCACCATCGGCTTTGGCGACTATTCCTATCCAATCGTGCTCAGCGTCACCAATAGAGAAAAAATGAAGTTTCCAGTACTGCTCGGCCGCGCCTTTTTGGCGGGAAAATTTTTGGTAGATCCGAGCTCGACCCGAACATTTAAAAGCCGACTTAAGAAATTGGAAAAGTCTTAATCCGAATTAAGGAATGCGGCTCATCAACCATGGGCAAAGATAATATCCTGCTGCGCGCCGGACTTCGCTGCTCCAGATGAAATGCCGATGAGCGACTGCATGCGGAGCTGCTTGCGAGTCGCGGACGGTTTCCGTCATAAACTTTCCAAAGTGGTATTCGCCTTCGCCATGCCGCTGAACATACCAATGATGTTTATAGGCTCCATGCCCAAATTGATTTTCCTCCGATCCGCGCCATGAAAGTAAGCCGTTCCAGTTCAAATCGGTTTCGCTCACAGTCTCGCCTAAGGATAAAAACGTCGACAAACCAAATTTCCAATTGGATTTGCCTGTAGCGGCAGCTTCTTGAAGCATTTCTTGGAATCGAATCGGAAGTCCTTCGGCGCTGCGAAGGCTCAACTGCTCCGAGCCTAATTTGCGCTCTTGAGCGATCCATCCAATCGAAGAAAAGGGACGCCGAATTCGACTGAGTCTCTGGAATGCGGCGAGAGCATCGGAGCCGAGCCGATCGACGCGTTTGATTGTCGCTTGACCTTTCTCACGGCTGTTCGTCTCAGCCAAAAGGAGCTTGCGATTCCAGAGAATAAATACCGAGGTTCCTGAATATGACATCGTTGTTTCGTCCCAGGCGCAGAAGGTCGGACGAATCACGAAATATTTTTGATTGCTTTGGGCACGCAATTGCTCGAGAAGCGCTTTCATCGAATCTATCAGGTTTACAACTGCTAAATCGTTGGGTCGAAAAATTCTCCCCCGCGAGCCTGAAAGCGTATCCGGAGGATGATCACTGCGAGCCGATGCAACGTCATTCACCGATAGCGTTAACAATGTCGAAATCAATAAGACAAGAAATCTTGACCATTCTCTCTTCAAAAATGCCACCACCTTGAAACCGCGCTCTATATAACATTCTTTGGCGTCCAGGGGAAGTTTCTCCGCCCTCTTTCTTTAGAGCGAATGTCTTCCGTGGGAGAAGCGTCATCCTTAGAAAGTGTTGGTTGCGGTTTCAGCGCAATTATAATCTGCTGATACGCAATATAATCTGCTTAAATTAGAGGAGCTTATGAGAGGTTTATTCATTTTCACGGCGGCAGCTCTCGTTCTTCAAAATCCAATTTCGAAAACATTCGCGAATACCTCAACACATAAGAGTTCTCTGAATGTTTTCCCTTTAAATCACGGCATATGTCAGCCGTTTTCGCCTGTGCTCGCGGCAGCTGAAAATGGAAATTTACTCGAGCTTCGCAAGCTGATCCAGGCGGGAGCGGATCTCTTCGACAAAGCGGACTGTGGAAATGATAAGAACATCGATGCCCTTACTCTCGCCGCCGGGTCTAACTCCATGGAGACTTTGAAATGGATTGTTTCCCATACTCCGCAAGTCAACAATTTCAATTGGTCGGACGCCGTCTTCATGGCTGCTGCCAAGAATAAGTTGGAAGCAGTAAAGCTGCTGATGGCCCGCGGCGCTGAGCTCGATGTCTTAAATCATAAAACGGATCTCGAGTCGATTGCTGAAGAAAATGAAGCAGCGGAATTCGCCCTTTCGAAAATTCGTGAAGCCCATTCCAAGGAAGTCATTGATGCTGGAAAACAAGATGATATGGCGGCCGCTCAGAATCCGCGAACGCCCTATAAAGTGGAATGGGGAGCAAAGCCCGCCGTCATTTATCTCATGGATCATTCTCCTTCCGTCATAACGATGGTGGGTACTAAAGAAAGCGCTACCGCGAAGCTTCAGGATATTTCAGAAGTTTGCGACAAATTGTGTCCGGGCATGGAAGATCAGAAAGAGGATTGCCATAGGCGAGCTTTGTATTCTTCCGATAAGGGAAAGCCGGAGGTCGGGGAGCTGATGTTTGCGTTTGCTGGCACGCCCAAAATTTCCAAAATGGAGATGATGGAATTCAAAAAAGAGGGCTCGCTGAAGGCAAAAGCTTGGACTTCCAATGATTTCTTTTCGGATCTGATCGATTCTGACGTGGGTTACCGCTGGAAAAAAACGGACGAAGGCCTCCTCCTCGAAACGAAAAATTTTAAGACAGACGAAGTGCAGCCAGCCTACCGCGAAGACCAAAAGGGAGCCTGTATTCTTTTTCGATCAAGTCCTTTCGAGATGTTAAGTTGCAGCTCTACTGAACTTTTGTATGCGGACCACCATCTCATTTTCGTGAGTGACTCGGCGACTCCCGAAATTTCGTTTCTGATGGATAAAGAGAAATTCTATTACCTCAAAGGCGGGCTCAATTATCGAAATAGGCCCATGCTTTTGACCAAGACCAAAGATCAATGGGAAATTTTGCAAGGCGAAACCAGTGACTCCGGCAAGGAAGAGGAATGCGATTAGAGGCGCCTCTAGTTACGGATCCGCGAAACTCATTTTAATCTTAAGGGGCTGACTGGATAACTCAATCGGCTGTCTTCTACTCGTAATCTCACAAGCGGAAAGTTCCGTTTCTTTAATCGGGCAGTGATAAATGGTCACATCTAGACTCAATTGATGTGCTGAGGCTAAATTTGCAGCCGAGATTTCAATTTCGCGTTGGTGAATGTTATCTTGACCCACTCGCTTCCAACCTTTTGCCGCTTTTTCATACAGCACCCATTCGGAAGGGGCCTTTTCGTTGATCTTGCGGCCGTTGGGCAATTCGATAAGAATGCGCGCCTGAAAAGCGTGAGTGATCGGGTCCAAGCCTCCCTTTTGCGAGGACAAAATTTTCAAATTAGGAAGAAAGGGAAGCTCTTTAAAAAACTGATCCTTGCTCTCAGAATGCGCTTGAGCTAACAAACGTTCGGGAATTTTTATCGCGACATTCATCAAAGCCTTCGTTTTGAAATCAAATTTCTTGATCGAATGATTATTCGTATCCGCGATCCACAGACCATTTCCAATCACCGCGACGTCATTGGGCTCATTCAGATTTTTCGAGATCAAGGTGGAAAGCAAATTCGTTTTCAAATCATAGATGCGGATCGCTTTGTTATAAGCATCCGCGATATAAATTTTATTCTCGTATACCGTGAGCCCAAGAGGATGTTGAAGTCGCGCTGTGTTCGAGGGTCCGTCTTTCAGACCAAACTCGAAGAGACCCTCGCCAATCAGCGTATGCACTTTTCCATCTTCGAGATAGCGCAGCGAGCTTGTCTCCGAATCCACGAAGTAAAGACGCTCACCGAAGAGAAAAACTCCACTCGTCTGCGCCAGGCTTGCCGATTTTGCAGAGCCGTCTTGAAGGTCTTCGCGTCCAGTGCCGGCGAGAAGCTGCAGCCGATTTTTCTTTAAATCCAAACCCCAAATTTGATGAGTCCCCGCCATCGCGATGGCTAAAATCTTTTCGCCTGATTTGCGGGTCCAAATGGCAAGATCCCATGGACTGGCCAAAGGAGTTTCAAGTGGGAGTCGGCCTTCGGGATCTCGAACAAAGCCTTGAACTCCCGTTCCCGCAATCGTTCGGACTTCTTTTTTTCGAAGATCGATCGCACGCACTAAATGATTGGAAGTGTCGGCAACATAAACAAGGTCTCCGTCCACCGCGAGACCTTGAGGTTGAAAGAATTCAGCAGAGCCGAAGTTTCCATCGGCCTTCCCAGACTTTCCGCTGCCTACAATCAAGTCAGCATTTCCCGAGAGATCCGCTCTCAACAGGCGATGATGGTTAGAGTCGGAGATCCAAATTCGATGAGTTTCGGAGTCGAATCTCAATTTTCCTGGGAACAAAAGCGTGCTATTCGTGGCGGTTTCCATGCGAATCGGAATTTTTCGTGACGATTGAAGACTGCTTTTCTTTCTTCCTTCTTGGATCAAATCTTGAACGGCAGATCGGAGTGTCGAATACTGACCTTCTCCAGAAGTGCTGACTCGCAAAGCACCCTGGCTATCCAGAACCACAAAAGACGGCCACGCCTGAACTCCAAAGAACTGCCATAGAAGAAAATCGTGGTCATTAATTACCGGATGATGAATTCCGTAGCGCAAGATCGCTTCTCGAATATTGTCTGTGTCTTTCTCGTTTTGAAATTTCGCCGAGTGGGCTCCGATCACCACGAGGTCGTCGGGAAATTCCTCCTCAAGTCTTTTAAGATCCGGAAGAATATGCATGCAATTGATGCAGCAGTAAGTCCAAAAATCAATGATCACCACCTTTCCCAGAAGATCAGAACTCCCAAGAGGGCGAGAGACATTGAGCCATTCCAGATTCTTGGCGATTTCGTAAGCCCTTATTGAATTCGTTCCTTCGGCGGAGAGGAGAACGCTTCGACCTTTCACTCTATAAAGAGCGAGAAAGACCGCGAGAAGGCAAAAGGCGACAAAAAATACTCGGAGAGAACGCATTCACTCAGGATTCGGAAAATTAAAGACTTTTGTTACAGCCCACAATCGTTATTTGAGCTTGAGGCACAAATTTTAGCCATCTGAATAATTTTTGCTCAGCGCGTCAATTTTGGTTGCGCAGTCTCGACGGAGTTGGGCAAATTCAGTTCATAGAAATCTTGGTTCGCGCGGGGGCGCGTTTCAATTGTGGAGGGGGAGATGGGATCATTCTGCTCGTTTCGAGCGCTGGCATTGGCAATTTGCCTGGGAATTTTTGGATTTTTTGGAAATCTGTTCGCGCAAGGTGCGGCTTCTGTGCCTCAGCCAGTACGGCTTCGCAAAGTGGGCACTGCTTGCGGTGGTTACGTGTCCAATATCGCCAACACTTCCATGGGAGCCAGAGTGGTGGAGATAGATCCCCATAATGCAGACAGCTCGCAAAAGAATATTCGGCAGTGGTTAGAAACGCATCCGGATCTCAAAGACTCAGTCTTCACGATTGTCGGGCCTCCGATTTATGGTCCGCAGGCCGCGCAATTGAGAGAAAGCACGAAAAATGATTTGACCGATTTGGGTTACGAAGGCGTGAAGGTCGCCGTGGTCCGTCACCCTTATACGATGATCGAAAAGATTCGGGCCTTTTTTCCTCTTTGGAAAAGTGATTGGCAGTGGCCTAACAAGGGTGAACGCAGAAGCTCATTTACGTCTTTGGCCATGAGTCACACAGTAGGCTTTTTTGTGATGGTCGGGACTCAGCCATGGAATGTGGCCATCCCCGTCTGGATCGTGAATTTAGCGCAGAGCAGTTCCACGACTCTTCCGAGACCACTGCTCAACAATTGGTTTTTGCGATCCAAGAATTTTAAGGAGCAAGCAGCGAAACAGATCTTCCTCAGTACGCTCTTTACGGCACCCCTCTACTGGGCAGCCAAAATCATCGCAGATCCAGTGCATTTTGCGGCCATCAAAACACTCGGAGGTTGGGGCGATATGTTTGCTCGCGAGTACCCCTCCATTCTCTTTCAGACGGCGTGGCGAACACCCATGGAGTTCGGCACGGCTAAATGGATGGCGATTCAAACCGAGCGAGGCAATGAAAAAGAAGGTCGCGCAGCTTCGGGGTGGTTGCGTGCGATTGGAACCACAACCGCCACACAGTTTTGGGCTTATTCCGCGGTCACTCATCACGTCATCGGCCATTTTTTAATCGACTGGAACTGGGGCCATGTTGGAATGGGAGGCCTCGGCATACTTTACGGAATTGCATGGGCCAAACCTGAAGTTTTAAATTTCACGCTCAAGTCTTGGCGACAGGAAAAATATTGGAGAATGAAACTTAGAATGGCGCACACCTATCGAACAGTATTTCCGAAGCATCGTGCAGGTTCCAATTCCGGCGAGCAAGGCGATTGATTTTTTTACGGGCACGTTAACTCGGTCCAAAAATAGTCTGGTTAAAAAAGGGAAGCCGCGAATCTGAAAATAGCGTCCTTGTTTGATTGACACCTTCGTCTCACTCTCCATAATGACTTTGAGGAAAAATCCGTCCCATGCCTGGTGAACGGAAAACTTGTTGGAGACCATGAGCGAAACCGACGATAACGACGAAGAGCCAGGATATTCGAATAAGAAAGAACGTAGAGTTATCTTAGCAACGGCCGTTGTATCGTTGTTGACAATCGGCGTGGTTCTTTTTGCAATTTCCCCACAGTGGTATCAAAACTACGGACCCGTGCAGCCGATTCCATTTAGTCATAAAATTCACGCCGGTCAGTACAAGATTCCGTGCCTCTATTGTCATCATTCCGCCGAATACACCTATCATGCCGAGGTTCCGGGTCTTGAAACTTGTATGAATTGCCACTCTCTGGTGAAAACCGATAGTCCTTATATTAAGCAAATCACTGAAGCTTACAAAGCGAACAGACCCATTCAATGGGTGAAGGTGCATGTGCTTCCAGATTTTGTGCATTTCAATCATCGGCGTCATATCGCAGCGGGCGTCCAATGTCAGACTTGCCACGGTCCGGTTGAAGAGATGAGTCGGGTGTATCAATGGGCAGGCTTAAACATGGGTTGGTGTATCAATTGCCATCGGGATGATAATTATTTGACCGATTACAGAATTAAGTGGAGTCAAAAGGAAAAAGAAATGAAAGGTGAAGTGGGTAAGCAGCAGCCGATGCTGGATGAAATGCTTTCGCATAAAAACCCACATAATGCGAACATTAGCTGCTCAACCTGTCATTACTGAGTTAGGAAAAATAGAGAGTTTGAAAAATAATTTGGAAACAAAAAATAATTTGGAAACAGACCAGATGAGCGACGACATCAAAACCGAAAAAAGAGAGGCAGACGACGGAAAAGAGCCGCTCCTCTCCAAACGAAGAGCTGTCGGGTTCGTATTTCTATCGCTTTTTTTCTGGAAATGGCTTTCGCCCACCAGGAGTAAACCAGAGGCGCGCATTCCGCTCAATTCGGTTCCTCGAGCGATGAACCAGACAGGCGATCGAAAGAAGGTCAATGCGTGAGCTCGACTGACATCAACAACGATACGGATTTATCTCGCGCCGACCAGTTAGAAGCCATGCGAAAGTACGACGAAGCGGTTTTGTCTTCAGGTCCTCGCGCCTATTGGCAGAACGTGGACGAGAAATCGCAAGACCCTGAAAAAATAAAGGCCTTGCGTGCGCAAGAGTTTTCAAAACTTCCACAGGAGATCGAGCGAGAAGACTTGGCTGGGCCTTCGTCGTCATCATGGAGCATGAGTCGAAGAAATTTCCTCCAATATATGGGCACCTTCAGTGCGCTATTGACGACGACGGCATGTAAGCGCCGACCTGTCGACACTTTGGTTCCCTATGTGAACAAACCGCAAGGTTATGTGTATGGAGTTCCCGTTTGGTACGCTTCTTCGGCGCCAAACGGTCTCGGAGTTTTAGTGAAAACTCGTGAGGGACGTCCCATCAAAGTCGAAGGGAATCCCGAGCATCCTGTGAATCAAGGCGGTCTCGATGCCAAAACGCAAGCGACCGTGATGGATCTCTACAATCCTGAGCGCTTAAAAGGGCCCGTGCTTGGAAAATCCAAGCGCACTGCCACTTGGAAAGAAGTTGATGACGCCGTCCGAAAGTCACTCTCAGAAGCGCGTCCCGGCGCGGTGCGCCTTCTGACGGGTGCCATCATCAGTCCTACATTGAGTGTAGCACTTTCGGATTTTAATTCGCAGTATAAGGCTCGACATCATGTCTACCAAGATGTGCCAGCGGAGGCGGCCCTCAAAGTTCATCAAGACGTTCTCGGTCATCGGTTTCAGCC
>Ga0207108_1121_pt1 | contig 13872 bp, 10 predicted proteins | sample Alteio_BWMinHeat_76_FD_153562 | JGI IMG/M metagenome (GOLD analysis project Ga0207108, IMG submission 153562) | Enriched cells from forest soil in Barre Woods Harvard Forest LTER site, Petersham, Massachusetts, United States -... | ecosystem: Environmental > Terrestrial > Soil > Temperate forest >...
GCCCCAAAAAATATTTGGAAGCTTTGGCGGAAAAAGAAAGATCAAAGGTTCTCATTCAGACGATGCTCGAGAAAACGGAGAAAGAGTATTCAACTCCAGAGAAATCTAATGATTTGGAAAAATTTAAGAAGACTCTTGAGAAGGCCAAAGCTCTTCACAGCGTACTCGATGCGATTATGCAGCTAAATAAGACCTTATTTGGTTATGAGAGTGTGATGGAAGAAGTGATTAAACTCGATGCTGAGAATCTGTTGGGATTGAAAGCGTACTACGAGGTGGAACTCATCAATGAGAGTATCCCTCAGGCTCATGCCGACAAAGACTGGGATTTGGTCATTCAATTTTGCGATAGAGCACTCAAGAATCAACATCTTTCGCCGGATGCCGAGCAAAACATTCTTGCGAATAAGGCCGTCGCATTAATTCAGAAAAGAGAAAAAGATAAAGGCTTTCAACTTTTGAATGACGCCTTGAAGCTTTCACCCGAAAGCCCACTAGGCCTTGAGATTCAGCAAATCTTGGATCGGGAGAAGAACGCAAACTCACCGGGCAATCAGCCCCCGGCGAAATAAATTCCATCAGCCCTTGGCTGAATAATCGCATCAGCCTCTGGGTGAATAATCTCACAGTGGAAGGCTGAAATAAATCGTGCGCTTTGGATCGGTGGGTTCTGCTTTGCAGAGAAGCCAGCCCGCTCCTTTGGCCATTTTCTTTGTGAGCGGAATCACTGCTTTCCAAGTCCCTGCGCTCCACTGTGCGTCCGTCCAAGGTTCCGCGAGCCCTTCGGACTTTCGATTGAGTAAACAGCGAAATGAACCCTCGGCTGGGCCCACCGCGCTCACTTCAATGGAATCTTTTGTGATGTGCGGATTTTCAGAGACATCGAAATAAGTTGGACTTCCAGAAAGTTTCAAATTGATTTTGCGGATATCGTCCACAAGAAAAACATTTCGATTCTCATCCAGATAGCTGACTCGCCAGTAGATGGATTGGCTTTTCTCCCATGATCTTTCGATCGTCGTAAATTTATTCACGGATGTTCCTGAGAACAAAAGATTTTGAAACTGTGGCTCTGAGGAAACTTCGATACGATAGGACTTGGCCTCGGGCCCGGCTTGCCAGGAAAGCTGAAGCTTTTGAAGATACGGGTTGAGTTCGAGGTCCACATCTCCGAATTGTGAAGAAACCGAGACCGCTCGTTTGGTGGGTTGCGAATGGGATCGATACGCTTCGAAGGTTGTAATTTTGAGTTCTCCAGTTTGATCGCCTGATCTCCAGAAATAATATCCACTGTCTAATTTTCGTAAATCAATTCGATGCTGTGGAGAAGCATCACCCTGAAAAACGATCTTTTGAAAATCCGAATCCTTGGCCAGCTCCCAATGTGAATTGACATTTTGAAAACTCAGACCCGGGAATGCTTCCTTCGACGAAGCGACGATCTGAACGTCAGATTCGACGATTGGAATGGCCGTGACAATCGTCTCAACAGTGCGGACGGGCTTAATATGTTTGACGATCTTCTTCGCTTCGTCATTACGTTTGTCGACCGCAGTACCCGCGTCAGCAGCGGTTGGGGCTTTAGTCGGAGACGTCAGTTCAGAAGAATTTGGAGCGGGTTTTGCGATTGTAAGATCAGGAGAGGTGGTTATCGGCGAGTGTATTTGCGCGCTTGGATCGCGCTCGGGCTCGGCTGGGGGGAGCCAATTGTCTTTGTAAAAATAAAGAGCGGCGCTCCCGAGCGTCGCCAGGCAGATAACGATCGTTGCCGTCAAAATTCTTACGAAAGAAATTCCGTTGTTGCCTCGAACAATGCCATGAACGTTATCCGGAGCTTTCAAAAAACTCCTGAGATCGCTTTGATACGGAATGAGATCACGTTTGATCAAGATCTTCTCGATGTCGTCGATCATTTCTTCGGCAGTTTGATAGCGCTTTCCGACATCGACTTCCAAAGCGCGGTCAAGGATGCGTTCTAAATCTTTACTTAGGTCTGGATTATGAATTCTCGCTGAATCAAAACTTCCCTTCACAATTTTGAACCAAACGGTGGTCGTCGAGTCGCCGTGTTTCTTGAAAGCATGCGCTCGTGTCGCGAGCATATAAAGAGTGAGTCCGAGGCTGAAAATATCGCTTCGGTGATCCATCGGACGTCCTTCGATCTGTTCAGGTGAAGAGAAACTCGGAGTTCCGACGAAGATTCCTTCTTTCGTAAGCCCGTCATCATTCTGGGTGATTTTCGCCAACCCAAAATCTGAAATCTTAATGCCAAGCTCGGGGTGAACAAGAATGTTGGCAGGCTTGATGTCTCGATGAGTGACGCCTTTCTCATGGGCAGCCTTCAAACCGTGCAAGATTTCAAGCCCGATCATGAGCACGATATCCTCGGGAATTTTTTTCACTCTCTTAATGAGAGCCGAAAGAGTTATCCCGGGCATGTATTCCGCGACGATGACGGCGCGCGCTTGATATTCCAGAAAATCGTAAATGTTGACGATGTTGGGATGTCGAAGCTGGGCAATCACTTGGGCTTCTTTTTTGAAGCGATCTACAATCTCGCGCTTGCCTTCCAGATGCTCATGCAAGATTTTCACTGCCACTTCTCGATGCAAGACGTTATCGAGAGCACGATAGACCGTCGCGGTTCCGCCCTTCGCCACTTTATCGAGAATTTTGTAGCGCCCGATTTCGACGCCGATAAGTGCGTCGCGAATCTTTTCATGTGTTTGATCCATCTGGGTTTCAGAGTCGGCCGGAATAACGGCGCTTGGATCGTCCTTAGATTTCAAATGAGCACCCACAAGGGCAACCGCAAGCGGGTCATCCGGGCAGTCGGAATAAGGCGAAAACCCTTTGAAATCATCTATCTCCAATTTACACTGAACCGATGTCTTCTTTGAAGCTTTGGTTCAACCGGTCGGCTCTTTTGGCACTTTCAATTTTAAATCTTTCGTTATGGAGCAGCCACGACACTCGTGCCAATACCCTCAGCTCAGAAACGATTGACGCTCGAAAAGGGCTTTTTCGTCTACTTTCAGCCGATATCAATCAACAGACTGATTATAATTTCCGAACCTCGTTACAGTATTTTCAGCAGGCGGGCCTCCTCAAGGATGTGAACGATTCGACGATTCGCAATACGCACGCACTTCTTGGTTTCGGCTATGCGTTAAATCCAAATATCTCTTTCAGCGTCGATGGCGGATTTAATATCTCATCCAGTAAGCCGACAAGCGCCGCAGGAGGCAGTGTCGTTGGAAGCAAGGCCATTGATGTCGTGAATGCGGGAGCGGCGCTGACAGGCACACTCGACTTGGGGCAATACTTTGGCCTTCCTGATCAACGATTCACAGGAGGCCTTTCAGTCTGGGTAGATTTTTCCAGAATCTCCAGATTTTTCAAGAGCGTAAATATTATCCCTACCGCCATGCTCACAGCAGATTTTTCCGACCAACCGGTTTTGCCCGCCCGGTTTCATCTCAATGCCGGATTTCGCCCGGCGAATGGCGGCCGCTACTATGATAACTCGACGGTCGTAAACGACTTCGATCGATTCGCCACAGGCACGATCAATTCATATGCGATCACTTATGGAACAGGATTCGAACTCCCGTTTTACGTCATCACTCCTTCACTCGAGTTTATGATGGAACAAGTATCCGACGCAAACTTTGCGACATCGCCGAAGTGGATAACTCCTGGCCTCAAGGGAAAACCATTTCCTCAAAAAAATATCGAACTTTTCGCTGGAGTGGACATTGGTTTGAGCAGTTTTCACGCTGCAGCTGCCGGCACAAAACCCTCGGTCGGACCGACTCCGCTCTGGAATGTCGTACTGGGATTTGGTGTCTCTCAATTCGGGCGAAGGGCAGGCCAAGTCGACGTGAATCAAACCGAATACGAGACATTGAAAAAGACTTTATCTGATCGCGAACATCTTTTAAGCGGGTTGCAGCGCGATCTCGAATACAATACTGTTCAAGGCCGTGTTATCGATGGCGACACAAAAAAACCTCTCGGCAATGTCATACTTAGCTTTCCGGAAAGCCCCGAATTTTTGAAACCGTCGACGACGGACTCCAGCGGAAAATTTGTTCGCTATTTCAAAAGTTTGCCAGGAACTCGTTTGGTGTTTTCATTGGACGGTTACGATTCATCTTCGAAATTTTTGGCACTTCGACCCGGAGAACGTGTGGTGGTGGATATTGCGCTTAAAAAATCCTCGGGGGAGGCTAAGTCGGAATTCGTCGCCACCATCACGCAGGCTGAAGGCCGCGGAATTCCTGCGACCGTGACAGTGACAAACCTCCAATCTAATCAAAGCATTCAGGGAACTGCGGATTCGTCGGGGCAGCTGCATTTGAAGATCCCCGTGGGATCTTACAAAGTGGAAATTTCGGCGCCGGGCTATCAGACCCTCGACGAGCGCATCGATTTCGAAAAAGACAAAGCGGTGCTGAGATCTTACGTATTGACGCCTTGATCGCTGGACTGTTTTAAACGCGCCAAGTAAGCAAAGACCGTGATCCTTATTGAAATTCTAGGATGTCTGGGGGGCTTTTTATGGGTGGCGATTTTCTTTTTACCATGGCGACCTTGGAGCACTCGAGAGCATTTCGAGGCGGAACGTTCGCCTTCTCACTCAAATTCGGACCTTTCCAATATCAGCGTTCTTATTCCTGCCCGCGATGAAGAGAAGGAGATCGCAAGCACCGTTCGGAGTCTGAATTCCCAAGGCCGAGGCTTGAAAGTTATTCTTATCGACGATCAATCTAAAGATCAGACGGTTTTAATCGCGCGACAAAACGCCATGGACATTCAATTTCAAGTACTTTCAGGAAGTGATTTACCAAAGGGCTGGGCGGGTAAACTCTGGGCGCTTGAACAGGGCCGACAAATCGTGACCACTCCGCTTATTCTTCTTATGGATGCCGATATCGAATTTGAACCCGGAACTATCGCGGCCCTTCAAAGCAAAATGACTTCGGAGCGTCTAGATTTTGTTTCCTTGATGGCGGAGCTTCGAATGCAAACCTTTTGGGAAAAATTTTTGATCCCTGCGTATATTTATTTTTTCAAATTGCTGTATCCGTTTTCGCTCGGGAATTCTTTGAAATCCAAACTGGGCGTCGCGGCGGGAGGCTGCGTGCTTTTGAAGGTGGAGTTTTTGGAAAAAATCGGTGGCTTCGGCGCTCTTCGTGGCGCTTTGATCGACGATTGCACTTTAGCCTCCAAAATCAAACGGGAAGGTGGCCGAACTTGGGTCGGGCTGACACATTCGGTAAAGAGCCATCGCGATTATTCCGACCTGAAACATATTTGGAACCTCGTGGCCCGATCGGCCTATACGCAACTTCGCTATTCGCCTTTACTCCTTGTTGGTTGCACCCTCGCGATGATCACCATGTTCTGGATGCCTCTTGTTGTTGCCACAGTTTTGCATCCCCACAATTCTCCGATAATTTCTTGTTTATGCATCGTCGGAATCATGACGATGTTTATGACGTACAAACCCACTTTGTATTTTTATGAACTTTCACCCCTTTGGGTTTTCTTGATGCCCATCATGGGAACACTTTATCTGGCGATGACGTGGACATCGGCCTTTCGCTACTGGCTTGGCCGAGGATCCGAATGGAAGGGGCGATATTACGCTCGAGATTTAGTTAAAAAGAACGAAGCTGCCTGATAGATCAGAGGCCCAGGAGGCCCCAAATTTTTTGCACGTACTCTTTGGTCGAGCTAGACACCGTCATCAAGACATGTACGGCCGCTAAAATGTAGACGAGGTATCCGAGAGGGCGGTGAATCAACATCCATTTTCTAAAAAAGCCTTCGGATGTCTGCAACAGTCGAATCTTTTGATGAAGTCGATATTCTTTCACCATCAAATCGCCGGCGAGAAAGGCGCTATTCGTGGTAAGTCCATTTTGCTTCAAAGTTCGGTTCATTTTTCGAGTCAACATCCAAAGTCGCGGACGGTCCAAAACGTTTCCCCAAAACGAAGGAGGCCTCTCTTTCAAAAGTATTTCCATAGTGCTTTTGTGAATTCTCGGATGATCCATGATAAGTTCCGCTTGTTTTCGGAGCTTTCGCTGTTCTTGGCGCAAAGACTCCAATTTGATTTTTTCTCCTCGGATCGATTTAGGAATTTGGCTGGAAATAAGCTGGCCGACAAGGCCCGAGAGAAGAGTCAATCCCAAAATGTAAAAGGCAAGATGTGGAATTTGTGTCCCCTTTAAATGGAAAGCGGAATGCATCAAGATAAATGAAAAGCCAACCCATCCGAAGAAGGAATGAAAATGCTGGGAGATAATAAAATTCAATTTCCAATGTCGCTTTTCATTTCCCCAAAGCACAATCCGGTGAGTGAAGGTCAGAAGAATGAATGCTAATCCTAGAATTCCCAACATATTGTTGAACAAACTTCCAGGCGTATAGGGAGCCGCCGTCAGGCTCGGAGAAAGGAAACGCATGACACTCCAAGACGGAAGTTTTCGCCAATGCGTAAAAGTTTCCCACCCTCCGGTCGCTATCAGAACAAAAGTGCAGACCACCAAAATTCGCCCTACGCGAGAGGCTTTTCTTTGGGCACGCGCTTTTTCGACCGACTGAATTCGCTTCGACTCGATGATTCCCACCCAAGTGGCGAGAGTTTTATTCGCGGCCCCGCTTTTCAGCCAGTCTTGAATTTTGTGAGAAGCAGATTGCTCGGAAGCGATAATTTTTGCTCGGTCATAAACCGATTCGTAAATGCTTTCGATCATCTCCGAAAAGACACCGGAAGCTTGAGAAAGAAACGCGATGATGTCCTTCGGCACAAAGACGATGAGTGTGGGGTCGGAGGCCGCAATAAGACGGCTCACCGTGGCATCATTCAGACTAAAGGGACGACCTAAGAAAAATTCATCTTTTGCGGCCAGTCCTAAAAGTTTCGATCCTTCATTCATGAAAAGTATGCGGCCCGAAACGATATAGCCGATGAATTTAGAAAATTCTCCGTCGGCGCTCAATCGCAGGGCCTCCTCCCCTTGGGCGTAGGATCGGACTTTGATTTTAGTGGTGAGCTTGTTAAAAGCGCGTTCGGGCAGCCTCCGAAAAAGTCTGGAATCTCGAATTTTTTGAAGATCGGCGTTCAATTGTAAAGACTAAGGATGCTGCTCAGATTTTTCTTTCTTTTTCTTCATCATCTTTCGAATCTGGAGCGCCTGCTCCGTCAGCACCTGTTCTCCCCATTTCTTGGTAATTTGGTCAAAAATTGCGTGGGGACTCTGCCCCGACTGTTCCCAGTCTAAAATTTGTCTCTTCGCCTCTTCAGCCGCTGGTGATGAACATTCCGCCAGCAAGGTTCTTCCTTCGCAACCCGCCGGAAAAGCTTTGAGCGCACTGAAAATCATATCGTTGCCCATGGCCGCCGATCCGGGGACGCCGGGCCCGTTTTGCATAGGCTGCTGATTAAGGCCACTTTCATCGCTATTTCGGATTAAAACTCCCGGAGTAAAATTTTGGGAATTCATTCCGTTTTGGATCACCTGAACCAACAGAAGAGCCGCGATGATGATAAGCAAAACATTCGTCAGCAGCTGTGGATTCGAGTGAGAGGGCATGTGCTGATGATCTTTTTTTTACGAGTTCGCGTCAACCGCCATCTGGCGTGACGTGACTCACGACATGAAATCTTCGCCCGCCTTGCAAGGCGGAGCGCTTGCGGTAAACTGAAAGAACTCGGTTTTCATTCTCAGGAGGGGCGTTGGAAATAAAGAACCGTCAAATGGCTCGGATCTGTGTAGCCTCTCTTTTGGCATCGATCGCCACGTATTGTTTTCCTGCGTATTGCCTCCCTGCCGCTGCGAAAGTGATTTCCCGAACTCCGAAGAAGACGCTAAAGGTTTATGTCAGTAGCTCCTACCTGATGGTCGGTGGTTTTTGGGATGCCATCGCGCGGAGTTTCGAGAAGAAATCAGATTGTGAACTGAAAGCCATCGCCTTCGAGAATCCTGCTTCGCTTTTGCGCCAGCTGAGGACCGATAATCGGTCGTCGGCTCAGGTCGTGATCGGAGCCGATCGGATTCGCTGGAACGAGTTCCGCGATTTTGCGGAACCGTCCGATGGATGGGTGGCAAAAGGTTCTGATCGATTGAAACCTGAGCTCATGGTTCCAGAGAAGTTCTTGCCCATCGCCTATTCCTATTTGACCTTCCTTGCAGATCGCGAGCATTTGAAGAGACTGGGACTGACTGAGCCTCGGGAGCTCGCTGATTTGCTACAGCCCGAGTGGAGACATCAATTCATCGTGGAAGATGCAAAGAGCTCGAGCGCAGGGTTGGCTCTCTTGCTCTACTCACATACCACCGTTCGCTACAACACCTGGATATTTTGGAGGCGGCTTAAGTCTCAGTGGCTGACGCTTGCGCCCGACGATCAAACCGCACTTCAAGCGTTTGAGCACGAACAAGCTCCTCTCGTCTGGACTTATTCAAGCCGCGAAGCTCTTTACCGGACGAAGAATCGGTCGAAGGATCGCTATCATTCTGTCGAGCTTTCCGACGGACTTCCTATCAACAGCGAAGGAGCCTTCTTGATTCGAGGTGGAATAAATAACCCGGAGGAAAAGAAATTGGCGCAGTCGTTTTTGGAATTCTTGATTTCGTCTGAGGTTCAGGAAAAAGTAGCGACCAAATTATGGATGTATCCCGTTCGCACGAAAGTGGCCCTTCCTTCTGAATATTTGGGAGTCATCGAACCTGCGCGAATTTTCTACCTTGACCGCCCGGGGCTGGAAGTTAAAAACGTCCTCAGCAAATGGGACGCCATGCTGACCAATGGAATCAATGGAATTCCCGAAGGGAATTAATGAGCTGAAAAGTGGAAAAATTTGCACACCAAATCGCCCTTTAAGCCTTTAGACCTCCTTCTTCGTCAGAATTGAATCCAAAAAGTATGGCATGAATCTTGCTTTTTAAACGAATATGATTCACGGAATAATGTTGGTTTTTGCAAATGAAACGGAATAACTTTTGGAATATTTTGCCCGTCCTTGCAGTAAGTCTTTTGCCAAGAGAGACATTTGCTGATCTTGGAACGGTCAAGAATTTCAATCTCACCTTTGGCGATCAGAGTATTCATGCACATTTTTCGCCTCCGGACACCACCGATCTAGACCATTACGATGTTTATTTTTCTTACAATCTTTCAACTCTCGCCACGGTTGGCCAAGCCGTTCAATCGGCTTCAAGCACCATCACCCTCACGTCTCCGATTTCGTTTCCGGCGAAAGGTTTTGCTGGCGATGCCGCAATCGCTCCCGTGATCAATTATCAACCTGTTTATGTAATGGTTCAGACGGTAAATTCGAGTGGGCAGATTGTGGGTAATAATTTGGCTTATCTGCAAGCGACTGCCATGCCTACCGGGCCTGGGCAACCTGATTCTTGTAGTTTGAGTTCTACAAGCGCGAGCAGTGAAAGGGCGCTTCCTTCGATCGCCTTTGTGTCCATCAATTTTCTCTTTGCGCTGCTTTGTTTCGGTTTGAAGCGCGCCAGCTTAAGATCATCAGAATCAAACCCAAAAGTATAAAGGGAACGCTCAGCAGCTGCCCCATTTTGAGCGGCAGCGAGGCTTCGAATGGTTCCTGAACTTCCTTCACGAATTCGAGCAAAAAACGCGTGGTAAAAACAAGAAACAGCATCGCGCCGGAAAGCGAACCACGTGGAGTTTGTTTGCCGTACTTTGAATAATAAAAATAAAGGGCCACAAAGATTCCACAATAACTGAGAGCTTCATAGATTTGAGCCGGATGTCGAGGCAGTGAATCGACTCGAAGAAAGCGCACAGCCCATGGAACAGTGGTGGGTCTTCCTATGATTTCAGAGTTCAACAAATTTCCGATTCGGATAAAAGTTCCGGCCAAAGGAACTACCAAGGCCACTCGATCCGTTGCCCAGAGGTAAGGAACATGAATTCGACGCGCGTAAAACCAGATCGCAGTCAAAATTCCAATGGCAGCTCCGTGACTTGCGAGCCCTCCCTTCCAGACTTTCAGAATTTCAAGCGGGTGTGTCAGAAAAAAACTCGGCTGATAAAATAAGGTATGTCCGAGTCGGGCTCCGATCACCGTGCCCACTACCACATAGGTCGCGAGGCGATCCAGCTCGGGCTCTTTCAACCCTTCACGCGGCCAGACTTTATTTTTTAAGACGAAATAACACGCGAGGATTCCGGAGGCGAAAAAAAGCCCATACCATCTGATGACGAAGTGTCCGAGAGTAAGAGCTTCAGGGTGGACGTTCCAATTCATCGATTTATTTGTCTCATTATTTTTTCTGGCACGTTTTCCGCTTTGGTTGGGGATTGCATGGCCCTCAACGAATTGAGGAGAACTGTGATACTACTTGACGCCATCGCTAAAGCGGCGATGGCTGGATTGAGGAGCAGATGAAATTTCGGATAGAAAATTCCCATGGCAATCGGAATCATCAAAATATTATATCCAAAACTCAGGATCAAATTCTGACGAATCAAACTCTGAGTCTGCCTGAGAATTTGAAATACGATTTTGATTCGGTCTAACTTGTTGGCTACTAAAATCAAATCTGCGGTAGACTGACTGAGGGCCGCTCCTGATCCCATTGCTATTCCCAGACGTGCTTCGGCGAGAGCGGGAGCATCGTTAATTCCGTCCCCAATGAAGGCGACTTGCTCTGAAATCATATCGAGTCCCTTTTTCTTCGGTGCTGACAGACGCTTTACGATCGTGGCTTTTTCGTTGGGCAATACTCCCGAATGATAGAATTTAAGTTTAAGAGCTTTCGCGACAGCTTTCGCGACGTTTTCGGCGTCGCCCGTGATCATTCCGACATTGTAACCTTCGTCCAGTAACCACTGAACGATTTCTCGAGCTTCGGGTCGGACTTCATCCCCTAAAAAGAGCAGGCCCAAATACGCTTGGTCCGCTCCGACCCATAAAACCGTGTCACTAGTGCCCTCGGCATCCCATTGGAAATCGGTAGGGACTTTGGTGGAATCATAACCGTTTTCAAAAAGCCAAACCAGGTTGCCGACGCAAACTTCCTGCGTCTTTCCGTCACGATTTATTTTTCCGATCACGCCCTTTCCCGGAGTGAGCACGACCTCCGTTGCTGGAAGTTCTCGAACGCCCTCTAGCGCGGCTTTTCGTCGAACGGCCTGCGCATAAGGATGCTCAGAAGTTCGTTCGACCGACAAGGCAAGCTGGAGAAGATCTTTATGAGAAAAATTTTCTACGGCTTTCAACTTCGTGATCTCTGGCCGGCCGTACGTGAGAGTTCCGGTTTTGTCGAATGCTACAAGACTGATGTCTGAAGCTTTCTCGCTCGCATCCAGCGACTTAAACAGAATTCCATTTCGGCTCGCGCGCCAGACTCCGACGAGCAAGGCCGAAGGGGTTGCGATTCCAAGCGCACATGGGCACGCCACCACCAGAACTGCGATCGAAGTAATCATGAAAACCGCAGATTGAGGAGAAAGCCAAAGCTTCCATGCTATGCCTGTGGCAATCGCGAGCACGACGACGAAAGGAACGAAAACCTTGGCGATCAAATCTACCTTTCTTTGAATCGCAGGGCGTTCACTTAAAGTCTTTTGCACATTCGTGACGAGCAGTTGATAAAGCGAATTTTCTGATTTCCTTAAAACTTCAAGTTCAATCGGCTGCCCCGCATTTAAAGCTCCTTGCGGAATCTCATCTCCAAGACTGGCAAGGACTGGCTTTGATTCCCCCGTCACCAGGCTTAAGTCAAATGTGGCTTTGGCCGCCGTCAATCGACTATCCGCAGGCACTCGTTCTCCCATCAACACCCGTAAGCGATCGCCGGGTTGTAACTCGGTCAACCGAACTTGCTTCTCAACTCCATCGTTCGAAATCAAATGGGCCATCTGAGGCAGAAGGCCTGTCAAAGACTTCATTTGCAAATTCATTTTTTCGCGAATCTTAAATTCGATCCACTGCCCAAGAAGGACGAAGGCCGCCACGAACGCGGCTGAATCGAAATAAATGTCGGTCAAGTTTCCGTGCTTCCAATTCCAAATCGAAAGTCCATACGACCCCAAAATTCCGAGGCCCACAAGAGTGTTCATATTGGAAGCATGAAAAAGCTTCCAGGTGTCAAAAATGAAATGCCGTCCGAATAAAATCACGATCAAAAGGGAAGCAGAAAACGCTAAGGCTAAAGTTAGATTGGAAGGTTCGCGATGAAACATCTGCGGCATCGAAAGCAAAACGCAGACAACCGCCAGCGCAAAAGAAATTAAGACAGGCAACAGCGATCGCCTTTTCCCATGCGAATGCTCTGGATTATTATGATCAGGGTGAATTTCCATTGGAATTTGCTGGCAGCATTCGGCCGAATTCATAGCCCAAGCTTAATGACTTCTTTGGATCACCTCAATAAGCGAGCATTCGATTCATCGTCATGGTTTCAAAGTGACGAATTGAGCCCAGACACCCTTGCGTTTTTTTGGTCTAGGGGTAGAAAAGATACGCTTTGTGAAAAAGTGAAAACAAAAAGGAGTTCCCAATATGCGTTATTTTCTCTCCGCCACCGCACTGACATCTTTACTGGCATCTTTACGGGCATCTTTACTGGCGTCTTTGTTGGCGTCTTTGTTGATTTTGGAGCTTTTCTCCTCGACGGCATCGGTTTCGGCCCAGGAGAAAACGATCGATTTAATCCCCGGTAAGCGGTATGCCGCAGAATCCGCACTCCGAGGTTCTCAAGTGAGACAGTTCAGATTCTTCAATCCCTATGGCCATATTCGAGTGGTTGGCAACTCGGTCGTCCAATCACCCCATGTGAGAATTCACGGCATTTATCGGGGGAAGACGCCTGCGAAGCTCGTCATCAGTGAATTTGATGACGACAAAGTGAAAGTCGAATTGGTCATGCCGGATTTTACCAATCGGGGACCTGCGCAACTCGGAAAAGGGCTGCGCCTTGGAGAGAATTTCATTCTCGGCAGTTCGGACTCCACCTCCTCTGAAGAGCCTCTTGTTAAGATTGGCAGCGCCGGCCTTGTGCATTTTGGAGGGGGCAGCGTTTTTGTGAATGGCCAGCCAATCGTGGCTGACCCTTCGGATCCAAGCGGGGTGTCGCTTGGGGATGTGGATCAGGGCGAAATGATTGTTGAAATTCCCAACTCGCTGACGCTGGCTTTTCAGGCGAGGTCGCTCACTGGAAACGTCGAAGGGTATGGCTTTCCAGACCATCCCGCAAACCTCAATAGAATATTCGACTTGGAAGCGGGTGGAATGGGTGACGTCATGGTGCGAATGCTTCGAACGCGGAGCGGGCTCATTGTGGCAAGGTCTGATCAGGGAGAGGTCCAAATTCGCTCAAGCAGCAGTACGGCTCTCTATAGTGTGAGAACCAAAAGCGCATTGTATTCCATCGACAGCACAGGAGATCTTTTTTTGGATATTACAGATTCCACTCAAGCTTCTCACATTAAAAATCATTCAGGACATGTTGAAATTCAGCCCAAAAACGCGAGATACGAGATCGATAACTCGCCGACTTCGATTGTGGTGGGCGATCAAGTTGTGCGCGGAATGCCTCCATCTATAAGCTGCGCCGAACGCATTGCCAATTTCTATAAATCTATGCCCGACTTATTTAATTTCTGAGGAGCTAGTACGCCGTGATGAGTGACTTACTTACTCACCATATTAGCCGTAAACTTTTGATCGATCGTCGGTTTCAGAGTGGGTTGCACTTTGCTTCGGAGTGGGCGTTATATTTTTAACTGCCGGTAAAAAATTCTCATATCGAAATTTTTTGGTCCAAAGCAGCCGCACCAAGATATGAAAATACAAACCTATTTCTCTCCAACGCAAAA
>Ga0207108_1123_pt1 | contig 13650 bp, 11 predicted proteins | sample Alteio_BWMinHeat_76_FD_153562 | JGI IMG/M metagenome (GOLD analysis project Ga0207108, IMG submission 153562) | Enriched cells from forest soil in Barre Woods Harvard Forest LTER site, Petersham, Massachusetts, United States -... | ecosystem: Environmental > Terrestrial > Soil > Temperate forest >...
TGCTCTAATTTTCCATGACATTGCTTATATTTTTTACCTGAACCACACGGACATGGATCATTACGTCCTACTTTTGGCGCGGCACGAACAAATGTTTGCTGCTCTGCCAATAATGGTTGTTCTTCTTCCTCACGCACAGCTACATCAGACTCTTCTAACGCAGGCATTTCAGCATGTTTATATTGATACTGTTGAGGATTCATGACTTGACGTCGTTGTGTTTCCATTTGCTCAATATCTTGTTCTTTCTTCACTTCAAACTTACTTAAAGCAGAAATGACATCGTAATTCACTTTATCCAGCAATTGTGCAAATAATTCGAATGCTTCGCGTTTATATTCTTGCTTCGGATTTTTTTGCGCATAGCCACGCAAATGAATGCCTTGACGCAAATAATCCATCGCAGCTAAATGCTCACGCCAACACGTATCTAATGTTTGCAGCATCATCGCTTTTTCAAACTGACGAATGATGGAAACATCAATTTGCGCTTCTTTCTTTTGATAGGTTTCTTTAAATGCGGTTTGAATGCGTTCACGTAAACGCTCTTCATCCATGGTGTCATCTTGCTCTAGCCACTGACTTAAAGGCAGCTTGAGATTAAATTCACTGGCAAGACGTTGCTCCAGTCCTGGAATGTCCCATTCTTCTTCCATGCTATGGGGTGGTATAAATGCACTGATGAGGTTATCGATGACACGATGTCTAATATCAGTAATAGTGTCGGCAATGCTATCAGCAGACAATAATTCATCACGTTGACCATAAATCACTTTACGCTGTTCGTTGGCCACATCATCATATTCTAACAATTGTTTACGTATATCAAAGTTATAAGCTTCGACTTTGCGTTGTGCATTCTCTATGCTTCTAGACAACATACGTGATTCTAACGCAATCCCTTTTTCCATCCCTATACGCTGCATAATGGCATTTAATCTATCACCACCAAATATACGTAATAAATTATCGTGCAAGGAAAGATAAAACCGAGATTTACCAGGATCACCTTGACGTCCAGAACGACCACGCAATTGATTATCAATACGGCGAGATTCGTGCCGTTCTGTTCCTAAGACATATAACCCGCCTGATTTAACGACTTGCTCATGCCGTTCACGCCAAGCTTTTTTACGTTGTTCAATGTCATCCGATGGTGGATTTTCAAGCGCTTTTAATTCCGCTTCTAAATTACCACCTAGTACGATATCTGTCCCGCGACCTGCCATGTTCGTAGCAATGGTGACTGCCCCTGGGCGCCCTGCTTCCGCAACAATTTGCGCTTCTTTTTCGTGGAATTTTGCATTTAACACTTGATGGGGAATTTTTTCTCCTTGTAAAAGGCCAGATAAATATTCTGACGTTTCAATGGATGTGGTCCCTACTAAAATAGGCTGACTTGTTGCATGTGTTTTTTTTGATATCAGCGATAATGGCAGCATATTTTTCTTCCGCAGACATATACACAAAATCGGGTTGGTCTGCACGAATCATGTCTTTATGCGTCGGTATCACAATGACTTCTAAGCCATAAATTTGTTGGAACTCATACGCTTCCGTATCGGCTGTCCCTGTCATGCCTGCTAGTTTTTGATAGAGACGGAAAAAGTTTTGGAAGGTAATAGAAGCAAGTGTCTGGTTTTCTTGGTTGATCTTCACTTTTTCTTTTGCTTCGACAGCTTGATGCAATCCGTCAGACCAACGGCGACCAGGCATGGTCCTGCCTGTATGTTCATCTACAATGACGACTTCACCACGCTGCACAATGTATTCAATATCACGATGGAACAAGGTATGTGCGCGCAAAGCAGCATAGATATGATGCATGAGCACGATATTTTGTGCATCGTATAAACTCTCGCCTTCGCGTAACAAGCCTGCTTTTGTCAGCAATTCTTCTACATGCTGATGGCCTTCTTCTGTCAAGAAAGCTTGTTTTGATTTTTCTTCCAGGCTGTAATCACCAGGGCCTTCTTTTTGCTCTTGTTTTACTAACTGAGGAATAATGTCATTGATCACCATGTAAAGATCAACGCTTTCTTCAGCAGCACCCGATATAATAAGAGGGGTACGCGCTTCGTCAATGAGAATGGAATCAACTTCATCGACAATCGCATAATGAAGGCCACGCTGGACTTTTTCATTTAAGCTAAACACCATATTGTCGCGTAGATAATCAAATCCAAATTCATTATTGGTACCATAGGTAATATCAGAGCGATAAGCAGCTTGTTTTTCGTCCGGTGTCATCCCATGAAGGTTCACACCGACAGTGAGTCCCAAGAATTCATAGAGCGGACGCATCCATTCAGCATCACGTTTAGCTAAATAATCATTTACCGTTACAATGTGAACGCCTTTTCCTGTTAATGCATTTAAATAAGCTGAGAGAGTGGCGACGACAGTTTTTCCTTCGCCTGTGCGCATTTCGGCGATATTGCCGCCATGCAGGACCATGCCTCCGATCAGCTGAACATCAAAATGCCGCATATTTAGTGTGCGCTTTGCCGCTTCGCGTCCCACCGCAAATACCTCAGGGAGTAAATTATCTAACGGTTCCCCATTTTCTAAGCGCTGGCGAAATTCATTTGTTTTGGCACGAATGGCTTCATCAGACAACGCTGAAATCTGTGGTTCAAGCCCATTAATTTTTTCTACTGTTTTCCATAAACGACGCAATACACGTTGATTGCGGCTACCGAGTACATTCGTAAAAATGCGATTTAACATTGATTATCTTTACCTAGAAAAAAACCAAACGAAAACATTACCTGGTCTACTGAAAAAGTCAAATAATGTATGAGCTTGGATAATAGTTATATTCTTTATAGATGGGTACGATATAATAATTATCAAGTAAGGACCAACCATGACTCATCCACCTTCAAAAAAAGCCTCTGCCTATTTAAGCCATAAGCATCACGAATTAGATTCTATTTTTGAGAAAGTTAAACAATTACAACAACTTGATCAGAAAATAACTACCTATATTGATCCTAGTTTAACTCCCTTTTGGAAGGTCGCTAATTTAATAGGAAATAAGCTTATTATTCTTGCTGCAAATGGATCAATTGCAACACAACTGCGGTTTCAAACGACAGATTTACTAAGGAAATTCAGCCAAGATCCGCTGCTTCATCACATCTGTCAGATTGAATGCAAAGTACGTCCACCAAATCAGCCAACGTCCTCAACCGTCTTACAGAGGAAAAAAATGCAGCTTCTTTCTGAGCATACTGCCGAACTCATTCAACAGATGGCTAGAACACTTGATGATGATGTGCTTAAGGAAATCATGGAGAGAATTGCGAGTAGGGTGGATTAGGCGTGTTCTTTCGCCGTAATCCACCAACAACCTTATGATGGTGGATTACGGCGAAAGAACACGCCTAATCCACCCTACGCTTCTACGCTTCAACTAAGATTGGACGTATGTACGAGATAGGCGATGTATTCCTATCTTCGAAAGTGACAAACTCCCACGCTTCTTTATTCGCTAACAAAGCGCGTAATAATTTATTATTGAGAGCATGACCGGACTTATACCCATTAAAAGAACCAATTAAGCTAGACCCTAATAAATACAAATCTCCCACTGCATCCAGAATTTTGTGTTTAACAAATTCGTTTTCATAACGTAATCCATCTTCATTAAGTACACGGAAGTCGTCGATCGCGATGGCATTATCCATGCTTGCACCGCGAGCTAGGTTCATCGCTTGCAGCTTTTCAAAATCTGCCATAAATCCAAACGTACGCGCACGGCTCACTTCTTTAACGTAAGAAAGACTAGAAAAATCCAGGGTTGCCGTTTTTGTATGGGATTTATTAAATAGAGGATGGTCGAAATCGATAGTAAAAGTGACTTTAAATCCATTAAAGGGTTCAAAACTCGCCCATTTATCGCCATCTTTAATTTTGAATTTACGTTTAATGCGGATAAAGCGTTTTGGCGCATTCTGTTCTTCAATACCAGCTGATTGAATCAGAAAAACAAAAGGTCCCGCACTGCCATCCATAATGGGAATTTCCGATGCTGTCACATCGACAAAAGCATTATCTATCCCTAAGCCAGCAAATGCAGACAATAGATGTTCAACTGTTGAAACCCGCACTTTATCTTTCATCAGCGTGGTAGAAAGTGTGGTATCGCCAACATTTTCAGCTAGCGCACGAATATCTACAACCGGATCAAGATCAATACGACGGAATATAATACCAGAATTAACTGGTGCAGGGTGCAGTATAATTTCAGCCCTTTCGCCACCATGCAATGTGATACCAGTGGCTTTAATGACATTTTTTAACGTACGTTGTCTAATCATCCCTTTCTTCTAATTCTTAATAAATATGCAAAGATGATATCATAATGTGATGTTTTTTTGAAATAAAAAACGTCGCCCCTCAGGATGACACCTCTTCCTCTTTTCGTCTCAAAAAGGCGGGGATATCCAGATAATCAATATCATGAATTTTATCGCTTGCTGGGACCGTGGTGCGATTCTGTTGCGGTGCTGGTTGCTGGCTAGGTGCAGGCTGAGGCGCCGCACTCCCCTGCCGACGGATGATGGTGGGTTTATCCAATTGATTATAATCCACATTAGGTTCCAATGGTTTGATATTTTCTACAGCGGGTATTTTAAAACCGGTGACCGTTTGCTTTCTGCCAAGTCCCGTTACGATGACGGTGACTCGAACCTCATCTCTAAGCTCTGGATCAATGACCGTACCAACAACGACCGTGGCGCTTTCAGAAGTGATATTTTTCATGACTTCACCGACTTCTTCAAATTCACCTATAGAAAGATCTAGTCCTGCCGTAATGTTGACTAACACACCTTTTGCGCCTGATAAATCGACATCTTCAAGCAAAGGGCTCGCGATGGCAGCTTCTGCAGCAAGACGCGCACGACTATCACCGGAACTCACTCCTGTTCCCATCATGGCCATACCCATTTCTGACATCACTGTTCGAACATCAGCAAAATCGACATTGATCAAACCAGGACGAGTAATTAATTCTGCAATACCTTGTACTGCCCCACGTAAGACATCATTTGCTGCTTTAAATGCATTGATGAGAGTCACGTTTTTACCTAAAACAGTAAGTAATTTGTTATTAGGGATGGTAATAAGTGAGTCTACATACTGAGATAAATTTGCAATTCCTTGTTCAGCCGTTTGTAAACGCATTTTACCTTCAAATGAAAAAGGTTTTGTGGTCACTGCAACGGTGAGAATACCTAATTCTTTCGCAATTTGCGCAAATACCGGCGCAGCGCCTGTCCCTGTTCCGCCCCCCATGCCAGCAGCTAGGAATACCATGTCAGCACCTCCTAACGCCGTGCGAATTTTTTCTTTATCTTCTTCAGCTGCACGACGACCCACTTCAGGATTGGCTCCTGCACCTAATCCTCGAGTGATATTTTCACCCAGTTGGATAATGGTATTCGCCGATGAATTTTTTAGTGCTTGCGAATCTGTATTGGCACAAATAAATTCGACGCCTTCTATATGGCCAGCCATCATATGCTCTATTGCATTACCACCACCGCCGCCGATACCGACAACTTTAATGACTGCATTTTGTTGACACGTATCTAATAATTCAAACATGCCCACCTCATTAAAAATTACCCTGGAACCAGTTTTTCATTCTCGACCATAAACTTTTTATACTAGGTTGATTAATCACTACCTCACGTTGATTCAAGCGCTGTCGATGGCCATACACTAACAAACCAACGCCGGTTGCGTAAATAGGATTATGAATGATGTCAGGTAATCCCATTACATGTTGCGGCTTACCAATTCTAACCGGCATTTTAAAAATCCGCTCCGCTAATTCATGCGCACCCGCTATTTTTGATGCGCCACCTGTTAACACCACGCCCGCTGCCATAAATTCTTCTAATCCACTGCGGCGTAATTCACTTAATGCTAGCGAAAATAATTCTTCATAGCGTGCTTCTACGACTTCAGCAAGCGCTCTTCCAGGAATACGTCGTCCGGCTCTATCGCCAATCATAGGAATATCTATCATTTGATTAGAATCCACTAAATCTTGTAAAGCACAGCCATATTTAATTTTTATTTCTTCTGCATTGCGAGTAGGGGTGCGCAATGCAATTGCAATATCATTTGTGACTTGATCACCTGCGATGGGGATCACTGCAGTATGACGAATGGCTCCATCGGTAAAAATAGCAATATCACTGGTCCCACCGCCAATATCAATCATACATACACCGAGCTCTTTTTCATCTTCTGTCAAAATAGACTGACTTGACGCAAATTGCTCGAGTACGATATCACTCGTTGCCAGACCGCACCGCTTCATGCACTTCACGATATTTTGCGCAGCGCTGACTGCTCCTGTAACGATATGCACTTTCGCTTCTAATCTCACCCCTGACATGCCTACTGGCTCACGAATAGAATCTTGGTTGTCGATAATGAATTCTTGCGGCAACACATGCAGAATTTTTTGGTCCGCTGGAATAGCGATGGCTTTTGCTGCATCGATGACACGATCAACATCATTTTGAGAAACTTCATGTTCACGAATGGCAACAATCCCATGGGAATTAATACTTCTGATATGACTGCCTGCAATGCCTGTATAAGCAGAAAAAATTTCGCAGCCGGCCATGAGTTCAGCATCTTCTACTGAACGTTGAATAGATTGGACCGTAGACTCTATATTGACGACAACGCCTCTTTTTAATCCTTGCGATGGATGTGTGCCAAATCCAATCACATTTAATTTTCCATCTGTCGTCATTTCACCCACCAAAGTGACGACTTTTGAAGTACCGATATCGATACCTACTAATAGATCTTTATTTATTGGCTTCTTTGCCATATTTTATTCTTCCAAAATTTAACTTGTTTCTTTCCAACGCACCGCCATCCCATTGGAATAGCGTAAGTCAACATAATCAATATCGGCAAGCCGAGAGCCAACAATTTTTGGATACACTTTCACAAAATGGTCAAGACGAGTCAAGATGTCTTTGTGCCCCAATTGTAACATCATGCCGTTATCCAGCATCACTTTCCAGGTAAAAAACGGCGTTAGCTCTAAAGATGAAATCTTAGCATGTATTGGTAGCAATAAGCGATTTATGTCTTTAAGAAATTGCAACATCACAATTTGTTGCCCGGCCGGCCCTATCAGTTTAGGCATACGATCTGGATAATTAGTTTGTTTAGGTGAGAATAATTCACCTGCATCGCTTAATAAACTTTCATCGTTCCAGCGCGCAACCGCATTTCTTTCAATCATTGTAATTTCCACTTGATCAGGCCATACTCGACGCACATAGAGATCTGATATCCAAGGTATTTGTAATAATCGATCGCGAATATATTCTACATTAATGGTAAAAAACCCCCGTTTTACTATAGGAAGTAACAAATCTTCAATTTCCTGATGATTCACACGATTTGCGCCATACACACGCACAGTTCTGATAGGAAAATAGTTAGATAGATTAATCTGATTTAGAGCAAATACAACCGAGAGAACCATAGTTCCCAGCAAGGCCATTTTAAAAGATTGGGTAATGCTTCTTACTGCCATCATTTATAAACGCCCGACGATACATACCTCAGGAATTAATCGTACACCGGTTTTCTCAAGAACGATAGCACCTACTGTTGTAATTAATAGTTCGATATCAGCAGAAGTGGCATTGCTTTGATTGATGATAAAGTTAGCATGTTTTTCTGATACACAGGCTCCGCCCACAAATTTACCTTTAAGACCACATTCTTCTATCAACCGACCCGCATAATGCCCAGGCGGGTTACGAAAAACAGAACCGCAATTTGCTGTCCCTGTTGGCTGAGTATTATTACGCTTTTCTAATAAAACACGAATATCATGGAGTGATTTTTCTTTATCGCCTGGATTCAGAAAAAAATGCCCCGCCACAAACCATTCTTCGAGAGGCCGCACCACATGACGATAACTCACTTTAAAATCGTTCATAGAACGCAGCTTGATTTCACCTTGTCGAGTGATGGTTTCAACCATGCGCACATGTGCCCACGTTTCACCACCGAAACAACCTGCATTCATTGCCAAGGCACCTCCCACTGTTCCTGGTATGCCTGCCATAAATTCTAATCCTTTAGATCCTAAGCGCGCAGAATACCGCGCGAGTTGCGCAGCAGAAACACCCGCTTCCGCACGGATTTCCTGCGGATTTATCGAAACCAATTTATTGAGGCCGCCTTGCGTGATAATCACTACCCCTTCCACACCTTTGTCTCTAACAAGCGTATTGCTGCCTAATCCCAACCAAGTGATGGGCATAGTGAGTGGGACCTGCTGCAAAAATTGGGAAAGATCATCTAGATCTGCTGGTAAATACACATGATCCGCAGGCCCTCCTGTGCGCCATGAGGTATATTTGGCTAACGGCTCATTAGCTAAGATTTTTCCACGAAGGTTTACAAAAATAATCTCGGTCATTGGGTCCGCCACCGCAATAATGTTGGTGGATTACGGCGTAAAAAACACGCCTAATCCACCCTACTTTCAACGTGCCTCTTTTAACTTTGTCGCTGCAAGTCTTGCCGCCAAAGCTCCAATATTACCCGCACCTTGCATTAATAACACATCTCCATCCTGCAATTCCTGTTCAAATAAAGCAGGTAGGGTATCGTGATGTTCAACAAAAATGGGGCTGATTTGACCACGTTTTTTTATTTCATTTACTAACGAGATGCCATCTGCCCCTTTAATATAATCTTCACCCGCAGAATACACATCAAGTAACATGAGTTTGTCTGGTAAAGATAACACGTTACAAAAATCGCCAAATAAGTCCCGTGTACGTGTAAAACGATGCGGTTGATAAACCATGACCAAACGTCGCTCTGGCCAACTTTCTCGTGCAGCTTGTAAGGTGGCGGCAATTTCACGTGGATGATGTCCATAGTCATCTACCAAAGTCACTTGTCCACCTTTTGTTAGAACAAAATCCCCAAGAATTTGGAAGCGTCGGCCAATACCAGCAAAATTTTCTAAAGCATCAGTAATGGCACGGTCTTGAACTTTTAACTCTGATGCAACGGCAATGGCAGCAAGCGCGTTTAACACATTATGACGTCCAGGCAAGTTGAGTGTAATAGATAAAGGCGGTTGTCCCTGCGGTCGCTCCACAATGAATTGAGTACGCATACCAGATTGCTTATAGCCTTGTGTTTTAAAATCTGCTTCGGGTGAAATGCCGTAGGTCACAACAGGTCGAGATAGCTTAGGTAAAATTTCTTTTACGATAGGATCATCAATACACAAAACAGCTAGGCCATAGAAAGGTAATCTATGTAAAAATTCAATAAAGGTTAATTTCAAGCGCTCAAAATTATTCTCATATGTTCCCATGTGATCTTGATCGATATTCGTGACAATCGAAATCATTGGCTTTAAATACAAAAAAGATGCATCACTTTCATCTGCTTCTGCGACAAGATAATGTCCACGACCTAAGCGCGCATTACTACCCACGCTATTAAGACGGCCGCCTATCACAAAAGTTGGGTCTAAGCCTGCTTCTGCAAGAATACTGGTGACTAGGCTAGTGGTAGTGGTTTTACCATGGGTACCGGATATCGCAATCCCATAGCGAAAGCGCATCAACTCACCTAACATTTCTGCACGCGGCACAATAGGAATGCGTGCATGACGAGCAGCTTCTAATTCGGGATTGTCCCATTCCACAGCGGAAGAGCGAACAATCACATCTGCATGTTGAATGTTGCTCGCTTGATGCCCACGATAAATCATAGCGCCCATGACTCGCAACCATTGGGTCAATGAATTCTCGGCAAGATCTGAACCCGATACTGTATAGCCTTGACGTAATAACACTTCCGCGATGCCAGCCATACCAACACCGCCAATTCCTACAAAGTGGACATGCTTTATATGTCCCATTTCAAACATCCAACTCAAGGGCAAATCTCCTGACAAATTTCATATATTCTTTCAACTACGCTTACCTTACGTAATTGGTAAGCTGCTTGTGCCATCGCTAAGCGTTTTTCCGGCGATTTTGCTAATTCTTTCACTATACTCGCTAATCGTGACTCTGTTAATTCCGACTGTTGTATGCATAATGCAGCTTCATGTTTTACCATAAATTGTGCATTTGCAGTTTGGTGATCATCAACAGCATAAGGAAAAGGAACAAAGATCGCACCCAAGCCCACCGCACAGAGTTCAGCCACAGTTAAAGCGCCAGCGCGGCATAGTACCACATCAGCCCAGGCATACGCATTTGCCATATCTTTAATAAAGGGTTGCAGCGTGGCAGTCACACCCCTGGATTCATACATTTTTTTTGCTGCCTCGATATGTTTATCGCCGGTTTGATGCAAAATGAGAGGGCGATCATCCGCATTAAGTTGTTGCATTGCCCGCGGCACGACGTCATTGAGTGCTTGTGCACCTAAACTTCCCCCTATGACCAATAAGCGCAAAGGGGAACGAATAGGATTTAAGCGTATGTGTGGCGGCGGCAAATTAACTATTTCTGTACGCACGGGATTACCAACGGCCATTACTTTGGACTGAGAAGTAAAAGAATTTGGAAACCCTTCTAAGACACGTTTGGAAAAACGTGCCAGTATTTTATTAGTCAATCCTGCCTGCGCATTTTGTTCATGAATAACCAAAGGACGATGAGATAGCCAACTAGCAATCCCCCCGGGCCCACTAACAAATCCACCCATGCCTATCACTACATCGGGTTTAATTTCATTCATGACACGCATGGATTGCTTGATCGCTGTCGCAATCCTAAACGGCCCTCCCATTAAGGTAGCTAATCCTTTGCCGCGCAATCCGCTGATCGTAATGAAATGCAAGGGAATATTTGCTTCCGGCACTAGACGCGACTCTAACCCTCGTTCTGTCCCTAGCCAATGCACCTCTACGCCTTGATCACGAAAATAATGAGCGAGGGTCAACCCTGGGAAGACATGTCCCCCCGTGCCGCCTGCCATGATGAGTATACGTTTCATTTTATCCCCAACCCAACCAACCGATTCTCATGATCGATGCGAAGCAATACCGCGATAACAATGCAATTGACCAGAACACTACTTCCCCCATAACTCATTAAGGGCAATGTAAGCCCTTTCGTGGGCAAAAGCCCAGAGTTTACACCAATACTGACTGTAAATTGAATGGCCATCCATAAGCCAAAGCCATAAGCAAGAAACCCGGCAAAATGCCGGTCTAACCGTTGCGCTTGGCGGCCAATAATAAATAGGCGAGTTACAAACAATAAAAATAAAGACATGATGATTAACATACCAATAAATCCAAGCTCTTCAGCAATCACAGCAAATAAGAAATCTGTATGTGCTTCAGGTAGATAAAACATTTTTTGTATGCTTTGTCCTAATCCGACTCCTAACCACCCTCCGCGTCCAAAAGCAATTAAAGATTGGGTCAATTGATACCCTGTGTCAAAAGGCCTTTCCCAAGGATTTAAAAAACTGGTCAAGCGAGCCAATCGATAGGGAGCAGAAACGGCTATGATAGCCAAGGCACCAAGAACAAGCGAAAACAAGAGAACAAAATGCCGCAAGCGCATGCCAGCTAAAAACATTAAGCCTAAAGAGGTGGCGGTGACAACCACGGTTGCACCAAAATCAGGTTCTCGCAAGAGCAAAACGGCGATGATGACTAAAATGATCATGGGTTTTAAAAATCCAGTTAACTCTTGCTGAATCTCGGTGTTACGCCTAACTAAATAACCCGACATATAAACAACGACCATGAATTTTGTCAGTTCTGATGCTTGAAATCCAAGCGGTCCATATCCAATCCAACGGGCACTGCCATTCACGCTGCGCCCTATTCCGGGGACCAGGACTAATGCCAGCATCAATATCGCACCAAGCAATAAATAACCACTTAGCTTTTCCCAGTAACTCGTGTCGACTTGCATGACTACACTGCCAAGCAAGACCCCTAGTGTTAAAAAAACCAGTTGTTTGAAAAGAAAATAAAAAGGTTGATGCATTTGCTTATCGGAAACCACAATTGAGGCTGAGGTCATCATGAGTAAGCCGATAGCCACAATGCAAAAGACAGCAAAGATTAGCCATTTGTCATAGAGGGCAGGGGCAATAGCTTGATGAGTGGAAGCATAAGAGCGCATAGGGCTTGATCATTCCTTATAACTTCTCAACAATCTCCATAAACACCTGACCACGATGCTCGAAATTTTTAAACATATCATAACTCGCACAAGCGGGAGAAAGTAAAACACTATCGCCTGGTTTTGCTGCCGCATCAGCACAATGGATCGCTTCATCCATTGTGCGCGCAAAAGATGTGGGGAAATTATTATCTAACACAGCAGCCATCTCTTTGGCTGCTTCGCCTATAAGCACAATATGACGTGAATATTTTTCAATTAAAGGAGCAAGCTGACTAAAATCAGCATTTTTGCCTAAGCCACCGGCAATTAATACAAGCTTACCTGTGATCTCGCTGCCAAGTCCCTCAATCGCCGCTTGGGTCGCGCCTACATTTGTCCCTTTAGAATCGTTATACCACTTTACTCCATTGCGCTCGCGTACAAACTGACACCGATGCGGCAAGCCTTTAAACTCACGCAGTACTTCCAGCATGGGCCCTAGTGAAAAACCAAAACCATGACCTATAGCGAGTGCAGCAAGTGCATTCGCTTGATAATGTTTGCCCATCACAGGTAATTCATTGATCGCCAGTAAGGGTTTATGTTCGTAAGCCAAATAAGTTGCATTGCCTTTTTTCAATAAACCAAATTCATTTTGCTTCGGCGCATTCAATGTAAAATAAAATTTTTCTAATTTCCGCTCATGACATTCGGTGAGCGCATCATCGCGATTACAAACGGCCACGTGGCAATGCTGATAAACACGGTATTTTGCTTGTTGATAATCATGCAATGTATTATAGCGATCCATGTGATCAGGAGTGATATTCAATATAGTTGCGACGTGTGGCTTCAGCGAATAAGTTGTTTCTAGTTGAAAACTCGATAATTCAAGTACAAACAAATTTGCATGAGGATTGTGCTGTAATAAATCCAGTGCTGGGATACCTAAATTACCTCCTACTTGCACATGATAGCCCGCCGCTTCTGCCATTTTTCCCACGAGTGTCGTCACAGTACTTTTTGCATTCGTGCCAGTAATCGCAATCACGGGAACTTTCACCGCTCGTGCAAATAATTCAATATCGCCAATAATAGGAATACCACGCTGAATTTGTTGTGCGATAGCAGGTTCACGCATCGCCACACCTGGACTCAAGATGATGCTTGTTGCTTGATTAAGCAGGGCAACATCAAATCCCCCTAGCGAAACAACAACATCAGGATAATCTTTTTGAAATGTATCAAGATGGGGTGGATGAGAACGTGTATCCATGACTGCGATAGGGAAACCACCTTCTTTAAGATAGCGCGCACAAGAAAGGCCTGTTGCACCTAAACCGACAATAACGTGTAATTCAGAAGTAGACATAGGGGGCTTATCTCAACTTCAGTGTTGCTAAGCCGCACAACACTAAAACAAAAGTAATAATCCAAAAACGAACAATAACGCGAGGCTCGGGCCATCCTTTCAATTCAAAAT
>Ga0207108_1109_pt2 | contig 13649 bp, 13 predicted proteins | sample Alteio_BWMinHeat_76_FD_153562 | JGI IMG/M metagenome (GOLD analysis project Ga0207108, IMG submission 153562) | Enriched cells from forest soil in Barre Woods Harvard Forest LTER site, Petersham, Massachusetts, United States -... | ecosystem: Environmental > Terrestrial > Soil > Temperate forest >...
TCATCTCTTTTGATTTTCCTCATCTCAGTTTACACGCGACGAGCTATTGAATTTACGATCTTTCCGACGGTTCTTCTTTTCATCACGATTTTTCGACTCGCTTTAAACATTGCTTCCACTCGATTGATTTTGACTCATGGAACTTCAGGAAGTGGCGCTGCAGGACAAGTGATTCAAACATTTGGAACTTTCGTGATCGGCGGAAATTATCTCGTTGGCCTTATCGTGTTCATCATTTTGGTGGTGATCAATTTTATCGTGATCACCAAGGGTGCCGGCCGTATCGCGGAAGTAGCCGCACGCTTTACTTTGGACGGAATGCCAGGAAAGCAAATGGCGATTGACGCCGATCTCAACGCCGGGTTGATCGATGAGCTCACGGCTCGACAGCGACGTAAAGAGATTGAAGTGGAAGCCGATTTTTACGGATCCATGGATGGTTCTAGCAAATTTGTTCGAGGCGATGCGATCGCGGGCATCATCATCACCATCGTGAATATTGTGGCGGGATTGGTGATTGGAGTGGTGCAAAACGGAATGGATATTTTATCCGCAGCTCAGACCTATACGATCCTCACGGTGGGTGACGGACTCGTGACACAGATTCCCGCCCTCATCGTTTCGACCGCAGCAGGTATTATTGTCACGAAGGTCAACAGTGCTGGAAAAATCTCGGACGAAGTCTCTCGTCAAATCTTTATGCAACCCCAAGCCTTCGTTGTAGCAGCAATGGTACTCGGGCTTGGAGCTTTGCATCCGAGCATGCCGACCGTTCCTTTTGCTCTTGCCGCTGGTGTCTTGTTTTATATGGCGTCGAAATCTAAGAAATTGCTGAATCAACAAAACGCGGACCGCATCGCCGATGAGGCCAAAGCAAAAATTGAAGGTGCATCACCTCAAAAGTCTTCCGAGTTTGATCCGACAACTTGGATTACTCCTGTCGACCTTTTGGAATTAGAAGTGGGCTACGGCTTGGTTCCGCTGGTGGATGAGCGACAAAGTGGCGATCTCCTCAAACGCATGACACACTTGAGACGTCAATTTGCGCAAGAAATGGGATTTGTTGTTCCACCTATTCATATTCGAGATAATTTGCAGCTTCGACAGGGTGAATATTCCATTCTCGTTCGAGGTGTGCGAATTGCGGGCGGGGAACTGCAGTCCGATCAGCTCCTCGCCATTGATCCGGGGAATACCACAGACAAGATTGAAGGTACGGCGACCAAAGAACCTGCGTATGGACTACCCGCTGTTTGGATTACCGTAGATAAGAAAGAGCGAGCTCAGCTCCTGGGATATACTGTGGTGGATAACTCGACAACCTTGGCGACCCATTTGAGTGAGTCGATAAAGGCTTACAGCCATGAACTCATTGGTCGTCAGGAGTTGCAAAAGCTCCTCGACAAATTGAAAGAGACCCATCCTCGCATCGTGGAAGATCTGACGCCCGAAGTCATTTCCATTGGGCATGTGCTGCGCGTTTTAAAAAGTCTTTTGAAAGAGGGAATTCCGATTCGCGACTTGCCCACGATATTAGAAACGATTGTGGATCATTCCCATCGCACGAAAGACGTAGATCTTCTCACAGAAGCCGTGCGCGAAGCTTTGGCGGCCACGATTACCCAGACATTTTCGCAAGACGGAAAACTTAAGGTCTTAGTGCTCGATCCAGAATTGGATGAAGCACTAGCTCGAAGTTTAATTAAGACGGACGAGGGAATTCAAATCACACTCGATCCAAAAAAAGCTTTGAATATGATCAATTCACTTCAGAGTGAGTGCTTAAAATTATCGGAAGAGGGGATACAACCCGTAGTGCTTACTTCGCCCAGCGTGCGTTTGTATTTTAAGAAACTGATTGAACGTCAGGTTCAGAATTGTGCGGTGATCTCTCACAATGAAGTTACCAATTTAAGCAAATTAGAAAGTTTAGGCGTGGTTAAGGTTTAAGAATCGGGAGGAATTATATGGGCATACAAATCAAAAAGTTTCAGGGGCCCACATTGCAAAAGGCGATCGAACAAATTCGAGCGGAGATGGGCGATAACGCCATCATCCTACAAACGGAACCCATTAAAGATTCTGGAGCGCTCGGACTTTTCGGTAAGAACACGGTAGAGGTGACGGCAGCCATCGACCGTAAAGAACTGCCAGCGCGGTTTCATGCCACGGTGGGTGAAGATACAGCGGAGAGAGAAGTCGCAACTGCTCCTCGTGCTCAAAGCGCAAAGGCCAACAAAGCACATTGGTTTTCGTTTCTTCAGAAAGCAAAAAAAGGTAGCACCGAATCGTCGGCTCAACCTGCCTTAAGGGCAGCGACCGAAAGCGTCGCTGACGAAGGGGAACCAAAACCCAGCGAAGCCGAGCGCTTTACGAAATCGGCGACAGCATCCATGTTCCAAAACGTAAACCAACTATATGCCGTAAAAACATTTATTGAACCTCTGCAGCGGGAACTTGAAGATCTCAAATCACAAATGAAGCCGATCAATCATATGGCTCCGGCGCCAAGGAGAAAAGTGCGAGATCCACTCGAGGCTGAAGTTCAACAGCTTCGCGCAGAGCTGGGAGATTTCATCAACGAGCGGCGATTTGAAAATTCCAAACTTCCCCCGTATTACAGACAGCTGTCTCTATATTGGATGCAAAAGGGAATGTCCAAGCGACAAATTACGCAATTCTTCAAAGCCATCGACGATTGGGGATGTCATTTCGATGAAAAATCTCCCAGTACGGATGTTGCTTCCGCGATCGCCACGGCTCTCGAGGGCAGCATTACCGAAGCGAATGTATTCAACCAGTCAACTCCTCGGATCGTCGTTTTGGTAGGCCCCACAGGTGTTGGAAAGACGACGACGATAGCAAAAATGGCTGCACACGAGAAACTTCGCCAAAAGAAATCTGTCGCGCTCGTGACGATCGATGATTACAAGATCGGTGGAATTGATCAAATCGCACACTATGGTCGAATTTTGGAAGTGCCATTTGTCAAAACGAGGGGCGATCTCAGTTTAGAGGATCAGTGCAGACATTTAAACGCGGACACTATTTTTATTGATACATTTGGAGTCTCACCTTTTGACGAGCAACGGCTTCAAACGCTCAAAAAAGTTTTGAACTTCGTCGATCCAGAAATGAAGGCGCGTGTTGAAACGCATCTTGTTTTGCCGGTCGGAATATCTTCGTCGGATGTCCAAGCCTCAGTGGAAAAATTCGCTGAGCTTGATGCAAAATATTTGATTTTTACAAAGTGGGATGAAACTGAAAATTGGGGCGGAATGCTTTCTACGATTCTGAGCGCACGAAAGCCTGTGTCATTTATCTGTAACGGACAAGACGTTCCCGACGCGATGAATGTATTTTCTAAAAAGAATTTTATCGAAATTGTTACAACATTTTTCAATGAAGGCACGCCAGTTTAGGGTGCTCGTCAAAAGGGGGAGTGATGGACCAGGCAAAGAAGTTGAGAGAAGAAATTCAAATGCAAAAGGAACCTAAGAAGAAAGGTCATCGACCGGTCAAAGTTATCTCGGTGACGAGCGGAAAGGGCGGCGTCGGAAAAACGCAAGTTGTCTCGAATTTGGCACTTGCTTTGCGGGCGAGGAATCTGGAGGTTCTGGTTTTTGACGGGGACGTGGGGCTCGCGAATATCGATATCATCTACAATATTTCACCTCCCTACAATCTGAAACATCTATTAGATGGAAGTAAGAAAATAAACGAAGTCCTTTTTTCTGGACCTGACGGAGTCAAAATTCTTCCGGCTTCTAGTGGTATTCAGCAGCTCACACATCTTACGGATCAAAGCAAGATGTCGATCATCGATCAACTGGAGCAGCTCGATGGACTTTTTGATGTGGTGATTGTGGATACGTCGGCTGGAATTTCGGACAATGTGATGTATTTGAACTCTGCAGCCCAGGCCATCTTGGTTGTTGTAACGCCAGAGCCGACCAGCATCACCGATGCATACGCGTTGATGAAAGTGATGGCGACGCAGTACGGAGAGAAAACTTTTCATATCATCACCAATCAAGTGAAAAACGAAGCGGAGGGGAAAACGATTTTCAAATCGTTAGTCAACGCCGCGGATCAATTTTTGGACTCCGTCCAACTTTGGCATATGCACAACTTTTTGCATGACGAGAAAGTGCGTCAATCCATAATCAAACAACAACCCATGATAAAATTTGATAAAGAAGGCATGACGGCGAAGAGCTATCGTGAGCTCGCGGATAAAGTCATAAAATTAGAAACCAATGAACAGAAAGGCGGAATGCAGTTCTTTTTGAAGCAGGCACTCACCTCGAACTGAAAACGAACTGACTCTCCATGAAAAACCTCGGAGCCTACCAAAAAATTGCGAAACGTGAAGTTTCCAAAGACGAGAAGAACGAACTTCTCGAGCGGTATGCTTCTTTGGTAAAGATCACGGCTTATCGGCTTGTGGGTCGTTTACCCGCCAATCATTTTGTCGAAGACCTTATTTCGTGCGGAACCATTGGACTTCTGGAAGCGATTGAATCTTTTGATCCAAGTCTGATGATCAAGTTTGAAACCTTTGCAAAATTTCGAATTCGAGGAGCCATGATCGATGAAATGCGTCAGCGTGATTGGATCCCGCGATCAATTCGCGCCAAGATTCGCGAGATCGATTCTATGCAACGAAAACTCGCTGCTGAACTCTCGAGAATGCCGGATGATCAAGAGATGGCCAAAGCCTTCGCTATGAGTCTCGAAGAGTATTACGAATTCATCGTAGATCTCCAGCCTGCGGGGATGATGTCGTTTGAAGACATCGGCGGCTCGGATGTTTCTGAGAGGAACATTATCGATTTTTTGGAGGACAAGTCTTCTCCCCATCCGGATGTTGAAGTTCAATTAAAAGAGTTGAAGCAAAGGATTATCAACGCACTCGAACAGTTGGAGCAGGACGAGCAGCTTGTTATGGCGTTGTATTACTACGAAGGGCTTACTTTGAAGGAGATTTCTGAAGTGATCCAAGTCACGGAGTCGAGAGTGAGCCAAATTCATTCCAAGGCTTTAATGAAACTGCATTGGAGACTCGACGCCTACAAACGAGACCACGCCATGGAGGCTGAAACATCCGAATAGGTATGTTTTGAAGCAAAGGAGATGCACATATGAATTTTGAATTCTTAACTTATTTGAATCGAGAATGGTGGCTGACTTACGGGCCCACTTTATTTTTGGCTGTGTTGGTGCTCGTGCAATGGATAGTTCTTCAAGGTCTGCTCTTCAATTATTATTACTTTCGAAAAGGACTAAAAAAGCCGCGACCCGATGGGCTTCGCTTTGCGATGATTGAAAGAGCTCTCACCTTACAAATGGAGCAGATCGAAAGGGTCTTCGAGAAACTCGCGGAATTTCGGAAAGAGATTTCCAATATTTCCTATAAAAAAGAGAGCAACGCCTCGAAAGAATCTACTCTTACGTCGATTGAAGCTTCACTCGTGAGCATGGGTGAAATGAATCTTAAAAAGCGAATTCAAGAGATCAAGAACTCGAGCTCTTCGAGCGTCAACTGAGCTTCTTTGTCGTTCAATATTGTGTCGAGGAATTCTAAGTTATTATATAGAGAGACGAGTTTCGGCTAACTCAGGCATCGGAATCGAATTCATATCCTTCTCAGGACAAAAATTTTGGGGACATTTTTGCCTGGGCTATTTCAATTTCTGTGGAATATTGGGGAACCCTTGTTTTCACTTAGAAATTCTTGGCACTGTAATTTTTGTTTACTGCGCAGCGTAATTTTTTTGACTCCCTATTCAGATGCACCGCTTCATTTCATAATTTGTTTTGAGTCGACAATCGACTCGATCAATTATTAGGGGAGGAAACATGAAATTTTTGAGAGAGATCGGATATCTGATCGTCGGTGTTTGCTTTTCACTTGCCATAGCAGGTTGCGGAGATGGTTCGGGCGCCGGCAGTGGAGCGTCAGGTGTGAATTCCATTGCAAAATTACCAGACGCGAGCTCGATGTTAACCTCGTCAAAATCGACGACCTCGCTGGTCGAAGCGGCAGTCGTTGGAACTCCTCCTCCATTGGTAAACATCACTTCGTCCAATTCTGATCAATACTTTTGGAACGGTATTGTCGCAGATATATCGGCGCATGGAGTTAGCGCGACCGACGCGCAACAATTTTGGGGACAGCATGCCGGCGGAGCTGGTGGTGAAGGCGCATGCCGCATGGCACAGAATACTGCATTTGCATTTGAGCCAATCCTGCAATCGGGAAGTACGTTTTGTTATATGAAGAATATGCCTTCGGCAACTTCAGGAGTGACACTCACGCCGGCGTTAAGTGATCCCAAGACATTATTCGATCAGCAAGCGGCGGATCGAGTCGTGAAAATCAATGTACACTCCACTGCCGCGGTGAAATCGGCCAGCGGGCACGGGCCTTCGGGAGATATGGCGGTATTTCTAAAAGTTTGGGGATCCAATAGCGTTACCAGTGATGTTTATAAGGTGAATTTTTGGATGTGTGATCCTATTAAGAACACAGCTACGGACCTTCAAACTCTCACGGTGGTGCGAAGTACGGGAAGTTTTACTTCGGTCGAAAGCAACGGCAGTCAAGGCAATAACTTTGCCGCCACGATCTCGGGAAGTTTAACAACTGATTCAAAGGGAAATATCATATTCGATTCTTCTAAAAATAGGCTTGCCGATGTTCAAAACTCGTTCACCGGCACTGGATTCTCGTCGCTTTTCCACTCCAGTATTACGATTACGCCTTCGAATCTCATCTACACGAAAATGTATTCCCAAAATTCGGGGACTGACCCCGTCAGTCATCAAGCGGTCACGTGGGCTGACAAGAACTATGCGATCGCATCCTTCACTGGGACAGGAATTGCGGATTTGACCTTTTTGGAAGCTGGATTCCAGGGTCTCAACCAAAATGGGAGTGGAACTCCGTTCGGTTATTCCGGTGCGACTCAGTATCAGACATCGTTTTATGCTTCGGTCGCTACCAGTGATCTCCTAACTCTCGCGCTTCAGGTGAACCTGAACACCGACAGTTTTTGGGCGTCCTCGCCAACTGCGCCAACGCTTGACAGCACGGGGTTCAGCTGCGCGGCCACTCCTGACTTTACCGTGGCGATGGATTTCACCGATTCGGCTGTTGCGACGATTGCCGCTAATTGCGAACAACATCAAATCGCTGACGGCGGTTTCTGCGATAGCGCTGCGATTCAAGCCGCACGCAATTCGATTCAGACCTATTGTCAAAGTGGTCACCAATGTTTTTAGCAATTTAAAACTATTTTTCTATTCACAAACACTATTCTCCAATGAGGGGCCCAAATCGGGCCCCTCGTTTTTTCGTCTAACGGCGGTCGAGCAGCACGGTCGTACGTCCGCGCGGGGTCGTGTGGGGGTCATCGTGGGGGTCAGGCACCGAAGGTGCCAGGCTTCCTGGGGACGTCGCTATCGTCTATTTACGGTAACGGAGGCTTATAGATGGCATAAACCACATCCTCTCAGAAATTGGGTTCTCATTAGTTTTCTCGCAATATCTTTAGCCCCGCTATGAGAAGTCTTAAGTAGCCTGGCACCTTCGGTGCCTGACCCCCGCGGACCCCGGACCCCCGCGTTGACCTCCACATCCCCCATGTCGCTCGGCAAAGGAAGACCGGCAGGGCTTGCCGCATCAGCGGATTCGAGGCGGATTCAGTCGCGGGGCCCTAAACATAAGTCCGGAAAATCCTTACAGACTTCTCTGACACAACACGCAGGTCCAAAGATTGCTACGAATTTGTTCGAGGGAGAATACCGTCTTGTACACGACGTTGAGTGGACAAATTGGGGTTTCAAAGCAGATCGATGTAATCGCGAACAACCTCGCGAATATGAATACGACTGGATATCGATCGGAACGTCCGCTGTTCGAGCGAGTTCTATCCGATGCTAAATCCATTTCAGAACCCTCCTTTCGTAAAGACTTAAGCGCTCCTGATACTTTTCAAACCGAGGAGTACTCAAAAATTCGAGAATCCTATTCCGATCTATCCCAAGGTCCCATTGATCAAACCGGAAATCCTTTAGATGTTGCGATCGATGGAAAGGGGTTTTTCATCGTTCAAACTCCCAACGGGGAGCGCTACACTCGAGCGGGAAATTTTCGACTCGATTCTACAAATCGTTTAGTCACCTCCTCCGGCAGACCAGTTCTTGGATCTGGCGGCGAAATCCTTTTACCTCCAGGAGACATTAAGATTTCACAAGATGGAAGCATTCTGGTGAACGGACAAGCTGTGAACAAACTACGAATTGTCGATGCTTCTGCTCGACAACTTGTTCGTGATTCGGAACAGCTTTTTTCACTCGCCCCCGGTGCCGTAGCAAGCGAAGTTGTGAGCCCCACCTTACACTCGGGTGCCATCGAAGGAAGCAATGTCAACGCCGTTCGAGAGCTTTCCGACATGATTCTCGCTTCCAAGTTGTTTGAACAGTTGAAAACGGCACAAGACGCAGAATCGAAAGTGAGTGAAGAGTCGATTGCTCACGTCGGATTGACAGCAGGTTAATAGGAGAAAAAGAATTATGATGAAAGCTCTTTTTACGGCAGCAACTGGAATGGATGCACAGCAAACAAGAATCGCTGTGATCTCAAACAATATTGCCAATATGAACACCACCGGCTTTAAGTCTTCGAGAGCAGAATTTCAAGATTTGATTTACGAAACGCAACAAGTTCCAGGCGCCGAAGCCGCCACGGGCCTCAACGCACCTTCCGGTCTGCAAATTGGTAGCGGCGTCCGTGTCGTGGGAACGCAAGGACAATTCACGCAAGGAACTTTTGAGCAAACCGGAAATTCGTTGGATCTTGCAATTGAAGGTAAGGGCTTTATCGCAGTCACACTGCCCGACGGTTCAACGGCCTACACTCGTTCCGGATCTCTTTCGATTGATGCTACGGGAAAACTCGTCACTCAAAGTGGATTTCAAGTTTCGCCGGCGATTTCCTTGAATCCTCAAGGTCAAAACCGCACGGTAGGAATCGATGGCACCATTTCAGCGACGCTGCCTGGTCAAAACACACCGACGAACGAAGGCACACTTTCACTGACCACATTTCCTAATGAATCAGGTCTAGAGTCCGTCGGAAGAAATCTCTACAAAGAAACCGCCGCTTCTGGACCACCGACGGTGGGTAAACCAGGCCAACTTGGAGTTGGCACCATCCAACAAGGATTCTTAGAAAGTTCGAATGTAAATATTGCGGAGGAATTGATCCGAATGATTCTCGCCCAACGCGCGTACGAAATGAACGGCAAGGTCATTCAAACGGCCGATCAAATGCTCAGCACCGCGTCGCAGATGAGGTAAATGGAGAAATGAAGAACCTGATTAAAATCATCTTGCTACTTCTTGCGATCTTTCCCATTTGGGTGACGATCCTCGCATTAGCTGACACTGGAGAGTCTGCCAAATCTCGTCTGGATGCCTGGAAAGAAAAAATTAACTACAAACTTTTAGAGACGAAACAGCGTCGCGTGCAAGTTCTGGAGCTCGTGTCGACCGAAAGAACAATGACGACGGAAGATGAGAAGCTTTTGAGAGAGCCTTATGCATACGACGTGGACGTCTCTCAAGTGAGACCTCAAGGAATCTCACCGCTCGAAGTCAAATTTTACGATGAAACGGGAGGGTTGAAAAAATTATTCCATTTCACGGCAAAAGTTTATGTCCAGGAGCAAGTGCCGGTCGCTGCGCGGCTGCTCTGGCAAGGGAAGGTTATCGAGAAAGAAGATTTTCGAATGGAATGGCGTGATGCCGGAGCATTTCGATCCAGTCCAGCATCGTCGATCGATCTCGTAGGAAGAATCGTTCGAGCTCAAATCGCTGAAGATGAACCGATCTATGAGCCTTCGATCACCGTGAAAACGCTCGTAAACCGAGGTGATCGAGTGAAGATCGACGTAGTCGGCCCAGGAATCATTCTTTCTACGTTTGGTATCGCCGAAGAACCCGGTGGAAAAGGTCAAACGATCAAAGTCCTTCAAGTCGATTCGCGCAAAGAAATTTCCGGAATCGTTCGATCCGATCATTCGATCGAGGTGAGGTTGTAACTTATGCACGCAATCAATAAAATGCATGGGAACGGCGTAAGAAGAACTGCTAGATTAAGTGTTGCGGCTGCTTTGCTACCTTCAATGGTGGGTTGCACTCTCATGCATGCTCCATCGGCGCCCACATACAACGAAAAGATGTTGAAGCAACAAGAAGCCAAGCGAAAAGCTGGAGAGGATCCACTCGCCGAACTCACAGGCGCGCAAAGTGGCGATCCACTTCAATCTAGTCTCTGGGCAAAGTCCGTAGGAACTCCGGATATCATCCGAAATCAAAAAGCCCAAAAAGTCGGAGATCTCCTTACCGTCGTGGTGGATGAAAACGCCACCGCTACAACCACCGCGGACACTACTGCCAAAAAAGATAATAAGATTAATCTGAGTGGCACATTGTCCACGGGTCAGGCCGACACTCCCCAAAATGCGGGCCTCGCTGCCAACACCGAAAATAAGAGTGAGTTTACTGGTTCAGGCCAAACAGATCGTACAGGAAAATTTCAAACAACCGTTCAAGCTTCAGTTGAAGAAGTACTTCCGAATGGAACTTTATTTGTGCGAGGCAAGAAAGCAATCACGATAAACAATGAAGATCAGGAGTTGATCGTGAGTGGCTTTGTACGTCCTGATGATATTCGCATCAACAATACTGTGATCTCAACTGTCATGGCGAATGCCGAGATTCGCTACACTGGTAAGGGCGTAGTTTCGGACAAACAACACTCGGGATGGGGAACACGACTTTTAGACGCAATTTGGCCGTTTTGAACGAACGTGAAAGGAAAAAAGGTTTTCAATGGATCTGAAAACAAAACGCAGCTGCTGCAGATTTAATGGCAAGCATCGCACCAAATGGATTTTGGTTGCGGGATTTTTTCTTGCACTACTCCCAACATTCGCACATGCGGATGTGCGAGTGAAAGATATCACGTATCTCAAAGGAGTTCGTGAAAATCAACTCATCGGATACGGCCTTATTGTTGGACTTCAAGGGACCGGAGATGGAAATTCCAGCCAGTTCACGATGCAATCTTTGGCCACGATGTTAACAAAGCTCGGCGTTGGGATCGATGCCTCTACCGTCAATGTCAAAAATGTCGCGGGAGTTATTGTGACGGCCTACCTTCCACCGTTCGCGCGGCTTGGTTCTAAATTGGATCTCCTCGTTTCTTCTTTAGGTGATGCCAAAAGCCTCAAAGGTGGAACTCTCCTTATCACACCTTTGAAGGGCGCCGATGGTCAAGTCTATGCCGTGGGTCAAGGTCCCATCACGATCGGCGGATTCGCTGAAGAAAAGGCAGGAGCTTCGAGTCAGAAAAATCATCCGACCGTCGGAAAAGTTCCGGGGGGCGCAACAATCGAACGTGAGATCAATTTTGATTTTGCGATGATGAAAGATCTTACCTATTCACTTCACAATCCAGATTTCACAACGGCGAATCGACTGGCGGTTGCGATCAATCACGAACTTCATGGAGAATACGCCTCTGCTCAAGATTCTGGAACGATTCACGTGACGATCCCTGATGGCTACAGAGGGCAGATGGTCCAGTTGGTTTCAAAGGTCGAATCCGTGCGACTTCGTCCTGACACGAGCGCCAAGGTGGTTGTGAACGAAAGAACTGGCACCGTGGTCGTCGGTCAAGACGTTCGGATTTCCACCGTGGCCATCGCGCACGGCAATCTGACAATCACCATTCAACCGAATACCTCCGTCAGCCAGCCCGAAGGATTTTCGCAAGGGCAAACCACTGTCACGACCGAGCCGACAGTGAGCGTAAAAGAAGGCGAAGACAAGTTAGCTCTTATTCCGGAAGGCGTGTCTATTAAAGATCTCGTAAGAGCTCTCAACGCTATTGGAGTTACACCTCGAGATTTGATTGCAGTTTTTCAAGCGATTCAAGCGGCAGGGGCTCTGCAAGCTGATTTGGAGATTATCTAACGATGAGCTCGAATATTTCATCGCAATCGGATCTCTCCACGTTAGAACTGATGAGCAGCAGTTCGAAAAAGCCGCAAATGCCTCAGAAATTTGAGTCGAAGGAAAAACTCGAGAAAGCGGCCAAAGAATTCGAAGGCGTATTTATGGATCTTGTCATGAAGAATATGCGAGAGGCTGTCGGCGTTGGAGAAAACACCGAATTTGGAGATCCTCAAAAAGTGAAATTTTTTCAATCGATGTTGGACAGCGAATATTCAAAAGCCATTTGCGCAAAGAAGAAACTGGGTCTCGCAGATGCCATCATACGACAGTTTTCTCCCAAAGTTGCTGCAACAAAACTGATGGATGGTTCAGAGAAAATCAATAGGAGCTCCTCCCCAGAAAATGTACAGCTTTCTACGAAAGAGAATTTATGAAAATTTCAGGATTTAAATCAAAGTCGATAGCAGGGGCAAAGCGCTCTCGGTCCAGCTCCAAAGCCTCCGAAGCCAAAATTGAATCGATGGGCGAAACATCACGCGGGACACCGAGTGCCATCGATTCTGTGGAAGTGGGAGATCACCTCGCGACGATCGATTTGATCAAAAATTTAGTGGCTGGAACGCCCGATCTGCGGATGGATCAGGTGGAAAGAATTGTCCATGAGCTGAAGAGCGGAAAATACAAAATTAATTTTGAAAAGGTGGCTGAAGGATTCATCAAAGAAACTATCATCACCGAAATCGCTCGAAAGCCGAAAAACAAGAAGAATTGAGTGTAGGGGAAAGATATATGACGATGGAATTGAATTTCAATTTAAATCCCACGGACGGCTTGGAGAGAGTCTTGGCAGAGCAACTTAAGCTCTATGAGCAATATGCTGAATGTTTGAAGTCCGATCGCGAATATATGGCGAAGCTCAAGGTGGAAGAGCTCGAGAAAAACAACAAACTGAAAAATACTTTATTGCTAAAAGTTCAGGCGATGGATGAGGCCCGTAAGGCCTATGTAAAACAAATTGCCTTGGAAAAACAAATTCCTGAAGAGAATGTTAAGATCGCGGATTTATGTAGAGTTCTTTCACCCGATGTATCCGCTCGGCTCCAAAATATTCGTGACCGTTTGCAAGCGGCGATTCATTCTCTAAAGAAGGTTCAGACCGAAACCACATTGCTCGCCCATTCTTCTCTCGCCTGGATTAATTCTTCAATGGCGACTCTGAAAAGTTTATTAACTCCGACAGGTACTTATAACCTTCAAGGAAAAGTGGACCATCCCCACGTATTCGCCGGTCGAGTGGTGGAGAGACAGGCATGAGCTTAACATCAGTTTTCAGTCGGGGATTAGATGGTCTCAACGCTGCGCAGAGAGGCCTGGCTGTTGCCTCGAACAATATTTCCAATTCAAATACCCCCGGGTACGATCGTGAGCAACTCATACTGGCCACGAAGCCCTTGGCGAATGGAGATCCTTCAAACGGCGGTGGTGTGCAGGCAGTTGGAGTCAATGCCATTGTGAACCCCTTTGTAGAATCTCAATTGTTTCAAAGCTCCAATTCTTTTGGGCTCTATGACGGACGAAAAGACACGATTAACCAACTCGAATCTGTTTGGTCGGAGTCC
>Ga0207108_1106_pt3 | contig 13477 bp, 13 predicted proteins | sample Alteio_BWMinHeat_76_FD_153562 | JGI IMG/M metagenome (GOLD analysis project Ga0207108, IMG submission 153562) | Enriched cells from forest soil in Barre Woods Harvard Forest LTER site, Petersham, Massachusetts, United States -... | ecosystem: Environmental > Terrestrial > Soil > Temperate forest >...
GCTTTTGGAGAAGTGGTCCAAGCGGACCGAAGAAATTTTCCTCAAAGAGCGATCAGTCTTTAATTAATTTTATTTCTCGCCTCAACGTTTTTTGCTGCGAACGGGCAAATTCGACAGCTGCGACCCATCGTTCGACTCTTAGGCATCGCCGAGAATTCTCTGACTCACCAGAGCGGTAAAGCCAATGGCGGAACCCTCGTCTTTGAACGAACCGCCGCCGGCGATCTCGTGCCGGTTCGCTTCGTTCCACATCTCGACATTGAAACAGCCGATGTTGCCGCCTGTTACTCCATTGGGGATACGGTTTACTTAACGGGAGCTCTGACACTTCCCAAAAATCCAGATTCACGTGTGTGGGCGGGAGTCGTTTCGCGCACCGGGATCGACGTCAAGTATGCCAAGTTCTCGAAGAACGCTGCAGCGCGCTCTCTGTATGTCAACGGTCAGAATCGTTCGCTCGTCATCGGTGGAAAATTTAATTTTGATCAAGCGGCCACTGGATCCGTCAGCGATTGCTCGGGATTCGTTCTTATCTTGGATTCTGAACTGAACGAACTTCAACGTTTTAACTTCACTGGCGATCGCAGCACGTCGGTCACCACGGTTTGGATGCCGGCAAATTCAGAAAAGATTTATGTCGGGGGATATACGAACGGGCCGTCTACGCATTCAAAAAATCGAAGCGCGAAGAGTTTTGTCTCAATCATCAACAACACCAAGAAATAAAAAAGGAGTAATTAGAAATGAAAAACTTAAAACTAGGTGTGCTTCTTCTCCCAGCCTTCATAGGCTTGAATGGAGCGCTTCAAGCGGATCCGTGTCCCGCAGGTCATTGCTCGAAAGTGAACGACGGCGTTTACAAGGCTTGCAAAGCCGAAGGACGACCCACCGCGTATGTGGTGCAGGCCGACGGCAGCATGTGCACATGCCCCTGTTCTTGCACAGGCGATGGCACCAGCATCTCAGGCACCAGCGGTGAAATCTCTGTCGAGAGTTTGCTCGCAGGTGCTTTACTTGAAACACAAGCCGGTCCAACGCCGATTGTGAAAAAACTTTCAAGCCCTGTTGAAAATGATAAGGCCTTCGAATTTACATTGAGCAACGGGAAAAAGCTCCTCGTCAGCACAAACCACCCTTTCATCGTCAGAGGCGGAATTGTGAAACCAGCGGATCAAATCCAGGCAGGCGATGAGTTGCTTGGTCGTGAAGAAAATTCTTCAATCCGAGTGGAGTCGATTATGCCGCGGCGATATACGGGCACGTTCCATAATGTCATTTTGGATGGAAAGTCGGCCACTGGTGCTGATCGAGTTTACCTGGCATCAGGCGTTCAAAGTGGGGATTGGACCATTCAGTCGTATCGAGATTTGTTGAACCAAAATGTTGCACTAAGAAAGGTGATTTCGAGCGCTAATATGGACAGTCAATAATTTTATCACACTCAGCGGGGATGCTTACTCGGATTAAAAAACGATTCGAGCATCCCCCATTTTCTGGAGTCTCAATACTATGAAAGCGTTTTGGAAATTAATCTTCGTTAGCTCAGTTCTTATACTCGAGCTTATCTTTATCACTCACGCGGGATTTGCAAAAGAGATGAAGGGTTATCCTTTCAATGTGGAAAAGCGCAAAGATGAATTCCGTTGTCTTGCAACCAAAGAAGATTACGCAGTCGGAACAAACTCGATCGGCGGTCAAGAGAAACAAGCTCTTCTTTACGAAGTCTGTATTGATCCTCAGTTTTCGGAAGGTGCCGAAAATATCCTCAGGCAATCCTTTCATCGATTTGTAAAGGAAATTTTTCAACCGGCCGTCCTGCACTGTGCGAGGCCGTCCACAATCAAAATGACCGAGGAAGTTTTTTTGCGGGACGTGATTATAGAACCGCTTCGCATCCGAAGCTTTGACAAAGATGTTTTCACCGCAGGCAGAATTTTTATTTCTCCTCTTCAAGAGGATGATTCCAATCTCTATGCCTTTGGGTATCCACGTTTTTACGACAATCCTCAAATGGAAACGGGACCAGATCACTGGCGAAAACATATTTCTATTGCAGTACGTGAAGATCTCATCGCTGCGAATTCATTTGGTCTTGGAAATGATATTGAATTCTGGTCCAGCATGATCGCCATTTCATTTCTCAGCAATATGGGCATTCTAGAAGACTTCCAAACCTCGACGGAGCTTTCTTTTCCCGACGCTCTTGCTCGCTGCATTCTCTGGGAAGGAAAAATACCCGCGGCGTTTCAAGAGCAACATCTACAGCCGCAAGCATCATCAACAGCCTCTTCGACGGAGGGCCAAAAATGATTCGAAGAAAATTCAACGAAGTCTCACTGCTTCTTTTTGTACTGCTCGGGATTGTCATAGGATTATCATGTTGGCGCCAATCATCATCATTCACCTCTGAAAAACTTGCGCCCCGAGGCAAAAAGGAAACTAAAAATCAGTCGAGCGCTGGAATTTGGAGTTGGTCATCGAGACGGGATTTAACAAATCCACAAAAGTTGCAGGAAGTACCCAAGGAATCTGAAACGCCTATTAAGTCGCTGCGTATTCACCCAGACGTCCATTATCCACATCCCGAGCGAATTCGATCATTTTCCGATCCGGAACTCGAAAAAGCTTATTCGATCTATTTCTCTCTCATTGGTCGCGCGAAAGAGGATTTTCCCTTCGCACGATCTGGCTTTGATTCTGAGGCCAATCTAAAGCTCAGCTTAAAAACCATTCGAACCATGAATTATGCAGACGTGCGCGACGAAAATTTTCGAACTGAATTTTTAGCGATGACCCATCTTTCAAACTCCGCGCTTCCGCAAGCTAAAGAAGAAGTTCAAAACCTATCCGAAAATCTTATGCAAAAAGTATCCGACGAAAAAAATCCATCTAAAAGAAAACTAATGCTGGCTGATCTGCAATTTTTTCTAAAGTCTCAGAGCGATCAAAATATTTCACAACTTGCAACGTACTATGCCTCGCAACGAGATTCGTCAGTTCGATACAATATTCAGCTCGCGATGTATCGAACCTTGGAAGAGCATCTTTCAAGCGAAGAGGAAATCAAATCGGCACTTCACTCGTACGGAGTGCCATTTCCCAAAGGACCACTTGCTGTTCTTCAATTGCCCCCAGTGCAGGATAAATCCACACCATGAAAAATCATTTTGAATTGATAATTTTAAGCCTAGTGACAAGCTTTGTATTCTTTCGACCGATCTTTGCGGAGGAGATTTTGGATTCCCATTCGATCAAGCTTTTTTGGGTTTACCCGATGACGCTTTCACATGGTGCGGATCGATCTTGGTTCGAGCTTAGAAAATGTGAACCAGAGGATGAAAAAAAATGTAATGAGACAATTTTGAAAATTCCTTTTTCAGATCTAAAAACTAATGGAGAATTCAAAGTTGAAATAGACGCCTACAGTGTTGTGAAGCTCTCCTTTATTTCCGATTCCAAGAAGGAGCCCTTGGTTGTTGCGTCGGAAAAGCGAGTGCAAGGCTGGTTTCCGGCCGTTGAAGCATGCTCGATAGATAATCCCAAGCTGGATTGTCAGTACAAAATCTTTCGATCGCCAGAATCTCAGAGTATTTCCGTCCAATTATTACAGAGGAATTAAAGAAGATGAAAGAACACATTCTGATTTTTGGCCTCCTATATCTGACGTCCAGCATCGCTGTAACAATGGCTGCGCCTACGTCTCGTCGACTTCCGTCAAGAATTGTGGATTTGGATGAAAAGTTCTTGGTGATGAGAGATCACCAAGTGAAAGACGATTTTTTTCTCGTGCCTAAGGAGATGGAAGTCGTCAAACAGTCCGTGCTCGTCTTTGGAAAAGAGCGCGACAACTGTGCCGCCGCCGAAGACTTTCAGGCTACCGAAAATCTTTTGATCAAGTCGCGTCGAGAACTTGCTCAAAAGAGCGTGGAGCGACAGGAGCTTTTGACTCTTATCGTAACCGATGAAGCAAAAGACCTCAGGCTTCTTGAAACCAAACGTCAGCGTCGAGAAAATATTGGGAGTATGTTGCCGAATCTATCGGACGAAGTTCCAGCGCAAAAAGCGGAAAAAGAAAAGCTTACTCAAGAGCTCAAAGATATTAACTCGGATTTAAATTCGCTTGAATCGCAGTTGAAAACCTTCAAATCGATTCGAGATGTCATCGATGAGGAACAGACGAAGATTTTGAAGCAGATCGATGATCTCGCCGCAAGTGCCGAAAAAGCAAAAGACAAAATCATTCGACCAGCCGCAAAGCTGCAGCTGAGACTGAAATTAAACACAGACGCGAAGTCCGAGTTCGATCTCAAAAAAAGATTTGGTTTTGTGTCGACAGATCTTGTGCAATTTCCAGAAATCATAGCCCTCCATTTATTTCCATCGGCAGAAACTAAGACGAGTGTTCATTTTGAAGAAAAAAACCGGGTCGAAGAAGACGTCGGCGCTTTTACACCGGATTGGAGTGAAACAACTTTCGCTTATCAAGAAACGGCACTTGGTGCGGCGACGCTTCCGGATAATATACAAAAGCGGCGTTTTCCGAACGAATTATATTTTGAGCAGATCCTTTCGCTCTTTGATTATTGCGTCCTGACATCGGGTGGCACTCGACTCGATGACTTTACTTTGCCCATTCGAATTTCATTTTCCATAGCTGAATGGGCCGACTCCAATAGTGACGTCGATCATCAAGCGCAGTTTCTATCGCATCGCGCGCGTCTTTCAAAGGAACAGTGGAAAATCGTCTCTAGCCTCCCGGTGGCGCAAGAGCCCAATCCAGAGCGATTGATGGAAGATCCAGGGGATCCGTCTTTATATCGCCCCGACGGGAAATATGTCGCGAGAACTTTTCAGTTGACGTTGAAGCGTTCAAAACAAACTCAAACTCAGTCAGAAAGGGATCATTTATGAAATATCAGAAATTTAAGGCATTGCGAAAACGACATATTTTATTTTTTGTGATGCTTGTCATTACTCAGACGCTGCTCGCAGGTCATTCACTTCGAGCCATGCCGAGCGGACTCGGCCGTCTTCCAAAGGATGTTGTTATTCCGTCAATAGGCGATCGTGCGCTGCCTGTCGAATTGTTGCCTCATACTGATGATGGTCGAATCATTTATGTGAAGCCGCTTGAAGGCAAATTTGTGGGTCAAGGCGTTGTGAAATCTCCTTTGGCGCGATGCGATCTGGTCAAAGCAGAGCTTGAGGTCGCTGAAACAAACGCAAAAGCGCGAGTGGAGTTCGAACGTATGCTTCGTCAAGCGCAGCTGGATTATGCAAAAAATTCGGACGAGTATGCGCAGATTACTCGATCGTATGAAGAAACGGCGGCCAAACTTCCCGTTTATCATACAAGTACAGACCAAGCCTTACAGAGAAAAAAAGATGCGCTCGCCGATCTCAAGGACACACAAGCGAAAATGCAGGAGAACCAGGATTTGATCGCCATTGAAAAAGACAAAGATAAGATCAAAGCCTTACAGGAAAAACTGCAGTCATTGGCAAATGATGAAGCAACGCAAAAGAAGGCATTTATTTCCGCTTCAGCCGAAGTTCGGAAAGCTCAGAGGCTAGAAAACGCTGTCTCAGCGGATCTCGCAGAATATGCGGGCCAAAAAAATGGACTTGAGAAAACGCTCGTCAATCATTTTGAAGAAATTGGTCGCATTCGTAAGGAGATGGATGATCTTCAAGAGGCGTCGGACAAGGTTTTGAAAGGTTACTCGGAGCGTGTCGGAGGCTACACGACTTTTACGATGGACTTTGCGCCTGCGGATTATATTCAAAAACTGAAAGACGCGAATCCTCAATATCAGTTCGAATATGTGCCAAGCATCACGGCTTCGGTCGATCCGACGATTCCAGGAAATTTGCGGGAAACTGCACCAATCGAAAACAGAATTGGCACTCTCATTCTGGATGCTAAATGGAGTGATGCTGCCACGGCCAGGTCAAAACATCCGTTCGACAGGCTCATCATCAAGGACATAGAGAACGGAGAAATCAATGACCCGGTCAAAACGGCACAATCGCGATTAGCTCGATTTGAAAATTCACTGACCGGGGCGAAATTCCTGGCTCTCAAGCTTTCTATTCTTGGTTACTGCGCTCTTCGCGAGCCCGAAAGCTTAGCAAGTCAATTCAATGGCGGCGCTGCGGAGACTTTCAAACTCGCCCTCTATTATACATACCCCGTGAACTTCGAGCTCTCCATGGATGGAAGTTATAATTCCTACGCGATGCTTTATGATTTCTATCATTTTTCTAAGAGCAGCTCGTGGTTTGGGCTTTCAAAAAAGCAGAAGCAGGAGCATATGCGTACGTATACGAGTTCTAAATATATGAGTATCGACATTAAGCCGCGTGGCGTAGAACTCTCGCCTCAAGAAACGCTCTTGCTATCAGAGAAAATCAAGGATCAACTTACGTTTTTTGTTTTTCAAAACTATGTGGATCTAAGTGGCCACTCCAATCATCTGGACTACGCGCGTGACCCTGCGAAGCCGGGTGCTGAGCTTCAGTCGATAGGCACGCGGCTGATGATGATTCCAAATCCGTGGACATTTTGGAGTGGATTCACTCTGAACGCTCTGGGCTCCATGTTCGGCAGCTCTAATCAGACGATCATTGATCAAAATACTCAAAATGTGTCGATGGGTCTTCACTATGGCCTAGGCTTCACATTTGCGATGCCCGCTGACCTGACCATCGGAGATCTAAAGAATCAAAAAGTCGTCGATGAAAAAGCGATTGGAAATTAAGGTGGGAAGTGCGGAGACGATGACCAAGGAAATAAACGTAAGCAAGAAAAGAAACTCATAGTATGAAAAAACACCGTACGATTCTCCTTTATCTAAGTTTATTCGTCGTTCTTTCTTCGCTCGGAATCGCAATTTGGTTCTCAAGCCCCCAGGCAATTCGGCCTGGGGCTCAGAAGAACGCGGATGTTTTCGACGAGCGACATCACCTAACTGAGTCGACACGAGAGCATCAAGATTCCACGGACCTTGCGGATTTTCGACTTCGCAGCGAGATCCAAGCTTTTGAAAGGGACGTAGAAAAGCATGAACGCGAGCTTCGAGAATTAGGATCTACACTGGCCAAAACAAAGGACGCTTTAGATCGACTGGAAGCTCTGGATGATCAGTTCAACCGAGGATCAATTTCAATGAACAACTATTTACGGGATCGCAAAGAATTGCTTGAAGCAATGAAGTAGATTTACCAAAGTTTTGGCGATTTAGGCTGGAAAGCTCTTCCGACGGATTGAATTTCGATAATTCGTTCAAAAGCGTCGAGTTCCGTGGTTGGGGGATTCGTCAGCAATCGCAATAGGCGCGGCCTGGAAAATTCTTCGACCAAAAAAGCTTCGAAAAGAGAGTCAGCGAGCATTTTTCCTAGAGACACGATCACTTCATTTTCGAACGGACGCAAAGACCTGAGCCAAGCGCGATGCGCCGGATAGAGGGTTGCCAAATTTTTCACACGTAGAATCATTCGCGCTTCTCGAGCGCGTTGGTCTTTTCTTCTGGCAAGTACGGCCCAGTCCTTCCAATGCCGAGCCCGACGACTGTGGTTGAGAATTTTAGACATAAAAAAGGCGATGGCTTCGGCATAAATCTTTTTAAAGAAATCTTCCGAGCGAGAAGAAATGCGTTTAGAGCAAAGACGATAAAGATACGACCCTGCAGCTTGAGCGCACGAATTCACGGTCAATTCTGCAAGATAAATACGTCTCGTCTCAGGAACGATCGCCATATTCGAGGATTTGAGTTCTCGAAAGAGTTCTTGCCTCACTCCCGGTTTCAATTTTGCGAGCGATTTATAAAATCGTGGATCTTCTGGAGGATAAACATCGAAATCGAAGAGCTCTTCTTTTTTGAGTGGGAAGCTATAGCGTGCGTCGCTGAGAAATTCGAGAAGCATTTGAAGTGACCAAGTAATCTGGTCGTGGGCATCAAACTCTTCGTCGGGCGGCACATCCCCAGGCTTGAGATATTTTTCTAAGTAGCTTTGCCACTTGACCCAAAGAGGAGTGTGGAGAATGCAAAAAAGTTGGATAGGTGCCTCTTTTTTTGTTCGCGGAAAATAGGGCGGAGCCAAAAGGACTAGAGTCTGCGTAGTGCTCAGACGATCCAAACGGCTGAGCGCGGCTCGATCGTCATTTTGTTGGATCACGAGAATCCTTCCCTGAGGGCGATGGCGATGTACTAACTTCGGAAGATGCGTGCGAGCACAATGATATTCTCCAAAAAAAACCCAGACTCGATCCGAGATTCGACGGATTTGTTCCGAGGCAAAGACATCGCGAGAATGCAGTCGGGGGCTTGCTTGAGCGCTTTGAAGAGCCAGAAGCTCAATTCCGGCGGTCTGACAGTATAAAAAAATTTCTTTAAATGTTTCCCACGAGCTGCCCCATTTTGTTTCAATTTGAAGGGCTCTGCGAATTTCTGTTTCGAGTCTTAACGAGCTCGGCTGACGCAGCCAATTTCGAAGTAGCGCGAGTGATCTCACCGTTAGGATTTCAAAGCCAAGAAACCGCGGTTTTTTTATATTTTTGTCCCTAAGCAGACGAAGGAGAAGGCGTTGGCTTTGGCGAAGAGTATGAAAATCTCCTATAAAAGCTGTGTCGGCTCGATTTAGCTCATGGACCAGTTCGGTATGATTTGAATCCTTCCAACCCCTTTGGTCTTTGAGAAAGTCTTTTTCGTAGGAAATGAGCTCGCGCGGTCGCGTCTGAATTGCGGAGTCAATCTCTTGGCGAATTCGCTTATAAAGATCTCGCTGCAGTTGTGCCCAATCGTTCATCGGAGTCTATTATTTTTTCTTTTCGTTTTTTCCAGGAGACTCGGATGTGTGCAATTGCTTTCCAAGAATTTCCTTTTCGAGAGATTCCCGAACAAGTCTTCGAATTTTGGCATCCTGTGCAGTCGTTAAATTGATGAATTTCACGCCCATTCCCATCGGGAGATCGCGCAAATTCTTTGGATTCGCCCAGGCGACTTCTCCTTGAATTTCGAAAAGAGTATCGTCGCCGGGCAATTTCATCTTAAGTCCGATGGCTGTTCCCACTGGGCGGAGCTCTTTGGTTTCTATATAGATGCCGCCACCCGAGATATTTTTTAAATAGACTTTTTGAAGGTGATCTTTGCTTGTAATTGTGAGCTCTAGGTGAGTTCTGACGCGAAGCGCCCTTCGCTGGTCCGTTTTTGAAGCCTCCGTTGCAGGTTCTAAGACATATGCAAGTTTTTTCTCGAGATCTTGAATGATTTTTTTTTCTGATTCAGTAAGAGCTTCAGTCGCTTTGGTAGATAGCCTTTTGTAAAGTGAAAGCCATTGAAGTATTTTTACGCTGTCACCTCCCGAAAACCTTTCATTCATCTCAACCCATCATAGCAAGTTGCGATTGTGTTCAGCACGGGAAAAAACGAAAGATCACTGAATGCATAAAAAACTAGACACTGCCAAGCGTGACGTTGAAAATGAATCTCTAAGACCGAGTGCAATGGTGGTCTTTGGGGGGGAAGAAGATGCGTTCAAACGACATTTTTAAGATTCTTAGCCTTGCTGGAGTGATTTTGAGCCTGGGTGGATGCGCGGACGAAAAGTCCGATTTGGAGCAAGCTCGATATCTTCTGGGAAAGGGCGACACTGCCGATGCTCAAACAGCGCTTGGAATTTTACAGCCGATGCTTACCTCGACTTCAGGTGAGGATAAGTTTGAGACCGTGCGACTCTATGTGGGAGCGCAACTTCAAGCTGCGGGATTCGACGGAATCAAGGTAATTGCCAATATCGTCTATCAAGACTCGAATGACATCGTTTCGGTATTAGAAAAAGCCATTACCTTTACTGCCGACGCTCAATCGCGAATCGCCGATGCTTCAGCAACTGTTCAAGCCTTTATTCTGAGCGCGGATTTTACGAACAGCACGAATGTGCAGAAGAAGCAGGGGATTTATTTTCAATTTGGTCAAACCCGGATGGACGAGGCTTTACGTGTCTTGTTTACCGTTTCCGGTCTGTCAGGCACATTTGATGTCAATACGTGCACCGCGAACTTCCAGCAAAGCTTCGCACAATTCAATAATATCAATGTCGACCTGACCGACGCCCATACTCAGTTCAATGCGTCGGGCATCGATGACACCAATAAACTGAATACTTTGTTGACCAAAGAACAGGCAAAATTGCCGACCACTAATGACCAAGCAAAGATCGCGCAGTTTTGCCAAGACTTGCAAAGTCAGCATACTCATGCGCAGTAGTGGTTTGAGAAATCGAGAATTCAAGCGGGGGAATTCCAAAAATGATGAATAAGCTAATTTTTATTTCAGGAATTGCGATTGGACTACTACTGGGAACATCCAATCTTGTTTGGGCCGATTTGCCTTCAGTGAACCCTCGACCAAGAATGGAATCGATGGGGGGCGCCGGAGTGGCTGCACTTGGCGATAAAGACTCGGCGATGATGAACCCTGCCGGACTCGCCGATGTTCAAAAAGGTGTTGCCGAAGTCTTTCCGCTCTTGATTGAAGTTCCGCTGGATATCTCAGATGTAAATTCTTTCAAAGACTACAACGATGTGCGAACGAACGATTCATCAACTACGGCGCAAAAACGAGATGCTTTTACCAATTTCATGCGTGACTTGGCGACCACCGCCACGGCTGTGCGCGTGAACTTTTACCCCTCTTATACGCGAAAGTATTTTCACGTAGGATTGCTCGGGGATTTCTATGCCGATCCGCGCCTTCGATTGGGAGGATTCACTTCAAACCAAGTGGTGGAGCTTGGAGGATCGACCGGGACCGTGGGGGTAATTGGCGGCGCCGCCTACACTTTTCTGGACAATTCTTTGGAGGTTGGAATGACCTTAAAGCCTCTTTATCGAATTGCCGCTACGAAAAATCAGGAGCAGACAGTTCATGATGTGATACTAGGCAAAAACGCTGGCGACAGTATCCCCGATGAACTTTTTGGCAGTAACAAAGGGGATAATCGAGGATTTGGAGTCGGCGCCGATCTGGGCGTAAAGTATTTCATTCCCTATTTGGAATTCTTGAAACCTGCGGTCGGAATGACGTGGCAAGACCTTGGAGACACGCGATTTTTTACGGATTCTGAAGTTCCTTCGGATATTCAGCAGAGTATTTCGATTGGAGCGGCCATTAATCCCAAATGGGCTTTCACAAAGAACACTTTTAGCTTTGATGTTCGCAATATCAATAAGAGCGAAGATTTCTGGAATAAATTGCATCTCGGCGTTGAATCCGTGCTCTGGAACTTTTTTGCAATTCGTGCGGGGCTCAGCCAAGGCTATTTTACCGGTGGACTCGGCTTCGATTTCAAATTTCTGGAGATGGATTTCTATGCTGCTGCTAAAGAGGCGGGGCAGTACAACCATATTCAGCCGATCCACACTCTCGGCGTGAGGATTGCGGCCGCATTTTAAGCGGGATAGGCGCTCTGCATGGGGCTCACTTCTCATTGACATTTTCAGTATCGAAGCCGCATTCTTCCCTTCAGGAAGGATGGGAAAGTAATATGCGTAAATTTTTAATCGTGCCGGCAATTTTAACAATTTGTGCGGCCTCGACCCCGAGTCTTTTTGCTGCAGATACCGATAGGCAAGAGGCCATCGAGAAGGCGACTCCCAAAGAATTCGTCGGGCCTTTTTCTGCTCTTAAAGAAGTCGTGATTCGAGATGCAAAGCATAGGTGTAATAATGCCGAAGTTAAAGTCGAATACGGAATCGATTCCAATTCTGCCAAAATCATGGGGTGGATCTCCAAATGGAAGGCTGCTGGGGCACCTGCAGGTGTTGATCTTGCTAAACAGGCGGAGCAAGCCGACAAGCATAGGGCCGCGCTGAACGGCTGGATTAAAAAGCAAGGTATCAAATGTTCTGAGACTGAAGTCGTTTACGGAAAAGATTTGGCATTATTTCGAGATTTGATCCGTGTTCGCTTCGATATTCATTGAGCGCCCGAGTTTCGCGGTCTAAAAAAAGAAGTGGCTGAAAAAGCTCTTCTTTTTTTTGTTCGCCTTCGGCTGACATTTTTTTTCCTCACTAGATGAGGTCTCTGAAGAAGGTCGCGATCTTTTATCTTCTCCTTCAGAATGATCGGCCTTTCCGAGTTCATCCCGCAACTTTTCAATCAGTTCCCTCGCGGCAGGTGTGAGATCCTTCGGCATCTCGATGTGAACTTCGACGGTCAAATCTCCGCGTCGATTGCGCCGCAGATCTTTGACCCCTTGACCTTTGATCGTCGCAAGATGGGGAGATGCCATGAGCTTAGGAATATTCAATTTTGTGGTTCCTTCGACCAACGGAATATCGATGCCACCTCCGAGCACGGCAGTCGGGTAGGGAACGTGAACCTTTACGTAGAGATCAGCACCATCTCGTTCAAATACTTTATCGGGTTTCACGTTGATCTCCACATAGAGATCGCCGCGTTGAGCTCCTTGTTCAGGAAGTTCACCCTCATTGGAAATTCGAAGTCGAACGCCAGTGTCGACGCCTGCCGGAATATTGACTTCAATTTCTTGGCGCTTTGAAAATCGACCGTGCCCGTGACATTTCTTGCATGGGTTCTTGATGACTTTTCCGCGGCCGCCGCAATTGTAACACGTCTGAGAAATCACAAAAAAGCCTTGGGATCGGCTGATTTTTCCACGGCCGCCGCAAATCGTACATGTTTCGGGTGCAGAGCCCGGTTCAGTTCCTTTGGCCTCACAAAGATCACAAAGGGCCAAGCGATTCACTTCGATTGTTTTCGTCGTTCCAAGAATGGCTTCTCGAAATTCTAACTCGAGTCGGAAGAGCAAGTCCGGACCCTGGCTCGAGCCACGCCCACTTCTTCCGCCAAAAAAATCATCGAAGATCGTTTGAAAGCCAGCAAAGACATCGTCCATATTGCCAAAGGGATTTCCTCCGCCAGACGTTCGACCAGATACACCGGCGTGACCGAATTGATTATAAAGCGAGCGTTTTTCAGGATCTGAAAGCACGTCGTAGGCTTCTTGAGCTTCGCGAAATTTTTCGGTGGCATCTGCCGAGGGATTCCGATCGGGGTGGTTATCGAGAGCAAGCTTACGAAACGCTTTTTTGATCGTCATATCATCAGCTGATCGGTCAAGACCCAGAATCTCGTAATAGTCGCGCTTGGATGACATGAATCTTCAACTTAAGAACCACCTGACGTTCTGTCAAATGAAGCAAGGGGTCGCGCTCTGTTTCCTTTGGGCCTTTATAGACTTGTAAGTGCTCGAAAGAGGGCGTTAAACTATCGTTCCATGCGTCTCAAGCCCGACGAAATTAGGAAGCTTTCGAATCATTTGACGAATCTTTTGATCAAGGATTCGGAGGTCACGATCAAGTCCGCACGACCTAAAATCTTGGAAACCATTGAGCGGGTGCTTTCACATCATTTTGACGACGAGCGTAAGATTGACCTAGAAGCAGAGCGTC